>Ga0067045_1029592_pt1 | contig 19512 bp, 16 predicted proteins | sample TerdegcTABiofilm_FD_59184 | JGI IMG/M metagenome (GOLD analysis project Ga0067045, IMG submission 59184) | Combined Assembly of (Gp0054472, Gp0054536) Wastewater bioreactor microbial communities from Singapore -Terephthalate degrading... | reverse complement strand
ATTTGCCGCTCATCGGTTACTTTTCTATTTTAGAGCCGTGTTCTTATACAATTTTAGGTGTCCGTTTTTGGACTTAATAGGGAAACCGGTCAAATTCCGGTGCTGCCCCGCAACTGTAATTCCGGTAGTTGTTTTAAAAGGAAAAATATTTATTTATAGGATAGCACGCTGATTAAAACAGATTTAACGAATTTTCACAGATTTTTTATTTGATTTTTTTCTTTTGAAACAATACAAAAGTTTTCAGTCAATTATGTCACTGTTCCTACACGGGATGGGAAGACGATTGAAAATCGGAAGAGCCAGGAGACCTGCCCAAAATTAATTCACTAAATCAAAACAACTGTAATCGGTTGTAACCTTCGCGGGTGAGGTTTTGATCAATTTGTTCAGTATCAAATCAACTTTTCATTCTCAAACCCACGAAGTTATTTCTTTTAACCAGGTAACGAAAAATTCGTTACATAACACAAGGAGTAACTTCTATGAAAAAATTATTTTTTATTTCTCTCTTTTTTTTACAAACCATTTATCTTACAGCACAGAATGACACAATTAAAACAACATTAAAAGAAGTGGTGGTTGCAGCGACGCGTACAGAAACACCGTTTTATACAATTGCCAGTTCTGTTTCTGTTATAGGTGCAGATGAAATTTCCAGGAGACAGCACAATTCCGTTGTAGAAATATTAAGGGAAATACCCGGACTAACAATTATTCAGCAAGGTGGACCCGGTAAATTAGCCAATCTTTTTATGCGCGGTGCAAATTCAAATCATGTCCTAGTATTAATTGACGGGACGGAAATGAATGATCCATCATCTCCTAATAATGCTTTCGATTTTTCGTCACTATCAACAGATGACATTGAAAGAATTGAAATTATTCGAGGTCCTCAAAGTACTCTTTATGGTTCGGATGCAATTGCCGGAGTAATTAGCATTTTTACCAGGCATGGAAGTAAAGAAAGAATTTTTAATCTTTCTACCGAGGGAGGAAGTAATAACTTCTTTAAAACGAATCTTAATACTTCCGGCAACTATAAAGCCCTCGATTATTTTGTTTCGCTAAACCGAATCTCGACTGATGGAATTTCAGTAAGCAATTCTAAATACGGCAATAATGAAAACGATGGTTTTACTAACAGCAACTTATCCGCAAAACTTGGAATTAACTTAGAGAATTACGGTTATGTAAAATTGCTTTACAAATTTACATCTTCAAAAACAGATCTGGATCAAAGTGAAAAATTAGGTGATGATCCAAACTATATTTATAATATAGAAGAACAAATTTTTAATCTATCTTACAACCTGAATTCATTTAATAATAAATGGGAGAAGATATTTAGAGCATCATACATAAAACGATTTAATAAATCCCTGGATGATTTTGACAACTTACATCAATTTACTTATTCAGATTCATATAACAACGCAAGCAGAATAAAATTCGACTGGCAGAATAACTTACGTATTCTGGATAATCATTTAATTACTGTTGGCATTGAAACTGAAAGAGAACGTGCTAATACAAGTTTTATTAGTGAAAGTCAGTGGGGCCCTTACACAAGTGTTTTTCCGATAGAATCCGTTACTACCACAGGAATTTATTTGCAGGATCAGATAAATCTATTCAATTCATTATTTACATCCATCGGATTACGTTTGGATAAACATCAAAAATTCGGAAGTGTTACAACTTTCAGATTTGCCCCGGCGTATTTTATAAATGATATCGGACTAAAAATTAAATTTACCTACGGAACCGGTTTTAAAGCACCATCTTTATTTTATTTGTTTGATCCGGCTTGGGGTAACCCTGATCTGAAACCGGAGAAAAGCAAAGGTTGGGATTTGGGTATCGAAAAATTCTATTTCAATAATCAGCTTACAGTAGGAATATCATACTTCGATTTAAAACTTGAAAACATGTTCGGCTTCGATTCCAATTTCAGAACAGTAAATATTGCTAAAGCTTCTTCTAAAGGTGTTGAGTTTTATGGTTCCATTCTTAACCATAACAATATCAGTGCAAACATTAATTATACATTTACCGAAACGAAGGACTTATTTGAAGGATCAGCAGATTATAACAAGCAATTGTTAAGACGACCCAAACATCAGGCATCACTAAATATTAATTATCGTTTCAACGATGCCGGGAATTTAAATGCCGGAATTAGATACATTGGTAAGAGAGAAGACAAGGATTTTTCGAGCTTCCCTGTTCAGAGAGTAACTTTGCCAGATTATTATTTGATTAACATTGCAGCATCTTACAAAGTGCTTGAGTATTTGCAATTAACAGGACGAATAGAAAACCTTTTCAATAAAGATTATGAAGAAGTACTTTATTACGGAACATTGGGAAGATCATTTTATCTGGGCTTGAATCTGAATTTATAATCGTCAAAATATTTAATGATCAGGATTGGAGCATTACTTTTTTAGCTTCTGATCCTGATCTTAATCTTATATCTTGCTCTTGATCATGCTCTTGATCATGATCAATGTTAAGATCATAATCAAGAAATGAAGACCTAATTCTTAATAAGAATTATAATCTTATTTTTTCAATCTCTCTATATCAAATAATGTTAACTTTCTAACCTCACCACTTTTCATATTTCCGAGCATTAAGTTTTTGATTCTAACTCTAACAAGTCTAAGTGTTGGATGCCCAACTGCGGCGGTCATTTTTCTTACCTGACGGTTACGCCCTTCGGTTATTGTTATACTTAACCAGCTTGTAGGAATAGTTTTTCTTACACGAATTGGTGGAACTCGTGGTTCAAAGTCCGGTTCATCAATCAGTTTTACTTTTGCCGGCAAAGTTTTTTTTCCTTCAATTACAACACCTTCTCTAAGTTTTGTTAATGCTTCATTATCTGGAATTCCTTCTACCTGTGCATAATATTCTTTTTCGTGTTTATTCTTGGGATTCAAGATGTAATCAATTAGAAATTTATCGTTCGTAATGATCAACAGACCTTCGCTATCCATATCGAGACGACCAACAGGATAAACGTCTTTTGGGAAATTGAAAATTGACCCGAGAGTTTTACGTCCATCTTCGTCGGTAAATTGCGAAAGGATTCCATAAGGTTTATTAATAACAAAGTAATGGAAATCGTTTTTCTTGAATATAGTCATACCATCATTGAAGCGTTGTAATAAACACTACAGATTGAGGTTTAATTTCAAACTCAATTCCATCGCTTAATTTGGCTTTAATCAAATTAAGAGGTAAAGGAAATCCATTGACATCCGATTTCATTTCATTTTCAGCATAAACATATTGTTTGAAATTATATTCCCCTTCGTTATCAACTTTTAGAAAAATTTTCACGGGATTAGAATTGATATTTACAATGGAAAAGGACCAATCGGTTTTTCCGTTAGTTGTTATCTTAGTACCAAGCGCTCTAACATTAATTGAACGTGATCTAATTTTATAAACATCCGAACCAGCCGGGAATAATTTTATTAATAACGACCAACTATAAAACCAGGGACGGAGTTTCATTCCATTCTTTTTATCTGTCCACAATCCCCATTGAAAATCGGGATGACTATTATCATCAAGCATCCAGGCAAGAACCGCATTAGCACCGGAATGAATTGCCTGAATTGCAAAATCTGCCATAAATACCCCGTAATAAAAACTATTTATTTGTGTACTTATTGCAGCGGATTGTCCGTCTCTCATTCCCGCTTCCGTTACAAAATAGAGTTTCTGATTGGCTTTGGGATCAATCGATTTAGCATAATTCCAAAGTTGTGTAAGATCGGTTTGAACACTTCCTTTTGCAGTCCTGTCTTTCCAGGCATACATGTGAACATCATAAACATCAAACATGTAACGGGCTTCATCGACTGTATTAAAGAACCATTCGTTATCATTGCTCTGACCGGGACCAATAAATTTCACTTTCTTATCAAGTTCTTTATCCTTTAATATCTGGAATACATTTTCGGCACCGGCTCTCCAGCGTTCGAAATTTCCCACTTCGTAATTCGGTTCATTTACCAGACCAAAATATTTTATGCAAGTAAACCCTTTTTTATTGATAAGATAGTCGAGATATGTTCCGATAATTTCCGCATAAAGAGGGTTATCCATTTTTTCAATTCCATCGACAGCAAGCCAGTCAACTTCAATTCCCCAATCGGAGAGAATAACTTCAATGCCATTCTGCTGACAAAAGTTTAAGTGCCGATAGAGAAGCTGCATATCCCTGTTTTCCCAATCATATCCAAGAGATTTACTATAACACCATTTAGTCTGCATCATAATCCTTACAATCGGTATTTTCATCCATTTAAGTCGTTCACCAATCAATTTAAAATCTTCGTCAGTAACCCCACTCAAATCATATGCTCTTGAATCCCACTCCGCGCCAAACCCTTTAAATTGTGCAACAGGTTGGCTGGGATAACTAATTACGAGATTGATTTTCTCGATAGGTTGAGAATAGAGATTGGGCGAAAAAACTAACAAAAGGATAAACAACATTTTACGAATCATATATCCGCCAAAAATTTATTATTGCTAAAGTAAAATTAATGAAATGAGATTAATTATGATTGGTAAAAAGATCCAATGGAACTGTTATTTCCTGAGATTGTGATTTATATTTTGGCATGGTAAAACGGAATGATGAGCCGGCACCTAACTTACTTTCTACCCATATACTGCCGCCATGTTTCTCTATCATTTCTTTACAGAGTGTTAGTCCCAATCCTGTCCCTTTTTCATTCGATGTTCCAATTGTGCTGTATTGTATTCCGATAGAAAATATTTTTCCGATATCATCCTGTTTAATTCCAATTCCATTATCAATAACACTTATTACATAAAAATTACCGGCAAGCGTTGCTCTAAATTTTACATACCCGCCCGGTTCGGTAAATTTAATAGCATTGGTTAATAAATTATGTAAGATGGAACGCAGCATGTTGTCATCAGCCAGTACGTAATAATCTTTACTAACTTCATTATGCAAAGAGATATTTTTATTTACCGCATTCATCATCAATAAATTTCTTACTTCTTCTATCTCGAGCCATAAATTTACTTTCTCAGGATTAAAATCAGTTCGATTAGTTTGTAAACGGGACCATTCAAGCACATTCACCAACAAATTATAGATATGAAGAGAGGAGGCTCGGATTTCTTTTATTAGGTTCTTTCTGTATTCATCTTCTAATGTATCATATTCTTCGTTTAACAACTCGGTAAATCCAAGTAATCCCTGAAAAGGACTTTTCAAGTCGTGGGAAATAATGGAGAAGAATTTATCTTTAGAGATATTTACTTCTTTAAGTTTTTCAATTTCTTCCATCAGCCGGTATTCTGCTTCTTTCCTCATTTTAATTTCTTCAAGGATATTAGCATTTATTTTTTCCAGCTCCGAATTTCTGATTGCAATTTCTTGCTGTTGAGCTTCGTGTTTTTTATTAGAATTTACAATTACTACTCTAATTCCAACAAAAATAATTGTTGAAAGTAATATTACTATAAAGATTAAAAAGTAATCTGATTGAAAAACTCGCAGTGTAGTAATTTGATTAACGAAAGAAATGTTTATAGAACCGGGATTCTGAAAAGTAAATTGCGATATACTTTTTACAAAAAGACCGTTGCTGTCTTGTGGATTAAAATATGAACGTGCCGCTTGTAAAGGTGCGGTTAACAATAGCAATATCAGCGAGATGCAAAATATATTTTTACATCGTAGAAAACTTTTGTTTATAAATTTAAGCATGCTATAAGTAAAGTGTCTCTTAATTTTATTCAAATCTTATACCGCACAAGAAATTTTGAAAATTTGAGCAATAAACCTGTTCGCACGTAATTTGGACATGTAAAGTCTACTTATTCTTGAACTGGGGTTCCAATTAAACAACAGAAAGGAAGAGTTATCAATTAATTACTTCTTTCAGAAGCATTCAATAATATCTGAAGTAACCTTGCAGCTTCAATAGGTTTAGTATAAAATTCATCAACCCCGGAATTAAAAGCATTTTCCCTATCTTGCGGAAAAGCATGTGCCGTTAAGCAAATTACAGGTATATGCTTATATTCATTATTATTTTTTATTTCCTTTGTTAATTGCAAGCCGTCCTTAATTCCTTTGAGAGAAATATCCATAAGAATAAGATCATATTTGAATTTATTCATCAACGAATAGAACGCTTCTTCATTATCACAGATGTCCAATAGGAAATATGAATCGAACATCCTTTTGTAAATTTTTTGAGTATTTATATCGTCTTCTACGAATAATAGTCTTTTTTTCATCTGCAAAACTAAGAAGTTGTTGGGCAAAGGAATTAGTTCAAAAATTTTGTGCTTAAATTGATAAAAAAAAAGTTTAGATGCTATAAAAATTTTTTTGGGGAGTAATTGAAATTACTGATTAATTTAATTTTGAAATCCAGTCACTATACTTATCTAAAATTGCCTGGGGGGCATATGTATACCAGGCGTAGCCGGTTCTTCTTTCTCTTTCAACTTTGTCCATAGAATAAACTTTTATTCCATCTCTATTAGCAAATAGCGGTCGGTGAGTTTCAAGTTCGTAAAATCTTGTCCAAATAGGTGGTGCTGAGGAATCTTCAACAACTATTTTATCTACATCAGTTGTGTGATACATAAATTCTGTTTTATCCGCTTGAACGGTTTCTACTCTAATCCCTAAAATTTTACTCTCTTCGAACCAGCGGACAGCAGATTTAACAGAATTAATAATTCTTTCATTTGGATTTTCTATACTCATTAGAAATTCAACAATCTCAGCGCTTTCCATATTACAAATTGAAGGGAGCTCATATGTTCTTGCATAAGTTGGTTTTAATGTTACATTATCGTGTTGCTGACACCATGCAGTAAGTTTGTTGTTTTCATTGATCTGGCAATTAATTATACACTCAATTCCTTTATTAAATGCAAGCTTTACTTTATCGAATAGATCTTCGGTGAGAAAGAAAAATTCTTTTTCTCTATTAACAATTTTTTGAAGCAGTTTCATTACACCAATCATAGCGCCATCATTAAACGTAATAAATTTCTGATAGCCGCTTGTATCAGGATAAAATTGAGGCCAGCCCCCGTTTGCATATTGAGCCGAAAGAATAAAATTTAATCCCTTCAGAAATCCTTCTTTATATCTTTCGTCCTTAGTAACATAAAATGTTTTTGCTAAATAATCTGTTTGAGTATAAGTCGTTCCGTTATCGAATGTAGTGTTAAGAGAAGATCTATGTTTTTTTACAATCTCTTTTTGTTCGTCGGTTAAGACGGCAAGCATATCATAATTCTTAGGCCAGCCGCCATTATCCTTTTGAAACAGCAATATATTATCTGCAATTTTTGTTATTTCATTTCTACGATATCTCGGTTGGTTTTTAATAGGAGTGATTATTTTTTCCTGATCATTAATATCATACCAATGATGAGAACTATCATAAAATCCGTAAAGATCAAAAGATATATTAGAATCCTTATTCTGCTGTGAATAGGAATAGGATGATAGGATGAGAAGAAGTATTAATACATTTTTCGGATTCATTTTAATCGATTAAATATTTTTTAATTACAAGGTATTTAAGCTCGGTATCGCCCACATTACTTATTCCATGTTCAACATTTGAAGGACAATATAGACTTGTCATTGGTCCAATTGTTTTTGTATTTCCATCCAGATAAAACTGTGCTGTCCCTTCAAGGACAAAAAAGAATTCATCTTCGGCATGTTTATGAGGAGGATGTGTTGCAGAATGAGGTGCAACAACACTTAATTTAACGGTTTTACCATCGGCAAAATTTTTATCGGCAAACCAATACTGAAAACCAACTTTTGTAGGTTCGGTTTTACCGGGATTAAATTCATTAACACAATTATCAATTGTATATTTTTTCTCAGCTTTCTGATTTTCAGTTTGAGCTGAAATGTTTGTAAATAATGAAATGACAAGTAATAAAGAAAAAAATAAAATGTATTTTGTTTTCATCTTCCCATCCATCCTCCATCGACAGTAATGACGGTTCCATTTAAGTAATTTGAAGCATCTGAACAAAGGAATAGAACGGTTCCCATTAAATCTTCAGGTGTTCCCCATCGTCCGGCTGGAATTCTATCTAATATAGCTTTGTTACGAACAGGATCTTCGCGCAATGGTTTTGTGTTATCAGTAGCAATGTAACCGGGTGCAATTGCATTAACAGTAACACCTTTGGATGCCCACTCGTTAGCAAATGCCATTGTTAATTGTTTAACTCCGCCCTTTGAAGCAGCATAACCAGGTACAAGAATTCCACCCTGAAATGAAAGAAGTGAAGCAATAAAAACAACCTTGCCATAACCGCGTTCGACCATATCTTTTCCAAACTCACGAGTAAGAATAAACTGAGATGTAAGATTAATTTCAATTACTTTGTCCCAGTACTCATCCGGATGTTCGGCAATCGGTTTACGTAAAATTGTTCCAGCATTGTTAACAAGAATGTCCACTCTATCAAAATCCGATTTAACATTTTTAATAAATCTGTAAAGGTCTTCTCTGTCTGAAAAGTCGCAAACGTAGGACTTAAATTTTCTTCCGGTTTGGGATATCAGTTTTTCAGTTTCCGAAAAATCACTTTCGTAAGAAACTGTAATAATATCGGCACCGGCTTGAGCAAGAGCCAGTGTATAGTACTGTCCAATTCCTCTATTACCACCGGTTACCAGAGCAATTTTACCATCGAGTTTAAATTTTTCTAAAATCATGTTCACTCCATTCATAGATTATTATTTAAGTTGATCCATCGGTATCCAATCCATATCATCGAACACCTGATTCTCACCACCCATTGCCCAGATAAAAGAATAGTTTTGGGTTCCGCATCCGGCATGCATTGACCAACTTGTTGAAAGAACAGCTTGCTCGTTACGAATAATTATGTGACGTGTCTCTTCCGGTTCACCCATTAAATGAATAACAATAGAATCAGGTTTCATGTTGAAGTACATATAAACTTCTGAACGTCTTTGATGAGTATGAGCCGGCATGGTATTCCAGACATTACCTAAGTCAAGTTCCGTTAAACCCATCACAAGCTGGCATGTGGGCATTGTGCCGGGATGAATATACTGATAGATAGTTCTCTTGTTAGCGGTTTCCTGTGAACCAAGATGCCGTGGTGTTGATTCGCTGAACTTGATATGTTTAGTCGGGTAATCCTTATGAGCCGGATAACTTACGAAATAAAACTTTGCAGGTTTGGAAGCGCTTTTACTTTCGAATTCGATATTCTTGGAACCTCGTCCAATATACAAACCATCACGGTTTTTCATTATATACTTTTTACCATCAATATTAATGGAACCTTCATCTCCAATATTAATTACCCCTATCTCTCGTCTTTCTGCAAAGTAATCTGCTGCCATTTCTTTTTTGGTTGCAGTCAGTTTTATTTTCTTACCAGAAGGAACAGCACTTCCTGTGATTGATCTATCGACATCGGAATAGATCATTGGTACTTTATTTTTTTCAAATAAATTTTCAATTAGGAATGATTTTCTTAGTTCGTCAGTTGTAAATTTTTTAAAACCATTCTGATCGGGTGAATAACGTACTTCCATTCTATCCTCTTTCTTTAAAACCATTTTTTAACTTTTTCTGCAACTTGATTTCCTGTAAATCCAAATTTTTCTGCAAGAGTTTTATACGGACCTGAAGCACCAAAGCCTTCCATTCCGATTGTTAAAAGTTTTTGTCTGAATGTATCGCCCCACCCGGTCATTGTTGCTGCTTCAATTACAACAACAGGAACATTTGCCGGGAATAATTTTTCTTTATACTCTTCACTTTGTTTATTGAGTACTTCGCGGGAAGGAATTGAAACAACTCTAACCGATAAATCAGATAACAACTTTTTAGCATCAGCTGCAACAGGAACTTCTGAGCCGCTTGCTGCAATTATTAAATCTAATTTATTTCCGGATTCTTTAGATACAATATATGCCCCTTTTAAAACATCGGATGGTTTAAAATCATTATCTCTTTCAAATGCTTCTATTTTTTGTCTTGATAAGATTAATGATACCGGACCGTCTTTATGACGAAGTGCAAATGCCCACGCCATAGCAGTTTCAATTCCATCAGCAGGTCTAAAAACAGTTGAATTAGGAATTGATCTTAATGCAGCAAGATGTTCAACAGGTTGATGTGTAGGTCCATCTTCGCCAACAAAAATGCTATCGTGAGTAAATACATAAATAACCGGAATCTGCATAATAGCAGCCAAACGAATTGTGGGGCGCATGTAATCGCTGAACACAAAGAATGTAGCACCGAATGCTTTGAATCCGCCATACAAAGTAATTCCATTCAGTATTGAACCCATTCCATGTTCACGGATTCCAAAGTGGAAGTTTCTTCCTTCAAATTTACCCGGTGCTATTGAAGCAAAACCGTTCATCATTGTATTTGTAGAGGGTGAAAGATCCGCCGAACCACCAACAAAGTTAGGAACAAGCTGTGCAATCTTCTGAATTACTTTGCTTGACAATGACCTTGTTGCATTAGGTTCTTTAGGTGCAGCAGCTAATAATTCTTCTTCTAGATTATCAGGTAAATATTGATTTAGATATTTGTTAAACAGGTCCGCTTTCTCAGTATCGGATTTTTTCCATTTATCAAATTCATCAATCCAATCATTATAAATTTTCTTCAATTCATTTTTTCTGGATACAAATAATTTTTCAACCTCATCAGGTACATAAAATTCTTTATCCTCGGGCCAATTCAAATTTTTCTTAGTTGCAATTAATTCATCTTTACCAAGCGGAGAGCCGTGAACTTCGTGAGTATTAAATTTATTCGGGCTTCCAAATCCAATAACCGATTTTGTGATAATTAAGGTTGGTTTTTCCTTTTCGTTCTGAGCTGCAACAATTGCTTTTCTAATTTCATCATGATTATATGCATCGGCTCTTAATACATGCCATCCGTAACTTTCAAACCGTTTACCGACATCCTCGCTAAATGTAAGGTCAGTATGACCTTCGATTGTTATTCCGTTATCATCATAGAAATAAATTATATTGCCAAGTTTTAAATGACCGGCAATAGAAGCTGCTTCGGAACTAACGCCTTCCATAAGGTCGCCATCGCCGCAAATTGCATAGATATAATTGTTACCAAAAAGTTTTTCACCAAAACGTGCTGAAAGCATTTTAGATGCAATAGCCATTCCAATACCGTTACCAAACCCCTGTCCTAATGGTCCAGTAGTAGTTTCAACACCGGGCAGATGACCGTATTCTGGATGTCCTGCTGTTCTGCTGCCCCACTGCCGAAATGACTTCAAGTCATCCATGGTGCAATCGTAGCCACTTAAATGTAGTAACGAATAAATTAACATTGAACCATGTCCGGCAGAGAGTACAAAACGATCGCGATTAATCCATTGTGGGTCATCGGGATTATGCTTTAGAAATTCTGTCCATAAAATTGTTGCAACATCGGCCATACCCATAGGCATACCGGGGTGACCGCTATTAGCTTTCTGAACACCTTCGGCTGCTAAAATTCTGATAGTGTTAGCAGTAAGTTTTTTTAATTCGAGATCTGTCATAATTCATCCATAAAATTGTTTACACAAAATTACACATTATAAGTTGACGATGCAGTAGTTCCGCCCCGACCCGTCCAGTTAGTATGGAAAAATTCGCCTCTTGGTCTATCAACTCTCTCGTAAGTGTGAGCACCGAAATAATCTCTCTGTGCTTGAAGAAGATTAGCCGGAAGTCTTCCGTTTCTAAATCCATCGAAATAATTCAATGCAGTTGAGAATGCCGGGACCCATATGCCATTTGTAACAGAAGCAGCAATAACTTTGCGCCAGGATTCCTGAGATGATTCAATCTTCTCTTTAAAGAACGGATCGAGGAGAAGATTAGTAAGGTTTGGATTTTTATCGAAAGCTTCTTTTATCTTTCCGAGGAAGACAGAACGAATAATACAACCACCGCGCCACATCAAAGCAATTCCGCCGTTATTCAAATTCCACCCATATTCTTTAGCAGCATATCTCATTAATACATAACCCTGAGCATAAGAAACAATTTTGGATGCATAAAGAGCTTTACGAAGGTCTTCGATAAATTGTTTTTTGTTACCATCAAATTTTGGTTTTGGTCCGCTTAAAACTTTTGATGCTTCAACTCTCTCATCTTTCATTGATGAAAGCGTTCTACCATAAACAGCTTCACCTATTAACGTTAATGGTGCACCCACATCAAGTGATGCAAGCACAGTCCATTTGCCTGTTCCTTTCTGTCCGGCAGTATCAAGAATTTTTTCAACAAGCGGAGATCCATCTTCATCTTTGTAATCCAGAATATCGCGAGTAATTTCAATTAAATAACTATCAAGTTCTCCTTCATTCCATTCCTTAAATACAGAATGCATTTCTTCATAAGTCAATCCGAGAAGATCTTTCATAATCTGGTAAGCTTCGCAGATCAACTGCATATCGCCATATTCAATTCCGTTGTGAACCATTTTAACAAAGTGACCCGCACCATTTTCACCTACCCAATCGCAGCAAGGGGTTCCGTCTTCAACTTTAGCAGCAATTGATTGGAATATCGGTTTAACATGCGGCCATGCATCCGGTGATCCACCGGGCATTATAGATGGTCCTTTTAGTGCTCCTTCTTCGCCGCCTGACACTCCCGTTCCGATGTAAAGGAAACCTTTTTCTTCAACATATTTAGTTCTTCTTATTGAATCCGGAAAGTGTGAGTTGCCCCCATCAATAATTATATCGCCTTTTTCCAGATGAGGAATTAATAATTCTATAAAGTCATCAACCGGTTTACCGGCTTTAACCATCAACATAATTTTCCGTGGTCTTTTTAATGATGCAACAAGTTCTTCAATTGAAGAAGTGCCAACAATTTTTTTCCCTTTACCGCGTCCGTTTACAAATGCATTAACCTTATCGACAGTTCGATTATAAACAGCAACAGTAAAACCATGACTTTCCATATTTAATACAAGATTCTCACCCATTACAGCCAATCCGACCAAACCGATATCTGCATTAGCTTTTAATTCACCTTTTTGCATATTACTACTCCTTTTTTATTCAGTTATTAAAACGATCTTTGTGAGCCCATAAACCGAGAGCAGGATTTGAAATAAAAAATATTTCTTCGCCATCGGACATTGTATTGTAACCATCAATCAATTTTTCGGGATTATATTTTTTTGTCATTTTAGTTAAGTCTGCATATCCAAAGTTCACGCTTTCAATTTCTTCTTTAGTAAGGTTACCCGGGCAATATGTAATTGTAAATCTATTTTCTGATGAGCCATGAATAAGATGAGCCGCAGCACTCAGATTATTTTTCAACTCATCATTATCATTTGTAAACTGTAAAATTTCCGGTGTTGTTTTATAACCATACTTTCTAATCAGACGATCAATTTCTTTATCTTCACCAAATTCCATCAACCCGGGTGCAAGAACAATTAATTCACCGCCATCAGCGATAGCCATTCTTGTTCTATAAATGCTTTTATTACCAAGCCATGTACTTTTAAATTCATGCGGATCGAGATAAACAACAACCTTTTGAAGAGGTTTTTCAAGCATCACAAAATTTACTTTTAATGAAAGATCCGCTGCGAGTTTGAAACATTCATATTCGTCGCCGATATATAAACCTTTGATAACGAGATCACCATTTTCATTTTTATCAACTACAGTCAGCACGTAAATTATCGGAAGATTCTTTGCAAAGTTATCCGATGCATAATTTAGAACCTGACGAACCGGATTATCTGCTCTTCCCATAATTCTTTCCATTCCATAAACAGCGCCAAGGAAATGACTTTTATTAATTCCTTCGCGTCCGCCGGTTCCAACAAAAATATTTTTATTATAGTTGGCCATTCCAATTACTTCGTGAGGAACAACCTGACCAACGGAAACAATAAGATCATGTTTCCCTTCTACTAATAATTTATTAACCTGAGCCGGCCAAGAATAATTTAATTTACCTTCCGATACCTTTTGAACAAATTCAGAAGGAACTTCACCCAGAGTATATAGATCATTACGCCAGTTGTGAACCCTGAATAAATCGAGAGGAACATTTCCATACATTGTTTTTATCTGATCATCGGTCATTTTAGTATGTGTTCCAAGAGCAGGAAGAATATCTGTTAAATTCTCTTTGTAATAATCATACAAATGATGTGTAATAATCCCGGCTTGTGAATGGAAACGTGTAAAATCTGGTGGGATAACAAGGACACGTTTTTTAATTCCAAGTTTTGCAAATGAAGAATAGATAGCTTCTCTTACTTCATTTTCTGTTAAAGAAATATTTTCCTGACCTTTTGCAAATAATAGCATAAATACTTTCGAATTTACCTTTGAATTCTTGCCGAGCCGCCTTTTGCGAATGCCTTTACTTCATCAATTGAAGCCATGGTTGTATCACCGGGATAAGTTGTAAGGAGAGCGCCGTGTGCCCAGCCAAGTTTAATTGCTTCTTCCGGAGATTCGTTTGATAAAAGTCCGTAAATAAATCCGGCAGCAAAACCGTCGCCGCCACCAACTCTATCGTAAACATCAAGCGCTGCAGTTGGTGCAGAATAAGTTTTTCCATTTATCCATGCGACTGCACTCCAGCTATGTCTGTTTGTTGAATGAACTTCTCTTAATGTTGTTGCAACTATTTTTACCTGAGGATATTTTTTAATTACATTATCAATCATTCCAAAAAATGTTGAAGGATCTAATTTAGATTTTGCTGCAACTTCAGGTCCGGGTATTCCTAAACCTTTTTGTAAATCTTCTTCGTTACCAACCAATACGTCAACATGTTTTACAATTTGATCAATTACTTCAGCAGCTTTTTGTTCTCCACCCCAGATATTCCAGAGTTTAGCACGAAAATTTAGATCGAAGCTTGTTACAGCACCGGCTTTTTTTGCAGCTTTCATTCCATCAATAATTACCTGACCTGTAGTTTCGGATAATGATGCAAAGATTCCCCCGCTATGAAACCATTTAACTCCACCCAAAAAAATTTCATCCCAGTTAAAATCGCCGGGTTTAAGTAAAGCGGCAGCTTCGTTACAACGGTTGTAGAATACAACTGGTGCACGGACTCCAAGACCACGATCGCTGAATACAGTAGCCATGTTCGGTCCATTAACACCATTATGTTTGAATTTTTTATAGAAAGGTTTAACACCCATTGCTTTAACACGTTCTGCAATTAAATCTCCAATAGGATATTCAACCATTGCAGTAGCAATACCGGTATTCAGTTTGAAGCAATCGGCAAGATTAGCCGCGACATTAAATTCTCCACCGCTTACATGTATTTTACATTCGGTAGCTTTTCTAAATGGAACGATTCCTGGATCAAGACGGTGAACTAATGCACCAAGAGAAATAAAGTCCATTGCAGCTTTTGTGTTAATATTTAGTCCATCTGCTGATGACATATTAGTCTCCATAAATAATTTTTGTTGTAAAAATTTTGATTAAGTCAGAAAAACTTTTTAAACACCCGAGTAGGCGCTAAATCCTCCATCAACCGGTACTACAATTCCAGTTACAAATTTTGATATATCAGAAGCAAGATATAGCAGCGCACCGGAAACTTCTTCTGGTTCTCCGAATCTACCCATTGGAGTATTAGAAATAATCTTATTGCCTCTTTCTGTTAGCTCACCGGTTTTTTCATCAGTGAGTAAAAATCGATTTTGATTTGTAAGGAAAAAACCCGGAGCAATTGCATTTACTCTAATATTTACTTTTGCAAAATGAACTGCAAGCCACTGAGTGAGATTATTAATAGATGCTTTGGCAGCAGAATAAGCGGGAATTTTTGTAAGAGGACGGTAAGAGTTCATTGAAGAAATATTTATGATAGATCCGCCTCTTTGAAGCATGTCTTCTGCAAAAACCATTGTAGGTAAAACTGTTCCTAAAAAATTAAGATCGAATACACTTCGGAAACCTTCGAGATCTAATCCGAAAAATGATTTGGATAGATCAGCAATATTTTCATTTGTGATAAATTCATTTGCAGTAGTTGCAGTAGGAGCATTTCCTCCGGCACCATTTATCAATATATCAATCTTACCTAATTCTTCGTTCACCTGTTCTTTAGCTTTTTTTAAACTTTCTTTATCAAGAACATTTGCAACAACACAGAGCACTGGCGCACCGCTTTTTCTTGCAAGTCCCTGTGCGCATTCATCGCATCTACCTTGCTTATAATCCATAATAGCAACTTTAGCACCGGCATTTAACATTGTTTGAGCAAATATATTTCCGAAAACACCACATCCACCGGTAACAATGCAAACTTTCCCCTTTAAGTCATCAAATGAAACGTTCATTTTATCATCCTTATTTTTTAACTGCTTGTAAAAGATTATCCATTATTATTTTAGCGTTAACTGTAAGCTTGGAATAATTTTCTTTTTCAATAGCTTCTTTATCCAGAAGTGCCGAACCAACGCCCACAGCACAAGCACCGGCTTTTATCCAATCACCAGCGTTTGTTAAACTTACTCCACCAGTCGGCATTAATTTTAAATGCGGCATAGGTGCAAGAATACCTTTGAAAAATTCCATTCCAAGAACATCTGCCGGAAATACTTTAATAATATCTGCACCGGCTTCGTATGCAGTCTGGATTTCAGTCGGAGTAAAACATCCTGGCATAGCCGGTATATCGTATCGATGAGCCGTTTCGATAATTTCCTTTTTGAAAATAGGGCTAACTACATATTTAGCACCGGCTTTAATTGCCGATTCTGCAACTTCCTTACTTAGAACTGAACCGACACCAACAATAATATTTTTGTCAAGTTCACCTGATAATTTTTCAATTAACTCAATTGCGTTGGGAACGGTCATTGTAATTTCTGCAACCGATAATCCGCCTAAGTATAATGCTTCAATAACTTTTTTCAGTTTATCCGGTTCTTTTATTCTAAGAACTGCAACTGCTTTTCTTTTTATAACTTCATCTACAATTATTCTTCTATTCATATCACTTAAATGGTTCTAAATGTTTGTGAAAATGTTTTATTAAAAAGTCATAATGAGTTTCTTCATTTTCAATAAGGCATTGCAGAATTTTATCCTTGAACAGAAAACTTCCATCCGGGTTTTTGTCAGTTAGTACACGACCAAACGTAACGTGTAGAACCTGACGTGCATCATTAGAATCGAACAAAGCGATTAATTGCTCATTGCTAAGTTCTTTAGCCGGAGGTACTTTTCTAATATCGGCTGAAACATGATACGATTTCTTTTCTGTCTCGTAGAGGTTTCGCGAAAAGTCAAGTAACTCTCTGAATAGATCCGGTTGCTTTGCAGCAACAACTTTCAAAGCTTCTAGATAACTTGTTCCGGCGGTCTTAACATGTGTATAAGCTTCTTTTAACGAACCAATAACGCGATAGACCGAAAACTTATCGCTGCCGGAGTGTAAGCTGATTTTATAATTGCCGAAATATTTTGTTATTGCAAGATGCTTTACATATTCCGATTTGAAGATGTCCAGACTTCCCTTATAATCGATTCCCTTTTCAAAATCCCCAATAAATCTTGGTGCGAGACTAATAAATTTTACATTCAACCGGTTCAGTTCATTTGCAAAGAAGAAATGCTCGAAAGGACTTGTAACAGATTCAGTTTCATCAACCGAGACTTCAATTTCGAATTTATCGGCAGAAGTCTTAGAGGCGAGATAATCGAACAGTTTTTTAATGTGTGCAATAGCTTTACCATATTTAGTATAAGCTCTTAAAAAATCATTTACAGTAACATTAATAGAAAAATTTTCTGTTATGGAAAAAGTTTTATCAGCATATCTTTTTTCTGCATTAGGAAATGAATCTTTCAAATCGTTCCATGGCAAGTTAGAAGCTATTTTGTAAAGTTCCTGTTCACTATAATTATCAGCATTGTTATCAACGTGTTCACTAGGATCGAAGGTAAACATAGTAAAACCCGCATTGAGCATTAGATCGATATCGTCAGTATTTTTTAAGTGATCGGCATCGGAGCCAAAACCATTTTTATATCCTTCCTGGAAAACCGCCCATACGGCAGCATCCATAACCATTTCTGGTTGACGATTCGTCCTTGCAAGTTCTCTTATTGATTGTTGGGCAAGTATCGGGAAAAAATTGCTTCCGCTTAATGATCGTATATGTCCCGCATTAGCTAATCCAAGCCGATCGCCAAATCCAAATGAATTTTTTAAACCAACTACCTTTGGTATAGTAAAACCGAAAATTGATTGAACAACTTTTCTATTAGCAGTTGTCAGATAACATTTCTTAATAAATAAATCCGAATTATTAGTTTCCAACGCTTCGCCTTCAAAACGATTCAAAAAGTAACCATGCGGGGAAAGAAGAAACAGATATTTATACTTATCAACTTTACCAATAAAAAATAAATTGTCCTCAAACTTGTTAAATGATTTTGGATAAACCATTATTGATAGGTTTTCTGTTAATTGAAATTGTACAGTTATATTTTTTTCATTAAAAACTGATTTTAGATTTTTTTCAAATTGTTCAATACTCATTTTATTTTCTCACAGTTTATAAGTTTTCTTTACAAGGTTGTAAGTTAGATCTTCTGCTATTTTAATTGCTTCACTAAATTCAATTATATGTCGGGCAACTAATCCGGCAAGAAAATTTGAATCAATTCTTCTTGCGAGATCATGACGTGCCGGAATAGACACAAAGGCACGAGTATCATCATTAAATCCTACTGTATTATAAAATCCGGCGGTTTCGGTTACCATTTGTCTGTAACGGGTCATTCCTTCAATACTATCGTGGAACCACCAGGCCGGACCAAGCTTCATAGCGGGATAATGACCGGCAAGAGGTGCAAGTTCCCGTGAATAATTACTTTCATCCAGAGTGAAAACAATTATTGTAAGTTCAGAATTATTACCAAATTTATTTAATAGTTCCTTCAGGTTATTTGTGAATTCTTCCTGTTTTGGAATATCGGCACCTTTATCCGCTCCGTAATTTTCAAACACAATCTGATTATGATTTCTATACGAACCCGGATGAATTTGCATTACAAGCCCATCCTCGGTACTCATTCTTGCCATTTCCATCAGCATATTGGCGGTAAATAATGCTGAATCCTCGGCTGTTGATTTTTTCTTTAATGCTCTCTGAAATATTTTTTCTGCCTCATCCTCAGTAAGTTGATGAGTATAAGCGGAAAAGACACCGTGATCGGTGGAAGTGCATCCGAGTGTTTTAAAGTATGTTCTTCGTTCTTCCAAGGCTTTAATAAATTTCTTATAAGAAGAAATTTCATATCCACATACTTTGCCAAGTAAATCGATATTTGTTTTCCATGCGGGATTAGATAAATCAGTTACACCATCAGGCCTGAAACATGGAATTACTCTTCCATTCCAACCCGAACTTT
>Ga0067045_1029591_pt1 | contig 19528 bp, 24 predicted proteins | sample TerdegcTABiofilm_FD_59184 | JGI IMG/M metagenome (GOLD analysis project Ga0067045, IMG submission 59184) | Combined Assembly of (Gp0054472, Gp0054536) Wastewater bioreactor microbial communities from Singapore -Terephthalate degrading... | reverse complement strand
GTGTCGCCCAAGGGCGAACTGCGGCCAGACGGCGTAAAGCTGCTCTCCCTCGGTTCAGCCGCATAAATGGAGGCGACCTGGAACGGGGCGCTGTTCAGTGCGGCAACGATCCGATTACCGGTGTCGACCCGATGCTGACGCCCAGGTCCGATGTGCCACCGTCGGTTGTGCTAGCGGGTGCAGCCCTTCCCATTGACCGCCTGGGCTCACGGTCTCTGGCCCATTCCTGTCCTTCACAGGCCGAAGGGAACTTCGCGCAAATGACCGGTTTCAAGGCGCTGCAGACATTGCTCGCCGCCGGCGCATGGTGACCACGTGGTAGAGCCATCTTCACTGGCAATCATCCACGCCAGCGCTTTGCATCTGCTCACTCATCACGCCAATGCCGTCGCAGAAGGCCACCCCAACGTACTTCTGGCCACAGCAGTCACCGAATGTGGCCGCCCGCCGATAGAGCATCACTGCATGGCCCGATCGCACGGCGCGACGCGCGTGTGCGAAACGCTACTCCTTGTCCTCCAGGGCCATTACGCCCATTTCGAAGATGACTGGTTGTGTTAGCTTAGCTTATTCGTAGAGCTGCTCGCCGAGACGATCGCGCGCCTTCTGCAGCACCGGCAACAGCGTGTCCCGAAACTCGCTCATGGACATGCGTTCGGCTCGCACTGAAATGCTGAGTCCGCCGACGAATGTACCGTTGCGGTCATGGACAGGGACGGCCATCGAGCGCACGCCCAGTTCCAACTCCTCGTCGTTTCCGCTCCAACCCTCTTGCCGGCAGCGTTCCACGGCCGCCAGAACTGCATCGGTCTCGTAGATGCTTTTCGGCGTCAAGGGGACCCGTTGCATCGCCTTCACCCGCCGCGCCGCCTCGGCCGGCGGCAGGCTCGCCAGCGCAACGCGTCCGAGCGCCGAGCAATAGGCTGGCAGGCGCGAACCGATGCCCAGGCCGGTCGACAGGCTGCGCCGCGCCGTCGAGCGGGCGATGATGATCACGTCGTCGTCCAGCAGCTTGCCCAGCGAGGCCGACTCGCGCGTGCGCTCCGATAGCGCATCCAGCAGAGGCTGTGCCAGCTGCGGAATGGGCCGGGATGTGAGATAGGCATGGGCCACCAGCAGCGCCCGAGGCGCCACCCAGAAGCGCTTGCCGTCGCTTTCGAGGTAATCTAGTGCCAGCAGCGTGTGCAGCGATCGCCGCGCGGAGGCGGGCGAGCTGCCGGTCAGGCGCGCCACTTCTGACAGGGTCAGCTTGGCGGCACGCCGGCCGAAGCAGGTGAGCACGTCCAGCCCCTTCTGCAAGGCGGTGACGAAGTCCTTGTCCCGGCGCAAGGGCGGGTTCGAGTCTTTGCGCATTGCGCAATTTTGACTGGTTTGCGGGCCCTTGGCGAATCACACTTGCGGCATCCCCAGCAGGAGACATCCCATGCAACCCACCATCACACGGCGTGCCGTGCTCGCGCTGACGGCCGCTGCCGCCACAACCCGCGGCCTGCCCGCCTTTGCCCAGCCCGCGCGCACGCTGAGGCTGATCGTTCCCTTCCCGGCCGGCGGCACGGCCGACATCCTGCCCCGGCTACTGGCGGACAAGGTCCGCGCCGCCTACCCGGCCGGCGTGATCGTGGACAACCGCTCCGGCGCCGGCGGCAACATCGGCGCCGAGCTGGTCGCGCGCTCCGACCCGGACGGCTCGACCTTCCTGGTCTCGCCCCCAGGCCCGATCGCGATCAACCACCACCTGTACAAGTCGCTCAGCTTCGATCCGACGAAGTGGGTGCCGATCACCATCGTGGCCACGGTGCCCAACGTGCTGAACGTGCGCAAGGGCTTCCCGGCGAGCAACCTGCAGGAGCTCATCGCCTACCTGAAGGCCAACCCGGGCAAGGTGACCTATGCCTCGCAGGGCAACGGCTCCACCTCGCACCTCACCGCCGCCATGTTCATGCAGCTCACCGGCACCGAAATGATCCACGTGCCGTACAAGGGAACGTCCCCGGCGCTGGTGGACCTGGTCGGCGGCCAGGTCGACCTGTTCTTCGACAACATCGCGTCTTCGGCCACCTTCCACAACAGCGGCAAGACACGCATCCTGGCCGTGGCCGACCAGAAGCGCTCGCCGCTGCTGCCGCAGGTGCCGACCTTCGTGGAGTCCAAGGTCCCCGGCATGGTGGCGGTCACCTTCTTCAGCATGGTGGCGCCGGCCGGCACGTCCAAGGAGACGGTCGCCCACGCGCACAAGGCCTTCGCGGGAGCGCTGCAGGCGCCGGACGTGAAGCAGAAGTTCGCCGAGCAGGGCGCCACGCCCGGCGGCTGGAGTCCGGAGAAGAGCGCCCAGTTCATCCGCGAAGAGTCGGAGAAGTGGGGCAAGGTCATCAAGACCGCGAACGTAACGGTGGAATGAGATGAAAGAGCAAGCAATCCAATGGCGCGGCCCCGGCTTCACCCGGGTGCCTTACGAAGTCTATAGCGACGCACCCACGGCGCAGCAGGAGCAGGAGTGCATCTTCCGCGGCGCCACCTGGAACTACCTGTGCCTGGAGGCCGAGCTGCCGGAAGCGGGCAGCTACCGCACCACCTTCGTCGGCGAGACGCCGGTGGTGGTGGTGAAGGACGCCGACGGCGAGATCTACGCCTTCGAGAACCGCTGTGCGCACCGCGGCGCCCTGATCGCGTTGGAGAAGTCCGGCCGCGCGGACAGCTTCCAGTGCGTCTACCACGCCTGGAGCTACAACCTGCAGGGTGACCTGACCGGCGTGGCCTTCGAGAAGGGCGTGAAGGGTCAGGGCGGCATGCCGGCCTCCTTCTGCAAGGAGGAGCATGGCCCGCGCAAGCTGCGCATCGGCGTCTACTGCGGCCTGGTGTTCGGCAGCTTCAGCGACGACGTGCTCTCCATCGAGGAGTACCTCGGCGACGAGATCTGCCAGCGCATCGAGCGCGTGCTGCACAAGCCGGTGGAGGTCATCGGCCGCTTCACGCAGGCGCTGCCGAACAACTGGAAGCTGTACGTGGAGAACGTCAAGGACAGCTACCACGCGAGCCTGCTGCACCTGTTCTTCACCACCTTCGAGCTGAACCGCCTGTCGCAAAAGGGTGGCGTGATCGTCGACGAGAGCGGCGGCAACCACGTGAGCTACTCGATGATCGACAAGGCTGCGGCCGACGCCTCCTACCAGGAGCAGGGCCTGCGTTCCGACAACGACAAGTACCGCCTGAAGGACACCACGGTGCTGGAAGGCTTCCCGGAGTTCGACGACGGCATCACGCTGCAGATCCTCTCGGTGTTCCCCGGCTTCGTGCTGCAGCAGATCCAGAACTGCCTGGCCGTGCGTCAAGTGCTGCCCAAGGGCGAAGGCCGCTCGGAGCTGAATTGGACCTACCTGGGCTACGTGGGCGACACGCCCGTACAGCGCACCGTGCGCCTGAAGCAGCTGAACCTGGTCGGCCCGGCCGGCTTCATCAGCATGGAAGACGGCGCGGTGGGCGGCTTCGTGCAGCGCGGCATCGCCGGCGCGCAGGACCTGGAGGCGGTCATCGAGATGGGCGGCGAAGATACCGGCTCCGCCGATGGCCGCGCCGTCGAGAACTCGGTGCGCGGCTTCTGGAAGGCCTACCGCATGCACATGGGAGCCTGAACATGATCGACCTGCTGCAACTCTGTGCGTTCAACGCGGCCTACGGCCAGGCGATCGACAGCGACGCGCTGGAGTCCTGGCCGGCCTTCTTCACGGAGGACTGCCGCTACCGCATCACCAACGTCGCCAACGAGCGCGAGGGCCTGCCCGCGGGCGTCGTCTACGCCGACTCGCGCGCCATGCTGGAAGACCGCATCGCGGCCTTGCGCGAGGCGAACATCTACGAGCGCCACCGCTATCGCCACCTGCTCGGCATGCCGCTGGTTGAGTCGTCCGACGACAAGGCGGCCGTGGCCCGTACGCCGTTCATGGTGGCGCGCATCATGTACACCGGCGAGACCATGCTGTTCGCCAGCGGCGAATACCGCGACCGCTTCGTCAAGGTCGCCGGCAAGCTGCTGCTGGCCGAGCGCGTGGCCGTCTGCGACAGCACCGTGACCGACACGCTGCTGGTGCTGCCGTTGTAAGGGACACCATGCGCCGCATCGCGCTATCGCTGGGCGACCCCAACGGCATCGGGCCGGAGATTGTCCTGAAGGCGCTGGCCGAGCTGGCCAGCGAGCCACAGATCAAGGTCACGGTCTTTGGCGCGCCCGCCGCGCTGGAGCGTGCGGCGGCGAGCACCGGCCTGCAGGCGCTGGTGCCCACGCTGGACGTGCGCTCCTGCGGCGAGCTGTCCGGCTCGGCCTTGCGCTGGGGCGAGGTGAATGCCCAGGCAGGCGCCAGCACCGTGGCTGCAGCCACGGCGGCGATCCAGGCCGCACGCTCCAGCGAGTTCGACGCGGTCGTGGCCGGCCCGCACCACGAGACCGCCATCGCCCAGGCAGGGATCCCGTTCAGCGGTTACCCATCCCTGGTGGCACGCGTGTGCGGGCAGCCCGAGAGCAGCGTCTTCCTGCTGCTCGTGGGCGGCGGCCTCCGCATCGTGCACGCCACGCTGCACGAGAGTGTGGCCACGGCGCTTGCGCGTATCACCCCGGAGTTGGTGATCGCGGCTACTAAATCGGGCGCGCGAGCTTGTGGCCTGATCGGTATCGACAAGCCGAAGATCGCGCTGTTCGGTATCAATCCGCACGCCTCCGAAGGAACGCTGTTCGGGCCGGAAGATGCGGCTCGCACCCTGCCGGCCGCCGAATGCCTGCGCGCCGAGGGCTACGACATCACGGGCCCGGCAGGGGCGGACGTATTGCTCGCCGACCGCAAGCACGACCTCTACGTGGCCATGTTGCACGACCAGGGCCACATCCCCGTCAAGCTCCTGGCGCCCCAGATGGCCAGCGCCATCTCCATCGGTGCCGATGTGCTGCTGGCCAGCACCGGCCACGGCAGTGCCATGGATATCGCCGGCTCGGGCACCGCTCGGCCGAACGCGCTGCTGCGCAGCCTGCGATTGGTTGCGGGCCTTTCTTCCTGAGAATTTTCCATCATGGCTTTTGACATACGCATTGCCGGAACAGACGTGCATTTCGCCTGCGCCGCCGGCCAGAACATCCTCGACGCAGCACTGCAAGCCGGCATCGAGATGCCCTATTCTTGCCGCAAGGGCGTATGCGGTAATTGCGCCGGCCCCGTCACGTCGGGTGAAGTACAGAGCCCGTCCAGCGAGGCCAAACCCACGGGGCAACACCTGTATTGCCAGTGCCTGCCTCAGTCAGACGTCGAGATCGCCCCGGAGGCTTGGCATCGGATCGACCCGAAGGCGCGCAAGACCTACATCGCCAAGGTGTTCCGCAACACGTTGGCGGCCGATGACGTCAGCCTGCTGCAACTGCGCCTTCCTGCTGGCCAGCGCGCCAAGTTCAACGCGGGGCAGTATCTACAGGTGGCGCTGCCGGATGGCAGCCGCCGCAGCTATTCCATGGCCAACGCGCCGCACGAGAACGATACGCTGCACCTGCACATTCGCCACGTGCCGGGCGGCCAGTTCACCCAGATCGTGCCGCAGCTGAAGGCAGGCGACACCCTGCAGGTCGAGCTGCCTTACGGCAACTTTGAACTGAAGGAAGAGTCTATCGGTCCCATGCTCTGCGTCGTGGGCGGCACCGGCTTCGCGCCGGTGAAGTCCCTGCTCGATGACATGGTCAAGAAGGGAGTCAAGCGACCGGTAACGCTCGTGTGGGGTGGCCGCAGCCGCAAAGGCATCTACTTGCCAGCGGCGGTGGAGCGCTGGAAAAAGCTAATGCCTGACTTTCGGTTCATTCCTGCGCTGCAGGACGCAGATGATGCCCGCGACCTGATCGGATTCAACGGCCGCCCAGACGATGCGGTGCGCCAGAACTTCCCGGTCCTAAAGGGCCATGAGGTCTACTGCTGCGGCTCGCCGGCCATGGTGACTGCCGTACGAAAGGTCTGTGTTGAAGAGAGAGGACTGGATCCTCACCACTTCTTCAGCGACGTGTTCGTGCCGGGCCCGGCCGCAGCGTAGCTCTCTACGTTTGCCGGACCGCGGCAACACCTGGCCTGGGAATAGCCGCCCGCCGGCTCGGTACTGCACTTCAGCGACGGGCGCACGCCACCGCCCTGCAGTAGCAACGACCCGAACCGCTCTTGATTGCGACCAAGCCGTCGTTCAGCGGTTCCGTCGGCGGAGCACGACTGGCCGACCACCCCAGCGTCGTTTGCACATCCACGCCGCTAGCGCCGAGTCGAGGTAATCGGCATGGCCCGGAAACCACGCGAGCAGGTGCTGTGCGAAGTCAGCGGCCAGTGCAGCGCCTCCTTGCCCCTCAGCGATGGCACGACGCACGTCAATCGTCGAAGCCAGGACAGAGGCATGCTCATGGATATGGCAGTCGCGCGCGGGAAAATCCGTTTCCACCATCCATTGGTCTTCTTGGTCGAAGTGCCTTCGCGCATGGTCTTCGAAGCAAGCGATCGCCTCCAGTGCTGATTCCTGGCTGCAACTTAGCAGAGCCGCTGTCACATGAAAGAACTCGCGATGCACTTCGTCCATCGGAGTGAAGCCCAGCAAGCGCTCGTCTGTCCACCCGTTTAGTGAATCGTGATCTAACCGCGGCGCTTCACGGTGAGGTGAGTCGGGTGCATTCTTTTCAAGGGAGGGACTGAACTGTCCCTCGGCCGAAACTTTGATCACTTTTTGGCAAGCCTTCGCGCGGTATCTGAGCGCCTACATTGACAGCGGTGACACGGGTCCACCACGGGGCCGCTCCGCAGGCAGGCGCGTTGCCGACAATGGGGCTGAAACGTCCATGACGTTTCAGCCTGGCTCTTCTCTCTAGAACGGGATGACCAGTAAAGTGTCAGTCACTGAACTGTCGCACGCAACGACCCGCTCAGCCAGCAACAGCTTTGAGTCCTCCACCACGAACCGGTCTCGATACGTTCCGGTCGCAAAGACGGTGGTCTCGCCAGTATGCATCGTCCGGACCACTAGAAACGGTGTCTCCGCGACAGCGTTAGCCCGATCGGCGGATTTGACGATCGGCAGTCCGACGAGGTGGCGATAGCGCTGCTGCTCGTACACGTTCGCCTCTCGCATCGCGGTGATACGGTCGTACAGCATGTCACGTGAATCGACCCAGATCAGTCCGGCCGGAAGTCCAGCCGCTTCGTTTTCGATGTTGGTCACTCGATATCGACAGTCAGCCGTGAAGAATGTCGGCCACTGTTCCAGCGCATCGCTATCGATGGTCTGCGCGTATGTGGCGTTGAAGGCGGCTATTTGCAGCAGATCAATCATCATTTAACCCCCTCCTGACCCATGTGTTGCCGGTAGACCTTCCAAAAACCTCGAATAGCGGCTTCCGTGGCCCGTCCCTCGCTAGACGTTGTCGCGTCTCCTCCCATTTCAACGACAGCATCCAAGTCCGCCGCACCTGCAATACCGCGTTCGACGAAGCCGCCCACACACCCGTCTTCCATTGAGATAAAACCCGCAGGCCCTACAAGATTCAATTGCTTCAGTCGCACGGTGCGCAGTTCGGGCGTGTCATCGATATAGCCCAGATAGGTCCAGTTCAGCTCCGAGTGGTCGGTGCCTTTCGGCAGCACTTGGCGTACGGCAAGGCAGTTCAGATGCTGTTGCAGCACAAAGCCCGGGAACACCGAGAGTATTTGCACAGTGATCCCATCCTTGATCTCCGGGAACAGCTCCAGTACGGTCGTATCCCTCAGGCGGAACTTGCTGTTGTCCGAACGAAGACCCTGCTCCTTGTAGGAGGCGTCCGCGGAGGATTCCTCGACCATCGAGAAGCTCACGTGGTTTCCTCCACCACCATCGACGATCACACCGCCTTTTTGAGACAGCCGATTGAGCTCGAAGGTGGTAAAGAAGGTGTGCAGAAGGCTGGCGTGATAGCTGTCCCTGACATTCTCCACGTAGAGCTTCCAGTTGTTCGGCAGCGCTTGTGTGAAGCGGCCGATCACCTCCACCGGCTTGTTCAGCACGCGCTCGATGCGCTGGCAGATCTCATCGCCGAGATATTCCTCGATGGAAGGAACGTCCTCGCTGAAACTTCCAAACACGAGACCGCAGAAGACCGCCACTCGCAGCTTGCGCGGGCTGTGCTCGTCCTTGCAGAAAGACGCGGGCATGCCACCTTTGCCCTTCACTCCCTTTTCGAACGCAATGCCAGTGAGGTCGCCCTGCCGGTTATAGCTCCACGCGTGGTACACGCACTGAAAGCTGTCCGCCGTGCCGGACTTCTCCAGCGCGATCAGCGCACCGCGGTGCGAGCAGCGGTTCTCGAACGCATAGATTTCCCCGTCCGCGTCTCGCGTCACAACAACCGGTGTCTCGCCCGCAAAGGTTGTTCGGTAGCTGCCCGATCGAGGCAGCTCAACGTCCAGGCAAAGATAATTCCATACGGCGCCTCGGAAGATTCGCTCCTGCTCGCGCGCTGCGGTGTTTTCATCGGAGTACACCGCGAAGGGCACCCTCACATTCGAGTCATGCTTCCATCGAACCTTGTGCTCGTCCACTCATTGCTCCTCTGTCGGCCCAAAGCCGACCGTCTTGTTGCTGGGTTGGCCGATTTGGTCCGGCCGGTGAGGTTCCTTGGGCCTCGCGAGCTCTTGGCCCGCAACACACTTGGTCTGCGCCGCAGAGGCGGGGTCACCAGCCTTCGCTCGACGAACCGAAGTGTGGTTTGACGCCTATGTCTGCACAAGCCATGTTTGCGCATTGCGCAATTGCGAGCTGTGAAGGTGAGCGACCTTCTTTGATCGATCCCATGTTCTCGCTCATGCCGCACGTGAAGAGCGGACAGATGAAGCCCATCGCCGTCACCACCTCTGAGCGCTATGCGGGCCGAGTAACGGCGGCCTTGGAGAACGCGAGCCGGACGATACTAGGGTCTGAGGCTGGGCCTGCGATGAACGCTCCGCCCACGCCTCACCCCTGGAGCCGACGATGACGCCCGCCCCGACCCTCGAACACGCCGCCCGCCTCGACGCTCAGGACCCGCTCGCGCACTGCCGCGAGCGCTTCACCCTGCCGCCCGGCGTGATCTATCTGGACGGCAACTCGCTGGGCGCGTTGCCCAGGTCGGTGCTCGCGCGCGTGGCCCGCGCGGTGGAGCACGAGTGGGGCGTGGGCCTGATCCGCTCGTGGAACGAAGCCGACTGGTATCCGGCCCCGCAACGGGTGGGCGGCCGCATCGCGCCGCTGATCGGCGCGCACGCCGACGAGGTCATCGTGGCCGACTCGACCTCGATCAACCTGTTCAAGGTGCTGGCCGCCGCGCTGCGCATGCGCGCGGGCCGGCGGCGCATCCTGGGCGAGCGCGGCAACTTCCCGACCGATGCCTATGTGGCCAGCGGCGCGGCCGAACTGATGAATGTCGAGTTCGTCGCCCTCGAACCGGAGGCGGTGGCCGCTGCCATCGACGAGCGTGTCGCCATCGTGTCGCTGACCCACGTCAACTACAAGACCGGCCGCATGTATGACATGGCCGGGATCACCCGCCGCGCCCATGCCGCCGGCGCGCTGGTGGTCTGGGACCTGTGCCACACGGCGGGCGCGATGTCCTGTGCCCTCAACGCCTGCCAGGCCGATTTCGCCGTGGGCTGCGGCTACAAGTACCTCAATGGCGACCCCGGCGCGCCGGGCTTCGTCTTCATCGCGCGGCGCCACCAGGAACTCGTGCACCAGCCGCTGACCGGCTGGTTCGGTCATGCGCGCCCGTTCGACTTCAGCGACGACTACGTTCCGGGCCGGGGCATGGCCGCCTGCTGGTCGGCACGCCTGCCCAGCTCAGCCTGATCGCGCTCGATGCCGCGCTGGATGCCTTCGACGGCGTCGACATGGAGGTGCTGCGGCGCAAGAGCGTGGCGATGACCGACCTGTTCATCCGCCTCGTGGAGCAGGAACTCGCCGGCTTCGGCTTCGGCCTGGCGAGCCCGCGCGACGCGGCCGAGCGCGGCAGCCAGGTTGCGCTGACGCACCCGCAGGGCTACGCGATCATGCAGGCGCTGATCGCCCGCGGCGTCATCGGCGACTTCCGCGCACCCGACATCCTTCGGTTCGGCTTCGCGGTGCTGTACCTGCGCTTCGCCGATGCGTGGGACGCGGTGGCGATCCTCAAGGACATCATGCAGTCGGGGGCCTGGCAGGCGCCGGAGTTCAGTCAGCGCAAGGCGGTGACCTGACAGCGGTGCAGCGTCAGCAAGCGATGAATGACGCGGAAGCCACAAGGCTGCAGAACCGCGCCAGGTCCACGTTGCCGCCGCTCACGAGTACGCCGACGCGCTTGCCGCGCAGCCTGGACTTCATCTGCCGCGCCGCGGCGAATCCCAGGCAACCGGTGGGCTCCACCACCAGCTTCATCCGGGAGGCCATGAATGCCATGCACTCCACCAGTTCCGCGTCGCTGGCGGTGAGGATGTCGGTGACGTCGCGCCGAATGAGGGGGAAGGTGATATGGCCGAGGTGCTGGGTTTGCGCGCCGTCGGCGATGGTCCTGGGCGTTTCGATGTGGACGATGTTCCCGCTGCGGAATGATTGCTGGCCGTCGTTGCCCGCTTCGGGTTCGACCCCATAGATGCTGCAGGTCGGGGCCAGGGCCCGCGCGGCAAGCGCGCACCCGGACAGCAAGCCGCCGCCGCCCAGCGGGGCGAAGAAGGCATCGAGCGGCCCGACTTCTTCGAACAACTCCTTGGCGGCGGTGCCTTGGCCAGCCAGGACGTCAGGATGATCGTAGGGCGGAATCAGGGTCAGGCCATGCTTCTCGGCGAGCTCGCGGCCGATCTGCTCGCGGTCTTCCTGGTAGCGGTCGTAGACCACCACGTCGCCGCCGTAGCCTTTGGTCGCCGCCACCTTGGCTGCGGGGGCATCGTGCGGCATGACGATGGTGGCCGGAATGCCCAGCAGCCTGGCCGCGAGGGCGATGGCCTGTGCATGGTTGCCCGAGGAAAAGGCGATGACGCCCGCCTTGCGCTGCTCGGGCGTGAACTTCGACAGCGCGTTGAAGGCGCCGCGGAACTTGAACGCGCCCATGCGCTGCAGGTTTTCGCACTTGAAGAACACTTCGGCGCCCAATTCCTCGTTGACGGTTCGGGAAGTGATGACCGGCGTGCGGTGGGCGTGGCCCTGGATGCGGGCGGCCGCGGCGATCACGTCCTCGTAGGTAGGCAGGGATTCGCTGGAAGTCATGGGCGGGTCGTCGTGTTGCCAGGATTTTTCGCGCCGGTGCAATCGATCATCGAGGACATGCTGCGCCGTCAGGTGAATCGGCCCATTCGTTTGTACTTCGGCGCGCGCACGCCCGAAATGCTGTACCGGCATGATCTGGCCCAACGCTGGGTGTCTCAACGCCCCGGGCTCGTCTATGTGCCGGTGGTGTCCGCCCCATCATCCCGGGACGCCTGGACTGGCCGAACCGGCAGGCTCCACGAGGCCGTGCTACAGGACCTGCCCAGCCTGCGCGGCCACGAAGTCTACGCCTGCGGCGCACCGGCGATGGTCGCCACGGCGCGCGAGGCTTTCGAGCGCCACGGGCTCGATCCGTCGCGCTTCTTCTGCGACGCGTTCGCCCCCTCCTCGCAGGTGGCGGCATGATGTGCCGACGTTGTGCGCCTTATCGGGACTTCCAAGACACGGACTGTCATGGTCCAATCTGAATGGACACCTCGATGCTCCGTCTCATGCGAGGCGGGTATTGATCTAAGGAGTCTTCAGTGAGTTGGTTTAACTTGAGGTCTCATCTGAAAGGCTATGAGGTTCGGAAACGTGGTGCGGTGCGCCGGACGATTGTTTCCCTTGTTCCGGGCGACATAGCCGACGTAGATGAGGAGAAGGACGATCTTCCTGTGGACGTGGAGTTCGAATTCGTTTTGGCAATCCTGCTGCTCATGCTCTTCCTTACGCTCTTGGCACATGTAAGTTTCGGGGCATAGTGACGCGAGGAAGTCGCGGAACTGCTTCGGCATGTTGAGAGGCGGAGACTTCTCGCAGCGCCCCGTTCGCCCCAGGTGTGCCAGCGAACCGACTGACCAATTCTGCAGACACGGCGCGACTAGGTTTGCGGTAGGGATGCCCGTTACCGGGCACCCCCCGCGCAGATCCGTACGTGCCCGATTCGGGCATACGGCTCCTACCTTGGGTGTTTGACGGCGAAGCGCTGTGCTGGCCATGGGTGAAGGATGCGAGGGGGCGGGAGCCACGCGGCAGCAATCCGCGTCATGCGAGCCCACGTCAGGCCATCAGTCTGGCTGCGACGCCGGAGCGTGCGCCGCCACAGATTGGTGACGTGGTAGCGGAACGCAGACAGCGCGCGCCCATTCGTCGGCACCGCGTGGTAGGCGAAGTAGCCGGACACCACCGCACGCAGCCATTGACCTTGTGCAGGGATGGCATCGTGCATGCGCCGTCGCAGTTCGACCTTGAGTCCCCGCAGGACAGTTCGCATGCGGTCGCGTCGAGTGTGGCGCTGGAGCTGGAAAGCTCCCCGCCGCGACGTGCCGCAGATGAACGTGAACCCCAGGAACGCGAAGGTCTCCGGACGCCCAAGACCGCGCCGCCGACGTCGAGCCGCCGCATGGCGACCGAACTCCAGCAGTCGGGTCTTCTCCTCGTGAAGCGCGAGGCCGAACAGCTCGAACCTCGTTCGCATCGCATCCCAGAAGCGCCTCGCATCGGCTTCGTGCTCGAAGCCGGCCACGATATCGTCGGCATAGCGCACGAAGATGACGTTGCCGGTGGCCTCTCGCCGCCGCCATTGCTGGGCCCAGAGGTCGAAGACGTAGTGCAGGTAGACATTGGCCAGCAGCGGTGATGCCACCGCCCCTTGCGGAGTCCCCATCTCACTGACGCTCCATTCCCCATCGTCCAGGACGCCCGCCTTGAGCCATTTGCGCACAAGACGGATGATGCGCTCGTCGCCGATCCGGTGCTCCAAGAAGCGGACCAGCCAGTCCTGGCTGAGCCCGTCGAAGAAGTTCCGGATGTCGGCGTCGAGAATCCAGTTCACCGGGGTCTCGCAGATGGCCACCGACAGTGCATCCAGCGCGTCATGCTGCCCCCGCCCGGGTCGGAACCCGTACGAGAAGCCGAGGAAGTCTTCCTCGTAGATCGCATTGAGCACCACGACGACCGCGCGCTGCACGATCTTGTCTTCCAGCGCGGCGATGCCCAGCGGGCGCTGCTTGTCACTGCCCGGCTTGGGTATGAACCGCCGCCGAACAGGTTGCGCCCGGTACGTGCCGCGATGGACCCGTGCGTGCAGGTCCTGCAGGTTACCCTCCAGGTCCGCCTCGTAGTCCTGCCACGTCACTCCGTCCACCCCGGGCGCGGCACGGCGCTTGAGCGCCAGGAACGCATCCCTCAGCAAATCGACCGTGACATGGTGCAGCAGCGCCGTGAACCTCTCCTTCTTCCGCTGCCGAGCAGCGTGCCGTACGCGGTCCAGCCCCGGTGACACGCTTGCTCGGCGCTGTGTCCGTTGCGTGCGCGGCTGTTCCGCGTTCCCCTTGGTCCCCGCCCTTGGCTCCACCCACTCCGCAGCCACCGAGGCGGCCTTGTTCGCGGGCTTCAACGCTACTATGGCGGAGTCAGACTTCTCGGACCCGTGCATCATCGGCTACGGCTCCTCGCCTTCCCGACGCGGGCCAGCCCGGCATTGGGGCTGGTCGAATCCGAGATCTCCCGGTTCCCGTACAAGGAGCGTGCGTGCATGCCAGGTTCTACGACCACGCCGGGTCGTCCGGGTGCTTGCGGGAGCGCACCCGTCCGTGTCGCCTTCCGCCACAGACACGGCGTCGGCACCCGGGACGATGTTCTATCGCGGCTCATGACGCCCAATGTCAGGTATTGGCAGCAGCTGACTTTCAACGCCCAAACCTGACGGGCCGCACCCAGCCTCGACCGAACATAGCGTCGATTCCGTCGAAAGACCGGTGATGGCCGGCAGCAGCCCGTCGTTGCCTGATGGATCCAACCCCTCCGCTGCTATAGTGCAGTCGGCTTCTGACGTTCAGTGCAGCCGTCTTCTGAAAACGACAGCAAGGACAACAAGCGGCAAGGCACCTGCCAAGACCAGGCCGGCCGGCTGTGGGATGTCGTGTGGATGGCGAGCCGCGCGACCCGCATGGGCGGTGCCCTGCTGTACTTCGATATGTACCGCGTCCCGCGTGGTGGCCGCGCCCGTATGCCGCAGCGCGTGAAGCTCAAGATGACGGTCGGCCCCGGCGACAACGCCGAGCCGGTCATCACGATCATGTTCCCGGACGAGGACTAATTTTTTTGCCATAGAAAGGGCATTAATGCCCTTTCTCGACCGCAAGGAATCGACGCCATGCAAACCACTGCCCCGCAACTCCGAGAGATGGCCCAGCGTGCCCTGCTGCGCATGGGCGTACTCATCGACCACGCCGACGCCCTGGAAGCGAATGCGCCTATTTCCGGGCGCTTCAAGGTGGCCGACGTGCCCTTTATCCGCGCTCGCGCGGCGCGGTTGCAGAAGGGCTACCGCCGCTTGATCGAGGCCGCGGCCGTTCGTGACGGCCAGGGCAGCGTCGTCGCCCGCCTGGTGATCGACCCCGCCGACATCATGCGGCCGGTGCGCCTGGAGACGCGCGGCGGCCACTTGCTGGGCACGTTCGCCAATCAGGCGCTGTGCATCAGCTACGTCGAGGCGGTGAAGCCGCAGGGGCGCGTGATCGTGCCGGACTACGCCATCGCCAAGGTCGCCGACCAATGCAACAGGGCGAGCCGCTGACTATGACCCGCGCCGAGTGGCGCAAGGCCGACCCCGACACAAAGGCGGTCGAGGGCGGCCAGCACTGGCTGCTGGTGCGACGCGATGGGGAAACCTACCTGTGCCCCGTCGTGATCGTCAGGCAGGCCGAGCAGCCCAGGCACACCAGGAGAACTAAGACATGACCACCAAGACCCGCAGCAAGCCCGCGCACTTCGTGCTGGCCGTCGTCCTCTTTGCCGTGGCGATCTTCGCCCCGCCTGCCCTGGCCGCGAACGTTGTGGCCGGTGCGCTGGGCCTGTTCGTGCTGAACGGCCACCACCAGCCGCCCCAGGCGCTGCCGGCGCGCGTCGTCGTCATCGAGCGGCCGAAGGTCATCAAGGTCAAGGCCGGCGTCGTGATTTTCGAGCAGCGCGGCAAGCAGATGGTCAGCCGGTTTTATCCGGCGTGACCAGGCTCAAAAAAACCATGATTTAGCCGGTATGAAAACGGCTAATTAATGACCCGTTTATTTTGCTCCACGAGCGTATTATTTAAGGCCCTTCATACCTTTATGCGAAACACAGCCCATGAAGCCCAAGAAAACGCCCACGGCAGCGGCGGCCGCGAGCAGGTATTTCGCATACCTGCGGGTTTCGACCGACGACCAGAATGCAGCGAACCAGAAACTCGGCTTGCTGGAGTACGCCAACGCGCACGGGTTCGCGCCGCTCAAGATCGTCGAAGAAACCGGCAGCCGTGCCAAGTCCTGGCGCAAGCGTGCCCTGGCCGACGTGCTGGCCGAGGCCCAGCGCGGCGACGTGATCTTGTCGCCGGAAATCTCGCGCCTGGGCGAATCGGCCTTGCAGGTTCTCGACTTCATGGCCGAGGCCGTCGCCAAGGGCGTCGCCGTCCACATCACGAAACAGAAGATCGTGCTGGATGGCTCGCTCCAGGCCGAAATCATGGCGACCGTGCTGGGCCTGGCCGCGCGCATCGAGCGCGAGTTCATCCGGGCGCGCACCACCGAGGCGCTGCGCGTCGCCAAGGCGAACGGCAAGCGCCTGGGCAGGCCACCCGGCCAGGCGGCCGCGCTCAAGCTCGACGAGCGCGCGGACGAGGTGGCGGCGTATCTGGCCCTTGGGCTGTCCCTGACGAAAGCGGCCGCGCGGCTTGAAGTCTCAAAGGCCACGCTGTCCCGGTTCATCAAACGCCGGAAGATCAAACCGGCGAAGCATGTGGAGGTAAAAGGAAATGGCTAACGCCACCGTGAAACAGCTCAACACCCTGGCGGCCGCCCTGCCCGGTGTCATCACCAAGCTCGACGCCGAGCTGGCTACCGCGCAGAAGCGCATGGCCCAGCTCAAGCGCGCCGGGCTGATCTACGCGACCGAGCACTGGCGCGAGGGGCGCTATCTGTACCTGGTGCATCCGCAGCACGACGGGGAGCGCAAGCGCGAGTACGTCGGCACCGACCCGAAGAAGATCAAGGCGGCGCAGGACGCGATTGCCCGCGCCCGCGACTACGACGCGCTGGCCGAGCGTGCGCGCCAGATCGAGGCCACCTTGTACGAAGGCGGCCAGCGCCTGGCGTCGGCCGTCGATTACCTGTCGGGCAAGCGCAAATGGTGACGCCTGGCCGAGATCCACTGCGCGGGCCTGTCACCAGCGCGGCCGCTGGCCGGCTTGGTGACGCCAGCAGCTCGCCGGCGTCGTTGAATTGTCACCATGCAATGGCGACAGCCAGGCGCGATCGAGCCGCGCCAGGTGTGACCACAACCCAAGGAGCCACACCATGAACATGACCGAATACAACCACCTCTTGCGCAAGGCCCGCGACGCCGCCAAGGGCGGCCGCGACGCCTGGGCCGTGCAATCCACGGGCGAGCGCGTCGCGGTCGCCCTGGTGCTCAACCGTGCCGACTGGCTGGCCGGCATGGACTACACCCTGGCCGACGCAATCAAGCGCACCGGGGCCGCGTGGCTGGAGCTGGTGCCGCGCGTGGCGCAGCAGCTCCAGGACGAACAGCACGACAGCGAGGGCTGACGCATGGCCCGTGCCGAGTTCGTGCGAACCATGACGCAGAAAGGCTACTCGCCGGCCGGCGTGCCGACCGTGTGGACGCTGACCGTCGCCATTCGCCCGCGCTCGCGCGATCATGGCGTAGTCACGCTGGGCGCGGGGAAAACCACTGTCACGGCCTACCTGCACCGCGATTGCATCCACCAGGCGGCCGACGTGGCCGCCAGCGCGCTCGACATTGTGGAGCGCCACGCGCCGCAGCCGGAGCGCGTGTTTTCAATGGACTACCGCAGCCCGGCCGGCTCGCGCGAGAGCATCGCCGCCTGGGTGCCGCCCAGCTCGCAAGGTATCGCCCAGCTCGTATGCAGCTACCGCAACGCCCGCGCGCGCATCACGCTCGGGCCGGAGGGCTGGCGGTGGCTGCTGGCCGCGTTGATGGAGCTACAGCAGGAGCTGGCCAGCCGGAAAGTGTCACCATGAAAACCGCCACAAGGGCACAAATGCCTGATAAAATGTGCGGCATTTGTATCACTCAAGAGAGCTTGAGAGGATTCCTCGAATGACAAAAAAAGACGACAGCCCTGGCCTGATTCAGCCCGACCTGTTCACCTTGCTCGATGCCGTCGCAGACTGGCCCGTCAAGGACGACATCCATTCGATGGAATACCCGATATTCAGCCTGTCGAAGAATAAGGACTTGCGCATCCGCACCTACCAGCGCGGCGACAAGTACGTGAAGATCATCCCCAGCGTGATCGGGGCGGCCACGGTGTTCGACAAGGACATCCTCATCTACGCCGTCTCCAAGATCGTGCGAGCCGTCGAGGCCGGCAAGACGCCCACCAGGCGCGTGCGCTTCGACATTCACCCCTTCCTGGTCGGCACCCGCCGCAGCACGGGCGGCGCGGCCTACGAACGCGCCCTGGACACCTGCCGACGACTGCGCGGCACCACCATCGAAACCAACGTCAAGACGACCGAGGAAGAACGCACCGATGGCTTCGGGCTGGTCGAGGACTACAAGGTGACGCAATCCACCAAGAACGGCAAGGGCGCGCTCCAGGTCGAGCTGCTGCTGTCCGAGTGGCTTTACCGCGCAGTGCAAGAGTACGACATCCTGACCATCAACCCGGAATACTTTTCGCTCGCCCAGCCGATGGAGCGTCGGCTGTACGAGCTGGGCCGCAAGCATTGCGGCGACAAAGCCTTTTGGAAGATCAACCTGCCCTTGCTCAAGGAAAAGACCGGGAGCCAGCAGGAAACCAAATACTTCCGGCGCGAGCTGGTCAAGATCATCAAGGACGACGCGCTGCCGGACTACCGCATCGCCATCGACGAGGCGGCCAAGCCGCCCCAGGTCGTCTACCTGACCCGCGACACTCGCAAGCTCAGTATGGAGCTTGCGAAGAACAACCTGGCCGGCTGGTACGGCCGCCTGGTGGAGCAAGGCACCTTCCCCCCCAGCTCGGCCGCGAAGTCGCCGGCACCGCCGCCCGCGCCCGCCCTGCGACCACGCACTGGCGGCGCGCAGCCCTTGAGCGAACTGCTGCCCGGCTTCGACGTGCAGACGCAGCAGCGCGGCCGACGCTAGGCTGGTGACAGGCCCCGCGCCTGGCCAGCTCCGCACTGTCACCATACACGCCGGCACCCACCGCGCCCGGCCCGAAAACCTTCCCAATGCACGCGCCGCCAGGCTCTGGCCGGCGTGCCTTCGCCCTTCCCATGTCGTCTATCGCGCCACCGAAGCCGGTCAGGACGCGCGGCGGCATCGTCTATCGCACCACCAAAAAGTCGTCTATCACACCACCGCGAAGTTATCCACAGGAGGCCGGAAAGCCCGATGGCACAAGGCTTTTATGCCATCCGCGTGAAAAATCCAGTAGCCCGGTCGGCCGCCGAAAACGGCCTGGAACAACGTCTATCGCACCACCGGACGGCAAATTCTGTGGATAACTCGGCGGCCGTCGTCCATCGCACCACCCAGGCCCGTCTATCGCACCACCGGAAAGTCGTCTATCGCGCCACCGCCAGTTCGTCTATCGCGCCACCAAAATCGCCGAAAAGCCAATGCTGGCGCGGACTTGCGCGACCGTAACACGCGCGCGTTTCTTAACGGTTTCCTTTTAAACGCTTTAACGCCAATGGCGCTTACGCCTCAAGCCGGCCGATGGGCCGGCGCCGCCTGCGGCTCGTACCCACCCACCCGCAAGAAGTGGCTCGCGCAAGCGCGAGCAGCCCTTTCACAATGGCGGCCTGGCGGCCGTGGAACCCCCTGCGAGGGGGTTCCCCCGCTTCGCGGCCCCCCTTCCCCCCGGTAAGCGGTTCGCTACGCTCACAGTGCTGTCAAAGGGCGCGCACTTGCGCGCCCGGTGGCACACCACCGCCCTGCCCTTGAACAACCTGACCAGGGCACCACCGCCGCAAGGAATTCAAAACTACCCCACACCCACCTGGGAGGTCATCGCCACGCCTGGGAACTATCCGCCGCCGCCCCTTGGGCGGGAAAAAGGGAGGAAACCCGCTGTTGCGGCCACCGTAGCGGGCCTACACGGGCCGCAAATGACAAAGGGCATGCCGAGGCATGCCCTTGTCGGTTTGAACGCCCTGTGGCGCGTTCTAGGCCATCAAGTCCTTGATCTTCGCGCCGTACTCTCCCACCTCTTCGGGCACTGCACCGCCCAGGTTCTCAATGAGGGCCACGGCCAGGTCGGGACTGACGCGGATTTCCACCTTGTCGGCCGACT
>Ga0067045_1029589_pt1 | contig 19536 bp, 21 predicted proteins | sample TerdegcTABiofilm_FD_59184 | JGI IMG/M metagenome (GOLD analysis project Ga0067045, IMG submission 59184) | Combined Assembly of (Gp0054472, Gp0054536) Wastewater bioreactor microbial communities from Singapore -Terephthalate degrading... | reverse complement strand
CATCGGGGATGCGCGCCAGCAGGCTGAACGTGGCGCCCGCCGTGAACAGGTAGGTGCCGCTGGCGCCGCGGGTCATGGCCGCTCCTCGGGCGCTACCTGTGCGGCCAGGATCTGCGTGGCGCGGCCCGGGGCCAGCAGGCCCATGGTCTCCAGCGCCTGCACGCCGGCGATGGTGTCGGCGTCGTCCAGGTCGATGAAGCTGGCCGCCGCCTGGTCGGCCAGCGATGCGCGCAACGCCGCGGCCTGCTGGCGCTGGGCGGTGGGCTGGTCGGCGCGGTCCACGGCGGCCCATTCGATAGCGACGCGCTCGGGCGGCGCGAAGCGCCGGCGCAACGCCAGCACCGATACCCGGCGCTGCGCCGGCGGGAGCGGGGGCGGCGCAAACACCGCATGCCCGGCCGCTGCGCTTGCCTGCGGGTCGTAGATCTGCCCCAGCAGGTCGCTGCGCAGGCCATCGATCTGCACACGCTGCGGAGAGGGTTCCAGGTCTGCACTTGTCTCTGTGACAGAGATCGCGAGTCCGTCTTCGTTGAGCTGTATGTAGAAAGGCATCAGAAATACTCCGTCAATTCCCAGGCCACGGACCCCGATGTGTTGCCGTTCGAGTCGATCCCAGCTTCGCGATCACCGGTCAACGTGGTGGCATCTGTCAATACGACTCTCATGGTTGCGCTAGAGATACCAGTTCCCCCTGAGCTGCTTGTTCCGCCCAGGATGCGCAACTGCGTCTTCGCCGTGTTCACTGCCGTGATCGTTGCCGTGACGGTTTTCACGCCGGGCCCGAATGCGATGACACCGCGCTGGGTGGACTTGATGGCGCGCGCGCCAAAAGGCGTGTAGTTAGCCGAGTCCGCAGACGGGTCGGTGGCTCCCCCACCGGCCGCGCCAGTGCGGACATACAGCTGATAGCGGTCCGCAGGCGCCTTGACGACGTCGCCCGGCTTGTAGGTCTTGCCCGATACCCACACCGGGGCGTTGGCGCCCAGCACATCGGATGCTCTGCTCATTGCTTCTCCTTTCTCATCACGTTGCGATCACCCAGCCGCGCGCTGGGGAGACGTACACCAGCCGGAACGGCGCCGTGACGTCGATGTCCATGTCCTCGGCCGCGCCCAGCAGCAGGTGCCCGTTGCGGGCAACCGTCTGGCCATCGACCACGGTGCCCGGTGGGATCACGCCCACCCAGTCGCCACGCGCGGCGACGACGGGCAACTGCAGTGCCAGCGCCGCATTGCCCAGCTCGTAGGTGCAAAAGCGCAGGGCGGTGGTGTTCGCGCTGATCGAGATCAGTGCGCCCACGGCTTCGCGGTCCTGCGGCGCCCAGGCCGCCGTGTCGGCCGATGGGTCCACGGTGCCGCTGCCCGCACCCATGCGCCGGTAGGTCTGGTACGTGACGGGTGACCAGACCACGGCGCCATCTGCATAGGCAGTGCCTGGCTGCCATTTCGTGGCCCCGGCGCTGGCAGCAGCGGCGCCTGCGGCAGCGACCGCATCGGCGCTGGCGCTGGTCGTGGTCACCGCATGCCCGGCAATGGTCGCAAGCTGAGAGGCCACCCATGTAATGGCCCCATTCAGCTGCGTGATGAAGTTCTCCATCGCCGCGTAAAAGGCGAATGTACGGGCGCTGAAGACTTCGCGCGGGTTTGTCGGCAATGGCGCCGGCGGCATCGGGTCAATTTGTGGTGTTGGCATGTCAGACGACTTCTAAAAGCTCCATGTCGAGAACGATGTCGGAAAGCCCTCGGGGCAGCGCGTCGGCGTTCTGCACGACCCCGACCAGCGTCATGCACTCCCACAGGTCCGCGATCACGAACAAGCAGACCTGCGCGTCGATGGTGTCCAGGAAGTCCATGAGTGGGTCGAGCTCGTGGCGGCGCAGCAGCACTTCGAAGCTCGGTTTCTTGGCAGTGGGGCGCTTGAGCAGTTCCAGTTCGCCGTACTTGTTCGGCTCGATCTTGCTGTAGACGGCCCGGCCCAGGCGCACGCCCCATGCCACACCCTGGCCCCAGACGCGCGGCTGGCCGTATATCAGGTGGCCAAGGGCCAGATCGGGGCCGCCAATAAGTTCCACATGCAGTTGCGCGTTGGGGAATGACGGCAAGCCGGTGAACAGGGCCAGGGTCTTTCCGTTGGTCCATTCGCCGAAGGCCCACTCCCACGGGTCCGACTGCACCGGGGCGGGGCCAGGGTATTGGGTCTGGTCCCAGACGGTGCCATAGACCGGGTCGATCATGCGGCCGCGCACGCTGGCGGCATTCACAAGTCCCACGAAGGCCAACATGCCGATGGCCGTGCCGGGCGCGAACACGAACGCCATGCCGTCGGCCTGCGCGGTGCGCGCGCTGTTTTTGCGATCGAGGCAGCGCCAGCGGTTGGTAGCGCGCACCCGTGTCCAAATGTCGGGGTGCGCGTCGGGGCTCTTGTTGATGTTGCCGTCCAGGCTGTTCTCGTACACCGAGTGCGTGGAGGCCAGCATGACCATGGCGCCGTTGGCGTAGGTTGCGGTGCTGGACCACGGCGGGGCGTCGTCCTCGGGCACGGTGCTGGACACCAGCGTTGCGTCCGTGACGGCGAACGGTTTCATGATGAGCAGGCCTTGCTGGCTCATGCGGGGCTCCAGTTCTCTTTGCGGGCTGCGGGCATACCGTTGACCTCCCAGTGCTCTAGCGCGCGCACGACGCGCAGCAGCAGGCGCTGGCCATTTAGCGCGGATTCCAGCGACACGTCCGCAAAGCGGTCGAAGCTCACACGCAGCCCCCGTAGCTCATTGCTGTCGGCCCCGGCGCCCGCGCCGAAGGCCATGGGGTTGAAGGCTTTGGGAACGATGGCCTCGCCCTCGTGGATCAGCGCCAGCATGTCGCGCGGGACGTAGTTCGTGCCCACGGCGAACTGCGGCACATCAAGGCCCAGCGTGCCCAGCGTCTGGCTCAGGCTGCCAGCCAGCCAGCCGCGCATGCGCGCGACCTCTACGGAGCTGATTGCCGATGCCGCAGCCGCTGATTCGATGGCGCGCGACAACTCGGGCAGCAGCTTGAGCGCTTCCTGATCGCCTGCGCGCGCGGCCGCCGTGGAGGTGGCAAAGCGCGCGAGCAGTACTTCCTGGGACTGGGGCGAGTCTTCGACCATGAGGCCGCGCAGGCGCTTGACTTCTTCTGCAGCGGTATTCCCCAGATTCTTCAGGGAGTCGGCCAGGTCATTGATGCCCTTGTCCGCGCCACCACCACTGCCGCCGCCGCCGCCACCGTTGATAGCGCCGCTGACCTTGCCGATGGAACTGGCAAACCCGCCCACGCTGCCGCTTGCGTTGTACAGGCTGCCCGATACGGACCCGATGGCGGAGCTTATTTCTCCGAACGCGGCCTGGATGCCGGGGTCCTTCAAGATCGTGACCATGGCGTTGATGGACGCCTGCGCCTGCGCGACAACGTTTGCCACCGTCGCGCCCGCAACCGACCCCCCAGCCGCCATGGCCTGCCCTGCGGCTGATCCACCGGCCGCCATGGCACCGGCCGCAGCAGAGCCGCCGGAGGCGTTGGCTGCCGCTGCAACGGCACCGCCGGTGGCCAGGTCAGTCGCGGCCACGCTGCCGCCCAAGGCCAGCGTCGTGGCACTGGCCGTCGCGCCCGCGACCAGGTTGCTCATCAGCGGCGCCACCAAGCTGTCCATGACGAGCTGCCCGACGCTGGCGCTCATTGCGTTGAGCATGCCGTCGATCAGCTGCTGCTCGAACGCGGCGCTGGCGGCCTGCTGCGCCTCCGCCTCGCTGCCCGCACCATTGACGGCGTTGCTCAGCAGGGAGCTGATGCTGTCTGCGGTGATCGACAGGCTGTCCGCCAGCGTGGCCGAATCGCGCGTGACGCTGGCAAACGCCCCCGACAGGCCCAGAAGACCGGCTGCCGTCTCGGCACCGGCCTCGCCCAGGGCCAGTTGCGCCTGCACCAGGGCCTTGAATTCTTCGCGCGTGCCGGGCATTTCAAAGCCCAGATCGGCGATGGCTTGACGCACGTTGCCGGTGTTGACTGCGAGTTTCTCGGACTCGCTGTAGAACTGGTCCACAAACGTGGCCATGGAGGCCTTGAGCGGGTCCATGCCGCCAGCGGCTTGCACCAGCGCCGACACGGCACCGCCCGCCAGGCTGCTGAACGTGGGCATGTACTGCCCAAAGGAGTCGAGCGCGGCCTTGGCGGCGGTGATTTGCGCCACGGCGCTGCCAAGGCCTTCGAGCGTGACGCCATCACCCAGGGCGTCGAGCATGTCCTTGGCCCAGGCGGAGTCGCCCAGCGCGGTCTTGAGCGCGTCGCGCGCGCTGTTGGCAATGGCTGCGGCGTACTGCTTCTGGCCTTCTTCGCCGTCTGCAAAAACTTTCGGAGCCCACTTGCTGGTCTGGGTGTCAGCCCAATCGAGCACCTTTTCACCGTCGCGCCGCACGATGAGCGAGCCCCAGGCACCGTCTTTGCTGCTGTCGTCTGCAAATGCGGTGGCGACGTAGTAGCCGGCCTTGTTGCCAAAGGCTTCGGCGGTGCTGTCGAGCATTTGCACGATGCCCTGCGAAATCCCGACAGCGGCTTTTTCGGCCTCACCGCTGTAGTAGCGCTCGCCCACGCCGAACGTCAGTCCCTGGCCAAGCACGTCGCGGCCCGTAGAGGCACCGCCCGCAGCGCTGTAGCTGCCGGCGCCGCCGCTGTGTGGTGTGGGGCCCTCGAATGCCCCCGCGAACTTGGCGATGGCAAGCACTGCGGCCGCAGCCCAGCCCCAGCCGGGGATTGCCGCCAAAGCGCTTGAGATGCCGGCGCCACCCGCAGCAGCGCCAGTGCCAATCCCTGCGCCGATGGCACTTGCGCCCGCGCTGCCGGCGGTGATGCCAAGGCCGCCGCCAGCGGTCAACCCCAGGCCCGTGCCAGCCGCCGAGCCGGCCGCGCCCAGGCCGAGGCTGGAGCCAATGCCGGCACCAATTGCACCCGCGCCAGCGCCAGCCGTTAAACCCAGACCCGTTGTCGATGCGCCCAGGCCCAGCCAGCCGCCGACGGTGCTGACGGCATTGCCGACCATGCTGTTGCCCGTGGCGAGCGAATACAGGCTGCTGGCGTTGCTGGCCATGTTGAGCAAGCCGCCGCCGCCACTGCCGAGCCCCACGGCGTTGAGGCCCTGCTGCACGATGCCGTTGATGACCAGCGACACGGGCGTCATGATGGCGCTGATCGTGGGTCGCAGCACCATCGACTTGAACAGGTTGACCGTCGTGTCGGCCAGGTTCTCTGCAGCGCTCTTGCCGCTTTCGAAGCCGCGCATGAGCGCGTCCGTGAGGCTGCGGTTGATCTCGTCGGAGGCCCGGGCCATGTACTGCTGCTGGGCCTTTGCAACGGCGGCGGCGCTCTCGATGCGCTGGGCCTCCAGGGTCTGCTCGCGCAGCGCCTGCTTCTCGGCGTCGGTGTAGGCCGACTTGTCGATGGCCGCAAGCTCCTTGGCGTACTTCAGCTCGACCTGGCGCTGCGCGACGATCTTTTCGCGCTCAAGCGCCGTGAGGCCGGAGAGCTGTTGCTCGTCCTCATACGCCTTTGCCAGTTCCCGCGCGCCGCGCAGCAGTTCATTCACATGCTGCTCTGCGGCCTTGTAGTCGGCGCCCTGGAGCGCGGCCACGTAGCGCTTCTGCGCTGCGATCTTGAGCTCCAGGCCCGCGATGTACTTCGGGTCGAAGCTGTCGCTGGCCTGGGCCTCGGCCATCTGGTGCTCCAGTTCGGCCAGCGTCATCTGCTCGATCGCTGTGCGGCCCTTGCCGAACACGGAATTCGCGGCCTCCTGCGCGGTGGCACGCTGGGTGATGGCGTCCGCATCCTTGAACGTGGTGTCGATCAGGGATTGGTGGGCTTTGAGGGACTTCTCCAAGCCGTCATTGCTGCGCAGCTGCACGCCCAGGGCCTCGGCGATGGCTTGCTTCTCGCGCAGGCGTGCGGCTGTCTTGGCGTCGGTGACGCGCGCCAGCTCCTCGCCGATCTTGAGCGATTCGCGCTCGCCCGCGTTCAGTTCGGACGCGCCTGCGCCCAGCGTGGCGAGCTGCTGGCCGTACAGCCTGGCGGCTTCCAGCTGGCCCTGCAGGTTCGCAAGCTCGGAGTCGGAGACCTTGATGCCGCCCGCGCCGGCCGTTTTCTTGTCCTTGTACTTCTCGTTGATGCCGGCCAGCAGCGCGTTGTATTCCTCGGTCGATAGCTTGAGGGTTTCGCGGTCGCGGTCGAGCTGGTCGATTTCCTGCTTGCGGATCTCGGCCTGGGGGCGCACGTTTTTCTTGAGCGTGTCGATGCGCTGGCGGGCGGCGAGCTCTATCGCATCCGTGGCCTGTTTTTCGGCACGTATCTGTGCCTGGGCTTCCTCCGCCTCCAGCGGCGCGGCCTGGCCGTACAGATCCGAGAGCTGCTTCTTGAGGCGCTCGATCTGCGCCGCGCGCCCACGGCCGCCTGCGCCGGTGGCCGCGCCGCCGCCCGTGCTGTCGAAGCCGTTGCCCATCAATAAATCATTGAGCTGGCTGTTGGTCTCCTCGATCTTGGCGCGCACGTCGGACAGCGTGGCGGCGCGGCCGACGTTGAGCATGGCGTCCCACGCGCGGCGAGCGGTGTTGCCGAGGCCCTCCCACAAGCGCTCCAGCGTGCCCAGGTTGGAGCGCAGCTCGGCAGTGCGCTCGGCCATGGCGTTGGCGTAGGTGCGCTGCGCCAGGCTTGCGGCTTCCTCCTGCTTGCCCTGGTCCTGGAGCGCCTTGATCTGGCTATAGACGGCCTCCGTGAGGTAGTGGTACTGCTCATTGAGCTTGAGGCTGGCCTGCACGGGCGCCTTGCCCAGTTCCTCCAAATGCTGGGCCGTGGTCTTGATGGGCTGGCCGACGCGGCGCTCCAGGTCCATCGCGACGGTGGCGAACTGCTGGAGGTTCTCTGATGCGATGGCGCCGGTGCCGGCCAGCGCGGTGAGCGACTCGGCTGCCGCGCCCTGGGTGCCGGAGATCGCGCTCATGGCGCGGGCCATGTCGGTGAGCTGGTTGACCGTGGTGTCGGCCGCGTTGCCCGTCATGACAATGGCCTGGCGGTAGCCGTCCGCCTCGCGGCTGCCCTGGTAGTAGGCAGCCGTTGCCAAGCCCGCCGCGCCAGCCAGCAGACCCAGGCCCGCTATGGTGGGCGTAATGGCGCCCAGCATCGCGCGCATGGCGTTGCCCGCGCCGCCGAAGGAATCCTTGATCTGCCCGCCCTGCTGGATGGCCACCATCCAGACCGGCATGCCGCTGGACAGGCTGGTGACCACGTCCGTTATCTGCGCGGGCAGCATGCGCATGGCGGCGGCATGCTGTGCGGCCGAGATGGCCCCCGCCGCGTGGGCCTTGTTGCCCGCCGCAATGGCGCTGCCCATGGCCTGGGCGGCCGTGTCGGCGGCCTGAACCTGCTGGGTGTAGGTGGCCGTCGTCTGCCCTGCGCGCGTGAGTTCGCTCGTGTACTGGGATGCGTCCGCAGTGACCTTGGTGCCGACGACGAATTGGGCGCTCATGCGGTGTGGCTACGTGGTTGGTTCAATCGCGCTGATTGCGCAGGGGTTTCGCTTCTGCTTCCAGGATTTGCACCTGCAGGAACACGTCGCGCCGCTTGCTTTTCTGCACGCCCAGCATGTCCATGGTGGACATCAGGGCTGTGCGGTCGATGCCGTCGTAGTACATGGCGGCAAACCCGACGATCACGCGCCACTGGTTCCAGGAGGCAAGAAAGCATTCCCAGGCGGGCCACAGCTCGGGGGGCAGCTCGAACTCGTCGGGCTCGGGATCTGCAGCGCCGTCGTCGGCTTCCTGCGCGGCATCGCGTGCCCGGTCGGGATCGACGCCGAGCATGGCCCACTGGGCGCGCAGCTCGGCGTCTTCCTCCTCGGCGCTTCGCTGCGCATACCTGGTGTTCAGGAACCAGTGCCGGACGGCGCCTCGGAGTTTTTTTCCTGTTCCTTCGGGTCGTTCAGGCTCTTCTGCGCATCCATGTAGCCGCGCGCGAGGGCGGCCTCGAAGCCGTCCCACTCCTCGCACAACTGCGCGCACATCGCGGGCGTGTACGAGATCACCGCGCCGGTCTTGTCCTTGAAGTCCCAGTCCACCAGCAGCGCCTGCAGGAACTGCTCGTCGTTGATGGGCTCGGCCGCCAGGTCGGCCTCGATCTCGCGGCGCTCGCGCGCGGTGAACTTGCTGTCAGGCGCGTCCAGCTGCGCACGGATGCCGGCACGAACGTCGGGCGTCAGGTGATTTGCACGCAGGCGGCGGTCGAGCGCCCTGCGCTCAGAGGTCTTGAGGCGCTGGTAGCGGGCGCGGCCCTGGACAATTTCGGGCTTGCCGTCGTCGCCGATCAGGCGGTACGTGACGGGTGCCCAGAAGGCGACGGATGCGAGAACAACGGTCATGCGATGACTCCTGGAGGTAGTGAAAGGCAGTGAAGTGGCGCGGGTCAGGCCGCGATGGCCCATTCGTCGTTGCCGGCGTCCGATGGGATGAAGCGCAGGGGGACGGTGATCATCTGGATGCCGTCCTGGTCGCTGAACGTGGGCTTACCGATCTGGGCGAGCGATGCGCTGATCTGCACGGTGTTGCTGGTGTTGGCCGGGTTGGAAACAGCCTTGCCGTGGATCAGCAGCAGCGGCACCTTGGCGCTCTCGCGGGCCATCTCGATCCAGTTCTTGGTAGCGACCGACGTATTGCGGAAGGTGACGCTGCCGGTGGATACGCGGCCAGTGATCTCCGTGGTGTCCACGTTCATCAGGTCTTGCTTCACAACGCTGTTGCCGAAGTCGAAAGCAAAGCTGCTGCACGCGGCAGTGAAGCCGTCGAGCGAGAGCTTGGTGTTGAGCGCGTTGACACCCAGGGGCCGCAGGAACTTGGCGTAGCTGACGGCCGGCATGTTGGCCACGTCTTCCACGGGCAGGAAACTGCCGGTGAACTCGTACTGCCACTTCGGGATCTGCTTGGCGTCTACAGTCGCTTTCACGTTGGCGCGCGCGCCGGCCATCTTGTAGAGCTGCTTATCCACCACGGCGTAGATCGTCACGCTCTCGATGCCATCGGTGACGGGCGCAAACACGGTACCGGCGTCCGGATCGGGCGCGGCCGTGTTCGTGACGCTGGCGGCGCATGCGCGCATGAGCGTGGACCAGCCGGGCAAGTCGCCCGCAGCGGCAACGCCCGCGAAGCCCACGCTGAAGGCGATCTTGCGGTACAGGGTCACCAGGGTGGTTTCCGAGGCGCCGAAGTACGGGCGGATCACGCCCTGGTCTACCTCATCGCCCTCGATGGGGGTGAGCGTCACATCGGACACTTCGATGGCATCGGCAGCCACGGGCACGACGATGGTGCCCACGATGGCTTCGATGGCGACCAGGACGGCCATTTTCTTGATGAACTTGGGTGCGCTCATTGCTGCTCCTCGGTGGTTGCTGCGGTTGCGGCAACGCGTACGCGTTTGCCGTTCTTCATCGTGTAGAGGCCGCCCTGGCCGCTGTAGACGTCGGCGGGCGCGGCGGGCGCCTGGGGCTGAACCACGGCAGCGGCCAGGTCTGCGACGGCTGCGGTGGCTTCCTGCGCGGACGTGTCTTCTTGCGCCTGGGGCGTGGTGTTTTTGGCATTGCGTGTGCTCACGGGTTGCTCCTGTCGTAGTAGCCAGAAAATCCAAACTCATCGGACCACCAGAGGCGGCCGTTGCCCTCGAACTGCACCAGCTCGCCGCCCACGAACAGCACGGGCTCGCCCATGGAGTCGTCGGCCACGAAGCCGATAAGTGCCTGCTTCACGCTGCGGCGCAGCGTGGCGAGATCGACCACGCCGGGGGTGCCCGTCGGGCTCATCACGTCCACGGCCTGGAGCACGCCGAACAGGCGGTGCTCGATCTGGTCGGTGTCGCCCGTGTGGTCCAGGCCCTGGCCGCGCTCGGACAGCGGCAGCACATAGATGGCAGGCGTGGCGCGGCTGGCACGCATCGCGGCGTCCAGGCCGGGGGCCTCTTCGATCTCGCGCAGCTGCAGGTCTGCGAGCTCATCGCGCAGGCGCTGGAGGATGGGTTGCAGGTCCATGGCCATTCAGCGGAAAGCGCGCATCTGGTCGCGCCCGAAGACCGTCTCGGCGCCTTGGAAGCGCACGTCGGTACTGCTGGCGTTGGCGGTGGCGGCCGGGTCATCGACGCCCAGGCTGAACTTGCCAGCTGCGAGCTGGCCCAGCAGCTTGAGCGCGTCGCGGTAGTCGCGCGCCACGGGGTCCTTGGACTCGTCGCTCATGCGGTCCTTGTTGAGCAGGTACCGTGTGATCGAGCGCGCCCACACCGTCACCATGCTGCGGCCGGAGCTGCCTGCGGGCAGGTCGATGGGCAGCACGTAGCCGCGCTGCACCAGGTGCCCGTCGATCAGCGCGCCGGCCTCGGCCACGGCGTCCTGCACGCGGGCCAGCGCCGCGTCGGCCGCCGCGATCTGTTCGGGCGTCCACGCGCTGCGGTCCAGGCCGCGCAGCGTGGCGTCCATGAGCGCGTCGTCGCGCACCATCTGGTGCGGCAGGCTGGCGGTCTGGGCGATTTCGCGGGCGCCTGGGCGCTCGGCAAGTTCGGCAGTGGTGATGTAGGACATGGCGACGGTCTTCAAAATTGCCGGGGCTCGCCGCGCGCGTGGGGAGCAACGCGCACGGGTCAATGCCCTTCCTGGAGGTATCAGGTACTGGTTCCGCCCTCATCGGCGGCGGACAGCTCGCCGACCTGGTCGTCGGGCACTTCGAGCAGCAGCGTTACGAGCATGGGCTCGGTGGTGAGCTGTAAGTACTGCTCTTCGGTCAGCTCATCGAGCGGCACGGTGGTGGTGCCAGACCAGGCGCGGCCCGCGCGTCTGAAGCCGTCGCGCTTGGTGATGACCTGCAACACCTGGCGCATGCCTTCGGCGGGTGCGCCCAGCGTGGCGGCGGCGGTGGCTTGTGCCGAGGCGTTGCGCTTCGGCGGGGTCTTCTTGGCTGTTGCCATATGGGTTGCTCCTTGGGGTTGCGATCAGGCGGCGAGCCAGGGGCAGACGACAACCTTGCTGAGGTTGCGCATCACGTTGGTGGCACCGCCCGCCAGGCGCTCGGCCTGCACGACTTCCAGCGCGGCCTGCTCCAGGTTGGGCGGCACCCACAGCTCCTTGCTCTGGATGACCAGCGGCTTGCCGTTGTCGCCGCGCAGGCTCTGGTGGGCGGCGCGGGCATCGGCGTAGCTCTGCACCGTGAGCGCCTCCTTGGAGGCATAGGCGAGCTGCCACAGGCCCAGGCCCGCATTGCCACGGCCATCGGCGCCCCAGACGAACTCATTGCGGTTGAAGACGTTCTCGTCGGTCAGGTTGGTCTTCGCGGTGAATGCGTAGTCGCGGCGCTTCTGGTACAGCACGGGCTTGATGACCTTGGTGGTGTCCAGCAGGAACCACGCGGTACCGCTGCCACCCTGGAAGTTGCTCACGCTCGCCTGCGCACCAGGCGCGCCCACCGGGTGGTCGGTGTCGAAGAAGTACTGCCCGTCGTAGCAGGCCGTGGTGAAGCCGGCGTTGAGCAGGCTGAAAACGAGCTCATCCGGGTGCGTCGCGGCGTCCTGGCCGAGCTGCTGGATCACGGGGGTGTAGACGCCGTACTGGTCGTCCTCGATCTCTTCACGGCTCACGGCAACGGTGTTCTCGAACGTCTTGTTCTTAATGGCGTAGTCGTGCAGCACCAGGTTCTGGATCTGGCGCTCGCCGATCCACTCGCGAAAGCGCGTGATCTGGCCCAGCCAGGCGTACTTCGTCTCGCTGGTGGTGCTGGGCACCAGGGTGGCGGCCTGGCTCCACATGGGAGCGGCCTGCGCGAGCGCGCCCTTGAATGCGCCGCTGAACGCCTGGTTCAGGATGGCGAGATTGCTGTGATTGATTTGCATGGGTTGAAACTCCGTTGCAGTTGCGGTTCAGCGGAAATCGACCCAGACGCCATCGGCATCCACGTCGAACACCTTGCCCGCGCGGCTGCGGGTGTTGGCGCCGTTGGTCTTGGCGACGGTCTGGTCGTCCACGATGAAGCAGTCCTTGCCGAGGTCGGCCAGCGTGATCGCGTCGGCAGCTGCACTGTTGGCGAAGCGCGCGGGGCGCTTGTCAACGCGCACGCGCAGTGCGCCGGCCGCGCCCAGGGTGTTGTCGGCCGGCGCCAGGGCGGCGCCCGCACCGACCAGCGTGGTGGACGTGCTGCCCGGCACGGCCAGGCCGGCAGCGTTGATGGCGACCAGGGCGCCCGTGAAGATGCGGGCGCCGCCCGCCACGGGCGGTTCGATCAGCCCGCCGTCGCGGCGCAGGGTGTTGCGGTCTTGGGTGAGTGCCGTCATTGCTGTGGCTCCTTGGGTTGCGGGATCAGGCGGCGGCCGAAGTGGCAACGGCGCCGGCCTTGTATTGCTCGGGTGTCAGGCCCATGGCGGTGCACACGGCCAGCTCGGCGTTTGATAGCTGCGCGTCGCCCTTGGCGGTGCCGCTGGGCGGCAGGCCCTGGGTCTGCGTGCCGGTCAGCGCGGCGATGGGTTGGGCCTTGTCCAGGTAGGCGGTGAGCGCGGCCACGTCCTTCTTGCCGAGGTCGCGCGCCCAGTCCTCCATCGCGGGGAGCAGGCGGCCATCGGCCAGCGCGGGCTTGACCAGCGCGTCCACGTCGGCCGCCTGCTGGCGGGCCGTGAGGGCTGCGATCTGGCCCTGCAGCGCCGTGACGGCTTCCACGGGCACGAACCTGGCCGGGTCGGCCTGGGCGGTGCGCAGGCTGGTGCAGGCCGCCGTGATGGCGTCGGCCGAGGCATCGGCGGGCAGCTGCAGCGCGGTGCATGCGGCCGTGGCCACGCCGGCGCGGGCCTGCAGGGATTGCAGCGGGCCGATAGCCGTCAGCGCGGCGATGGCGCCTTCTTCGGTGGTGGTCTCGGGCAGGCCGAGGGCGGCCAGCAAGGCCTTGAGCAGAGGATTCACGAGGTGCTCCTGTGGGAGGTCGAGGGACGGGAGAAACGCCGCAGTGGCTGCGGCCATGAGGGAAAGCGGCTGCATGCGCTCGATGCCGGGGTCGTTGGTGAGCGCGCCCATGAGGATTTCGAGCACGGTCCCGTCCACCTTGGAATAGGCGAAGACGGGGCTGAAGTAGAGGTACTCCTTGCTGTCGATGGCTGCGGCGGCGCGGGCCGTCATCTCGACCATGCCGAACAGGCCTTCGCCTTCGACCCACTCCAGGGACTTCGGCCATCCTGCGGCGGGCGCGGGCTGGCCGTTTTTCTCTTTGTGGAGAGTCTGGTGCTCGTAATCGACAACGATGGGCTTGCGCGCCATGCGGGCGTTGAAGCGCTCGGTGACCCGCGCGGCGCTGGCGGCGTCGATGCGCCAGGCGGGCACGTCGTCGGGGCGCGTGTCGCCGCTGCGGAAGGGGCCGGCCGGGAAGTACTGCACCCGGCGCATGAGGCCGTCGCCCGCACCCGCCGCCTGCACGGCAAAGGTGCAGGCGGCGATAGCTACGGCGCTACGGCTACGGGGGGTGTTCGGGGAAGGCATGCCGCCATGGTCGGCATCTGCCCCCCGAAAGTATTGGGAACCAGGACCTTATTTGTCGCGCCCGATCACCCAGTCCGTGATGATTTTGCGGATTTCCTTGTCGTCCGCAGCGCTGATGCCCAGGAACGGGCGCGCGGGGATGTTGACCATGTAGGCTCCGGTGGTGACGCGCTTTTCTGTCACGCCGCGCTTGTGCTCGGCTCCAGCGAACAGCACGCGGCCGGCTACGCTGCGGTAGCGCTGCACCCGGCTGTGCGCGTTGATCACGAAGCTGTTGCCGAGCTGGTGGGCGGCGGCGTACTTCTGGTTGCTGCCCACCTCCACCGTCTGGGCGTTGGGTATCTGGTAGTGGATGTACGAGCGCAGGTAGCCACGCAGCGTGAGGATCTTGTCCTTGTTGTACTTCTTTCGCCGGGCGTAACGCTGTTGCAATGGCGCCCAGGGCGTTCCGTCCGGCGCGGTCTGGGTCTTGAAGCGGGCCTGGGTGGAGCGCAGCAGGTATTCGCCCAGGCGGGGCATCAGGCCGCTGGTGTCGCGCGCGGCCTGTTCGGCCATGAAGGCGTTCAGGCGCTCCAGCTCGGCCTTGTCGATGGTGAGGCGGGTTCCAGCCATGGGGCTTGTCTCCTACAATACGAGCAACTCATCGGGCGAGAAGGCCGCGCCAGGTCCACCGACCCTACGCCCGGAGGGAGCCAGCGTGTGGCGCCGCGCCGGCTCTTTTCTTTGGGCTGTCACGGCACGATCCGCTGATAGAGCAGAACGCCGACGCGCCATTCGTCCTCGCTCTGCGTGACACCCTGGAACGTCGTCACGCCGCTCCAACCATCGGCCCCCAGCTCGAACACGGCCAGCGCGGGCGCCGGTTCGCCCTCGACCGCGAAACGCGCGACATACCGGCGACGCACCACGGCGCGGCCCTGCGCATGCAGCCATTCCACACGCGCCCAGACTTCGTCGGGCTCCCGCAGCGCACGCGCCAGCAGCAGCATGTATTGCTCGCGCCCGCGCTTGGTGACCTTGAGGGCGCCCTTGGCATCGGTGAACAGCTCCTGGCCCACTACCAGGCGCTCGCCGATCACGTCCTTGATGACGGCCGATGCGCCAGGGCGCACGCCCAAGGCGCCGAGATAGGCGTCCACGTACTGCTGGGGCTCCAGGCCCAGTGGCAGCAGATCCGTCGCAGGCACAGGGCGCGGCGGCGGCAAGGGAGCGGATGGGCGGCGATTGGGCATGCCGGGGCCGCCCGCGCTGCCGGGAATGAGCGGGCTGGGCCGCTCGGGCGGGATGGCGCTCCTGAGCCGCGCCCGGCCCGGCGCATATTCGAATCCGGGGTCGATGCCCTCGGGCACGCGCACCGTGCGCGGGCCGTTGATGCTGCGCTGACCGATCTCCCGCTCCAGCAGCTTGACGGCCGGGGCCTGGTCGGGGCCGCTCTTGCCCAGCTTCTGCAGATCACGCGACCACAGGCCGCGTACCTTGCACTGGCAGCCCCAACCGTTCGGTGGGAAGTGCGTTTGCCACCACGGGTCATCGCGCTCCAGCACCAGGCCGTCCCAGCTCTCGTGCTCCGGGCGCGGATGCTGCACCCAGTCCTGGTGCTCGTACTGCCAGTACGGCGCCTCCTGCAGCTGCTGCCAGCGCCCGGCCGCGTAGCTGGTGGAGAGGTTGGTGTCGTAGATGACGCGGCTGCGCCAGTTACGCCCGCCGTTGTAGTCCCAGCCGTGCGTGGCGACGATGCGATCGAAGTCGCGGCGGAAGTCTTCGAGGGTGGCGCCGCCCGCGATGGCCTTCTCCACGGCCGCGCGGAAGTCGGAGACGATGGCATCGCGGTTGGCGCCTGCGACGACGAATGCATAGTCATGCATCCACGTCCAGATATCCGTCCATCCATCGGTGGGCAGGTTGAGCTTGCGGCGGAAGAATTCCGCCTGCTCGGCGAAGGGGAGCGATCCGTAGGCAGCGAAGGGCATGCGATAGGGCCGTGAAGGCTTTTATAAACGTTTACAGGCGCCGAACGGGGGCGCGGACGTGCAACGGGGGCGGCGATGGCCTTGCGCGGCTGCTATGCGCCCCCCGCCGCTCATCCACCAGCCGCCTCCTGCATCACCTCGTAGCGGCCGGCCATTTCAGCGGCGCGCAGGGCCACGGCCATGGCGGCGGCGTACTGGTCGAGCGTCATGCCGGGCAGCAGCGCGTCCAGGCCGTCGCGGATCTCGGCGAGCGACTGCGCGCGCATCACCAGGTCGCGCACCAGGTCGAACCAGCCGCCCACGGCCGAGGCCATGTTGTCCGCCAGGCGCGGCTGCATCTGCACGTGCGGCGGCGCGATGGCCGGCGCGGCGGGCGCGGGCAGCTGCGCCGTGGTCGCGGCCAGGGCCGACGGCAGTGCGACGGGCGTGGCCTGCTGCACGGGCATCAGCACCGGCTCATTGCCCTGGGCCGTGGGGATGCCCAGGCGCTCATGCACCCACGAGACGGGCGGGCGCACGCCCATGTTGACCAGCGGCGGAAGGCCCTGGCTGAAGGCAGTGAGGTCTTCGCGCTCTTGCGTCTTGAGGCGGAACTGTGGCAGGCGGCGCAGGCCGCCCGGCGCCAGGCCGTTGAGCGATGCCACGGCGAACACCAGATCGCGCGTGAGCGTGGTATTGGCCTGGCGGATGTCGCCGTCGCGCAGGTCCTTGCGCACTTCGTTGTGCACGTTACCGAGCGCGTTGGTGCTGGCCTTGCCGTCCGCGCCGCTGGTGAGGGTGCCGCCAAGGATCACCTTGGACTGGTTGCGCTCGCACCAGTCGATCATGGCCTGGAAAGCTTTGGGGTCGCCCGGCTCCACGTTGTGGAACTCGATCAGCATGCCCTCGGGAATGATGCCGCTGGCGTTGTGGCCGATGGCGGCCAGCGCGCGCAGCAGCGCGGCCTTTTCCTTGTCGCTGGCATTGGGCGGGTACTTGCCCAGGCGCAGCACGCCGATCAGTTCCAGGAACTCTGCCAGGTCGCCGACGCTGTAGTTCTTGAACAGGTACGTCCATACAAGCTGGCGGAACAGCGCGGCACGCTCCAGGTAGCCGCTCTTGGCCTTGTGGATGTGGGTGATCCAGCCGAAGGGCCGCAGCGGGTCGCCCATCACGCCGTCCACCACCGCATTGCTGCGCAGGCGCAGCTCCTGCCGGTAGCCGCGGTGCAGCGTGAACCAGGACTGCGGCCGGTGCGTGATGGTCTTGGGCACCCAGTAGCCCTCCACCTGGTGCCATTCGATCTCCAGGCAGGCGTAGCCCTTGCCGATGGCGTCCGTGAGGTCGAAGACCATGTCCTCGAAATCCGGGATCTCCATGAGCAGCTCGCCGAGCTGGGCGGCGGTCTTCTTCTCGGCCGCGTCGGCGCCCTCGGGCGGAACCACGTCCCAGTCGAGCACACAGGCGCGGCGGCGCTTGCCCATCTCGGCGGCGATGTGGCCGTCCTTCTCCTCCATGTCCTCGAACAGCTCGAACTGGGCGATCAGGTCGCCGGTCTCGGCCGCGTCCAGGATCTTCGCCAGCCGCGAGGGCGTGAGGCCGCGCGTGGGGTGCGTCTGCAGCTCGCGCTGCAAGTGCAGGAGCCGCGACGTTTGCGGCTCCTGCAGGTCGGGCATTTGGATGGGCTGGCCGTCCGGGCCAAGGATGCGAGAGGTTGCCATGGGGGTCTACCAGGTAGAGCGCGGCTCGATCAGGGCGAGGTGGTCCTCGGCCTCGTCGTCGGCCGCGCCGAGGTTGTCGAAGCCGCGCGGGAGTGACGGCGCGGCGGTGAACTCGATGGGGGTCTGACCGCCCGCCGCTGCGTGTTGTGCCAGAAAGCAGGCCCAGGTGCGGTCGGCGTGGCCGTTGCTATCGCTGTCCGCGACGAAGCGCGGCACGCCGGTAGCGCCCGTTACCTTCTTGAGCTTGTGCAGGTCGGCCCGCAGGTCGTTGCGGCCTTCCGGAATGCGCAGCTTGCGGTCTTCAAACCCTTCCTTGCCGCGCGTGGCTAGCTCCAGCTTGGCGGAGGAGGTGAACAACACGCCCTGGACGCGGCTGCTGCCGTGGCGGCGCTGGGCGTCTTCCACGGGCTTCTCACCCATGCCAGTCTGGTCCATGCAGGCACGGATAACGCGGTAGCGGCGGAACACGCCGTCCAGCAGCATGTCTTGCTCGGCGAAGGTGATGCGGCGGCGTTCGATGATTTCGCGCACCCACAGCACGTCGCCCACCAGCTCGAACACCCAGATCACGAACAGGTCATTGCGCGAGGCAATGTCCACGCCCACAAAGCACGGCCCGCCCTGGTAGTGCTCGGGCTTGCCCGCAGCCTCGTGTTCGCAGGCGGTGATGAGCTCGAAGGGGAGCCAGGCGCTGGCCTCGTCCAGCCATTTCAGCTCGAACTCTTGCGCCCACAGGTCATCGTCGCCCGCGCCCTTGCGCAGCTCTTCGATGTTGCGCGGCAGGCCATCGGCCACGGCCTGGTAAATGTCGGTGGTGTGGCGGCTCCACCCGTCGTCCGCGCCTGTCATCAAGTCGTAGAACTTGTTGCCCTTACCGTTGGGCGTGCTGATGACTCGCAGTTTCAGGCCGGGCTTGGAGATCACTGGGAACAGCGCTTTCCAGATCGCCCTGCTGTCCTGGTGGAAGGCGAACTCGTCCAGCAACACGTTGGCGCTGAAGCCGCGCGCCGTGTCCGGGTTGGCTGGCAGCGCGGTGATCTTGCTGCCTCCAGGCAGCTCCACCTCCAGCGCCTTTATGCCGGGTTCCCAGTCGTAGTCATACGCCTTGAAGCCCGCCGACAGCGCGGCCAGGTGGAGTTTGACGCCCTCGTTCATGGCTTCGCGCGCCTGGCGCTCGCCACGGCTCAGGATGACCCAGCGGCGGCGCTGGCCCAGAGCTTCGGCGCGGGCGCAGTCAAGGGCCAGTTCCAGGGTGCTGGTGAAGGTCTTGCCGCACTGGCGCGCGAACATCGCGATCTTGAAGCGCGCATCGTCCAGCACCCATCGGCGCTGGTATGGATACAGTGGCAGGGCTGGCTGGACGGCGCTCATGCGGACATCTCCGGCAGGATGAAGATCAACCGGAAATCGGCCCAGCCCAGCTCGCCCGCGAGCCACATCAGGATCACGACGTAGCCGATGGCAATGGCGGCCAGGCGCAGCAGCGCGAAGGCGGCGTCCAGGGTTTTCATAGGCCGTAGCCTGCCTTCATCAACTGCGCCAAGATTTCCTGCGCCGGCACGCCTGCGCGGGTCAACTCCTGTGCCTGAGCCTGCTGCTCGGCCAGCAACTCCTCGCGCGCCTCCTGCCGGATAGCGATGCGTTCTTGCCGATCCACCCGGCGCGCGGCGAGTACGTCCTTGGAGGCGCGGGCGAGCTTGCGCACGGTTTCGACGTCCACGTCACCGCCGCCCGCGGCGGTCAGCGCCACCTGGTTGGTGAGCGTGGTGATCGTCTGCACCAACAGCGCGCCGGCCTTGTCGTCGGGGTTCTCGCCCAGCTCGGACACCACCAGACTGGCAATGGCCTGTTGCTCGCGCATACCCTTGACGAGCTCTTCATAGCCGACGCGGTGGCGGTGGATGGCGCTGCGGCTGACCTCTTCGGTGGGGAACTTGGCGCGCATCGCTGTGAGCAGCTCGTCGAGCGTGTGCCGATCTTCCCGAATCAGCCGTTCCAGATACTGTCGCGCCACCGGGTCCAGGCGCTTGACGGAGGACTTGCGCCCCATGTCTCAGGCTCCCGGCCGCTTGACGCCGGGCACCATGGCCCGGCCAGCGGCGACATCCGCCCCGCGTGTGGTGAGGGTGGCGATGTACACGCCCTCCACATCATCCACGGTTACCAGCTGCTGTTCCCGCAGCCAAGCCAAGTCGCCCTTGACCTGGTCGGTGCTCGGCTCATGGCCCCACTTTGCCAGCAGGGTGTGCAGCAAGAAGGAATTGGTGCGGTATGCAGGCAGTTCGGCCAGCACACGCAGGATGACGAGGCGGCGGTCTTCCGCCAGG
>Ga0067045_1029586_pt1 | contig 19541 bp, 21 predicted proteins | sample TerdegcTABiofilm_FD_59184 | JGI IMG/M metagenome (GOLD analysis project Ga0067045, IMG submission 59184) | Combined Assembly of (Gp0054472, Gp0054536) Wastewater bioreactor microbial communities from Singapore -Terephthalate degrading... | reverse complement strand
ATATGCTTCAAGGTGAGGGTCATCTTTTAGCATATCCTCTACTATCCCCTTCGAAAGTGTCTTCTTAACCTTCCGGTTTATCTCATAGGGCATTTCAAATAGGTCAGCCTTTTCTACAAAAAAGTAGCCATCTTCCCTGAACCATATCTTATCTACCCCTATAACAATCTCTTTCTGAAAGCTTTCCATAAGGACAGGGTAATACCTTTCCCTATATCTGATTATAACAGCGTTTCTTCTTTTTACACCAAGACCATCCAGGCAGGAAAAAGCCTCCTCAATAGTATTGAATCCTTCTGGACCGCCAAAATATATTTCTTTACCATCCAGATCAACCAGTGAACGAAGCTGGGTCATATCTATATTTATGCAGCACCTCCTCTTATAATATTAATGTATTACTTACGATTGAAATATTGTTTCATGATGCAGTAATATTTCTTGGTAAAAAATTAGAAAAATTATCTTCTCAAAAAAAAATTAAAAAAAGTTGCTACGGAAAAAGTTTGACTATATAAAACAGGCGATACTCAGGAAGTAATATATAAGTATATAATAGTTAGTAGGTCACGAAAGATTCCATTTACACCCTCACGCACAGTTATCCCTGTTTAGCAGAATAGTGTCTCCTATTCAGCAACAATAGGATTATAAGGTACTGTGTGTGTTAGATGCCCCTGTTGGCATCGGAGGCTGCTCGTCTGTCCCGGATGAGCATTTATTCTAAGAGGCATGGGAAGTGAAGCGCGCTTTAAGTGCTCGTGACGAACCTAAAAATCCTATTTTGCCACTGGGTGAACTATGCCCATACGTTAGAAAGACTTCTTGAGTTGTCTAAGAAGCTGTTAGATAGCAAGATGTTAATTAAAGGATTATTTATTAGATAAGAATAAATCCATAGCCTCAACGCTTTTGATGATATTATCATATAATGATGTCTCAATTGCAAGCACAACACTCTAAATTTATTTGCTTTTTCTTCTTGACATTTATAGACCTTCATAGCAAAATTCTACATATAAGGAAATACGTATATTAATTGTTATCTCCTCAAGAGGAGCAAAAGCATGGAAATTCAATCGATACCGGTCTCGGACAGCCCGAATAATGATGCATTTGAGGCCGTTGTAGAACTCTATTATCAGACTCTTGGATACATAACGTCGTCAGGGAAGTGGTTCTGGGTGCGGGACTCAGGCAAGAGACAGCGCGGCTATCAAGACATCGATGTGCTTGCAGTTACAAATATAGAGACTGTCATAGTAAGCGTTACCAGCAACCTTGACGATAAGTTACGTCTTGGGAGAAATGAGGCCGTGGGTGAGGATATGCTCAAAAAGATAAATGCGTATTTTGAACGTGTCGAGCAGTATCTTCTCTCTGTCGATCAATACAAATGGCTAGCCACAGGGGAAAGAACCGTTAGAAGGGTTATTGCTTACGATCATGCTTGCAATAATGCAGCAGAAAAAGTCTTCCCTATCTTGGCCCATCACGGTATCGGAGTGCTTTCCGCAAAAGATATGTTACGTTTCTTGTCCACATACATCAGCCAACCCAACCTCAAGATTCAAGACCAGATGTTACGGACAATACAGCTACTTGGGCGGAATGGAAATATAGGGATATAACCAATGGCTGGAGCCAATCGCCGAAAAAGCCGGCTTTGGCTCAGCCCCGTGTTCGACACGAGGAATCAAATGACCCTACGCCCTGAAGAAGGAATAACCAAACTCCTGCTTTCTACGCCAAGCCGTTTCACGGGCGAATACGGTTGCGATGGTCTCCTCTTTACCCATGCTTGGCCGAGTGGACCCCGACAAGCGCAAGGCAATCTCGGCCTCACAGAGAACCCAATGAGCTGCAATTACTTCGTCCTTGCCTTGGAGACGCCGCCTCACGACCGAACCAAGACAATCGTTGTCCCGAATTACACCCCCACAGGGGATGTCATAGCAATCTACCTCAGTATTCTCTTTGGCAAGAGGTTTGACAACCATGGCCGGATTGAAAGCAACGGGGAGTTCTATCTCCCACACATTGACCACGGCATGGCGCCCTGCAATGCTTCTCTGCCGTTCAACAGCCACAAACCACGCTGCGATCTGGAACTGCCACTGAATCTCTCAGAGATGGGCCGGATAACGCGCTTGCTGAGCGATAAACAGTTGGACGTCAAGTTTCTGCAGATCCTGCGGTCGGCTGGTCGATTCTATCTCCACGCCTTGCAGGAAGCAGAGGCCGACCCAGAAGTCGCGTTTCTGGACCTGATTACCTGCGGAGAGATCCTGTCAAACTTCTGGCCGTACGAACAGGATGACTTGCTTGAGGCCACCCTGAAGAACGACCTGGCTAGGGTGTCTTCCGAGATTGAGGGTGGAGAAGCGATAGCCAGTCGCATTCGCAGGCACCTGTACTACGTGAAGCGGAAGTTCACTGCTGCGGTACTTCGTCTTCTCAGTTCCACGTTCTTTGAGCACACGGAGGCGACGCAGCAGTTCTGCGCCCTGAAAGCGGAGGACATAGGAACTCGAATCAAAGCTGCTTACGACCTGCGCAGTCGCTACGTCCACACGGGACTGGATTTCGGGAATTGGGTCTTCCGAGACAGTGCCTACCTGGAAGAGATTCGCACAGGGGAGCCAGTTGTCGATGACAAGGATTTGAGGAAGTTGTTAGTGCGGTCGCCAATGCTTTGCGGGCTGGAGCGTATCATGCGGTTCTGTTTGTTGCGCTTCATCCACCTGAACGGATGCGGTATTGACCCGAGCCTGGATGGAGAGGGGATGTCGAACAAAACCATGGACAGCGACGAGGAATAGCGCGTCATGGCTGGCGTTATGTGTAGGAGATAAAGAATTATGAAGCTCATCAGTGACATTATTGAATTGCTGAGTTCAGATACGCCTAGCTTAAACAATGCCTTATTTAAAACGAAGGTATTATTGTATAAGCTGGGGGAGAAAAATCTTCTCCACTGGGTTAACTCTGAGCTTAACGGATATGGTGGTATAGAAAATTTACCGGAATACAGAGTGTTAACTGTAAGCATTTTGGGTGATATCAGCAATGGTGCTTACCGATATTCAAGCCAACCATTGCTGATTGCGCACCTGGGTAAACAATTACGAAAAAGACTTGAAACGACTTATCTTACTCAAAGTATAGCTGTTCTTGAATCTTACGCAAAAGATGAATCAGGCCTCAGAATACAAATACCGCCAGAATTTTACCCTGCTTTATCAAAAGGCTATTTAGGTGGCTATCACGTTGAGAATGCATGGGGCGTTAATTTTGCTGGTAGCATGTTGCAGGCAATTAATGAAGTCCGTTCGAGGTTACTTGATTTTGTTTTAGAACTTTCAGAAAAAATCCCTGGGGAACTCAATGAGGATAGAATGAAAGAAAAATCACAAGAAATAGGCACATCTGATCTGTTTAGGAATGCGGTCTTCGGTGACAATGCAACCGTCGTCATTGGTAACAGCAATATTCAAAACATTAAAAACACGGTTCATAAAAAAGACTTTGTAGCTCTAGCTGCTGAATTGAAAAAACATTCTGTTACAGAAGAAGATATTACAGCTCTACAAGTAGCAATTACGTCAGATGAAGGTGCCCCCGATCTTACAGAGAATAAATTTGGTCCAAAAGTCCGAAAATGGATCGTTGGCATGCTTACCAAAGCAACAGATACTGCATGGAGTATAGAGATAGGTATAGCAGCTAACCTTCTTACAGAAGCTTTGAAAGCTTACTATGGATTTTAGCACATACCAAGGGCAATGCAGCCGATCGCTACGCTCCGGCTGATTTTTTCGTTATGACCAGAAACGACAAAAAGGAGAGACGACATGCAATTCAAACAAATTGAAACAATCGTGATTAAGATCCTTCAAGACGCGGATGGAAAGTTTCTCTTCCCTTATCAAATCTTCAATCGTATAAGAAAACAGGACCCGGTACTGGGAAAAAAAATCGAAGCCGCTTATGCCACAAAACCAGATAAGCCGAAAATGGGTGAAGGAGCTGGCATCTACTATTCTCCCGCTTCCTTCGTTGCAAAAGCCCTAAACAAGTTCAAAGATACACACCTTGAGATCAAGAAGGAATGGTTCGATCCCAACGACATCAAAATTCAAGGCATAGTGCCGGGCAACAAAGAGGCAACGTCAATTTGGGCATGGAAAGGCTGAGAGAGGAAAAGAGCAAGTCATAACAAGCCGTTGGAGCCGATCGCCGATAAAATCGGCTCCGGCTCAACTCTTCGTTATGCCACTAAAAAAGAGGATATACGATGTACTACGAAAAATATGATGAAGAATGTAAACGGATAAGAAAAGAAAATGAAAAACTGATTTCTGGTTTTAAAACGTGGCTCTCTGCCAAAGGTCTATCACAAGAAACAATTGATAAACACACTTCAAATGTGGATTTCTATATAAATGAATTTCTGTTATACGAAGATGCCATTGAAGCAAAAGACGGCGCTGGAGAAATAGGGTTGTTTTTAGGATATTGGTTTATCAAAAAGGCAATGTGGGCAAACAAGAGTGCAATTAAGGGAAATGCCGCACGCCTGAAAAAGTTTTACCAGTATTTGTATGAAGATGGCAAGGTATCTAAAGAAACCTTCTCGGCAATGAAAGAATCGATAAAAGAAGATATGCCGGAATGGCTTGCAACGATGGAGAGATATGATGATCCAGATATTGAAGACATGGAAGAAGTCTGGGGGGATTTGATATAGCTAATCACTTCCCCTGACTGGGAATTCTCTTGCGCTCCATTCCCACCAGGTTACCTTAGCTACTCGGCTTTAGCCAACAAATAGAGGAACCTGAACATGAAGAAAGGTGAAAAACATGGCAGCGTGGAGGGCAACGTTCGATCACAGAGGTAAAACATGGCAGAATACGGTGAATGGAATCTTAAAGGGGCAACGCTCAGTGATGTCCCGGCAAAGAAGGAATATGGAGTTGACAGTGACTTCATTGCTAAAGGCATACGCACAGGAAAGCTTGAATACCGTGAAGGGTCAATATGGGGCAATCCATATCTTAGGCTTTTGAGAAGTCAGCTTGAGAGATACATCGCCGAAGAGTTTGGAAATGATCGTTTATTGAACGTCAGGAGACAGATAGAGCTTCGTAAAATCAAGAAGGAAATTGCCAATCTGAAAAAGAGACTGAATGAACTTGAGGCCAGGAGAATGGAACTTGAGAACCAGCCAGAGAAAGAATAGGCAGAACAAATGCTTTACCGTGGTGGCACCGCTCAGACCTGCCGTTAGGCAGGTGAAAGGAATGACAGCGAACCAATTCAGATACCAGCATAGATATCTGGGGGGAAAGAAGGCTCAACTGCTGACAAAGGATATTAGCATCTCTGTCTTCTATTTCATTCGGTCTTTGAGAAGAATATTTTCTTTTGTTCGTTACCCCTTATTGTAATATGGCAAGCTACCCCTTTGTAATTTATCTGTAACCTGTCTATTATCAGGGTTGATCCTGTTAGTGCTTTCATCAACACAAAGCACTTGACTTGCCTGTAACTCCTTTATAGAATTACAACAAATACAGAATATGGTTAAAAGATAATGTTAGGTTAGGACTGGGAGGTACGATCCAGCGATAGAAAGAACGGTTATTGAGGTGTTCATGCTGAGCAAGCTTTTCAAACATTTGGCAACAAGGCTAACCAACGAAAATAACCTTTCCGATCTTACTTGGGCAGTAGCTGAAACTAATCCTGTCTTCCTGGAAACATTCATGGAAGCACTCAAATTCCAGGAATTCAAGACTGGCGAACCGGCAGAGATCATGCGCGAGGTCCAGACCGGAGACAGCAGACCGGACTTCATGGTCAAGCAAGGCGGAAAGTGTTTCGTGATCGAAAACAAGATATGGGATCGTCAGCATCACTTCGAACAATATGCAACAACATTCCCTGATGCGGCAAAGGCGCTGATTTCCGCATACAAGTTGAGCTCACAGGAGCAAGAACGTGCAAACAAAAATGGATTCAGATACGTCACGTGGAGGGAAATGGTTGGCCTACTGGAAGACAAACTCAGCCAAGGACTGTTTGACGACGGTGGCATTGTCGCTGCGTATACCCAATTCGTCAAGGAGGTTTGCACAATCATGGAACTGAAACAAGTAAGGCTTGAAGATGGGGTGCGGTGTCTCCACGCTTTTACGAGGTTAGCAGCCTGGGTGTTTACAGAAGGATTCACAAAGGAGGGCTTTACATGTACGAACTACAATCCCCCAAGAGCGTTTGGGGAGTGTTGGGCAGGCCAATATGGCGAGTTGACTTCCTCCCAAAACAAACCTCCCCTCTATCTTTTTCTGGGAATGGAGTTTAGCATCGACAAAGATCGCCCTGCAATAGTCGTATGGATCGAGGAAGACTGGAACAACCAGATCTATCAAAATTTTAGTGAACCTGCGTACCCTAAAAGTTTGTTCGATTACAAGAAGGATAAAAACAACGGTTTCTTAGAATTCAAGCTCAATGACAATGCATTCGCCGCATTTTTTTCGAAAAGTTTGGAAGAACAGAAACAATTTCTACTGGACTTCTTTAATGCAGTCGTCGACGAGGTCACCTTACATTATTAACGGCCTATAAAGGGCATGGACCAAGATTTCAAGTATTGCTAAAACCGAACAAGCAAATACCTTTAGCCCATATTTTCCATCAGGATTAGTATCTGTGTCGGGCTATTCCCCGCAAACACGCTCATTTAAGCTGAAGTGGCTCTATTCACTCGCGTTCGGCTTTAACCCAACTTCATGGTCAAAGGTCAAAATTTGGGCTTATTTTGCCTGTTCCAAATATCTGTAGCTTATGATATCAATGAGTTACACAGCAGGTCCTTATAAAGACTGCCTTGTAGTCTCAAGACATTATAGATTATCTTGACACCTCAACTATTATGTAATAGGAATTATCCGTGTATATTCGAAGGGTCACACATATGAAACCCCCCATGCCATCCCATATGGCACAAATGAGAATGAAAATCATGCTTGTCCAATTATCCCCAAGTAAATGGATTTTCAGGTGAAATGGAAGCTCCTCCGGCATAACTGACGACATAATTCTAAAGACAGGAGGAAATACCAATCTTTCTCCCCAGTAACGATCGACGAAACCATCTCGAAGGAATATTTTTATCTTTTCTCACTCTCGATACGTTCTTCCTTTTTTCTCCATTGGTTTGAAGGGGTAATTCTCAGAAATTATCGCCTTCGCCTCCGAGATCATTCTTGCTCTCAGTGCTTTAAAAGCCTCAGCGATGATCTTGGTTTTGGTTGTCATTGTCTCATTTTCCACAAAAAGGTTTATCCGGAGATGGGTGTGTCTGTGATCGAAACGCCGTTATCATCAAGTAGCATTTGATCAAGTACTTCGGCAATCCGAACAACCTCTCCGATGATTCGGTTCACCAAAGGTGATTCTCCTTGCTTTGCTGCATTGAGAATCTCGATCCAGGGTTCACGAGAGATACTCCAATCATAATATGGCGGTTCAAAATCCCGATACCAGGGCCACCACAAACTCTTTCCTCCATGTCCCAGCTTATCATCTATCCCTCCAATATCAGCTATATTTTTTGCTTCCTCATCGTCTCTGGCATTCTTCGAGACTCCGTACGCAAAAGCACGACCCTGAGCGCCATCAAATTCAAAAGTGATTTTATACTTTTTCCAAGTGTCCCTTTTAAAAGAAAAGCTTTGGTATCTTGCGCCTCCGAAGTTATCTATACCCCAGTCCAGTGTAATATTTGCGGGACATTTTTGATGGAGAATACCCCTTAAATCATTCAAGAGTTTCTCCTTGATATCGGTTTGGATTTGAGAAACCGCAAGCGCTATCTCCAGATTCTTCGGATCTTCGAGGATATACTCCTTAATCATATCCTTTTCATACATTGCCATGCCCCCCTCAAATTGTATCCTCAGATAGTCTTCAAAATCCTGTAAGAAACAGCGTACCCGTTCCGAACGACAGTCCTTTTTGAATCTATTCACGCAAGTAATGAATTCACGGTAGGAAAGGATTTTCAGATGCCCGCTGCTTGTAAGCGCTTCTCGTTCTTTTTCCGCAACGCTTTCTTCTGATGGGGGCTCGCCTGTTCCGGATAGATAGATGAGAAGATATCGGTTTTCCCCATATCGTTTCAATAATTGTTTATTGTAATCTGAAACTTGATCAATCTGATCACATGCCCATGGTTTATTTTCAATGGCGAGGCCAATATTACCAATATTCAGTTCGATATCGATCCGGCGCTGTGATGTTTCAATCAAATCCGTGGCTTTTTCCAGCGTCAACGTGGCCTTTACTGCGCCATTCAAGTTATTCTCAAAGGCTTCCAGAAACTTTCGCAGGGGTTTGTCATCTTGTTCTTTGCCCTCACTTCGGCCAATCATATTCAAAAAGATGCGCAAGAACACATCCCCCTGCCCATGCGACGCCATCGGGTCCAGGAAGAAAGCTATGATTTCGGACAATTGATTCTCATTGGGACCGATGAAATCAAACAGGTTGAAACGCGGCGCCAGCGAAGATTCATACAACCTCATAAAATGAGCATAGCTATCGCATTTTGCCTGTAGCGTAGAAAAAAAATGTTCAATTTCTGTTTTCTTGTTTGTCGCCTCATCCATAACCGCTTTCCCCTTAACTTATCGGCCAAGCTAACCCTATCAGATTAGCACAGTTACCTAAACTTGACAAGCTCCATTTTAATATGCTAATCAACTGTTATAAACAGGGGGGGTAATTCCATAAAACAATTAAAGATTATAGCTCTTTCATTGGCTATTGTTTTTTTGTTCATATCTATATGTATTGGCTCAAGTAGGCGTCCGGGGACATTATCGAAGTGACGGCACCTATGTTCAGCCACACTATAGAAGTACTCCAAATGATTCTGTAACAGACAATTACAGCTTTAAGGGGAACATTAATCCTTACACAGGAAAGGAAGGAACTAACTACTACCGTCACAACCCAGGCAGTCCATATTATGACGGCTCACCACAAAAATCGAAAGGACTCTTTGACTAAAGCTTTAGCTTTTCCCAAATTTATGACACTATTAATTAACTCAAGTTTTTTAATTAAAGAAGGGGTGTATTATGAAAAAGCTATTGGCAATTGCTGTTATCTTTCTATTCTTCACAACCTTTGCATTTAGTGCAGAATTCTGGGCTTCAAAGAACTCAGACAAATACCACTATCCATCCTGTAAATGGGCACAGAAAATAAAACCCTCAAACCTTATTAAATTCAGCAGTCCTGAAGAAGCAGTTAAGGCAGGATATATCCCCTGCAAGGTGTGCAAGCCACCAGCAACCTCTAAGACTCAACAGAATAAGGTGAAGGGCAATGAATAAGCACGTATTAAAATCATTTGTTTTAACCATTATAATAGTTCTCTGTTTCCCATTCATTACTCAAGCCCAGTGCACCGTCGAACCATATTTTAGCCCTTATGACAATGTAGAGAAGGTTATTGTAAAAAGACTCTCAGAGGCAAAAGACTCTATTAAATGCTCACTCTACGGCATAACCAACAAAAGAATCACTGAAACTCTTATCAATAAGAAGTCTGAAGGTCTTGAGGTTATTTTGTGCCTTGACAAGACACAGAGTGCAGGCAAACACAGTACGCATAAAGAACTGGAAAATGCAGGCGTTGAGATAGTCATCAAGAAGACCGGCATCCTTGAACATAACAAGTTTTGTGTCATAGACAATAGCAGGGTAATTATGGGGAGCTGGAACTTTTCTGAAAGCGCCCAGAAACAGGATAACTCCCAGGTAGATATTTCCGGATGCAATGATGTTGTTAAAAAGTTCTCTGCTGCTTTTGAGAGGATTTACAAAAGAGATACTGAGTAATCTGTATATCCTTGCCACTATTGAGAAATTGTCCTTAGAAAAAATTATTAAAGGAGGGTCTTATGGGAACAGTCGATATTACAAGCATAATCGCACTGCTCGGCGCAATGAGTTTATCTGTAGAAAGAGTAGTTGAGATTATTAAAAGCATGATTCCTTTTCTCGCACATCCACAGCAAGATGCTAATCAAGAAAGGTGGCGCAGGTTTTTTCTATACCTGCTCTCTACAACCGTAGGAACCTTAATTGCATATATAGCTCAGGAGCAAATTCAGCCACTACTTTCAGGTATTTTTCAAACTCCTAGTGTGATAGGCTTGCCAGGCTGCATTATTCTCGGTTTATTAACAAGCGGTAGCTCAGGGTTTTGGAACCAAAGCCTCAGCATTGTTGAAGAGATACGAAAGGCTAAGAAACTGGAAGTAAAAAAATTGCAGACTACTTAGAAAAATATAAAATCAAAAAATGGGTCTGGCAATGATACATTGATAAAGGAGAATATTATGGCGGGAACGTTTACACATTGGATGGTTGTGGAAGAAGCTTTAGATAAGTATAATAGTCATCCAAAAAAACATCCGTATTTTTCGACAATTCTTAGACTTAATCATTTTGTATGTCTTGGTGCTGTTGGTCCTGACTATCCATATCTTACAGAGCTTTTGAGTGGTTTCTTGAAGGTGCATAGCTGGGCTGACAGGATGCACTATGAGAATACAGGTGAGTTTGTCCGCTATGGTATTAAGAATCTGCTTACCTTGAATGGCGATGCCTTTGATATATGTCTTGCCTGGCTTTGTGGCTTTGCAACTCATCTTGTTACAGATTCCGTTATTCATCCGGTTGTGCAGGCTATAGTCGGACCGTATATCTTCAATGCCGGGGAACATCGCCATTGCGAGATGATCCAGGATAGTTATATCTTCCATAAGGTCAAGGGCATTGAACTCAGATATGCGGATTACGTCAGACTTTTTAAAATGTGTTCATCTCCAGCTGATGAAGACAAAATTAACCCTCATCTCAACAGATTATGGACTGAGACGCTAAAAGCAAGCCATCCAACCGCCACTGAATGGTTTGATAAAATTAATCCTGACAGATGGCATGAAAACTTTTTATCACGGATAGACTCTGCCGCAGACCCGATGCCAATCTTTCGGCACTTCGGGGAAGAGAAACATCTTGTTTATAAAAAAACCGGGGATATAGACCCTGAAGAGCAGGAGCGCTTTATCAATAAGGTCAGACTTCCAGGCAGCAAAACTGGTGAATTCAAGAAAGATGTCTTTGATAAAGCAGTTGCTACTGTTATCGATACGTGGAGTCGTCTATTTATTGATGTGGTGAATAAAGATCCAGACGGGGTCACCGCCTACATTAAAAACTGGAACCTTGATACAGGGATTGATGAAGAGAAAGCCTATTTCTGGACTTAAGAAGGGAGAAACCATGAAAAGGTTTTTAATAATTGCAACGGTTATCTTTCTTTTTGGCTGCATTCATAGTGGTGTTTTTTTGAATCCCAACGAAGAGAATATACGGGAATACTCTGCTACAGCCATTACGCTTTCTGATTTTTCTATGAAGATCGTAGCCCATTATCAATCTCAGAATCTCTCAGTACCAAACAATTTTGATGCAGACCAGTTCTTTGCCCTATTAGAAAAGATATATCCTGACCAGTCTCGCGTGCAATCTATAAAAGACAACTATAAAGTATATGTACAGCCCGTTAACGGGGGTTATTCGGTTATGCTTTGCAGCCCAAAGGCAGACAGGAAGATTATGGAGGACTTAAGTTGCCATCTGAACCAAGTTGAGATCAGGTCATGGGAAAACAACCAGGACACCAGATGTGTTTTTGAGGTTAACTGGAAGCCTTTTTGTGAATGAAGATGATTGCTGTTTTAGAGCCTTTGCCTTTGAGCAGGATATGGGGGTCCCTCGATTATGATAAGGATATTCTCTGTCTTGCCAAAGCATAAAGTGCCAGCTGTCATGTGAATCTAGTCCATCCATTTGCTCTCATGACTTTTTGCACCTGAACCATAGTCTTGAACCTCCGTTTTTGGTCCAAGGCTACAATATTTCAGGTATTCACTTTTCAACTTTTCCTAACACGGTTTTATCTAACTCTTGACATCTACACATTTGTGTAGTATCATAAAAAGGTAAAAATGGAGTTAACCGAAAAACAAAGAAAAATATTAAATTATATTGAAAGCCAGCTAAGGGAAAAAGGTTATCCCCCAACAATCCGGGAAATAGGCAGAAGATTTTCTATCTCCTCCACCCGGGGGGTTCGGGACCATCTAAAAGCCCTGGCAAATAAAAAATACATCGAGCGCATACCCTGGGCATCCCGGGGGATAAGGCTTTTAAAGGAGAATGACCGCTTATCTATTCCAATAGCTGGAAGGGTTGTTGCCGGAGCCCCTGAACTTGCTCTTGAAGATATTGAAGGGGAACTCAAGGTGGATGAAAGGATGAAAAAGCACGAGAAAACTTTTGCTTTGAAGGTGAAAGGCGAAAGCATGGCTGGCGCTGGAATCTGTGAAGGTGATTATGTGGTAGTCAGGCCCCAGAATACCTCTCAACCCGGCGATATTGTAGTAGCATTAATTGAAGATGAGGCCACTATAAAAAGATTTGTCCAAAAAGGAAACAGATTCTTCCTTGAACCAGCTAATCCTTCTTACCAATCCATAGAAGTGAGTGAGAAAGTGAAGGTTATCGGGAAGGTGGTCGGACTGATAAGGTATTACCGTTAAACAGGAAGCTTTCATGATAGAAGAAATCTTTGAACCGATAGAGGTGGGAGCCGTATTCAGGAAAAACCTGATTAAGCCCAGATGGTTTATCTGGAAAAACAGAAAATATGAGGTTGATAAAGTAACCTATATCTGGCACGATAACAAAGGAGAAGAGTTAATCTATTACTTCTCGGTCGCATCAGGCGCTGCCCTGTATCAACTTGCCTATTATACAAAAAAACTGAATTGGATATTAGATAAAGTCTATTTAGAGGGATAAAATGGACCGGGTTATTCTTCACGTAGATATGAATGCTTACTTTGCTGCAATTGAGGAAAGGTGTAATCCTTTTCTCAAGGGCAAGCCTATAATCGTATCAGGTGACCCGGAAACCAGAACCGCAGTAGCCACTGCCAATTATAAGGCGAGGGAATACGGGGTAAAATCAGGCATGCCTTTAAAGCAGGCCCTTAAGTTGTGCCCGAAAGCAGAAATTGTCATCGGCAATTTAGCAAAGTATGCGGATACGACCCTAAGACTGTTTGATCTCCTCAAAGAATTTACGCCTTATGTGGAGTTTTACTCCATAGATGAGGCATTTTTAGATATAACCCAGACCAGAGACCTTTTTGGCGGAGAGATTGAAACTGCAAAAAGGATAAAAGAAAAAATAAAAGAAGAATCAGGCCTTACCTGTTCTATCGGAATCGCAGCCAATAAACTTTTAGCCAAGCTTGCCAGCAGCCAGCAGAAACCTGATGGCCTTGTGCTCATCAAAAAAGAAGCTGTCCCGGCATTATTAAAAGATTTGCCAGTGGAAAGACTCTGGGGCATTGGGGAAAAGACAGCCCTTAAATTAAATGCCTTGGGCATTAAAACCTGTTTTGACCTGGCTGCTTATCGTGAAGAAGAACTGGTCAGAATCTTTGGCATCCAGGGTCGTATCCTTCATTCTATGGGCAAAGGAGAATATTCAGCAGAAGTTTTGCCATTTTATCAGGAGCCAGAAGTTAAATCCATGGGCCATTCCTATACCCTTTTCCGTGACACTTCTAATCCGATTCTAATAAAATCCACTCTTTTTCGGCTCTGCGAGCAGGTTGGCAGAAGGTTGCGAAAGGATGGGTATCAGGGAAGAACCATAACTTTAATTGTAAGGTTTTCAGGTTTTAAAACCCTTATCCGACAGGAAACTATTGCCAGGCATACAGATGACGGTTATATAATTTATCAGGCAGCGCTCTCGGTTATGAAGAGATTGAACTTAAAAGAGTCAGTGAGGCTATTAGGGGTAAGCGTTTCCAATTTAGTGAAGGGCCGAAAGCAGCTACCTTTATTTGAATATGAGAAAAGGAGAAGAAAGGTGCTAACGGCAACAGATAAAATAAATGATAAGTTTGGCGAATTTACGATTGTTCCTGCCTTTCTTCTTATGGAAAGAATACTGGCTCGGAAGCGCGAGCCCTGCCATGGGTTTATATTAAGAAATAAAGTATGAGCGATAAATCTTCCTGCTGCAATTAGCAGGGTATCAGAGGATAAAACTCTGATCTGACAAGAACTTGCTTCACCCTGTAGCAAGGGGAATTATCGAGTTAAAGATGATGAAAACCGTTGAGGGTAGACCCTATGAGAGAATTTATAGAAAATAGTTGACAGCATCGTCGCAGAAGGCAAAGGCTTAAGAGACAATGACTGTATTTGTCAAAGACTTCAAGGAGCGTCATGGTAATCCCCATGATATCACGGATGTTTCTATCGACATGTCCCCTGCCTTTATGAAGGGAGTAGAGGAAAATCTACCCAACGCCGCGATCACCTTTGACAAATACCACATCATGAAGATCATCAATGCCGCTGTCGATAGCGTGCGAAAAGCCGAGACAAAAGAGCAGTGCCTGTTGCGGGGACAGAAGTATCTTTTCCTGAAGAACAGGGAGGACCTTACTGAATTCCAACGGGATGCGTTGCACGCGATAGAATCCATGCCCAGAATAAACCTGAAAACAGTGAGAGCCTATCATATTCGTGAGAACTTCCAGGAAATCTACAAAGAGGAGACACAGGAAGGGTTCGAGAGGGCCTTAAAGAAGTGGTATTTCTGGGCCACACATAGCCGCATTGAAGAGATCAAAGAAGCGGCCAAGACGATAAAGCGTCATTGGTCAGGCGTGTTGCGCTGGTACAAAAGCAGGATCAATAACGGGATACTGGAAGGCCTCAACAGCCTCGTTCAGGCAGCCAAGGCAAAGGCGAGAGGCTACAGAACCTTTAAGAACCTTAAGACCATCATCTACATGCTTACAGGAAAGCTGGACTACTCTAAGGTTGGGCTACCCACTTGAAATGAGAAAGAGCCAGGTTTTTTATACACCTTATTATCATCCTTCAACTCCTCATAGGTTCTATCAAAGAGGTTTTTTATCGCCCCTGCCATATAACCAAAATATTCGGGGGAACATATGATAATAGCGCTGGAATCTTTTATATACTTCGCCATAGTATCGGCAGCTCTCTTGAATATTGCATTTATATTGCTTGTATCCTCAACACCCTGTGCAACAGCCCGTGCAAGTCTTTCTGTATTTCCTGTCTGTGTATGGAAAACGATAAGTATTACAGCCATAACCTGTCTATTCTATTTCTTCTATTATAGCAGATTGATCACTACTTGCAGGCATCCAGTACAATCTCGGATATATCTCTGACAATGAGTTTATCCTCAAGGCCTTCTTCCTTCACTGCATTATCAAGCATTATGAGGCATTTGGGACAGGCAGCAGCAAGGACATCTGCCCCTGTTTCGTATGCCTCTCTTATTCTTCTTCTTGCTGGACTCTCTTTACCTCCACCGAGAAGGTCTATGGAAAAGTTTCCTGCACCTCCGCCGCAGCAGAGGGCTCCTTCTCTATGCTTTTCCATTTCTATAATTTCTATCCCCGGTATTGCCTTTATAATCTTCCTTGGTATTTCATATTCATTGTTCCACCTGCCAAGAAAACACGGGTCATGATATGTTACCTTTCTTTTGAATGTGTCTGTGAATGTAATCATACCGTCAGCTATAAGGTTGTATAATATGTGGGTATAGTGAAAGATGGAGAAATCTCCTCCATATTCTGGATAGTGGTTTTTGAATGCGTTGAAGGCATGAGGTGAAAGGACGATGATTTTCTGTATTCCAAATTTTTTGAATAAATAGATGTTGCCCCTGGCAAGTGCCTCAAAAAGGCCTGTCTCTCCCATCTTCTGGACTTCATTTCCATCACAGTTTTCCTCATCTCCAAGGATACCAAAGGAGACACCCGTTTTCTTGAGTATTCCTGCCAGTGCCTTTGTTGCCTTTTGTGCCCTTGTATCATAAGACCCTGCACATCCCACATAGAGAAGATACTCATGACTGCTGTATTTATCTATTCCTTCATCTTCTGCCCAGATATTCCTTTGTGTTCTTCCTGAACCATAAGGGTTTCCATAGAGTTCAATATTTTCAAGAAAGGTTTTAATATTTTTTGGCAACCTGCCTCTTTCAACCATCTCACTCCTCGCAGCAACTATCATATTGACAATATCCACATTGAACCGGAGGGGACACTTCATTTCGCAGTTTTTACAGGTAGTGCATGAATAGAGTATCTCAGCGAGATGCTCTGACCACTCAAGCTGTTCATTGAGCCATGCCCTTGTAAGCCAGAGTCTTCCACCGCAGGAATAAGTCTCCATCCTGAATCGAGCATAGGGAGGGCAATTATTCACATCCATCCAGTTGGCAGGGAATTTGCAGTAGCCACATCTGAAGCAACGGTGTATGGTATCTCCGTATGCAAAATCTTTCAGTGCCATTATGGTATCTCCCAATTGCCCGGGTTCATAATTCCGTTTGGATCAATAAGTGTTTTTATTTTTTTCATCAATTCCCGCGTATCAGGTTCAAGCCTTTCCAGAACAAGCTTCTGACCGTAAGTGCCTGGTTTCCAGATGACGCCACCAAGTTTCATCACAAGGTCATCGGTTTCATGGAGTGCCGCCCTTGCCTGCCCTATGGTTTCAGAATCTGCTCTGTTAAATGCATAGGTCCAAGCAAACATCATGGAATGGGCAGCGCCTATGACCCTGCCTGTTACTGTATAGGGGATACTGTGCTGTTCAGATATCTCCCGACCTTTTCTGTAACATTGAGGGTATGTTTCGACAGGCATAATGCCGCCCACATACTCGAATCCTCCTCCTTTTTTGTAATCTGATGTTTTTGATATTTGCGGTCTTTGAAGTCCTCTTACAAAACCAAGATAGCCGCCATCACCACTTCTTATATATTCACCAAGGGTATCATCCCAGATAATCTCTTCCCTGAATTCAAGTTCCTTTTCAGAATCAGCAGCAATATTTACATTGATGTGATGCAGTTCTCTTGTAAACGGCGGTATTGCCCTGCTGAATGCTATAATATCCTCTGCCATCTGCGTATGGGTTATTTTGAAAATAATCTCCGGAATGAGGTTTTCATCCTCGACCACGAATGTACCAACCCCTCGTATCTTCTTAGCGGGAAAGAGTTTAATAGAGAGCTTTGTTATGATTCCTGTTGTGCCATACCAGCCAAGGAAGATACCCACATCAGGCAAGGGATGTAGTGTAAACCATCCTGTACCTACTGCACAGGAGCCAAAATGGAGAAGCTCTCCTGCAGGCAGGACAACCTCAAGACCGAGGATCATATCAGATGTAAACCCATAGGGTTGGGCAAGGTCACCCTGTCCGTGGATCATGACATTTCCTGCGATCGTTGCTGCAGGAGGCGCCCCTGGTTCAGAGTGGGTAAGATGAGGGTGGTGCCTTTCAAGATAGGAGGTAAGTTGACCCTGGGACACACCGCACTCGATGACTGCATATCGTGCCTTCTCGTTCACCTCAATAATTTGGTCCATACGTTTGAGGTCAAGGAGGATACCGCCCTTCAAAGGCACTGCCAGCCCTGCAAGTGACAAGCCTCCCCCCAGAGGGACAATAGGGATATTTTCTCTATTAGCAAGCCTTACTATTTCCTGTACCTGTTCCGTTGTTTCAGGTGAGACTATATAATCAGGTCTATGTGGTTCTGCGGTACCGAGGTCAAAGGAATAGATATATAATTCTTCAGGACGATTGGAGACATGCCCGTCACCAACAATAGCAGTAAGCGATTTATAGATAGAGTCCATAAGTTACCTCCACCCTGCAGGGATTTCGCCGATTGCAAGCCTGCAGAGGTCGGTCATGTGAATGGGCTTTATGCCGTTCCGTGCAACAAGATCGCCGAGGGTCTGAAGACAGGCGGGGCAGTTAAATACACAAGCTTGAGCCCCTGCCTTCTTCATATCCTCTACATTTCTCTGTTGCTGTATTACAGCACGTTTCCGGCTGCCCTCCTGTCTTTGTCCCTGGATAGCGCCTGCGCAGCATAGGGCGTTTTCATCAACAAACTCCCTTTTTACGTTCTCTGCACCGATTAGATCAAAGATGCGTCCAACAAAGAGATGCTTGTCCGGAGATAGACGTGAGGAGCAGGGCCTCTGGTAAGCTACTTTCAGTTTTACCGGTTGTATCATATTCTTAAGCTCAATAAGACGGTTGTAAAGATATTCGAAGAAATGGATGGGTTTGAAAGGGACTTCAATTCCGTAAGCATCACAGTATGATGTATATGCCCCATAGCACTCATCATGGAAACATATAACCTCAGTTGGTTTGTGTTTCGCTATTGTTTCGATGATACCTGGTAGCCTCTTTTTAATGGCAGAATCCTTTCCGTAGTGAAGGTACATGAGCTGGCAAAAATAGTGGAACATCTTGCGCTCATCTGTTGATATGACGGGAAGTCCCTCGAAGAGTTTTCCCTGTATAAGATGCATGTGGTCTGAAAAGGCCCCCATATTCAGTACCGGTCCGTTTATTTCTTTTATGTCCGGCTCTCCCCTGAACGGTATCCCGAGATTGACTGCCCGTTGTACAAGGGGTCTGGGTACAGGCGAGATCCCCAGTGCCTCCTGTCTTTCTGCGATCAAATAAAAGGGGTGGTTGCCGAAAGGACAGTATTCCTCGCAGGCATAACAGGTCACACATTCGTGAAGCACAAAAGAGTCTTCTCCGCGGGCTATCTTCAGGATCTCTTTCTTCGCGGTTTCACCATCGATCTCGATATACTGACATTTTGTGAGGCACGCCTGAGTGCCGCAGCGAAGACATAGATCCAAGTCAAATTTCAATTCATGCATTCGCTATCTCCTTGTGCTACCAGCTTTTACGAACAGGTTATAATACCATTAATCGTAACAGTTTAGCCAAAAAAAGTATCGTAAAAATTTTTTTGGAAAAAAGCTGATGTTTCTAAAAAGACTATGTTATACAATGGCCCATGGATACACAACTTGTAATCCGGGGCCGAAGGATCACTAACAGTGATATTGCCTTCATCCGCTCCGTTATTGAAAAGCATCAAGTTGAGGGTAGGACATTCATTGCCCGAGAGCTTTGCTGTCTCTGGGACTGGCGGCAGAGAAACGGCATGCTCAAGACCATGGCCTGTCACGAACTGCTTCTGCGTCTGGAAGGGGCGGGGTTGGTGCTCGCCTTGAAAATAAGAAGATACTCCATGCTTGTTTAGAAGCCACACTTGATAGGGTCAATGGTAGTTGTGGGTGTGGTGAGAATGATAGTTGTTACGGATGTCTTCGAAGTTACAAAAAACAACTCATAAACACACTTCAAGCGTGGATTTCTATATAAATGAATTTCTGTTATACGAAGATGCCATTGAAGCAAAAGACGGCGCTGGAGAAATAGGGTTGTTTTTAGGATATTGGTTTATCAAAAAGGCAATGTGG
>Ga0067045_1029588_pt1 | contig 19542 bp, 12 predicted proteins | sample TerdegcTABiofilm_FD_59184 | JGI IMG/M metagenome (GOLD analysis project Ga0067045, IMG submission 59184) | Combined Assembly of (Gp0054472, Gp0054536) Wastewater bioreactor microbial communities from Singapore -Terephthalate degrading... | reverse complement strand
GCCGGAGCGACTCGACCGCTTTAAGGAAGGGACGATCTCAATCGTTGGCGGCTTGCGGAGAACCGTATGACCATGCACGCTTCCGACGCTCGCTACGTGCGCCAAACCCGGTTCGCGCCGTTGGGAATCGAAGGTCAGGCGGGGTTGGCGCGAGGTCTGGCCGTGATCTGTGGTTGCGGGGCCTTGGGCACGACCGCGGCCGATCTACTGGTCCGCGCGGGAGTAGGCCGAGTCCGCATCATCGACCGGGACCTTGTGGGCTGGACGAATCTGCACCGGCAGGTATTGTTCGATGAGGAAGATGCTCGGCAGGCCCACCCCAAGGCCCTGGCGGCCGCCGAAAAGCTCCGCGCCGTGAACTCGCAAGTGGAGATCGAAGCCGTCACCGCCGATCTCTCCGCCCGGAACGTGTCGCGGCTGCTGCAAGGCGCCGACGTCGTACTCGACGGGACCGATAACTTCGAAACGCGGTTCTTAATCAACGATTATTGCGTGCGGGAAGGGATTCCTTGGATTTACGCGGGCTGCCTGGAAGCGGAAGGGCGCGTCATGACGATCCTGCCGGGAGAGACCGCCTGCCTGGCTTGCGTCGTGCCCGACTGCCCTCCGCCCGGCACCCTGCCTACTTGTGAGACGGCGGGCGTCCTCGGGCCGGCCGTCGGTGTGGTCGCCTCGTGGCAGGCCTGCGAAGCGATCAAGATTCTGGCCGGGAAACGTCAAGATGTCACCCGCGGGCTGCTCGTTTTCGAGTTGTGGCAAGGGCGCGTACGAAAGATCGCCGCCGAACGCGCGATGGGGGAAACCCCCTGCCGCACATGCGTCCGCCGAGAGTTCCCCTTTCTGCAATCCGGTCGGCAGGCCCCCGCCGCAACGCTCTGCGGAAGCAACGCCGTTCAGGTTACCCCTCCGGAAACCCGGCTCGATCCGGCCGAGATTGCGGCTCGTTGGAGCGGATTGGGGGAGATTGTCCTGGGGGAGGGGTTTGTGCGGATCAAGACTCCCGAATGCGAGCTGACGTTGTTCTCCGACGGCCGTGCCATCGTCCGCGGAACCAAGGATCCCGCCCTGGCTCGTTCCTGGTACGCGCGGCTGGTGGGACTCTAGGATGGAGACCGGGGCGGCGTCTCGGTGGCGCTCGCCCGTTGCCGAACCTTGGGCTGCGGCCTACCATGAGCGGATCCGACCCGCGAGTCGACGTTTTCCAACTAGCCGCTGACGGACCCGGATCGCGAGGAGATTCGCATGCGCTTCCAAGTCGGCACGTGCGATGCTCCGGCACGTCGGCTCACCCGTAGCTATCCCTTCATCCGAGGCGAGGCTCCATGTTGCAGCAGATCCTTCTGATTGCGGCCGGCTTCATCTGTTTGATCCTGGGCGGCGAGGTATTGGTCCGCGGCGCCGTCGGGTTGGCCAAACGCCTGGGCATGTCCGAGCTCATCATCGGATTGACGGTGGTAGCGTTCGCCACCAGCGCGCCGGAGATCGCGGTCTCCGTCAACGCCGCCTATTCCGGCTATGTCGATGTGGCCTTCGGCAACGTGGTGGGAAGCAATATCTTCAACGTCCTCTTCGTCTTGGGCTTGTCGGCCTTGGCGGCTCCCTTGATCGTGTCGCCGCAGCTCCTCAGTCGCGACGTGCCGATCATGGTCGGGCTGTCGATCCTGACCTACTTCATCGCCCGCGACGGCGTCATCTCGCACCGCGAAGGCATCTTGCTGTTGGCATTGATGGCGATCTACCTGGGGCTGTCCGTCATCCTGGGACGACGGGAAAGAGGCTCTCCGCAAGGCAGCAATCCCGACGTCCCGCGAGAAGGCGACTCCCCCGCTACCCCGGCCGCCGAGTCATCGCGACCTGCCCGGGGCGGCGCGGCGACGCTCCTGGGATATGCGATCTTGGTCATTCTGGGCGTCGGCATCCTGATGCTGGGGGCTAAGCTGTTCGTGGATGGCGCGGTCGCGTTGGCTCGTGCCTGGGGTGTCAGCGAGCTGGTCATCGCCGTCACGCTGGTGGCGGCCGCCACCTCGCTGCCGGAAGCCGCGACCTCGGTCATGGCGGGCTTGCGCGGGCGGCGCGACATCGCCATCGGCAACGTCGTCGGCAGCAATATCTTCAACATTCTCATTGTCTTGGGGCTGGGAACGCTCGCGGCCAAAGACGGCCTGGCCGTCGCGCCCGAGGCCCTGCGCACCGATCTGCCCGTCATGATCGGCGTGGCCGTGGCCTGTCTTCCCATCTTCTTCAGCCAACGCACGGTCACGCGTGCGGAGGGCGTGCTGCTCTTCGCCTACTACCTGATCTATACGGCCAATTTGGCGCTGGCTGTTACGCATTCGCCGTGGTTGGAGCCGTTCCGCAATAGCGTCTTTTACGGGGTCTTCCCACTGACGGCCGTTTTCCTGGCGGTGAGCCTGTTGCGATCTCGCGGCAAGAAGGACGCTTCCTAGCGTCGCGGCGATTGCCAGGACTCAGGCGGCGGCGCGGTCGGAGCCGTCCCGCGAGGCGGTTTCGTCCGCCGTGCGACGCACCGCGATCCGGCTCGCCGGCTCGGTTGCGGGGCGGTCGCCGACGGCTTCTTCATCGCCGGTTCGGCGACGGAAGAGCGTCTCTGCCAGGACTGTCTCGATCCCGGCGGAGTCTTCGCCCGATCGATCTACCGCGGGGTCTTGCAAACCGGAAAGAACGCGGAGCACGGAGGGCAGGAGGAGAGCGGCCGTCAGGCAGGTCGCCATGCCCAGGGTCAGAACTCTTCCCAGACTCTGCAAGCCCTGATGCGGAGAGAGCATCAAGGCCCCGAACCCGACCATCGTCGTCAGGGTATTGACGATCACGGCCGTCAGCGTGGACGGCTGCGGAGCAAGGTATCGCCCTCTTTGGCGCCGGTAATCGTGGATGATGTGAACCCCGTCGTCGATGCCGATTCCCAGGATCAAAGGCAGCGTGATCATGTTGGCGGGATTGAGCGGGATATCCAAGTAACCCATCAGTCCGAACAGGGCCGCCATGCCGCACGCCAGGGGAATCAAGGCCAGTCCGACGTCGCGAAGCGAACGGAAGTCCAGAAAGAGCGTGAGTGCGATCGCCACAAAGGCGTACAGCGTGGCCTCGATGTACGCCCGATTCATCTGCCGGGCGGCTTCGTAGATTTGGATCGGGTTGCCGGTGGCTTCGGGGTCCACGCTGCGGACATCCGTCACGAATTGCCGCATCACCTTGGGGTCCCAAAAGTCGCCCTTACAGTACACCTGTACCAAGTGCCGCCCGTTCCGGCCCACGAAACGGACTCGCAGGCTCTCGGGCAGGTCGTTGAGCGTCGGCGGCTCCGGATCGGCGGCTTGTCGCAGGGCGGTCCATTGGGAATCCAAAGCGAATCTCACGGCCTGAGGAACGGCGGCCGAACGTCTTGTCAGCTCCTCCGGCGGTATTTGACGCAGCAGAGACTGCAATCCCACGATCTGCCGGGCGAAATCGGCCAAGGCGGGCACTTGGGATGCCGCGGCATACCACTCGGAAAGGGCGGCGTCCAATCCGTCGGTTAAGGCCCCCGTGAAATCCCCTGACCCTTGTTGTGCGATCCGGTTCAGCCGCTCGGCGATCGCCCGGACGGTCGGTTCCCGTCGCGCCGCATCGGGCGGGATGAGCGACACGATTTCCTCCACGTGGTCGACGGTCGGCAATCGTAAAAACTGTTCTTTCCGAGCCAAGGCGATCTCGGGGGTGTCGGCGATGGAGAGCGCGAAGTAGCTGCTCCGGCTCATGTGCTCCACGAGTTTGTTCTGAAACTCCACGCTGGGCAATCCCTGCGGTTGGAGGTTGAGGAGATTGTAGTCGTAGCGAAGCAAGGGCAATCCGCAGGCCAGCGCGGCCGTTGCCAAGACCAGTACCAAGCTGCCCGTCCGCGGCAGGCCGTGCAGCGGTCGGAACCAACCCGACAAATCGACCAGCGACGTCGTTGCGGGGGAGGGCTTGCGATCGACGAGACAAATCATGGCCGGGAGAACGGTCATGTCGGCCAACCAGCAAAGCAGAATGCCCCCGCCGGCGATGATTCCCAACTCCGCCACGCCCAAGAAGTCGGTCAGCGCCCCCGCGAAGAAGGCGGCCGCCGTAGTCACTGCGCCCGTGGCAATGCTACCGCCGACCGCGGCCGCGGTTTGGATGAGCGCGGCTCGCGTTCCTCGGATCTCTTTACGAACCGAAAGGTAATGGGCCACGAAGTGGACCCCGTAATCCCCCAGTCCGATCAACATGGCGCCGAAGGCGCTGGTCAGGATGTTGAGGTGACCCACGGTGAACGCGACGTATCCGCAGGTCCATGCGACGGCCGTCACCAGCGAGATGGTAATCATGGCCGGGTAGCGAAACCCGCCGAAGCCGGCCGTGAACACCAGGACGACTCCCAGCAAGGCGGCTCCCGCGGCGGTTCCCGAGGAGCTGCTGGCCTGCATTTCGTCGAACTCCAGCACCGGCAATCCCGTGGCGCCGAGATGCACTTGAGGATGGCGCTGCTGCACGGTTTGCAGGGTTTCGCGCAGTGCCGCCACCCTTTCGGCGTAGCGGGCGAATTGTTTGCCGGAATCGGGGACGAATCGCAACGCGATCAGGCCCAGCTTGCCATCGGGGGAGAAAAATCGCCGCTGACTCAACGGCGCAGCGGCCGCGGTCCCGGCATCGTTGCCGCCCTGGGTCGGGGCGCCGCCGGGAACCCTATCCATCGGGCCGTCGGGCGAACTGCCGGCCCCAGTCGGCCATGCCGTCGCGCTGGGAAGCTGCCGGAGGACATCTTCGCCTTTTCCGGCCAACAAGGCGGCCGTTACCGCGAAGGCGTTCTCGACCTCGTGCCAGTATGCATCCACCTGGGCCTGATCCGTCCCGGCCATCGCCTTGCCACGCTCTAAGAGCCGATGCAAATATGCACCCGGGTCGGCCAAGGCCCCGGCTTGAGCGGCGGCGGATTCCAGTTGTTCCAATTGCGGCGGAATCGCTTCCAGGTCATCTTTCGGTAGGAAATAGAGTCCTTTGGCGGCCAGTCGCCCGGCGTCGAACGCTTCAAGGACGTGCTGAAAGTGTTGCGGTTGGGCCTTCAAGGCATCCGCCAACTCGGCCAAAACCGGCTCGATTTGAAGCGGCGAATCCCCCTCGACGACGACGTAGACGTCCTCTTGATCGCCGAATTCTCCGACGTACCGCAACCAGCGCTGGTGATACTCGGAGTGCGGATTCAGGAGGTCCGCACGGCTGGTGTGGAATTCGATGAAATGATAGCCGGCGGCTGCGGCAAGGGCGATGCACGCAAGCCCGACGCATAGCGTGACGATCGGCTTGATCGTGGCCGTGCGAACGAGAAAGACCGAGAGCTTATCGAGGACGCTCTCACGTTCCGGTGATTGGGACATCCTTTCCCCCCGAAGGCGAGATTTTTCGTGCGCCGCGGGCGGTCAGGGCGTTGTTCCGGCGCGAATACCGCCGCTGGGCCGCGCGGACATCCGCCGTTCCCTCCATGTTTCGCCGGCCGGGCGTCCGGTCGCACGGCATGGCAGCCTTCCGGCGATCCGCCCTGATGGTGCGTACCGCCGGTGTGACCGTGGGTTGGTCCGCTGCGGCATTCTACAGTAGCCGGCTCGAGCATCTCAAGACGAATTTCGCCCTTTTTCGGGAGGAACCGGAATCTACCCGGATTGGCGATGGACGTTCGTTCTCGCTTTCCTCGGGCTATTCGATCCAGCCTCCCGCGATGACTTGGTCGCCTTGATAACAAACCACGGCTTGCCCCGGCGCCACGGCGTAGCAGGGCTGATCAAAGACCACCTTCAGACGGCGTTCCCGCAACGGCTCAACCCGTGCCGGGACGGCGGGGGCGCGATAGCGAATCTTGGCATGGCACGGGATCGATTCGTTCGGCGGGTCGATCAGCCAATTCGCGCGGCAGGCGGTCAGCTCACGCCGCGCCAAATCCTCCCGGGAGCCGAGCACGACTCGCCGCGTCTCGGGTTCCAAACGAACCACGTAGTAGGGCCGGCCGAGGGGAATACCCAACCCCTTCCGCTGGCCTACCGTGAAACGTTCCCAGCCGTCATGCCGACCGACGACCCGGCCGTCGGTCGTTACGATCTCTCCCGATGTGTCCGCGTTTCGCCGCCGTCGCACGAGGGAGGCATGGTCGCCGTCCGGCACGAAGCAGATCTCTTGGCTGTCCGGCTTGTCCGCCACGCGCAGTCCGAGCTCGCTCGCCAAGCGGCGAATCGATGCCTTGGAGTGTTCGCCGACGGGAAAGCGAATGCGGCCCAGCCGATCGCGCGGAATGCCGAATAGCACGTACGATTGATCCTTGGTCGGATCGCGACCGGCGAAGAGGCCCCAGGTCCCGGGGGCCGTCTCCTGCACTCGGGCATAGTGGCCGGTCGCTACGAAATCGGCTCCCCAGGTGTCCGCATACTCGAAAAGCTTGCCGAACTTGAGTCGGTCATTGCACACGATGCACGGGTTGGGGGTCCTTCCGTCGACATATTCCCGGACGAAGTAGTCGATGATCGAGTCGAACTCGTCTTCGAAATTGAGCGCGTAGAATGGAATGCCGAGTTGTTGTGCGACGCGCCGGGCGTCCTCCGCGTCGGCTGCGCTGCAACAGCCTTGTTTGCCCGGCCGAATGACGGACAATTCCGTGCCGCCGTTTTGCTGAGCGTTGCCGTCGATGGAGCATGCGGGGTGGCCTGCGCGCACTCCGTGTCGCATGAATAGTCCGACGACCTCGTGGCCGGCGTGGCGAAGCAAATGCGCGGCCACGCTGCTATCCACTCCTCCCGACATTGCCAGCACCACGCGTGCCATAAACTCTGATTCAGAAATAAATAATGGAATTTGTGCTCAAGACGATCGCAAATCGGGCCGACGGTCTCCCCGCAACACGGACGGAAGATATCCGACTCAAGCCGAGCAGGAGAGATCGTGAACTTCGGCTACCCGGCCCGGTCGTCGCCGAACCGCGAAACCGAGCGGCGTTCGCGGCCGGTTTCACGGCAGCGAGGCCTACGCATCATTGTACGCGACGGGCGGGAAGTGATTGCGGACGCTTGCCCGGTGCTTGCTGAAAGTGGTTGCCGCGAGGACGCTTCGCGCTTCTCACCCCCCCGCACCGAGGAAAGCTTCGATCCGGCGGCGAACGTCTTCGCATAGTTCGCGGGTCCGACCTTCGTCGGGCGACTCCGCAATCACACGGACGATGGGCTCGGTATTGCTGGGACGCAACAATACCCAGCTATCCGGCCAGTCCAAGCGGAGTCCGTCCAGCCGGTCCGCCTTTGCGTCGGAGTAGTGCCGGATCAGCATGTCGTAGGTCGCCGCGAGTTTTTCACGCGGCATGGGCACCTTTGTCTTGAGAATGGCGTAGCGCGGCAGCCGATCGGCCAGGTCCGCGACGGGCAAATCCTCGGCCGCCATGGCGTCCAGAACGCAGGCCATTCCGACAAAACTGTCGCGGACCAGTCCCACCGTCGGATCGATCGGTCCCCCGTTGCCTTCGCCTCCGAATACGGCTTGGTGCTGCAAGATCACGTCTACCACGTTCGCTTCCCCCACCGCTGCGGCGTAAAACGGCACACCGTATCGGGCGGCCAAATCTCGGGACATGCGACTGGTCGCGCAATTGGCCACAATCGGTCCGCGGCGCGTTTTCAGCCGGTGGTCCACGCAGATCGCGAGCGTGTATTCCTCACCCAGATATCGCCCCGACGAATCGATGATCGCCAATCGATCCGCGTCCGGGTCCTGGCAGAAGCCCACGTCGGCTTGCACCGCCCGAACGGCTTCGGCCACGGAGACGAGATTCTCGGCCAACGGCTCGGGAGGGTGCTCGAACAGGCCGTTGGGGACGATTCCCCGCGAGACGACTTCGCAGCCGAGCGATTCTAGCAGGGGAATGCCCAGTACCCCTCCCGCCCCGTGATTGGAATCCAATAAGACGCGATACCGCTTCCGGCGAATCCGATCCGCATTGACGGTTCGCAAGACGGCCTCCAAGTGCGGTCGGAGGCTATCCGGGCAGTTTTCCAGCGACCCCACCCGGTGGTACTCCTGCCATTGGGTCTCGGAATCGTAGAAGCGTCGGCGGATCTCTTCTCCGAACTCGGCGGGAATGACCCTTCCTTCGGGGGAAAACAGCTTCAAACCGTTGTATTCGGGCGGATTGTGGCTGGCGGTGATTTGCACTCCGCCAGCGGCCCGGTAATGACGAACAAGCAGCCCCAGGGTGGGCGTTGCTACGATATCGGCGTCGAGTACGTGGCGGCCGGAGGCCATCAAGGCGGCCTGCACGGCGAGCTGGAGCATCCGGCCGGTGGTTCGCCCATCACGACCCACGATGACAGGGCCGGCCGGCGCCGCGGCAGCCCAGGCAGCGACGTAGCGGATGGCCGTCTCCGGCGACAGATCCCGTCCAATGACGCCTCGTAGGCCTGAAACGGAAATGATTAGTTCACTCATCGAGATACCCTTGTTTCGAAGCCCCGGCCCCATGTGCATTCGCAACTCGCTCCGTTCTAGCAAAACCGGCTGAGATGTCCAAGGCTATCCAAAAAACGAACCGCCGAATTCATTCCGCCGTCTGTAACGATGGTGATGGATGCACGGGAAAACTGGCCTGATGGCCATGCCCTTGCTAGTATTGCAGAGGGACCCTGAGGCTAAGGCCTTGCGGCTGTAAGACGTTCCGGCAGCGAGTTCGATCGGAACGGCAATTGCTACCCTTTGCGTTGACCCACTTCCTGCGATCATTTCCACTGTTTGATCCGGGTGTTTGGCGTGCGTTTTTTACTCCGCTACGTAGTGATATCAATATGACTACTCGTCACGCCCGTGTGCAATTCAGGTAGGCACTGGATTTCGGAAATCTTATCACCCGAAGCGTTGCTTTCATTTCCGTGTCCTCGCGAAGTGGGCACACCCCTCTTTGGAGAGTGGGTGGCGGTGAAGCCGGATCGTGGGTATCCTAAGGCTTGGAGAAAGAGCGAAGAAGTCGCGGCGTTGTGCATCGCGGCGATCTTTTCTTCCGGCACAAAAACAAGTATTTTTCGACGGGAGTTGGTCGGATTTGACTGGTTGCTTGAGAAAGGCGGGTTGTTCATCGAAATGCGGCAGGTTGTGGGACTCGGCATCCTCTTGACGTAGTCAACCGTTGACCTAAGTTCCTTCACAACACCTTCGCAGGAAGAGAAACCACATGAGCTGTGGCAACCCTCGATTCCCGCTGCGGACCATGCGTCTTGCCTCGTCAACGTGCGAGCCGGACAAACCGATACGGATGGGAAGAACGGATAGCCCCGGGAAACTTTTTGCCCGATTCCCTCGGTCGAGTCATCAGAGGGCGCAGGCGGGCAAGAAGTGGAAGATCTCCATCTGTTATCTAGGTTGACAATCCGACAGATTCGGTTCGGGTCGGTTTGCTGATGCGACCTTCGCCGAATGCCGGACCTTTTCATGAGTGATAGGTTCGCCCAGCGGGCGACGCCGCTGCCTCGGCCGCTCCGGGCGGTTCCTCCCTGCATCCCCCGGTGCTCGCAACACCAGTACTCTCAGCGACGCAGGCGTGCCGAGCCGGTTTCTCTCCGTCGCTGGTCGTCAGGGTTGCCCCCATAGCGCGGACGCGCGCGGAGTTGCGAGTTTGCCGGGCCTCCGTCGGCCGACGGGCGTGCTGGATCGCGGGGCGCGATCGAAGATCGTAGGGTTCCGCAAATGCCGGCGAGGGCAGCGGTCCGTCTTGACCGAGCATAATGCAAAAGTGTCCTCGGTCGCCGCCGACGCTGAAAATTGTAATAATGCTTGCAATTGTCGACGAGGCTTTCGGCCGGACCTGATCGCGATGCTGTGTGTGACCGGAACTTCGTCGGAAGACGCACAAGACGATTCAAGAAGGCGAAATACTTGGGAGCCGAACGCATGGTGGGTTGGGGAGAATCGCAGACCGCTTTGTCCGAGGCCGAAAAACGAGGCGAGATTTCGTCGTCCGCCGCCGAGAATATCCGGGCGTGGCTCACGGAGCCGCACTATGCCGCTTACGCTCCCCAGGTGGCGGAGATGATCGAGGCGCGGCGGTGGAAAGAACTGAATGATCTGTTTTGGCAGGTCATCCCCTTCGGGACGGGCGGGAGACGGGGGCGCATGTTCCCGATCGGCACCAATGCCATCAATGATCGTACGATCGGCGAGAGCGCCCAGGGGGTTGCCGATTATGTCAAGAGCGTGAAGCCGGGCAAGGCGTGGTCTTGCGGCATCGCGTACGATACCCGGCACCGCTCGCGGCATTTCGCGGAGCTATGCGCCGGCATCATGGCGGCCAACGGATTTACGGTGCACTTTTTGGACGACTATCGCAGCACCCCGGAGATTTCCTTCCTCGTCCGCTACAAGCGGTGCGACTGCGGCATCATGGTGACCGCCAGTCACAATCCTCCCAGCGACAACGCGGTGAAGGTGTACTGGTCCACCGGCGGCCAGGTCCTTCCGCCGCATGATCGCGGGATGATCGAATGCGTCAAGCACGTGAAAGAGATCCGTGCGATGCCGTTCACCGAGGCGGTGTCCCAAGGATTGGTCGTCCCGTGCACGGAGGAAGTGGATGCGGCTTACCGGGCGGCCTTGGCGCGGCAGTCGCGGCCGGGACCGCGCGATATCAAGATTCTCTATTCCCCGTTGCACGGCGTCGGCTCGACGGCCGTGCTCCCCGGTTTGAGCGCGGCCGGCTTCGAGCAGGTCGAGGTTTTCGGGCCGCATGCGGAACCGAACGGCGACTTTCCCAACGTCGTGGATCACGTGGCCAATCCGGAGAATCCGCGGGTCTTCGACGCCATGATCGATGACGCCCGACGACGGGGTTTTGATCTCGTCTTGGCGACCGACCCCGACGCCGACCGGCTGGGCTGCGCGGCACCCGTGAGGTTCGGTGCGGATGCTCCTTGGACGACGCTCACCGGCAATCAAATCGCCTCCTTGATGGCGGACTACCTCTTGTCGCGCGCTCGAGAGGAAAGGACCCTGACGCCGCGGCACTACGTGGTCGAGACCTTGGTCACGACGCGGCTGATCGGACGGATCGCCGAATCGTACGGCGTGCGATGTATCGACGATCTGATGGTCGGATTCAAATGGATCGGCGGCACCATGGAATACGAGGGGCCGGAGTGGTTTCTCTTGGGGGCCGAGGAATCCTACGGTTACCTGGTGGGGGACCACGCGCGCGATAAGGACGGCGCCGTCGCGGCGATCATTCTTTCTGAGTTGGCCGCTCAGCTCAAGCAGCGCGGCATGACGCTGCCTATGCAATTGGATGAACTATTCCGACGCTACGGCGTTCACACGGAGCGAGCGTTCTCCGTGGCCATGCCGGGAGCCGAAGGAATGGCGAAGATGGCAGCCCTCATGAATCAGTTTCGCACCGCTCCGCCGCAGCGTTTGGGGGGATTGGAGGTTACCAAGACGCACGACTTGCGGCGACCGATCGGCAACTACGAGGACGAATTGGAATTGGCGATGGCGGTCGCCCGATCCGGGGACGTCGTCATTCTCGACCTCGCCGGCAGCGGTAACCGTGTCGCCGTGCGACCGTCCGGTACGGAACCGAAGTGCAAGTTCTACATGTTTGCGGCAGAACCGCCGGACCCCAGGGCGGACCCGGCCGCCGTGCGCCGCGTCCTGGATGCGCGTCTCGCGGCCGTCGAGGAGGATTTGCGCGCGTACGCGGCTCGGGTGTAACTTGCCGCAGGCATCCATCCCTTGAGCTCCGGCGTCGGCACAGGCCGCTTTTCGCCGGTCGCCTGGCGGTTTGGTCGACGGGCAAGCCCGACGTACGAATGCACGTTATCCAAGCTCTCCACGCTGTGTAGTTTTCCATCTTTCGTGGAAATTCTCTTGCTTGTTTAGCGAAGCAAAAATACAATCCAAAGGGGTGGAAGGCCGGTATTCGTCGTTTCGGTCGCGCAGGGATGCGGAGGCGCGGCGAATCTCCCAGTTAGGGCGGTTGGACCCGTCTCGAAAGGGTTCTCCAGTGGTGCTTTCCGAAATCGATCGCCATCTGCTCGACCGTTGCTTGCATCGCAAGCCGAGGGCCTGGGAGGATTTCGTGGATCGATTTCTGGGCCTGGTGATTCATGTTATTCAGCATACCGCCCAATCGCGGAGCGTTCGGTTAACTCCCGAGTTGCGGGACGATCTGGCCGCCGACGTGTTCTTGGCCCTTCTGGAAAACGATTTCGCGGTGCTGCGGCACTTCAAGGGGAAGTGCAGCCTGGCGGCGTATCTCACCATTGTCGCCCGTCGCGTGGTAGTCCGTTCTTTGATGCAGCGGAAGACCCAGGCGGTTACGCTGGGCGACGCCGCCGCCCAAGCGGCGGACGGCGGTGCCGGAAAGCGGACGGAGGAGGATCGCCTCATGTCCCGGGATGAGGCGGAACGCTTGCTCGGTTTGTTGGAATCCCAGGAAGCGGCCGTGGTGCGGATGTACCATCTGGAAGAGAAGTCGTACCAAGAAATCAGCCAAGCGACCGGCATCCCCGTCAACAGCATCGGTCCGATTCTCAGCCGCGCCCGATCCAAGATGCGGCGTCTCAGCCCGGCCTGAATCACGCTTTCCATTCGGAACACGCGCGGGATTGGCGTTGGCGCTCCCTCGATCCCATGTGCCGTCGCATCAAGAAACGGCAAGAGCCGCCGAAGCGGCTCACGCTTTCACGACTCCTCCAATCGCTCACACGCAAAAGGTGACTTCAACCCTGTGGATGAAGGATGCGCCTCGTTCAAGCCGGGGTGTTCGGCACAGTCGCCCGAAGTTGCGAGCGAATAACTCCCCCGGGACCTCCGAACGTACCGGCGGACGGTTCGCGGGAACGTCCCGTGGCCCAAAGCTCTGGTCATAACGAGTTACGGGTTGGCGCTCGCGGCGAACGCGGCATACTGACGCGGCGATTGCCGGAACCTCGCGAGTGTGGCCGCACTGGAAAACATGTACAAGCGGCCGTCGTACACCACGCAATAGTCGGTCAGTCCGTCCTTGCGTTCGCCCGCCATCAACATAACGGGATCGAGGCCGGACAGCACCGGTGTGTAACGTTCCGCGTTCGCTACGAACTTGTTGAGCGCGGCCGCATCGGAAAGCCAATATACCCGGCCCTTCCATTCGGCCGCGAACCTTGGCGCACCTTTGATCCACTGCTCGTTTTCGACGAGTTGAACCGGGCAAAAGCCGTCCAGCAAGGGGGCGGAGGTCGCGTTCCTTCCGGACTCGAAGCCGACTTGGGAAGCGGATTCCGGAATGCTCAATCCGACGTAGCCGACTTGTTGCATTTCGGAAGAAGCCGGCCTTTCCGTCTGGATCGCGACGGCCGGGGCGGCCGGGGCGACGGCCCGGCCGGAAGCCGCCCCAACGGAAAACGCGTTCGGTCCCGGTTTCACCTCCGGCAACCATTCGCGCCGCGACACTTCCGTGCCGAGCGTTGACTGGGCCGTCGTCGCGGGGGCCGGCCGCGCGCCGGAGGCGGAGGACGGATCGCCGCCCTGCACCATCGGGTTGCGAATAACCAGGGGCGACGATGACGCAGCCCCGCTGCCGCCGGAGGCTCCCAACGAGAGTCGCATCGGTGCCCCGCCGTTGGAGGCGGAGTAATCGTTGCCTCCCCAAGCCGGGTTTGCGCTGGTGGACGCAGATGGTGAGGGCGGCACGGACGAACTGACCTCGAACCGATCGACCGGCGGAACGCTAATCACGGGGCCGCGTCGAGGAGCGACGGACGCCGAACTGATCGGCGGCACGATCAGCGGTAGCATCATGCTTTGGGATGCGGAATCGGGAGTGACGGCCGGAGGCGAGGCAGGGGCCTCATCTGCATTCGGTAACGGTGCCGGTGCGGTAGGCGACGGCATCGGCTCGGCGCGAAAGGGCGTGGGTGGTGCACTTGGTTCCGGAATTACCGTTGGCGGTTGCGGTGACATATCGGTCGCCGACGGGGAAGGTGGCGCCGTTTCCCGATCGTCGCCGCCGTCGGCGGGGGGATATCCCGGCAGGAGCGACGAGCGTTGCGGCGTCAAGGGTTCGAGTTTTTCGACAGGCACCTTAGGCTTGGGGCTGCCTTGCGGACGCCGGACCTCTTCGGCCCCGATGGCTTGCGGAAAGCGGATGTCCATCCGCGATTCGCCGGGCCAGGGACGCCAGCGCGTGGGATAGTGGCCGTAAAAGTCCACATTGGCCTTGCACGTGGCGCAGACGTCCGGGCATTGGTGGGCGTAATGCTGGGCAAAAGCGCGTGTCGTTGCAGACACTGCGCCGATTCCCAGAAGCGAAAGCAACACGAGTCGTCGTGCATGAGTCATGCCGGGATTTCTCCTTACGCATCCGAAAGTTTGTTTCCGCTTGGGCGAGGTTACGGAAACGGAATATCCTTATCGAGTTGCCGTCACACGGAGGGCGCGGCAATCCGCACGCCGTGACTTCGGGACTGCTTACGAAACCATCTTCCGTGCGTCTCCAATCGTATCGCAGTTTTTCCGCCGATAATCGTTATCCTTTTGCCACGAGAGGGTTTCCGTACCGCGAGGCGATTTCTCTTGCGATGCGTCGTTGTTTAAAACCCGCTGCGGGTCCGGTTGTATCCGCGGCCCATGGTTTGCAAGCTGCGGACCGTCGAGGTCCCCAGGCTGGTGAAGCCGAAGAGGCGTTCCACCGGGGCCACCATCTTGTCGATCCAGGCGTGCATGGCGATCATCTCGTCGTGGGCGATGAAGATGCGGTCGCCCGGCAAGACCTGGTAGTTCGTGGCGGTGTTGCCGCCGCGGGTGATGGCGTTCCAATCCACGGGCAGGACCTGCTCGCAGCCGGTCCCCGCCGGCGACGGCCGCGCGATCCAGATTTTCTTGCTGGAGACCTGCGAGACGCCGCCCACCTGGGCGACCGCGTCCAAGACCGTCTCGTTGCCGGTGCAGGGCAGCCGGATGACGTTGTCGTCCTCGCCCGGCCCCTCCGTGATCACGTAATACACCTTGCTGTTGTAGGCCAGCACTTCCAGCGAGACCTCCGGCGAGTCGAGGAATTGCCGGAGGTGCCGCCGCACGGCCTCGCGGGCCTCGGGGAGCGTCATCCCCGCCACGTACACCGCCCCGTATTGCTTGAGGTTGATCGTCCCGTCGGGACTCACCAGGTAGACGCCGTTGATCGGTTGCAAGCCGCTGGCGCGGGCCAATTGGACGGCGACTTCGGGGGCCCGGAGAATCTGCCGGAGGTGCCGGTCGATGGCCCAGCGGGCCTCTTCCACGGTCATGCCCGCCACCCGGACGGAACCGTAGGCCGGCCCCAGATTGATCGTCCCCTCGGCCTCCACCATGTAGTAGCCCGCGATGGGCTGGTCCAACAGCGTCCCGATCACGTCCACTTGCAGCACGTCGTAAACCTCCAACCGATACGGCGGGAGGGGGACCATCTTGGGAACCTCGATCTGGACCACGTCGGGCGGCTCCAGGCGGTAGGCGGGCAAGGAGACCTTGGCCAATTCCCGCGGCGGCTCCAACTCGGCGGTGGGCGGCGTCTGTTCCAGTCCCGGGTCGTAGAAGTCCATGGTCCGACAGCCCGATGCAACAAGCGTCACGGCCGCGATCAGGGAGAAGATCGCTGCGAAGCGGGCGCGGGACGGGAGTAGGGAACCAAGCAGGTCGAGATTGCGACCGGGGATCATGGCGTAGGGTACCCCTCAACCGAGTGAGGCATCAGGTTCGGCACGCAAACCGAACGCAGGCGGCAAACCCGTCGCCGCCGTTGCTGTCGGAATAATCGGCAAACTTTGCCAACAACTTGCCTGAAAGTTGGGGCAAAAGGAGAGAAGAGAAAAAGATTTCCGTACACGAACCAGGATATCAACTCCCAAGAACAAACACATACCACCCTTTATGGTGGATTTTTCAGCGGTTTTCAGCCCTGGCGGGGATACGTTTGCCGCGCACAGCGCATTCCATCGTCGCAAATCGTCGGGAGACCGGTACCCGCCACTCCGAATTAAGGACCCTCAGTACCTGGTCCCGATTCGATCGGCGGCTTCACCAGAAAGGCTTGGCCCGGGCTACGGTCGGGCATCAAAACGGGCTGGAGTACGCCTGCGCGGACCAGGTCATGAAACTGCTGGGGTTCAACGTGCGCGGTGAATCCATAATTGCCGGGTGAGCGATAACGCGCGATTTCAGCCCAATTGACGAAGACACAGCCGATTCCTTCACGGAGTAAGGCTTCGTGAATTTCACGCGGGGACCTTCCCATCGTGAGCTGTTCCCAGGGTTGGTCATCAAAACAGGTCGCGTAAACCACAGGCATTGTGAAATCGAAAACGGCGGCGTCGCCCACCGTCAGGAGTCTTCCCGAGAACACCTCCTGCCACATCCGGTTCAGCATCAGGTGTACTTCGCCGATGCGGTTCGGATCATCCCAAAGTTCGGAGAGCGGTGCCAACATCCGGTTATAGCTACAGATGCCTGCACTACCCAAAAGAAGGGTCATCGCAAGAGCCGAGGCAGAAGCGGCGTACGTGAACCACCTCCAGATTCGCGAGCCTGGGAACGCATGCAGGCCGTCAGCGGCGGCGACTACCAAGAACGGGAGCAGGGGCAGCCAAAAACGGTCGATGCGATGGGTCATCAGCCACCAAACAGCCGCAAGCCAGGCCGTCATCAGCCAGAGACTTTTCCGACGCCCGGCGAGACGGCTGCCCATGAAGCCCCCCAGCAGCGCGAACGGCCACACCAACGGTCCCAGCCAGTCATTGGTGACGGTGAGACGCATCGCGTCTTGGGCCAGACTCGTTAGGGAATAGTCGGGCGGCGCATGGACCCGGTTCCAGCGATCGCTTTTTTGTTCATTCCACGTCCGCCCGCCAAACCAGCGATAGAGCAATGGGTAAGTGGGATTCCCGCACAATACGGCGTTCTTGGCGTACCACGCTCCCCCGCCGACGCCGACTGCCAGTGCAAAGGCGAGCATTAAGGTCGCAGCTCGCTTGTCAAGCTTCCGCCGACATCTCCACGCCAGCAGCACCGCAAGGGGCATTACGGAATAAACCAACCCGGTGTATTTGCACGCCGCCGCAGCACCAGCCAAATAGCCGGCAATAGAGATCCAGCCAACGTCGGGGCGGCAAGAGGTCTTTAACGCCTCCTTCTGTGGTTCTGGCGTACCCTGCGGATCTTCCAGTTGGGTGTCCGAGGGCCACGCCCGCGTGAAGGCATGGAAGGCCAAGAACACGTAAACGGCAAGGGCGATGTCGTTCAGTCCCGCGGCCGACACGTTGATCAGCCAAGGCGTGGAAACCACCGTGACGCACGCGGCCACCGCATGGGATCGTGCGCCCCCGTTCCGCGTTACCGCATAAACTGCGGCCATTAAGATCAACCCGAAGAAGGCCGTCACCGTTTTTCCCGCCAAAGCACCGGCGCGAACGTCACCGACTAGGGCCATAGCCCCGAGGGCGTGCATTTCTACTCCCAACGGCATGTTGGCATAGACGTTGTGGGGCAAGAACCGGACGGCACCCGTCAAATAGAATTCCTTCGGGGCTTGCAGGTGATACTCGCGCACGTCGAAATCGGTGGGCGGCAACACGCCTTGCAAAAGAATGAGGCAGCCGACGACACCAGGCCAGATCAGCCAGGCAGAGCTAAAGCAGAGAGCAGGAGTAGTAGAGCACTTTGATAGCGCGCCTACATGAGCTGCCTGATGGCGGGCAGGGTCATTTGCCGCACTCGTTTTTTCCTCGCGAGCCGCACGTTGCGAGCCTGAATCTGAATTGCCAAGCCGGGTCGGCTCCAACAGGCGCCGCAACAGACCGGGACGGTCGACTACTCGGCCGCTTTCAGCGTCCCCCTCCCCTCGACGGCTTCGCTTGCGAATGCGCACTTCACTGGCCAGGAAAGGCATCCACATCGCCAGAAGGAGACCCGCGACGGGCGGGGTGCTGGAGCCAAGCCCAAGCACGCCGAGAATCAGCACGCCGGTGGAAAAGAGATTCAATCCCACCGCAAGAGCTATCGCGGATCGTTCTACCCGGCGGCAGCTTGCGGCGACACCGATAAACCGAAGAATCGCGACCCCGCAACCCCAGGAAGTCAAAATGATGACAGCCGCCACTCCGAGCGGTACAAGGCGATCCCCAAGCCCCCAGTTTCCCTCGTTACCCAGCCAGGAGCGGAATATTTCGTCCGGGATGAGTGCGTACACGAACACCTGAAAACGAGCAAATGGTTTACCGAGGATTTGCGACACGCTTGCCAAGGGGGTCGCGTAAAAAGTGATCAAGTACGCTGCCATCGCAGCCGTCGCAAGCCACGGCAGCCAGCAATTTCTCGAGCGATTCACGGATCAATCTCGGAGGTCTGGACCAAGTCGCCGGATGAATCTCACAAGGACCAAAAGACGGATTAGCTTGTCCCGGGCCCTAAATCGTCCTATCTTAACAAAGAGAAGCACCTGCCGCCTTTCTTTCCGCACGTTGATGCGTTCTGATCGACCAGTGACAGGTCGGGTGATCTAGCTGGTCTTGTGATCCGATTGTTTTGGGAATCCCATGAATTCCGCAGCCCCTATCGAAGGCATCTTCGTTCCCAATATGGTACCGTTGGACGAGCGCGGCCGGATCAACGAGCCGGAGCTCCGCCGATATCTCGAGTGGCTCATTGCCAAAGGGGTACACGGTTTGTACCCCAATGGATCGACCAGCGAATTCGTGCGGTTCACTCCGGAGGAGCGGCGTCGCATCATCGAGATCACCGTGGATCAAGCGGCCGGCCGAGTCCCTGTGTTGGCCGGTGCCGCCGAGGCCAATGTTAGGGAGACGCTCGGAGCTTGCGAGTATTACCACAACCTGGGGGTGCGAGCGGTCGCCATTGTTTCGCCCATCTATTATCGTTTGTCGCCCGACAACATCTACGCCTACTTTGCGGAAATTGCTGCTCACACACCGGTCGACGTCACCATCTACAACATGCCGATGTTGACATCGCCGATCGACGTCCCGACCATCGTTCGATTGGCCGAAGAGTTCCCGCGGATCGTGGCGATCAAGGATTCCTCGGGCGACATTCCCCAGATGATGCGGCTCATCTCCGCCATCCGGCCAAGGCGTCCCGAATTCGCTTTTCTGACCGGGTGGGATACCGTCTTGGTTCCCATGCTCTTGCTGGGCTGCAACGGGGGGACGAATGCCGGGGCGGGAGTCGTGCCCGAGATAACGCGAGCCCTGTTTGACGCCACCCGCGGGGGACGCTTGGACGAAGCCCGCCGCTGGCAGTATCGGCTCCTGCAATACGTTGATGCCTTATTCTATGCGGCCGACTTTCCCGAGGGCTTCCGTATCGGGGCCGCGGCGCGGGGATTCCGCATGGGCCGCAGCCGTCAGCCGTTGTCCGAGCGGCAATTAGGCGCGCTCCACAATCTCGCGCGTACTATGGAGACCATGTTGGCCGAGGACGGCTTCGAATCCTCCGAGCCGCTTAAGCAAGCAAATTCCTCGGCCGCAACGGCGGGGTCCG
>Ga0067045_1029587_pt1 | contig 19547 bp, 18 predicted proteins | sample TerdegcTABiofilm_FD_59184 | JGI IMG/M metagenome (GOLD analysis project Ga0067045, IMG submission 59184) | Combined Assembly of (Gp0054472, Gp0054536) Wastewater bioreactor microbial communities from Singapore -Terephthalate degrading... | reverse complement strand
ACTATAGCCTGTGAAAAGGGGAACCATGGTCTTGCCCCTTCCCTAACCGCAAAGGGGCTTTTGAGCTATGCCGGTGAGGTCGGTGATATTTGCCATATCGATACCGAACAGATTCTTAATATCGATAGCACAAACATGCAGCCGGAATACTGGCTGCGGATTGTTGAACACATAGAAACCGCCTACAACAGATATGACGGCTTTGTTATTACCCATGGAACAGATACCTTGGCATATACATCCGCAGCCCTATTCTATATGATTCAGAACTCAAGAAAACCCATTGTCATAACAGGTGCTCAAAGGCCAATATCCATTAGCGAAACCGACGCTAAGAGAAACCTGGTTGATGCAATCCGGTTTTCATGCCAGGGAATAGGAGGGGTCTTTGTTGTGTTCGACGGTAAGGTCATTAATGGTTCAAGGGCCGAGAAACTCAGGACCAAAAGCTATAATGCCTTCGAAAGTATTAATTACCCCGTTCTCGCAACAATTGAAGGAGAAAAGGTGTTATACAACCAGCAAGCAGCAGTGATCAGGGGCAGCGGCAGACCAAGGTTTTTTAAATCTCTTTGTACGGATATATTCCTGCTTAAGCTTATTCCCGGAATCGAGCCGGGCATTCTTGACTATCTAAGCACTATGTATGCAGCCATAATTATTGAAAGCTATGGCAGTGGGGGTATACCTATCGAGGGTAAGAGAAATTTTTTGTCAAAGATTGAGGAGCTAACGGCTAAAGGTAAGATAATTGTTATAACTACCCAAGTACTTCTCGAAGGAAGTGATTTGACTCTTTATGAGGTAGGGCAGAAGGCATTGAAAAACCCGGTAATACCTGCCTATGACATGTCGACCGAAGCAATTGTAACAAAGCTCATGTGGGTCTTAGGCCAGACAAAGGATAGAAAAAGGGTGAAAAAAATCTTTCTCACCCCTATTAATGGAGATCTGGTCATTGAGGATGCTAAGAAGTAGTTTCATCCTTTCTTATTCCTGCGCAGAGTTATTTTTATTCTATCATCGTTGTAGTCAATTTCAGCCTCGTCGGTCATCATTCCTATCAGGGTGAGCTCAGTGTCTACATCGCTGTCCCCGGCCAGCTCCCAATAATACTCTTCCATTTCCTCCTGTTTATCATAGTTAAGGTACTTTTGTAGTTTGTCCAGATTTTTCCGGTACTTGTTCAGGTAATTACTCTCCAAGCGTATTCTATAGGAATCCACCTCGTCGGAAATATTTATACTTATATCCGTAGCTCCTATAGAGAACATGTAAGTGACCAGTTCATCAACCATCTTTGCAATTCTTTTTTTATTATGCTTCATCACTCTCATCCTTTCTAAATGCCTGAATAATCGGAACCAGAAAAGCAGCAACGATGCCTGCCGCGAAGCCATTGTTATACAGATTTAAGCCTTCGTGGAGAACTCCTACGTTCAGAACAACTGAGGAATGCAAAAAACCTGCTAGAACACCGAAGTACCACCCGAATTCTCCCGCTATGGGGGCGAGAGCCGTTCCAAACAATGCAGCCAGTTGGATAGAAGGGTCGTTTATACCCCAAATTTTGGTGATAGAACCCAGGAATACCCCGGCAAAGATGGGCAGGATGTTTTTTGGGTGCTTGCCGAAGCCGCCGAATCCAACTATTGTAAATATACCTCCTATCGTAGGGCCGTTCAGATCGCCACCGATAATTACGATATAAATGGTGCCAATCAAGCCGCATATGCCCATATTTACGAGGGAGGGCCCAAAACCTTCCAATAGCACAAAATCAGAAACCAGCCGTCCGGAATATCCCAGTATGTTTTTATAGCTGTGCTTTATATTGCGGTCCATAAAAATGCCCAAAGCTATCATTATGAAGAACAATACCGCCAGGAATATTCCAAGCAGAGCGTTATTTCCGGTAGTCCATATCACCCTCGAATTGGGCAACAAACCGTAGGACTTGAAAACCGACACGTATATAGTACCTATAAGCCCGCCTGTAAAACCTATGTTGTAAAGGTTAAACCCCTGATGGACCCTTAACAGGTACGTAGACAGCGGAGGCAGGAGGAAACCGATGCTCATACCGGTAAAAAGGCCCAGAGGTAATCTTGTATGCATGGGCAAAGATGTGTTCAGTATGATTTCCGTAACTATTGGAGCTAATGTTGTACCGAAAAGCGCAATATAAATATACTTGGAGAATTTGTCCTTATGGAACCTTGCGTATAAATAAACTCCCAAAACGATAAACCATACGTTGAAAAGGTTTTTCCCGAATAAGGCAAAACCTGCAACGATAAAGAGTGAGGCAAAAGCTGGTCCGTTAAAATTTATTTCCAGCTTATGCAGCAGCATAGTGAATATCAAAGTAAGAAGACCCGAGTTTACGAAGGCAGCTCCTATTCCTCCTATCCCAATATAGTCACTGATAAGAATGTCTGACTCAACCAGTATTCGGACAATCCCGTGCAGTATTTCTTCCGGAGTGTCAACAATAAAACCAAAGGCTATTAATGAAATGGAGAACACAGCCATAAATATGAACTTACTATCCCTTCGTCCCATGAAAACAGCAAGCCCCCTCTCCTATGATTTCTATGTGCCTTGCCAGCCATATACAGCTTAGTCGGAAGTGAATATTCATGCTTAGCGCATATTGCTGAACGAGTGAAATGGGTTTTCTACCGACTGCGAAATGGGTCAAGATGATATGTGAAGTGCATCCTATGTATCAGATTATAAGAAAATTACTTGAAAGTGTCAAGGCAGTGGATGTTTTAACCTATTTTTAGTTTTAAACTGCTCCTAAGCCCAATATATTTATATAGGATGAGGAGGGAGTTCTGTTATATGAAAAAAAAGGTGCTTATATATATACTGGCGGTTGTTCTCATAGGTTCTGCTGTTATATGCGTGATGAATGAATGCAGCATTCTGCTGAAGGTTAAAGCGCTGGAAAAGGAGCTGGAACATTACCAGGTGTGGGAAAAACAGTACATGATGGATAATCCGGATTACGAGAACGTGAGGATATTAATTGATGTGGATGAGAAAACACTTTATCTTATGGATGGCAATAAGCTTATAAAGAAATACACCGTTGCTACTGGGAAGCCCTCCACCCCTACACCTCTAGGGAGATGGAAGATAATAAGCAAGGCAAGGTGGGGGGGAGGTTTTGGCAGCCGTTGGATGCAGATAGACGTGCCATGGGGTAAATACGGCATACATGGGACCAATCAACCCTCATCCATAGGATACAGCGCTTCCCACGGCTGCATTCGGATGCTGAATAAGGATGTGGAAGACCTTTATACATATGTTAAGTACGGTACTCCGGTAGTTATCTATGGAGGTTTATTCGGCCCCTTTGGGAACGGCGCCCGCAATTTAAAACCGGGGGACAAGGGCATAGATGTGGTGGAGGTACAGCGGAGGCTGAAAATGCTTGGATATTATAACGGATATATTGACGGCGTGTATGGGCCCAGCATGGAAAGGGCCGTAAACAGTTTCCAAAAGGACAAGGGTCTGCCTGTAAACAGGGTTATCTATTATGAAACCTACAGGGCAATGGGAATCCTAATGGTTGATTAAAAAGGCCGGCTCACTGTGAGCCGGCCTTTTTAATCGGGGACATTCCTCGTTTCTAGTTCGCAGATCGCAGATTATAGATCGCAGGTGCAATAATTCAGTTTCTAGTTCTCAGATCTCAGTTCCCAGATCTCAGTTGCTAGATCTCAGGTATCTGGGTTATGCTTTTGGGTTTTTACCCTTTAGCTTTCCCCTGATGTCTGACAACTGATAACTAGCAACTGGTAACTGGTACTATGCTTTACCCTATACACTGGCAACTGATAACTGGCATCTGATAGCTGATTGCTAGCCACTGGTCACTGACCACTGGCCACTGATAACTAAATATCATCCCTTTTCAGAGGTTCCATAGTATATATATGTCCCATAAGGGTTTCGACCTTTTTACCATCCACCAGGAATTGTACTGCCTTTATATTATCCAGTTCTGTCAGGGTCATTACGATCGAGTTTATCAATAACATTTCTTCCAGCGAGCCGCCATTCATACCTGAACCAGAAAAGTTGACGTAGGCTATGTTATCGGCAACCTCAACGCCTATGAGCTGTATTCTGGAAGGTATAACGCCTGCCGCTTTCTTGTTCTGAGGACCTTTCATAAGCTCCTGCACCGCAACTTCAGCCAACCCTTTATCCGTTACGGTTACATCCCTTTCCTCTACAAGGAGTTTGTCCAAACTTTCATTTCCTGTCTGTACATATTCCTGGTTCGCATAATAAAGGTTGAGCTTAACCGTTTCCCCCTGGGGCTCAGGGTTCACTATCGTATCTCCACCGTTATTCTGCTGTCCCTGGTCAATATTTTTGATAGGTGACTTACACCCCGCAAGGGTTAAGACTAGAACCATCACTATTGTGGCTATTATTATAATTTTTTTCATGTAAATCACTCCCTTTGATTGTTTTCTACTACTATTCTAGGATTGATTTGTAAAGAAAGTATTAAGATGCTCTAAAGTTTCTATTAAAGCGGTATCGTAATAGTTATGGCTGTACCGGAGCCCCTTGTGCTCTCGGCGTTTATATCCCATCTGTGAAGCTCGATGATTCTTTTTACGATTGCCAGCCCGATACCGTATCCTTCGACTTCCTTGCTTCTGGAACGCTCGCTTCGGTAGAAACCCTCAAAAATGTTCGGCAGGTCATCCTCAGGAATACCGATGCCGTTATCCTGTATTCTAAATAGCAATTTGTCGTTAGCCACGGAGGCGCTTAGTGTGATTAAGCTTATATCCTTGTTCTTATCCCTGTATTTTATGGAATTGTCGATCAGGTTTACCAGCATTTCCTGTACCAGGTCTTTGTCACATTCTATTATCATCTCTTCGGTAATTCTGTTTTCTATCACAACCCGGTGGGACTGGGCCAGGGGTTTCATTACCCTGACGGTTTCTTCTACAATTTTCAGGAATTCCTGGGGCTTGCTCCTGAGCATCTCTTCTTCCAGCCGGGTAAAGGTGAGAAGCCTGGTAATAATGGAAGAAAGCCTGTCCACCTCTCCGATAACATCTCCGAGAAATTCCCTATGGTCGCTGGGACATTCGTCCCTGAGCAGCAGGGATTCTACCAGGGCTTTGATTGATGCCAGAGGGGTCTTTAGTTCGTGGGACACATCGCCGATAAACCTTCTCCTGTTTGTTTCCAATCTATGAAGGTCGGTACTCAGAAAATTGATGGTTTCTGCAAGCTGGCCAATCTCATCCTTTCGTTTTATCCTGATTGTTTCTCCCAGATGTCCCCTTGAAAGACGGCGGGAAAACCTTATCAGCTTATTTAACGGGCTCGAAAGCCGGTAACCTGCAAACATGCTGACCAATACCCCGGATATTCCGGCAAGAGCGGAAATCAGTATCACCTTCAACCGGAGAACCCGGTATGAAGAGTACAGGTCTTCGATATTTGCCGATATCAGTACCGCACCGTGGATGCTGAGGTTTTCCTTGGTTCCTGACATAACAGGGACTGCAAGCTGCATTATCCTGCCGCTGGTGTTGTAAATTGCCCAGGATTCCCTTCCCTGAAGGGCATCCCGGATTTGTTGATTGGTGATCATGCGGCCGTCATAACGGTGCTTGCTATCGGATATTACTTCGGTATTGCTTCCGATCAGGAGAAACCTTGCTGATGTACTCCTGGTGTACTGCTCCAGAGTATTTGAAATATATAGTATATCGGACATGTCCGCCAGGACAGCGTTGGAGATCATACTTCCGTATGTGAAGTATGTTATTTTTCTTTCCTCGAGTCGGGATTTGAAATAGCTGTCAAGGATTAGAAAATCCACCACGGCAACGGTTAGGATTATAATCAATGAATAAACAACTATAAGTCTTGTCCTGAGACTAGCGAACATGATTATTCATCCCTTCGGAAGTAATAGCCGCTTCCCCACTTGGTTTTTATAAAACTAGGGTTGGAGGGATCATCCTCGATTTTTTCCCTGATGTTGCGGATGTGCACATCGATAGTCCTGGTATCAAAGCCCTCTTCCCCCCAAATAGTTTCAAACAGTTTTTCCCTGGTGAAAATTCTTCCGGGGTTGCTCATAAGAACTTCCAACAGTTTAAATTCCTTGGCTGTTAATTCAACTTCCCTGTTATCAACCATAACCTTCTGCAGGTTCTTCTCCAGTACAATTGGCCCCGCTGCAATCATGTCCTGAACGGTTTCGTTTTTCTGGATCCTCCTGTGTATTGCCTTGATTCTTGCTACAAGCTCCATAGTGTTAAAGGGTTTAGTCATATAATCGTCTGCTCCGGTTTCAAGACCTGAAATCTTATCCAGGTCGTCATCCCTTGCAGTCAGCATTATTATAGGAACATCCGATTTTTCTCTGAACATCCTGCACAGCGACATTCCGTCTATCTGGGGCAGCATAAGGTCCAGTATAATGAAATCATAACGGGATGTATTGAACTTTTCCAGGGCTTCGCCCCCGCTGTACGCAGTTTCCACAGTATACCCATAGAACTCCAGGCTGTTTTTCAACCCCTTTACAAGTACCTTTTCATCATCCACTAGCAGTATTTTCACAGGAACACCTCCTTTGTTGGCAGATTACAGATCACAGGTTCTAGGTGCTAGCACTAATCACTAGTCACTGACCACTGATCACTGGCCACTATCTAAGAATATTCTATCATAGGACCGGTGAAAATATAAAATGTGACAACAGGCCGCTCCTGTTGTCACATTATAAACCAATCGATATAATATACCTGCTAATGTCCACTTCTTACCCGCAGGTGGTTTCTTACCTTCCTAATTCCTTCAACCTCAGAAACCGTATGCTCAGCAAGTGCGTATTCTTCATTGCTTCTTACCCAACCTGAGAGGGTTACTTCGCCGTTATACGTATCCGTATTTATGTCCGGAAGACTCAGCACAGTAGTGCTCAAAGCGTGAGCTACCCTGCTGTTTATGGTTGCATCGTCGAAAAGTCCTTCGTTTTCAAGGCGGATATTGCTTACAACATTCTTGACACCCCTTGTCCCTGAAGCAAGCTGGATCGCCTGCTTTTCAAGGGCATAGTTCGATACTGTTCCTATAAGCACAGCACTTCCATCGTTAACATCCACGTTTATCCGAGCAAGGTTATTATCACCGGAATGCAGCTTCATTTCAATTTCTTTTTGGATGTGCTTATCGTTGATACTGCCTTCAGTGCAAATCGTTATTGCGTTTTCCACTTTCATAACTCCGGGCACCTGACGTGCGATGTTCTCCGCTTCAATTCTTTCGGCCAGGACATCCACAAAGCCCTGGAGATGTGCAATCCCGTCCCTTACGCATACATTTACGTCCATAGAACTTGCCCCCATCCTTTCCTCAAGCTGGTCTTTTATCCTGTCGGCTGCGAGGTCATCCCTAGATGGTCTCATGTATGTACTCACCATCCTTTCAGAAATTTTAGTATAATAAAGGTTTATTTAAAAATAGTATGCTTGTTTTTTTAACTAAAATATTCTCTTTGTTGTATAATTAAAGAAGGAAAAATGTTGGACATGGTAGAAAAATATATTATGCAAAATTTTTCACAGGTATGAGGTGCCGGAAATGTTCATGCAGATCAAAGATATAGTAATGAGTATAACTATATGGGATTTAATAGATATGGCGGTTATAGCCTATGTGTTCTATAAGCTGTTTATGCTTATAAGGGAAACAAGGGCCGAGCAGCTTATTAAAGGTATCCTGGTGCTTGTCATTGCCACCTGGGCCAGCGGCTTTTTCAAACTTTATACGGTGAACTGGCTGTTGAGAAATACTATGACCGTAGGTGTCATAGCACTTTTAATAGTATTTCAGCCGGAACTGCGAAGGGCCTTGGAGTTTCTTGGACGCGGAGGGATAATAGGGAAACCCCTGAATGAAATACTCGACCAGGAAGCCAAGGAGCTAATCGACGAAATAACTACCGCTGTACAAATACTTGCAAAGAATAAGGTCGGAGCCCTGATAGTGTTGGAACAGGAAACGGGTATAGGAGAGTTTATTGAGACGGGAACCGTCATTGATGGAAAAGTCACATCCCAGCTCCTTACTACGATTTTTACTCCCAATACTTCACTGCACGACGGAGCGGTAATAATAAGGGATAAGAAGCTGGCATCGGCAGGATGCCTGCTGCCTTTGACGGAGAATCCGAATCTGAGCAAGGAGCTTGGCACCAGGCATAGGGCAGGGCTGGGAATATCCGAGGCTTCAGATGCCATCGCCATCATTGTATCGGAAGAAACAGGTGTGCTGTCAATGGCGAGGGCAGGAAGGCTCTCAAGATACCTGGATGTAAAAACCCTTAAGGAGATTCTTATTAACCAGTATAAACCCCAGGAACACAAGTACCGGGGGATTCTGAAATGGAGGGTTAAGAATGGCCAGGATAACCGACAAGGAGATTAATATAAGAATAATATCGGTCATATTTGCCGTGGTATTGTGGCTATATGTAGCCAGCGAGCAAAATCCTATGGAATATAAAAATATAAAGGAGGTTTCTGTCCAGCTTATAAACCTTGAATCAGTGGCAAAGTCAGGATTGGTGATAAAGGATGAGCAGGTTTATAAGGTGGATGTTACCTTGCAGGGAAAGAGGAGTATACTTTCGGAAGTGAAGGCGACCGATATAAGAGTTGAAGCGGACCTCCGGGGATTCAACCAGAAGGGAGTTAACAGCATACCGGTTGAGGTGAAGGGTGTGCCTACTAACGTTGAGCTGGTTGACTTCACGCCAAAGAACATCAAGGTTTCCCTTGAGCCCATAATCAGCGTTCAGGTACCTGTGGGGGTAAATACGACAGGCAGACCGAAGGATGGGTATACTTCCCTGCAGCCCGTGGTTACCCCCGGAGAAGTGCTGGTAAAAGGTCCGGAAAGCCTGGTGGGCAACATTAAGGTGCAGACAGCGGCTCTGAAGCTCGACGGGACATCGGGAGATGTTAAGGAAGTACTGCCGGTAAAGGTTGTGGACCAGGATGGAAACGAGATAACGGGAGTAGAGATAAGCCCGAACATTGTTGAAGTTGATGTCCCCGTGAGAAGGACCAAGGAAGTGAAGGTGGACGTTGTAATCCAGGGTGAGCCGGCACAGGGATATGAAATAGTAAATATCTTGCAGGGCAGGCAAACGGTAGTAGCATATGGAGACCAGAATTTGATTGACAGTATCGATAGGATTGTCACAAAACCCGTTAACATTGCCGGCATAGAGCAGGATAGCAGTTATCAGGCCGACCTGATTATACCGGAAGGGGTATCGCTTATCGGTAATATTAGCAGGATAGATGTGAATGTGCGCATAGAAAAAATTATAGCCAAGAAGCTCATCATAGAAAGGATCACCCCGGTCAATATGGGTAAGGGCTTGAGAATCGGTGATAATACCGAGCTGCCCCGCGTACAGATGACTCTGGAGGGAAGGGAGAGCATAATCAACAGGCTTACAGCAAATGATATTAATATATATGTTGACCTTAAGGACCTGGGAAGAGGCAGCCATAATGTACCGCTCCAGGCAGACCTCCCGGATGGGGTATCGAAAAAAGCCCTGGAGCCGGATAAAGTGGAAATCGAACTGGTTCCGGCAAACGGGAGTGAATAGAATGGCAATAAGGATAAATGAGATGAGGCTGGATATAGATCAGCCCATTTCAGATTTAAGGAAAGAAGTGAGCAAGCGGCTTAAAATAGAACATGACCGCATTAAGGGCATAGAAATCATCAAGGAATCCGTCGATGCCCGCAGAAAGAATAAGATCGATATGATTTACTCTGTGGACGTAGAGCTGTTTTGCGATGAAGCAGAGGTTATTCTTAGAGTCAGGGATGATAAGGTTAATATAGCTGAACACCCGGAAGAAGAGGAGGATATTGAAACCGGCGGCGTACCGCTGGAATATCCTCCGGTCGTTATTGGTACAGGCCCCTGCGGGCTTTTTTGCGGGCTGCTTCTTGCAAAATACGGTTACCGGCCAACCCTTCTTGAGAGGGGAAGGGGAGTGGAAAAAAGGTCGCAGGACGTAAAAAGCTTTTGGGATACCGGTATTCTGGATGAGCAGTCGAACGTACAATTTGGGGAGGGTGGAGCGGGAACCTTCTCGGACGGAAAGCTTACCACCAGGATAAAGGATAAAAGATGCCGGTGGATTCTCCGCCGTATGGTGGAAAACGGGGCTCCGGGCGAAATTGTATATTCCGCCAAACCCCATATAGGTACGGACAGGCTTAAGATAATGATAAAAAATTTAAGAGAGAACATAATTAGCCTGGGAGGACAGGTCAGGTTCGAAAGCCAGGTAACCGACATCATTACGGAAGAAGGACGGCTTAAGGGTATAGTAATCAATGGAAACGAGGTTATCCCGTGCAGTACTGCGGTGCTGGCTGTGGGGCACAGCGCCAGGGATACCTTTTATATGCTCGAAAAAAAAGGCCTTAGAATTATCCCCAAACCCTTTTCCATCGGTGTTCGGATAGAGCACTTGCAGGAATGGGTTGACAGGGTACAGTATGGCAGATTTGCCGGACATCCCAGGCTTGGGGCCGCCGATTACCAGCTGGTATATAAGGATGCCGGGACAGGCAGAACGGTTTACTCGTTTTGCATGTGCCCGGGAGGTTCGGTGGTGTCAGCATCGTCGGAAGGGAGAAGACTTGTAACCAACGGAATGAGCGAGTATTTGAGGGATAAAAATAACGCCAACAGCGCCCTTGTTGTTTCGGTGCATCCTGAGGATTTTCCTTCAAATCAACCCTTAGGTGGAGTTGAATTCCAAAGGCTGTGGGAGCAAAAGGCTTATAACCTTGGAGGGGGAGGCTACACTGCCCCTGTCCAAAGAGTAGAAGATTTCCTGAACAATAGAAAGAGCTGCGGGGTAGGCGGCGTAATCCCGTCATACAGGCCCGGGTACAAGCCCGAAGACCTGAAAAAATGTCTTCCCGGATATGTGGTGGAAGGGCTGAAAAGGGGCCTCATATATTTTGACAGCAAGCTCAAGGGATTTGCGGCAGAAGATGCTGTGTTGACTGGAGTGGAGACCAGAACTTCATCGCCTGTGAGGATTGTCAGGACAGAGACTATGGAATCGGAAACCGTGCAGGGGGTTTACCCTGCCGGCGAAGGGGCAGGCTATGCCGGGGGAATTATGAGCGCCGCGGTTGATGGCCTGAAGGTGGCGGAGGCTATAGCGAGGAAGTATAGACCTTTTACGTAGTTGCGAATGAAAGGGGGTTGGATACATGCTGGACAAGGAATTGGAGGTCATACTGAATTCTACCCATGATGCGATGATTGCCGTGGATAGATATGGCATAGTGACTCTTTACAATCGAGCTGCCGAGAAACTAACCGGCATTAAGGCAGAATACGCTCTCGGGAAGTACATCCTTGAAGTGATAGACAATTCCAGGCTGCCCTATGTTCTCGAAACAGGCAATGCTGAGCTGAACAGGGAACAGCCCTTGGGGGATATCCGGATAATAACGAACAGGATGCCGGTAAAGGATGAAAGCGGAAACATTATCGGGGCTGTTGCGGTCTTTCGCGATATCAGCGATATACTGGAACTTGCCGCACAGATAACCAACCTAAAGGAAATTCAGGTAATGCTTGAGGCAATATTCAACTCTACCCAGGATGCAATTTCCGTAGTGGACCAGAATGGGATAGGAGTAATGGTGAACCCGGCCTACACCAGGATCACCGGCCTGTCGGGCAGGGATGTAATAGGAAAGCCCGCCACAGTGGATATTGCCGAGGGGGAAAGCATTCACATGAAGGTACTTGAGACAAGGAAGCCGGTGCGCAACGCCAGGATAAAGGTGGGTCCAACGAAAAGAGAGGTAATAGTTGACGCAGCGCCTATAATAGTTGATGGTGAACTGAGGGGCAGCGTGGGAGTCATACACGATATATCCGAGATAAAGAAGCTTACCGAAGAATTAAACCAGGCCAAGCAGATTATAAGAAAGCTGGAAGCAAAGTATACCTTTGATGATATTGTGAGTACCGGCAGTATAATGCGTGACGTTATTGAACGGGCGAAAAAGGCCGCCCAGACGCCTGCTACGGTGCTCCTGCAGGGTGAAAGCGGCACCGGGAAGGAACTGTTTGCCCATGCCATACACAACGCAAGCAGCAGGAAGTTTAACCAGTTCGTCCGGGTGAACTGCGCCGCCATTTCCCAGTCTCTGCTTGAGTCCGAGCTTTTTGGCTACGAAGAGGGAGCATTTACCGGAGCAAAAAAGGGAGGCAAAAAGGGGCTGTTTGAAGTGGCCAGCGGCGGTACGATTTTTTTGGACGAGATAGGCGAGATTAATCTGGGTACCCAGGCAAAACTCCTCCGGGTTCTGCAGGAGAAGGAAATAGTCAGGGTTGGAGGGACAAACTCCATACCGGTGGATGTGCGCATTATTGCTGCAACGAATATAGACCTTGAAAAGGCTATGCTGGAAGGAAAGTTCAGGGAGGACCTTTACTATAGATTGAATGTCATACCTATAAGAATTCCATCTCTCAGGGAAAGAAAGGATGACATATACTACCTGGCCATGCATATTGTTAAAAGGTTTAACCAGGATTATGGGAGGAGCGTACAGGATATCTCCCCCATAGCCCGCAGGAGGCTGGTTGAGTATGACTGGCCCGGGAATATCAGGGAACTTGAAAATTTCATCGGCCGTGCCATTATCAATATGAAGTTCAACGAAACAGTTATTGAAGAAAAGCACTTACCCCAGATTATAGGCAGGAAAAGCGATAGGCTTAGTCAAAGGGAAGACGCTCCGCTGAACGAAGCCGGACGATCCGGCCAGACCCTTGAAGAAGTTTTGAACGAAGCGGAAAAACAGTATATCCGGAAGGTACTGCTTGACGAAAAGCAAAACAAGACAGCAGCCGCCAGGAAACTGGGCATATCAATAAGAAACCTGTATTATAAAATCAACAAATACAATATAGATGCATGATCATGCAATATTCTGCACAGTTGTAACCGATAGTGCAGAATATTGCATGCAATATTCTGCACTATCGTGGGGACAGACCAAAAGCAATAAAACTGGGCTGCGGATACCACTAATCCGCAGCCTGATTTTTTGCAAAAATTAAAATAATAGAAAAAGTTGTTTATGCGGATAATATTTTAAGAAATATCTAGCATTTGTCTGTTTGGTATGCATTTTGCATATTTATACTTCCGGTAGAAGTGTGAAAATGTTTTAATAAAAAAAATATTTAAGGAGGGAGACGATGAGCGCTGGCGGTTACGTATTGACAATCAATCCCGGCTCCACTTCAACCAAGGTCGCACTGTTTGAAGGGAACCGGAACATAATGCAAAAAAATCTTTCTCATTCTACAGAAGAATTGGATAAATTAGGCAAGATAGCGGACCAGTACGAATATAGGTTAAAGACTATCCTTGACTGGTTGAAGGAAGAGGGAATCGAGCTTAATTCACTAAAGGCGGTGGCCGGAAGGGGAGGGCTGTTGAAACCCATACCGGGAGGTACCTATGTGGTTAGCCAGCCAATGATTGATGACCTGACAGCCGCTGCAAGGGGAGAGCATGCTTCCAACCTGGGGGCGCCGTTGGCAAAGGGTATTGCAGATATGGTTGGCATACCGTCCTATATCGTGGATCCTGTTGCAGTGGATGAATTCGAAGACATAGCCAGGATTTCGGGTTTGCCTGAGCTTGAGAGAAGGTCCCTTTCCCATGCACTTAATATAAAAGCCGTTGCCCATAGGGTGGCCAAGGAAGAAGGAAAAGCGCTTAAAGACTTGAACCTGATAATGGTGCACCTTGGAGGCGGCATATCTGTGGCCCCCATGAAGGATGGGCGGATTATCGATGTCAACTGTGCAAATGACTATGGTCCGTTTTCACCGGAACGGGCAGGCGGTGTGCCTACGGGTGCGCTTGTAAAGCTGGCGTTTTCCGGAAAGTATACATACGAAGAGATGAAGAAAAAGCTGATAGGAAATGCAGGGCTGGTAGGCTATCTTGGCACCAATGACGCCAGGGAAGTGGAAAAAATGATCGATCAGGGCGATGAAAAGGCGGATCTGGTTTTCCGTGCAATGGCTTACCAGATAGCCAAGGAGATAGGCGGTATGGCAACAGTCCTTATGGGCAAAGTTGATTATGTAGTTTTAACCGGCGGGCTGTCCAATTCAAAACGTCTGGTATCGATGGTTGAAAAAATGATTGGATTCATAGCCCCTGTGAAGGTCCATCCCGGAGAAGACGAAATGCAGGCTCTTTGCGAAGGAGCAATGAGGGCACTGACGGGAGAGGCAGAAGCAAAGGTATATGAGAACGAGGTGAGACAAGGATGATTAAAAATTTTGATGATATAATCAGGTTTGCAGCGGAAAGAGGACCCAAGACGCTGGTTGTTGCCGTTGCCCAGGATTCTGAGGTCCTTGCTGCCGTAAAGGCTGCCAGCGACCTGGGCATTGCCAGGGCAGTGCTGGTGGGAGATGGCGATGAAATAAGGAGGATTGCAGGCGAGGAAAACATAGATATATCAGATTATGAGATAATAGACGAAAAGGATAAGGCAGCTGCCTGCGCCAGGGCTGCAGAGCTTGTGGGTTCCGGAAAGGCAGATATGCTGGTCAAGGGACTTGTTGATACTTCTATTGTGCTCAAGGCGGTACTGGATGAAAGGACAGGATTAAGAACGGGAAATGTTTTAAGCCATGTGGCGGTATCCGAGGTAAAAGGCTATGACAGGCTGTTTGTTATCAGCGACGCAGGGATGAATATAGCGCCTGACCTGCAGCAGAAAGCCCAGATAATTGAGAACGCTGTCCAGGTGGCAAAGGCGCTGGATGTTGACCAACCAAAAGTGGGGATCGTTTGTGCGGTAGAAAAGGTGAACCCCAAGATGCCCGCTACCCTTGATGCCCAGGAACTCGTGAGAATGAACGAGGAGGGAAAAATCAAGGACTGCATAGTCGGTGGTCCCTTCGCCCTGGATAATGCTGTATCGGTGGAAGCTGCAGAACACAAGGGCATTAAACATCCGGTAGCAGGAAGAGCAGATGTACTCATCGTTCCGGACATAGAGGCCGGAAATATTCTCTATAAAGCATTGACCTTCTTTGCCAGGGCAAGGAGTTCGGGAATAGTGGTTGGAGCCAAGGTTCCCGTCGTTGTAACCTCCAGGGCAGATAGCCATGAGGCCAAGCTGAATTCCATAGCCCTTGGTGTATTGATAGTGAGTAAATAGAAGAGGGGTGAAAAAATGAGCGAAGTTTATAGGCTTCTGATAATAAATCCCGGATCTACGTCAACTAAAATCGCGATTTATGATAACGAAAAACCCGTGTTCGAAGAGGTATTGAGGCATTCGGCGGAGGAACTGGCGCCATATCCGACCATATACAGCCAGTACCAGTTCAGGAAGGATGTTATACTGGATACCCTTAGCGGCAAGGATATCAACCTCACCAAGCTCAGTGCTGTTGTTGGCAGGGGAGGACTGCTTCACCCTATTCCAAGCGGTACGTATGAGGTAAACGACAAGATGATAGAGGACCTGAGGATGGGCCTGCTGGGTCAGCACGCTTCAAACCTTGGCGGCATACTTGCCAGGGAGATAGCCTCCCAGTTGAATATTCCCTCATTTATCGTTGACCCTGTTGTGGTTGATGAGATGGACGATGTAGCAAGGCTTTCCGGGATACCTGAAATTGACAGGATAAGCATATTCCATGCCCTGAACCAGAAGGCCGTAGCGCGGAGGGCTGCCCGGGATTTGGGCAAAGCTTATGAAGATGTGAACCTGATTGTAACCCATCTAGGAGGCGGCATATCGGTAGGGGCTCACCGCAGGGGTATGGTTGTGGATGTGAACAATGCCCTGGACGGTGAGGGGCCATTCTCCCCCGAAAGGGCAGGCGGATTGCCCGCAGATGGACTTGTAAAGATGTGCTATTCCGGGAAGTATTCTATGGATGAGGTTAAAAAGAAGCTGGTGGGCAAAGGCGGCCTGGTCGCTTACCTGAAGACAAACGACGCCCGGGAAGTAGAAAAGATGATTGAAGAAGGAAATAAAGAGGCGGAGCTGGTATACAGGGCTATGGCTTATCAGATAGCGAAGGAAATCGGCAACTGCGCTGCGGTTCTATGCGGGGATGTTGATGCGGTGGTTCTTACCGGCGGAATTGCATACAGTAAGATGCTGACCGGTTGGATTAAAGAAAGGGTCGAGTTTATTTCCCAGGTAATGATTTATCCCGGTGAGGATGAGATGTCAGCTCTTGCAGAGGGAGGTCTCAGGGTACTGAGGGGAGAGGAAAGGGCCAAAGAATACAAATAAAGGATTGATGCTCTATGCAGGAGGACAAAAGAATACGGATTATAACCGGGCATTATGGCAGCGGCAAGACCGAGTTTGCGGTTAACTATACCATTAAACTTTCTGAGGAAGGGAAAAAGGTAGCAATTGCAGATATGGACATTGTAAACCCTTACTTTCGCTCCAGGGAGAAAAAGGCGTATATGGAGAAGCTGGGCATAAGGGTGGTAGCACCCCTTGAGGGAGCTGCCAATGCCGATATACCGGCGCTGCCTGCAGAAATCTATGCCCTGATGCAGGACAGCAGTTATGATGTGGTGCTCGATGTGGGAGGAGACGCGGTAGGGGCAAAGGCGTTGGGCCGGTATTTTGATTATCTGAGCAGAGGCGGCTATGACATGCTGATAGTGGTCAACGCTAACAGGCCCAATACCGGCAGCCCGGAATCGGTGGTCAGATATATAGAAGAAATTGAAAGGGCGGCCCGTATCCCGGCCACAGGGTTGATTAACAATACCCATATGCTCAGGGAGACAACTCTGGATGATGTGCTTAGGGGACAGGAGGTTGTTGAAGAAGTTTCCCGGGTAAAGAATTTACCGGTGAAATATATAAGCGCCGTAGAAAGCGTAGCGGCGCAGATTCCCAAAGGCCTGCAGGGTGAAGTATTCCCTATAAAAATGTATATGCGACCGGAATGGTTGTAATCTAACCGACAAAAGGAGGGTTGTAAATGGCAAAGGTAAAAGGCAAGGTTACTTTTAAAGAGGAGCTGTGCAAAGGCTGTGAGCTGTGTACTACCGTGTGTCCTGTAAATATCGTGAAGATGGCTGAGGACAGGATTAATGTAAAAGGTTATCATCCCGCAACCGTCTACGAGATGGAGAAATGTATAGCCTGTGGGAACTGCGCTACAATTTGTCCTGACACCGTTATAGAGGTTGAGAGAGAAAAAGAGGACAAGTAGTGGGTGAAATTGGAGGAAAGATAAATTTTAAGGAGGGAAATTATTATGGCGAAGGTTCTAATGAAGGGAAATGAAGCAATCGGCGCAGCTGCTATCAAAGCCGGGTGCAGATTTTTCTTCGGATATCCGATTACGCCTCAGAATGAGCTGCCCGAGTATATGTCAAGGGAACTGCCTAAGGTAGGCGGCACCTTTTTACAGGCAGAGAGTGAAGTAGCGGCAATAAATATGGTCTATGGCGCGGCCGGAGCAGGGGCAAGGGTAATGACCTCATCCTCAAGCCCGGGAATAAGCCTTAAGGCAGAGGGAATATCCTATATAGCAGGGGCTGAATTGCCCTGCTTGATAGTTAATATAGTAAGGGGAGGTCCGGGGCTTGGAGGAATACAGCCGGCACAGTCCGATTATTTCCTGGCAACCAAGGCTGCAGGCCACGGTGATTTCCGGCTTGTTGTCCTGGCTCCGGCTTCCATCCAGGAGATGACCGACCTTGTCATGGAAAGTTTTGATATCGCTGACCAGTACAGAAACCCGGTTATGGTAATCGGGGACGGTATGCTGGGACAGATGATGGAGCCCGTGGAACTCAGGGAACCCAAGAAAAGAGACCTGCCGGCCAAGGACTGGGCAACTACCGGTACTGCCGGAAGGAACTACAGGAATGTAATCAACTCCTTGGCACTGGACCCCGCCGAGCTTGAGAAGCATAACCTTAAGCTGCAGGCAAAATACAGGGAGATTGAGAAGAACGAGGTCAAATATGAAGTATATAACTGCGATAACCCCGATATAATAGCCGTAGCCTACGGTACAACTTCAAGGATAGTCAAGAACGTTATCGGTAAATGCAAGGAAGAGGGAATCAACGTTGGGCTTATAAGGCCTATAAGCCTGTGGCCGTTCCCCTACGATGTGATCAATGAGTATGCAGACAGGACGAAGGCGTTCCTATCGGTTGAAATGAGCACCGGGCAGATGATAGATGACATTAAGATAGGGGCTAACGGTAAGAAGCCTGTTTACTTCTATGGAAGAACCGGTGGCATGGTACCGGAGCCGGACGGCATCATGGCTGAGATTAAAAAAATATTGGGGGGTGCGAAATAATGGCTGAGCAAGTATTCAAAAGAACCAAGGGTCTTACAGAAAGGCCTTTCCACTACTGTCCCGGATGCACCCACGGGATTATTCACAGGCTGGTAGCCGAGGTTCTGGAAGAACTGGGTGTGCTGGAAAAATCAGTAGGGGTTGCTCCTGTTGGATGTTCAGTACTGGCTTATGACTATTTTAACTGTGATATGCACGAGGCTTCCCACGGTAGGGCTCCCGCAGTTGCTACCGGGATTAAGAGAGTGCTTCCCGACAGAGTAGTGTTTACCTATCAAGGTGACGGAGACCTCGCATCAATAGGTACCGCGGAAATAGTCCATGCGGCGATGAGAGGAGAAAAATTCACTACCATATTTGTGAATAATGCAATTTACGGTATGACCGGGGGACAGATGGCACCTACAACTTTAGTCGGCCAAAAGGCGACTACGGCTCCCTACGGCAGGCAGAAGGACCATGCCGGTAATCCCATAAGGATGTCGGAAATGCTCTCAACCCTTGATGGAGCTGCGTTTATTGAGAGGGTATCTGTGAATAGCCCGGCAAATATCAGGAAAGCCAAAAAAGCCATAAAGAAAGCCTTTGAAGTTCAGCTTGAAGGTAAAGGATTTTCAATGGTCGAAGTGCTGTCAACCTGTCCTACAAACTGGGGTATGACGCCGAAGGAAGCGATCAAGTGGCTTGAAGATAATATGATACCGTATTATCCCTTAGGGAATTTTAAATCTCCCGAGGAGGTGAAGTAATCATGCTTAATGAGCAAATCATTATGGCAGGTTTTGGCGGTCAGGGTGTCATGTCGATGGGACAACTTCTAGCCTATGCCGGAATGCTCGAAGGGAAGGATGTGTCGTGGCTGCCGTCCTATGGACCGGAGATGAGGGGCGGAACGGCAAACTGCAGCGTGATAGTCTCCGACACTCCCGTTGGCTCGCCTATAGTTACTGAAGCAACTGCGGTTATAGCCATGAACAGGCCTTCACTGGACAAATTCGAACCGGTATTGAAAACAGATGGTCTACTTCTGATAAACAGTTCATTGATAGACAGGAAAGCGAACAGA
>Ga0067045_1029578_pt1 | contig 19554 bp, 35 predicted proteins | sample TerdegcTABiofilm_FD_59184 | JGI IMG/M metagenome (GOLD analysis project Ga0067045, IMG submission 59184) | Combined Assembly of (Gp0054472, Gp0054536) Wastewater bioreactor microbial communities from Singapore -Terephthalate degrading... | reverse complement strand
AAAACTTTCCCATATTGACATATTTTTCGTTTATGGCGTCACCTTTGCCTGGCATGAATATATAGGGTTTATAAAGGGTTTAAGCTTTGCGGTTCATTTTAGCTCAATTATTCAACAAAGCAATATCAATAAAAACACTTAAATACCTATTTTCTTTAATATCAATTCCGGTGATACATTGTCAAAGTTGCTACTAAAAAAACTAGAATCTTATCTTGGAAAGAAATTGATAATATCTATTGATGGCAGTATCTTTACTGGAGACTTTGTAGATTTCGATGAAGATGTGCTTTGTCTTAGTGATGTTAAGGACATCAGTGGTTCCACGGGTAAAGAATTACTAGTTAGTGTTAGCAATGTGGTCTGGATAATATTGGCCGAAGATAAAAAATAGGAATGGAAATAAATTACCATAAGATTTATAAATGCTATACCTATACTGCCAATACAGCAGAAATTGCGTAAAAAGACGTTACGAATTACAGACGGGGATAAAGTGAAAGCGACTTTATTCCTCAATTCTTGACTAATATAGTACAATAATAAGATTTAGAGACTTGGGCTTTAGGCTCAATACTCTTTATTTAAAGCCGGAGGCTTAAAAATGGGCGGTAGCGGACGAAATAAAAGACCCCGTAGAGGTTCCTTGGGATACAGCCCCAGAAAGAGGGCTTCAAAGATAGTGCCAACCGTAAATAGTTGGCCAGAAGTGGATGATGTTAAGATCTTAGACTTTCCCGGCTATAAGGTAGGGATGTCCCACGTTTTAAGAATAGATGATAGAAAGTATACTCTTACAAAAGGAAAAGAAATGGTAGTACCTGTAACGGTGGTAGAAACACCACCGATTTATGTTTGTGGTGTTAGGGCTTACAAGAAGACTCCTTATGGATTAAAAACTGTAACAGAGTCTTGGGCAGAAGGTCCTAAAGAACTATCACGATCAAAGACCGTTTCTAAAAATCCTGATAAAGACCTTTCTAAAATCCAATCTCTTATTGAAGGTGGAAAAGTAGATGATTTAAGGGCAATTGTTTGTACTCAACCAAAGCTCATTCATCTAAAGAAAAAACCTGAAGTCATGGAAAGTGGAATTGGCGGAAAAGATGTTAAAGCCAAATTGGAATACCTTAAAGGTGTTTTTGGGAAGGAATTAAAAGTTACTGACATCCTAACTGAAGGAGAATTCGTAGATGTTGTTTCGGTTACTAAAGGTAAGGGATTCCAGGGTGTTATTAGGAGATGGGGTGTAAAAATACAAGATAGAAAAGTTAACGATGCAAGAAGGCATGTTGGATCAATTGGTCCATGGCACCCACCAAAAGTTATGTGGACTGTACCTTTTGCAGGACAAATGGGATTCCATACAAGAACTGAACTTAACAAGAGAATATTTAGAATAACAAATCCAAAAGATCTCGATATTACTCCAAAAGAAGGATTTAAGAATTATGGGCTCTTAAAATCCGATTATGCTATGCTAAAAGGTAGTGTAGGCGGATCAACAAAGAGAATTTTAAGACTAAGAAAATCTATTAGAGTACCTGAAAGAAGAACTGGTGGATCACCTGATATTACTTTCTTCTACAAGGCCACAACAGGGGAGGCATAAACGATGAAATCTAATGTATATTCAATAACTGGAGAGAAACTAAAGACAATAGACCTTCCTTCAGTATTCTCATATGAATATAGACCAGATTTAATTAAGAGAGCAGTTTTAGCTTCTATTACTCATAGAATTCAACCATGGGGAGTTAGCCCGATTGCTGGAAGAATGACCTCAGCTCATCCAAGGAGAAAAAACCTTGGAATATCTAGAGTACCAAGAATGAAATCAGGTCCAAGAAGAGCTGCATTTGCACCTCATGTTGTTGGGGGGTTTGTAGCTCATCCACCAAAACCATGGAAAGTAATTAGTGAAAAGATTAACAACAAAGAAAGAATCATTGCAATTAAATCTGCTATATCAATTACTGGCAACAAAGATATGGTACTGTCAAGAGGCCATAGATTTTCAGATAATGTCGAATTTCCAATTATCGTTGAAAATAAGATTCAAACTGTAAAGAAGACGAAAGATACCAGAGAAATATTCAAAAGCCTTGGAGTTTGGGACGATATCATGAGATCAAAGAGCAAGACAATAAGAGCTGGAAGAGGAAAAATGAGAGGAAGAAAATACAAGAATAAAATCGGCCCATTAATAGTTATAGGCAAAGATGCAGGCATAATGAAAGCTGCTAGAAATCATCCTGGCGTGGATATTGTTATGGTCGACAAGCTAAGTGCAGAGCATCTTGCTCCTGGTACACATGCTGGAAGACTCACAATTTGGACTGAAGATGCAATAAAGTTTCTATCAAAAAGTGAGGTGTTTAAGTGAAAAATCCACATGACACTATTGTCCACCCACTTATTACAGAAAAGACTGTATCTACAATGGAGAGAGACAATATATTGACCTTTATAGTTACTATGGATAGTACTAAGCAGGACATATTAAACGCAGTTGAAGAACTTTATGAAGTAGAAGTTGATAAAGTAACAACTACTATCTTGTCTACAGGAAAGAAAAAAGCTTACGTTAAACTAAAAGAAGAATATCCTGCTGACGAAGTTGCAACAAAAATAGGTGTATTTTAAGGTGATTTGATTGGGTAAAAGAATTATATCACAGAGAAGAGGAAGAGGAACAAATACCTATAAAGCCCCTTCACACAGATACAATGGACGAGTTAAACATAGAAGCTATGATATTTCAGAGAGGGAGGGAGTAATACGCGGCGTTGTTAGAGAATTATTTAATGATCCTGCAAGAACCTCCCCCGTAGCGAGAATTGTTTTTGATAATAAAGAAGAAAAGCTATTCTTAGTACCAGAAGGGATGAGGTTAGGAAACAATGTTGCTACAGGAGCAATGGCAGAAGTTGAAGTAGGCAATACTCTTCCTTTGAGAAATGTTCCAGAGGGGACTTATATTTATAATATTGAATCAAGACCTGGAGACGGGGGCAAATTTGTGAGATCTTCAGGCACATATGCTACATTAATAGCTCACGATAATCAAAAAACAGTTATTCAGTTTCCTTCAGGCGTAATGAAAACTTTGAATTCTGACTGCAGATGTACGATAGGTGTAGTTGCAGGCGGGGGAAGAAAAGAAAAGCCTTTGATAAAAGCGGGTAAGAAATTTCATAAATTGAGAAGCAAGTCAACAATATATCCAAAAGTCAGAGGAGTAGCAATGAATCACAACGACCACCCATTTGGTGGAGGTAATCACAAACATGCTGGGAAGGGTACAACATCTTCTAGAAATTCACCACCAGGTAGAAAAGTCGGGCACATTGCAGCAAGAAGAACTGGTAGGAGGCGTTAAACTTGGCTAAAAAAGAATTTAGTTTCATGGGTTACACTGTGGATCAAATGGGAAAAATGTCCATGGATAAGCTGATTGAACTTTTGCCATCAAGACAGAGGAGATCTCTTAAAAGAGGATTGCCCGTAAGGCAGAAGAAGTTATTAAAAAATATTAGAGAAGCTAAGAAGGAACTAGATGTGGGAAACAAAATTACAATTAAGACACATTGCCGTGATATGATAATACTTCCTGAAATGCTTGGAGTTACACTTGGAGTACATAATGGAAAAGAATTTGTTCCAGTAGAAATTACTCCAGAAATGATCGGCCATTATTTGGGAGAATTCGCACTTCCAAGAAAGAAAGTTTCACACGGAGCTCCTGGTGTCGGCTCAACTAAGTCTTCACTATATGTACCATTGAGGTGATCTAATGCCCTATTCATTAACTCAAATAGATGAAACAAAAACGGCAAAAGTTTATGGAAAGAACATAAACATTTCTCCAAAACACAGTAGAGAAATATGTAATACCATTAAAGGCATGAAAATTGAAAGGGCAAAGGAATTACTTGAAGCTACGGTAAAAATTGAGAAACCTATACCATTTAAGAGACACTACAAAAAAGTCGGACACAAGAAGGGACTATCGAAATGGTTTGCAGGAAGATATCCAGTAAAAGCATCAAAAAGTATCTTAAAACTTCTCAATGAAGTGGAGGCAAATGCAGAATACAAAGGACTTAACTCATCAAGACTAAAAATAATTCATGCATCAGCGTATAAAGGTAGAGTAATACCAGGTTTTATGCCAAGAGCATTTGGAAGAGCGTCACCATATAATCATGAACTAACAAATGTTGAGATAATAGTGGAGGAGAGATAATGGCCATAGAGCGAAAATTTATTGAAGAAAGCGTTTCCAATCTAACTATAGATGAATTTCTTGGAGATTCCCTAAAGAGAGCAGGATATGCTGGTATGGATATTAAGAGAAATCCTCTTGGAACGAGAGTAACAGTATTTGTTCAGAAACCAGGAATTGTCATTGGGAAGAGAGGAAGGGCCATTAAAGATTTGACTGACCAACTCGAAAAACCACCTTTCAATTTAGAGAACCCTCAAATTGAAGTGCAGCAAATTGAAAATCCTGACCTTAATGCTACAGTTATGGCATTTCAACTTGCAAGTGCAATTGAGAGAGGAGAACACTACAGGAGAGCAGCTTACAATTATTTAAGAAGAATAATGAAATCCGGTGCCAAAGGCGCTGAAATAAAGATCTCTGGAAAACTAAGTGGAGAAAGAGCACGTTCAATGAGATTTGCAGAAGGATACCTGAAGAAATGTGGGGATCCCGCAATCGAACTTGTCAGAGTAGGATATTCACCTGCCAAGAAGAAACTTGGTATTATTGGTGTAGTGGTAAAAATAATGCCACAAGATATATCTCTGCCAGATGAAATTAAATTTAAGTCATAAGGTGTTTGATAATGGCAATATATAGGGTTGATGATATAAGAGATCTTTCAATCGATGAAATTGAAAATAGTATACAGGATCTTAAAAGTGAATTATCAAAGGAAAGATCTTTACTTGCTACAGGTAGTGCACCTGAAAATCCTGGAAGGATAAGGGAACTCAGAAGGACTATAGCAAGATTAAAAACAATAAAGGCTGAAAAGGAGAAAGAAAATGAGTGATATTTGTGCAGTTTGTGGTCTTCCAAAAGAACTTTGTGTGTGTGAGGAAATAGCTAGGGAAGAACAACAAATACGCATTTTCACTGAAAAAAGAAGATTTGGAAAGCTTATGACGGTCGTTGAAGGAATCGATTCATCAAATATTGACATTAAGGATTTGACTACTAGCTTAAAAACAAAATGTGCATGTGGCGGAACTTCAAAAGACGGTAAAATTGAACTTCAAGGAGATCACAAGAACAAGATTAAGAAAATATTGATTGATCTTGGATTTAGCAAGGATATGATAGTAGTTTCATGAGTCATATAACACTCTTAGGAAAACAGGTTGAGGTTAAACAAAGTTCGAATCGATACGAAGTTGGGATTAAAGGACTAGTCATTGAGGATAGCAAAAATACAATAAAAGTAAGAACTGAAAATGGAGTTAAAACACTAATAAAAAAGAATATAATCTTGATATTTAATAATAAGGAAATTAATTGTAATCTACTCATAGGGAAGGAAGAAGAAAGAATCAAGAGGATGTGAATGAGATGATTGGTATCGATGTTAAAGAACCCAAAAAAAGTTGTAGTGATGAGAAATGTCCATTTCACGGAACTTTACCTGTAAGAGGCAAATTAACAGAAGGGAAAATTGTGAGCGATAAGATGAATAAAACAGTCATCGTCAAAAAAGAATTTATGGCTAAATTAGACAAGTACGAAAGATTTGAAAAAAGAAGTACAAAAATAGCAGCACATATTCCCGACTGCATTAACGCTAAAACAGGCGATAATGTGAAAATAATGGAATGTAGACCCCTAAGCAAAACAAAGAAATTTGTTGTTGTTGAGGTGATCTAATGGCAAAAGGTGCGGGAGCGACTCGTGGAAGGTCAACAGTAAGACCTGGAAGATTCCACTCAACCAAAACAAGACTTGTTTGCGCTGACAATACTGGTGCTAAAGAACTTGAAATAGTTGCAGTAATTAATTACAAAGGTACCTCAAGAAGATATCCAAAAGCAGGTGTCGGCGACATGGTCATGGTATCTGTTAAGAAAGGTAGGCCAGATGTCAAAAAAAAGGTATTGCCTGCTGTTATCGTAAGACAGAGAAAGGAATACAAGAGAATTGACGGAACAAGAATAAAATTTGAAGATAACGCAGCCGTTATAACCGGTGAGGACGGCGTTCCAAAGGGTTCAGAAGTAAGGGGCCCAGTTGCAAAGGAAGCAGTTGAAAAATGGGTTAGAATTGCTAACGTTGCAAGTATTATAGTTTAGAGGGGATTAAGAATGATGAAAAAATACTCAGAAAAACCATCAAAACAAAGAAAAAGGCACTTCAATGCGCCACTTCATAAAAAACATAAATTAATGGCCGCTCACCTCGATTCAAAACTTAGAGAAAAGTTGGGCACTAGGTCACTTCCTTTAAGAAAAGGAGATAAAGTTAGAGTAATGAGGGGAGACTTCAAAGATCATGAAGGCGAAATAACAAGAGTAGACCTAAAAGGAATTAGGGTATATGTAGACGGAGCAGTTGTAGAAAAAGCAGATGGAACAAGAATTGAGTATCCAATGCATCCCTCAAACATTGAGATAATCGAAGTTGAAAGAAAAGATGAGATGAGAGACAAAGCAATTGAGAGAAAAGGAGAATAAGGTGGTAAAGTGGGGAGAAGAGGACAGAGAAAGGCATTGAAAAGATTATTTGCACCAAAAAATTGGAGAATTGAGAGAAAAGTTAAAGAATGGACTGTAAAACCTATTCCAGGCCCCCATTCTAAAGAAGTATCTATTCCAATTACACTCTTACTTAGAGATTATCTAGGGCACGCTTCAAATAGAAGAGAGGTTAACTTTATTCTTAACAGTGGAGATGTCCTTGTCAACGGGAAGGTAATAAAGGATTCAAACTTCCCTGTAGGGCTTATGGACGTTATAGAGATTCCTAAGACTAAGGAATTCTACCGTGTATTATTCGACAAAAAAGGATCCGTTAGTCTCATAAAGATTGATGAGTCTGAAAAGAACATCAAGCTCTTCAAACTTATCAATAAGACAAAAATCAAAGGAAACAAATTACAGTTAAATCTTGACGATGGGAGAAATGTATTATCTGAAGAAGGATACAAAACATCTTCAACCCTAGTCATGAAGGTCCCCGAAATGAAAATTGTCGATTCATTAGAATTCAAAGAAGGATATCTCGGGCTTGTAATAAAAGGTAAAAACGTGTCAAAAGTTGGTAAGATTTCTAAAATAACTCCATTTGGTATTTACAAAGATGCAGTATTATTAGAATCAGGAGATGACAAGTTCCAGACATTAAAAGATTATGTACTTGTTGTCGGAAAAGATTCTCCCATAATAAAACTTGAGTGAGGAAGATAATATGGAGAATATATTAAAAACCTGGGAAAATCCTATGAGAAAACCATACATGTCAAAAGTAACGGTCAACATAGGAGTGGGGGAGTCAGGAGAGAGACTTGAAAAAGCTAGAGGGCTTCTCGAATTCCTTACTGGTCAATCACCCGTTAAAAATAATGCAAGACAGACAAATAAAGACTTTGGAATCAGAAAAGGTGAACCTATTGCTGTTTCTGTTACTTTAAGAGGCGAGAGAGCAAAAAAGTTTCTCATGAGAACTCTTGAAGCTTTGGAGTTTAACTTGAAAGAAAGAAACTTTGATGTACATGGTAATTTTTCCTTTGGTATAAAGGAACACATAGATCTTCCTGATGTTCAATATGATCCAGATGTAGGAATCTTTGGAATGGATGTTTGTGTAAATCTCCAGAAGAGGGGATTCCGAGTAAAAGAGAGAAAAATTAAAAAGAGCCACATACCCAGAAGGCATCAGTTAACTAAAGAAGAAGGAATGCTGTTTGCCAAGCAGGAGTTTGGGGTGAACATTATATGAATAAAAAATTTGGAATAGGCTCAAGAACCTGTCGGCGCTGTGGCACACACCGTGCAGTTATTAGAAGATATAATCTCATGGTCTGCAGGCGCTGCTTTAGAGAAGTTGCCAAGAAAATTGGCTTCAAAAAGTATCATTAGGTGATTAAAAATGAAGATAGACCCTTTGGCTGATGCACTTTCAAATATTTATAATTATGAAAATGCGAGAAAGCCTGATTGTGTTATCCCAGCATCAAAACTTACAGGTAATCTCCTGAGAATTATGCAGAAATGGGGATACATAGGAGCATTTGAATTTATAGACGATGGAAAAAATGGTCTTTTTAAAGTAGAATTATTAGGGGCCATTAATAAATGTGGAGTAATAAAGCCAAGAACACCTGTCAAGAACAGTGAACTCGAGAGATGGGAAATGAGGTATCTACCTGCAAAAGAATTTGGGATACTTATAATGACAACTCCAAACGGTGTGATGACCCACAAACAGGCAAAAGAGGAAAAAATTGGAGGTATACTTTTAGCTTACGTTTACTAGGTGATTTTTATGGTGCAACATGTCGAATGGTTTATAGATATCCCAGAATCTGTAAAAGTAACAATTGATGGGGCTAAAGTAATAGTTGAAGGTCAGAAAGGAAAGCTAGAAAGAGACTTTCATCTTAAGAATCTCAAAATGGAAAAATTAGAGAACGATACAGTTGTCAGAGTATCTATGCCTCATGCATATAAAAAAGAAAAAGCTATGATAGGCACGATCCATTCACACCTGAAGAACATGATTAAAGGTGTCTCTGAAGGGTTTGAGTACAAGATGAAAATTATTTATGCACATTTTCCTATGAATGTTAAAGTTGTCGATAAGCAACTCGTCATCTCAAATTTCCTCGGAGAAAAGAGTCCTAGAAAAGCGAATTTTTTTGGTAATGTCACAGTAAAAGTATCTGGTGAAATTGTTACAGTCAACGGTATTAATATAGAAGAAGTTGGTCAAACTGCAGCAAATATTGAGAATGCTACTAGGGTTAAAAAGAGAGATCCAAGAGTATTCCAAGACGGTATTTATCTATTTGAGAGAGATGGAGTTCCAATATAAAGGTGAGAAGAATGAGTTCCCGATTATTAAGAGTGAGAAGAAAGATTAATAGCAAGAGACCAAAGTTTCTAAGGCATGAAACCTGGAAAAAGAAAACTTTTCAGAATAATCCTAAATGGAGAAAACCTAGAGGTAAAGATAACAAGATGAGGATGAAGAGAAGCGGAAAGCAGCCTCTAGTTTCAGTGGGATACAGAGGGCCAAAAGAGGTAAGAGGAACACATGCCTCTGGCCTTAAAGAAATCATAGTTTCAACTCCTGAACAAGTTAATGGGCTTGAAAATGTGATAGTTAGAATTGATGCAACAGTTGGAAACAAGAAGAAGATTGAGATAGTAAAAAAAGCTGTTAACGCTAATCTTAAAATAGCAAATCCTTCAATAACCTATGCAAAGGTAAATTCAATTGAAGAATATGAATCTATTTCTCCTATTTCAAAACATATTAAGAAGTTAATAGTTCCACTCAGCCTTGAAAGTGAAGAAAGAATGGAGATAGTTAGAAAGGCAGAAGATGCAGGTATAGAGGTAGAGGAGTGATCATATGGATCTAAGAGTTCAGAAAAGACTTGCAGCACAACTATTAAAATGTGGTGAAGGAAGAGTATGGATAGATAGCAATAGTGCATCTGAAATTTCTATGGCAATCACAAGAGATGACGTTAGAAAACTTATTGAAAGCGGCAAGATTAAAAAGAAGCAAGAAGAGGGAATTTCAAGGCACAGAGCAAGGGAGAGGCATATTAAGAGAAAGAAAGGTAGAATGAGTGGATTTGGATCAAGAAAAGGTAAATCCAATTCAAGATACCCAAAAAAGAGAAAATGGATTAACACTATTAGACCATTGAGAAGAACACTTACTGACCTTAGAGAGTCAAAAAATATTGACAAAGTTTCATATAGAAAACTTTATAGGATGGCCAAAGGTGGAGCATTTAGAAGTGTTTCTTACATGAATACTTACATAAAAGAACACGGCCTTATGTCAGATAAGAGGAAGAGGTGAGATAATGTCAACAGGACCTAGATCTAGAATACCTTTTAAGAGAAGAAGAGATGGCAAGACAAACTATGATAGAAGACTAGCCTTAGTAAAATCTGGAAAAAATAGGGTCGTTATAAGAAAAACATTAAACAATACACTAGTTCAAGTTGTATTTTCAAATTACGAGGGGGACAAGACCCTTGCAACAGCATTTTCAAGAGAATTGAGGGATATGGGCTGGACATTTCACTGCGGAAATACACCTTCTGCATATTTGACGGGATATCTTTGCGGTAAGAGGGCCAAAGATATTGCAGATGATTTCATATTGGACATTGGTTTACAGAGATCAATTAAAGGTGGAAGAACCTATGCGGCATTGAAGGGATTTATTGATGCCGGGTGTAATGTTAATGTTGAAGAGGGCATATTTCCTTCAGAAGAAAGAATAAAAGGAGCAGATATCGCTGCTTATTATGAGTCTCTTGACGATACTTTAAAGGAAAAAATATTTTCTGATTACATTAAGAAAAAAAGTGATCCTTCAAAAATGTCAGGGGTATTTGAAGAGATTAAATCAAAAATAGACAAGCTATGAGGTGTATGTAATGCCAAAAAAGAAAAAAGAAATCATCGAAGAACCAGTTGAGGAAGTTAAGACTGAATCAATAGAAAATTTAGATAACGAGGAAATAGTTGAAGAACCTTCTGTGTTAGATTCTGATAAAGTTGATGAGTCTTTAGACGAAGCCCCCCTGATAGATGAGGATATTCTTGATGAAGTCATAGATGAAATAGTAGTTTCTGATGAAGAAGCTATTAAGAAAATTTCAAACGCTGAGAAAAAAAGACTGGAAGAAGAAAAAAAAGCTATGGGCAACAGATGGATTCCAAAGACAAAACTTGGAAAAATGGTAGCTAATGGTGAAATTACTCATATTTCTCAAATATTGAATAAAGGTCTTAGGATAATGGAGCCAGAAATAGTAGATGTGTTACTGCCTGAATTAACAGACCAAAACAATCAGGAAGTTCTGAACATAAATATGGTTCAAAGAATGACGGACTCTGGAAGAAAAGTCAGATTTTCAGTAATGGTTGTTATAGGTAACAGAAATGGATATGTGGGCATAGGTAAGGCCAAAGCAAAAGAAGTTGGGCCTGCAATTAGAAAAGCAATAAACAACGCCAAATTAAACATTATCCAGGTTAAGAGAGGATGTGGCAGTTGGGAATGTAAATGTGGTACAGCTCATACAGTTCCTTTTAGAGTAAACGGCAAAGCCAGTAGTGTTAAAGTTACTTTAATACCTGCACCTAACGGTTTAGGTTTAGCAGTCGGTGGAGTCGGTAAAAAGATTTTAGCACTCGCTGGAATTAAAGACGTATGGTCTAAGACTGATGGTCAAACTCAGACAACAGTAAACTTTGCAAATGCTGTAATGGACGCACTTTACCAAACAAATACCATAAGTGCGCAAGAGAGAGATATTAAGGCCATAGGTATTGTCACAGGAAATACTAATTAGGTGAGATTATGAACAGATTAGCAGTTGTAAGAGTTAGAGGAAGGGTGGATGTAAGAAAAGACGTTCAAGACACACTAAAAATGCTTAATTTAACAAAGGCAAATCACTGTGTTATAATAGATGATAGAGACTCTTTTGAAGGAATGCTACAAAAAGTTAAAGACTATGTTACATATGGGCCAATTGATATTGATACTCTTACTAAACTTATTAGTAAGTGGGGAAGATTAGAAGGTGATGTTAGAATAACAGATGAATATGTTAAGGAAAAAACAGGGAAAGATTTAGTATCTTTCTGCAAGGATTTCTTAGAATTTAAAACTGAACTTTCTGACCTTAACATGAAAAAAGTTTTTAGACTTCACCCACCACATAAAGGATATGAAGCTACAAAGAAACCATTCATACTTGGCGGGACACTTGGAAAAAGGGACGCTGAGATTAATGGTCTTATTCAAAAAATGATTTAGGTGTGTTCAAATGATTAGAGTTAAAAAGAAAATTACAAAAATGAGAGGCTCTAGAACTTGTGGAGGAGGATGCTCTAAGAAAAGAAGAGGGGGCGGACACAGAGGTGGAAGAGGACTTGCTGGTAGCGGTAAGAAAAAGAAAACAAAATGGACTAGAACAATAGTTACAATGCCTGATCATATCGGAGCATACGGATTCTCAAGAGACTCTTATTTAAGGAAAGATCCTTCATTTATTAATGTCGGCGCTATAGAAGAAAAGATTCATTCACTAATTGATAAGAATGTAGCTGAAAAGAAAGAAGGTAAGATATATGTTGATGTTTCCAAGCTTGGCATTAACAAGGTATGTGGTAAGGGAAACATAAAAGGAGCTTATATAATAACAGCTAAAGAATTTTCAAAGAAAGCAGAAGAAAAAATATTGTCTGCTGGCGGAGAAGCTGTATTAGCGGGTGACAATTAATGGCTTTTTCTGATGTCTTCGAGCATAGCATAATAAGATTTTTACCTGAAGTTACTATACCTAAAAAACGTATTAATCTAAAGAAGAGATTAATTTGGAGCGCTCTAATGCTTGTTATCTATTTTATATTGGCAGAGTTACCGGTATATGGAATTACTGGTAGTCAGACAGATTACTTTGCAGGCCTTAGAGCAATTATGGCAGGTGAAAACGGTTCAATTTTGACACTAGGAATTGGTCCCGTTGTTACAGCAGGTATTATAATGCAACTACTCGCAGGCTCAGATATTATTAAATTTGATCTTTCATCTCATAAAGGTAAAGCAATGTTCCAAGGTACCCAAAAGATTTTAGCTATTGCTCTTTGCTTCTTTGAAGCTGCAATTTGGATTCTAGGTGGCGCCTTTGGTAGAACTGACAATACATTCTTGATTGTATTCATGATATTACAACTAGCTATTGGTGGAATTTTAGTCTTGTTGATGGATGAAGTTGTTACAAAGTGGGGATTTGGTTCTGGTATTTCTCTATTTATTGCGGCAAACGTTTCTCAAAGAGTAATATGGGAAGCTTTCAGTTTTGCTAAATCACCAATAAACCCAGATGAATTCATAGGTGCAGTTCCTGCTTTTATTAAATCTTTCATATCTGGTCAGCCAGTATGGATTAGGGGAGGAATATTACCTGACATTATTCAGGTGTTCTTTACAATAGTTGTATTTTTGATTGTAGTTTATGCTGAAGGCATGAGATTGGAAATCCCACTATCCTACGGCAAGTTCCGTGGAGCAAGAGGAAGATACCCAATTAAATTCCTTTATGCTTCCAATATCCCTGTGATTCTTGCAGCAGCCTTATTTGCAAATGTTCAGCTATTTGCAAGAATATTAGTCAGTAGAGGAATAAACTGGCTTGGAACTTTTAATGAGTTCGGTGGTCCAAAAAGTGGATTAATTTATTATTTGACACCTCCACATAGTATTGAAGTATTAATTAATGAACCGATAAGAGCAATAATATACCTAGGTATATTTATAGCATTATGTGCCATGTTTTCAGTTCTCTGGATTGACCTAACTGGAATGGGGCCAAAAGAAGTTGCTAAGAAATTACAAGGATCAGGAATGCAGATACCTGGATTTAGAAGGGATATAAGAATATTGGAAAAAGTTCTTGAAAGATATATTCCCCCAATTACTTTGATGGGAGGAATATTTGTAGGTCTTCTTGCAGCATTCGCCGACTTTACAGGGGCTTTGGGTACAGGTACTGGAATACTTTTAACAGTAGGTATAGTCTACAGAATGTACGAGGAACTTGCGAAGGAGCAAGTAAGTGAATTAATGCCTGGGATGAGGCAATTTTTAGGATAAGGTGAATTAATGAGTTTCTTTGATAGTATATTAAATCCAATATATAAAGCACTTGATTTAGCCTTTGGTTGGTTATTTAATTATGGTCCAATGTACGCTATCTTAGTGGTAGCTGTTATTGTAGGAGTTACTCTAACATTAGTTCAGTATCTCCTCGTTGACCAAAAGGAACTTAAATCCATTAAAGAGGAAACTTCAGCTTATCAAAAAGAAATGCTCGCTGCACAGAGGTCTAATGATAAAAATAAAATAAAAAAGCTTCAGAAGAAGAAAGCCAGAATCGATGAAATGCAAAGACAATTAATGTCAATGTCCATGAAACCTTTGTACATAACAATGATTCCAATTCTGCTTTTCTTTTCGTGGCTTAGACAATCTCCTGCAGCAGATGTTTTGAATCCAGTAGTCGTAAAACTTCCCTTTGATACTTATCTAGTCCAGATTTTTCATAACCCAGGGATATTGGGTCCTGGAAGTCCACCTGAGCTTAGAACTGGGGATTGGTTAGGATGGCTAGGTTGGTACATATTTTCAAGTTCAGTAGTATCAAGTATAATTAGAAAAATATTAGGAATGGCTTAGAGGTGAGAAATTATGCCGAGACCAATGTATAGATCAAGAACATTAAAGAGAAAGAAAGTGAGAACCCCCTCAGGAAAAGTAGTAACTCATTACGAAAAAAAGAGGACAGGTATACCCCATTGTGGTGAATGTGGAGCTATTCTTGGTGGAGTACCAAGAGGTTTAAGATCTTATGAAATGAAAAGATTACCAAAAACTAAAAAGAGACCCGAAAGGAAATTCGGAGGTTTTCTTTGCCCTGCATGCACTAGAGACTTGATTAAAAAGGAAGTAAGAGGACAACTCTAATGCGGATAACTATTGGAGGCCCTCCAGGTAGTGGTAAAACTACTGTTGCAAAATTAGTTTCAATTCAAGTTGGATTCAAACACATCTACACTGGAGAAATTTTTAGAACTCTTGCAAAAGAGAAGGGATTGTCTCTTGAAGATTTCTCTAAATTAGCTGAAAATGACTATTCAATAGATATTGAAGTAGACAAACGGCAAAAAGAATTGGGTCAACAAGAAAATATTGTCCTTGAAGGTAGAATGGCAAGATTCATGATAATACCGGATTTTAGTATATGGGTAACTGCCCCATTTGATACTAGAGTAAATAGACTCGCTCAAAGGGAAAATTTACCTTATCAGGAAGTCTATAAAAATACAAAATTAAGAGAAGAAAGTGAAAGAAATAGATATCAAAAAATTTATAATGTGGATATATATAATCTGTCTGCTTATGATTTAGTTATAAATTCAGCACATTGGAATGCTGAAGGAGTAAGTCAAATCATAGTTGCAGCAATAAGGAACAGATCACCGGTACCATAGGGCGACCGGGTATAAAATTGGAGGTGACTTAATGGCAATGGAAATAGGTAGAGTTTGTACAAAACTCTTAGGAAGAGAAGCAGATAAAAACTGCGTTATTGTAGATATAGTAAATAAGAACTTTGTTTTAGTTTCAGGCCCAAAGGAATTAACAGGTGTTAAAAGAAGGAGATGTAATATTAAACATCTTGAGCCTTGGGATGTAAAAATAAATATTGAAAAAGGCGCATCCGACGATACTCTTAAGCAAGCTATCGAGAAGGCAAAATTAGAGGGGTACAGTTGAATAAGTCCGATTTGGACATACTATTCAAATCAAAGGACAAGACAAGTTCAAAATATGGTAAAAATCCAAACGAAAGAAATTTAGAAGAACTTTTACAAAAAGGTATTGTTAATATAGATAAACCTAGGGGACCAACATCGCATGAAGTAACCTCATGGGTTAAAAAGATTCTAGGGATTACGAAAGCAGGCCATTCAGGAACTCTTGATCCTAACGTTTCAGGAGTTTTACCTGTTACACTTGGCAAAGCTACAAAACTAGTGAAACTTTTGATGACTTCTAATAAAGAATATGTTTGTACTATGCATCTTCAAAAGGATGTTCCAAAGAGTGAACTAATGCAGATACTAAAAGAATATGAAGGATTATTATACCAAAAGCCCCCAGTTAAAAGTGCTGTTAAAAGAAGAGTAAGAACAAGAAGAGTTCATTATATAAAACCTATTGAAATCGAAGGCAGAGACATTTTAATGAGAGTCGGTTGTGACGCAGGCACATATATCCGTAAACTATGTTATGATATAGGATTGTCTTTAGGATGCGGTGCAAGCATGGAAGAATTAAGAAGAACTAAGACAGGCATATTTACTGAGGACACAACTATATTACTCCAAGACTTGTTGGACGCCTGTATATTCTCTAAAGAAGAAAACAACGAAGAAATACTAAAGAAACTTATTGTACCATACGAAATAGTCCTTGATCCATTAAAAAAAATATGGGTTAAGGATACCGCAGTTGAAGCATTATGTCAAGGCGCAATGCTGACTATACCTGGAGTATCAAAACTTCAAAATGGTATCTCAAAAGGAGAAACTGTTGCTATAATGACTTTGAAAAACGAAGCTATTTCTATTTCAGAGGCTAATATGAGTTCGGAAGAAATTATGTCAAAAGATGAGGGCGTTGTCGCTAAACCAACTACGGTCCTAATGGAAACAGGGATTTACCCTAGGACGTGGAATTGATGTCGCATTATTTCTCTGAGGATGTATCCGTACCCTTGAAAATAGAAAAGATTTCCGAAGTAATACTTGGCAAAATGTACCAATTTGAAATTGCACCCGGTGTATTTTCTTCAAAGAGAATAGACAAGGGCACAAGAGCGCTATGCGAAATGATGGAACTAAAAGAAAATCATAAAGTTCTTGACTTGGGCTGTGGTTATGGTGTCATTGGGATTGTAGCATCGTCATATGTATCTGAAGTTCATTTGAGGGATATAAACAAGAGAGCAGTCTTACTTACGAAAAGGAATATAAAGCTCAACAATATCAAAAACGCATCGGTAAGTCAAGGAAACCTTTATGAAGAGCTTGATAAGTTTAATACTATATTGACGAATCCTCCAATATCTTCGGGTATGGATGTAGTGGGCCTTATGATAGATGAGGCACCAAAACATTTATATGAGGATGGAAATTTACAACTTGTAATACGAAAAGGCGTAAATATTGTAAAAGAGAGACTTGAAAAAAACTTTGAAAAGGTGAATATAAAGAAAAAGTATGGATATCATATTATATTTGCTTCATAGCCGGGGTTGCTGAGCTTGGAACGGCGCGGGCCTGGAAAGCCCGTTCTCCCTTGGAGTGCATGGGTTCAAATCCCATCCCCGGCGCTATGGTGATTATATGGCTGAAGAAGTAAAAGGTATTGTTCGTGTACTAGGTACAAACATAATGGGAAACGACATCTTTGAGGTAGGAATATTGAAAATAAAAGGTGTCGGACCAGTTATGGCAAGGGCTGTAGCCCAAGTTGCAGGTATTTCTCCAAAAGAAAAAGTTGGAAATATACCTCCAGAAAAATTAAAGGCGATTGAAAAGATTATTGAAGATCCTGTAGCTAATGGTATACCAGTTTGGTTTGTTAATAGGAGAAAAGATTATGAAACAGGCCAAAATATTCATGTTATAGGTCCTAAGCTATTAATGTCCTTAAGGGAAGATCTTAACAGAATGAAAAAGATGAAGAGTTATAAAGGTATAAGACACCAGCTTGGACTCCCTGTTAGGGGTCAAAGAACAAAATCTTCATTTAGAAAAGGAACTTCATTAGGCGTTCAGAGAAAGAAAGCGGCAGAAAGGTGATTAGATGGGAGATCCTAAAAAAATTAGACGTAAATATGATAAACCTTCTCATCCTTGGCAGAAGGATAGAATTGATTCTGAAAACGTGTTAATGAAAAAATACGGTCTTGCGAATAAAAAGGAAATATGGAAAGCACTAAGTTTCCTAAGAAATGCTAGAAGACAGGCACGAGAACTTTTAGCAAGTCATGACGAAGCTTCAATGAGACAGAGTAATGACCTTATAGCAATGCTCCAAAAGTATGGAATCTTGAAAGATGAATCTACTTTAGAAGATGTTTTAACATTGTCTTTGGAAGATATACTTGATAGAAGGCTTCAGTCATTGGTATTTAGGAAAGGTTTAGCAAAAACACCAAAACAAGCAAGACAATTTATTGTACACAAGCACATTATACTAAACGGTGCCAAGGTTTCAATCCCTAGCTATTTAGTTCCTAAATCTATAGAGAATACACTTGGTTATTCAGCTAGATCATCACTAAATGATCCAAGTCATCCAGAAGTTCCTAAAAAAACAGTTGTAGAGGAGGGTAATTAATGCCAAAAGAAGGAGGAAGGTGGGGGGTAGCTCATATATACGCTTCATTTAATAATACTCTTATACATATTACAGATTTAACTGGTGCTGAAACTATTAGCAGAGTTTCAGGGGGCATGATTGTAAAAACTGGTAAAGAAGAATCTTCTCCCTATGCCGCAATGAAAGCAGCAGCAAAAGCAGCTGAAGAAGCAATAGAAAAAGGTGTAGTAGGTGTACATATAAAAGTTAGAGCTCCTGGAGGAAATAAAGCCAAAACTCCCGGCAGAGGGGCCCAAGCATCAATAAGAGCACTCACTAGAGCAGGGCTTAAAATAGGAAAAATTGAAGATGCTACACCAATACCTCATGATGGTACAAGGGCCAAAGGAGGCAAGAGAGGTAGAAGAGTTTAATGGAAATTGAAATATTCAACAAAGACGATAGAGAAATGAAATTTATGATAAAAGGGGTATCTGTACCTCTTGTTAACGCTTTGAGACGTATATTCATATCTGAAATACCATCAATAGCCGTTGACTATCTTAAATTTTATAAGAATGATTCCTCTGTCTTTGATGAAATTATTGCTCACAGGGTAGGATTAATACCTCTAAACAATGCTTCTGAAATTTATATAATGCCAGAAGAATGCACTTGTACAGAAGGTTGTGAAAAATGTTCTGTTACTTTATCTCTTGAGAAAACTGGTCCTTGTACAGTTTACTCAGGTGATTTAGTTTCTGCAGATGAAGATGTATACCCTATAATTGATAATATCCCAATAACTAAACTTGGGGAAGGTCAAGAATTAAAATTTGATGCTGTTGCTAGACTTGGAACGGCAGAAGATCACGCCAAATGGCAAATTGCAAATGCTGCTTATAAATATGTTCCAAAGATTGAATTTAATCTTGAAAAATGTGACCTTTGCGAAGAATGTGTTCCAAAATGTCCTAAAAATTTAATATATAAAGAAAAAGATAAATTAAAAGCAAAGAATGTTAATGAATGTACTATGTGCAGGGCATGTGAAGAAGCATGCGAGCAAGGAGTTATTAAAATATCTCATGAAGACAACGCATTTGTATTTTTTGTTGAATCTTATGGAAATATGAATGTGAGTGATATCGTTTCAAAAGCTTTGGATATGCTATCTAATAAATTTGACCAATTGAAAAATCACATTGAAACTATTTGAAGCGCGGGGGTTGCCGAGCATGGCCAAAGGCGCAGGATTGAGGGTCCTGTTACGTAGGTATTCGTGGGTTCAAATCCCATCCCCCGCACTTTTTTAAACTCCGATTTTAAAATTTATTTTCTCCTTATTAATAAAATTAATTTTAAGGTAGAAAATTAT
>Ga0067045_1003570_pt1 | contig 19560 bp, 22 predicted proteins | sample TerdegcTABiofilm_FD_59184 | JGI IMG/M metagenome (GOLD analysis project Ga0067045, IMG submission 59184) | Combined Assembly of (Gp0054472, Gp0054536) Wastewater bioreactor microbial communities from Singapore -Terephthalate degrading... | reverse complement strand
CTGGTCGGCCAACTGCCGGCTGACCAGCGCCGTGGACGACATGGCCGCCGCAGTGCTGAGCAACGCAGCGCTCTGAACTGGCTGTCCCAGCCACATCAACATCAAGGTCAGTGGCGTGGCGACAGCGATCATCTGCAAGCTGCCGGCCGCCAATACGGTTTTACGGGAAAGCCAGAAGTGCCCGAGGGAGAACTCCAGCCCAACCATGAACAGCAGCAGGGCCACGCCCAGCTCGGACAGAAAATCAAGCGCTTCTCCCGGCGCGACTACACCGCTGACCGACGGGCCCAGCAAGGCGCCGACGGCGAGGTAACCCAGCAAGGCGGGTACTCTGAACGCCGCCGTCGCCACCGCCGCGAGGCTGCATGCCGCCAGCAGGATCAGGGTGGCGCCGAGCAAGTCCTGCATCGGTCAGCGCCCCACCTGTGCAGATGCCCAGCGCACGATGTCCTGCGCGCCCAAGGCGCCGGCCTGACGCCCGATCTCCCGCCCACCCTGGAACAGGGCGAGCGTCGGAATGCTGCGGATGCCGAACTGCGCGGCCAGGTGGGGTTCTGCCTCGGTATTGACCTTGGCCAGCCTGACCCTGGGTTCGAGCTGGCGCGCCGCTTGCTGGAACTGCGGGGCCATCATCTTGCACGGCCCGCACCAAGGTGCCCAGAAATCGACCAACAGTGGCAGGTCGCTGCGCTCCACGTGGCGCGAGAACGTCGCCGTGGTCAACTCGATGGGTTCGCCCGTGAACAAGGGCTGCTGGCAGCGGCCGCAGTTGGGATGTTCCGATAGCTTCGCAGTCGGTACGCGGTTGATGGACTGGCAATGCGGACAGACGAGGTGAAGATCATTCTTCATGGTTCGCCTCCTTGGACCACAGTGAGGCTGCCGCGCTTCGGGTCACAGACAATGCCGACCAATCAACGCCTTGGAGCCAATCGTTCCCGTCTTTGCTTACTCCGGCCTCTTCCAAATGAGCAGCGATGAACGCTTCGGCCTGCATGAGCCACCTTTGGACAGTATCTTCCTTACTAGGAATCAGCAGGATTTCAGAGACGCTGCTGGCATCCAGCCCGTCCACACGGATAAGCAGAAAAATGCGCCGCCACAAACGCGGCATGTCCTTCAGCAGGTCGAATGCAAAAGCGAACTCGCTCGACCGATCAACTAGCTCCTCCTGTTCCGCGATCGTTGCGGCATCGGGATGCTGACTGTCAGCGATGATATCGGCCAGCCTGAGTGTGTCATCGGGCTGATAAAATTCGAAGACTTCCTCTTCCACCATGGCCTCGGCGACGTCTTGGGCATCCGGTTCGACCGGCGCGTCCAGAGAAACGAATTCGCCAAATTGCCGGCTGCTTGCCACTTCGTTATCCAGGACGGCGAACAGATGCTTCAAAAGACCGGTGTAAGCCTCTTTTTCCCCCGGCACGGATTGCCATTCCACCTCAGCTCGGACAATCGCTTCATCCACCACGTCGCGCAGCGTCGGATAATCGCGCGGTAAATCGCCGACGGCCCGCAGATAAGCCAGCTCACGCCTTGCGACAGCCTCAAGTTTCGACAGTAGAGGCATTCGGGTCGCCTCGGCCTCATGGGCGGCTGATGCGGGTTTTGCGGCAATCCGCACCTTGAGCTCGCGCAAGCGCTCGCGTCGTGCTTTGCGCTTGATTTGATCCTGAGCATGCAGTCGGTCAAAATGCTTCTTGGCCTGACGGAACAACGACTGTGCGAGCATCTGCGCGAGGGGCGTCAGCTCGTCATGTGATGCAGTAACGCTGACAGTCTTTTTGCCGGGCAGGTGCATATAGCCACTGGCCAGAAATTGCCGCTTGATCTTGTCGCGATCAAGGACGATTTGAAGTTGCGCTGAATCTTTAGTGTGTTTGTCGAGCAATGGCTTGAGGGCGTGCTCGATCACATTTCCCAAAGCTCTCTGCCAAGGTTCATGAAACTCTTTGTCGATAGCTCGATAGCTATATTGCATCTGCATGTATGACTCCTTCGATGTCATTTCTATGGAGGTATGAATCGAGGATGCTCATATCCATAGATTTAGCTTTCTTGACTTTTTTTGTGGGAATCTTGTCAATGAGTCCCCCGAGCTAAGTAGCTCCGCTTTCATGAACAGCTTTACCCCAAGTGATATAGATACTGCGGGCGGGTTGAAGCGGTGCAGAGTTGTCCACGGCGGCGGTCGGCGCTTGCGACGAACCGGCCGACGCTGTGGGCAACTCGGGGCGCACCAGGGATTTTCATTCTAGGCGGCCTCCCGCATTGTCGGCAGTAGTGCCCAGTAGGTCCGATCCTGCGTCTCGTCTCCCTGGCTGCTGTGTTGTTGCTCGGTGTTGTACCTGTCTATGAAATGCGCAATGTCCGCCTTGGCCGCACTCACGTCGTCGCAGGCACGCAGGTACACCCGCTGGTACTTGATCGTTCGCCACACGCGCTCGACAAACACGTTGTCGCTCCAGGCCCCCTTGCCGTACATGGCCAGGTGGCAACCGCGCGCGAGGACAGCCCGGGTGAAGTCTTCGACTGTGAACTGGCTGCCCTAATTGTGTTGACGATCTCGGGCACCCCGAAGCGGGCATATGCCTGCTCGATGAATTCGCAAGCGTGGCAGGCTTTCAGCGTGATGGCCACCTTTTGGGCCAGCACCCGGCGGTTGGCTACATCGACGACGGCGGTGAGGTACACGAACCCCCTGGCCATGCGGATGTAGGTTGTATCCAGAGCCCAGACCTGGTTGGCGCGACAGATGTCCACCTTGCGCAGCAGGTAGGGGTTGACCTTATGCTGGGGGTTGCGCACGCTGGTACCCGGCTCTGGACATAGGACTTCGATGCCCATGCGTTGCATGAGCGTGCCCAGCTGGCGCCGGCCGACCCGCACGCCCTCTCGCAGCAGCATGCGAACACCCTTGAGGGGCGGCAGCTTCGGGCCGCGAAGCCGGACGATCGCAGTACCCCTCGACACCGGTCTTCGAAGCCGTCAGCCGGCGACTCGTTTCGTGAAGTCGGTTGTAAATCGTCGATGGCTGTAGTCGCTACACAGCGGCCCTTCGGGTCACGAAGTCCGTTCTAGGCTGATAGCGGAAATCCAGGCTTACCACGGTGAACGTCCGCTGCATCGCATTCCATTCGCTGACCAGCCCAAAGAGCATGGTTGCGATCGATATCAGCTTGCAAGCGCCCGGCAGCGACTGCCCCATCAGCTTGATATCACTACTAGAGGATGGTTTGTGACGGTGCGGAGAAAGAGGCTCGTAGAGCCAAGAATGGCAAGGTGGTCATTCTCGATGCCCGCCTTGGACAGCCCCGGTTGAACAATACCGACGCGAAAGACAACGTACTTACGTCGCGACGCCTTTCTCAGCACAACGAGCCTGTCCAGACTTCCGCGAACAAAGCGCGTCGGGCGACCCGCACGATGCTTGGTCTCACGCTCTGTGAGATGAGCAACCAAATTGGGAAAATTCCATGTCCACTTGGTCGATTTTTGCGCTTGGCCGCAGACCTCGTAGAGGTCTTTCACGCGGTTTCCAGGCGCGGCTCCAGAGGAATACTTGCAGTGCCACAAAGTCACAGTGATGGTCTGCTCCCCATCTTCAATAGCTACTACATCCGCGCTTTCCCCGGCATCGTCGTCATCAATGATGAACGCCGAAGGCCCTTGCTCCAGGTGCTCGATAAATTTTTGTTGAATAGAGCGGGGCCGAAGCGCGCCATCTTTCCATCGGCTTTCCTGATTTTGGAGCGTGTCGCCCCACGCCAGCGGAGCGATCAACTCTTGGTCATAAACCTCCGCTAGTTCTACACGCGGTTTCAGCAGTATTTCGCCCGAGAGTTGCGAGCCATCTGCAAGTCGTACGAGAGGTGGGTTGGTAGTGAAGAAGTTAACCGCCAGATCAGTCTTATTGAAGGCCTCGATGCTGACATCAGGTCCTTCGACCCGCACAATCGAATAGAACAGTCCCTGAGCTTCTCCTTCGGGAACTAGCGTCATCTTGAACACGGTCTCGACTTCACTGCCAGCCTTCAGCTTGAACGTAAACTCGTTACCTGCCGGGGTCCACTCGACAAGATCTAGCTGACACTCATGGAAACTGTATTTGTTTTCTCCATGCACAACCGTGATCTTGAAACTCGCCAACTCGAAGAGCTGATCGGGCCAGTCGATCATCATCGCGTGCTCATCGGGAAGCACGCCGCCTTTGCGTAACTCAGGGACGAGGGTGTGCTTGAGGAAGTCGTTGGGCTCGATGTTCTCGTTTGAGAGCTTGATCCCCAGGTCTCGGCACCAATCTCTCCAACCGGCCAGTGAGTCCGTTTGAAGGGACCAAATTTTTCCTTTACGTGAGCACCCAATGCTCACCCTCTTTCCGTCTTCGTAGCCAACGCCCATGACGTTCGACTTCATCTTGTCCTGCTGCAGCACGGGATCGATAGCGTCACGGACATCGAGGCCAGCAAACATCTGGTATCTGACATTCCGGCTCAAGCCCGTCAAACCCACGCTGTGCAGCGTCATTCGTCGCAGATTGCTGAAAGCCCTGAACACCTCCTCATCGCGAACCGGTTGCGGGTCAGTCGAGAGACTTTGAGCCAGCTTCCATGCGAAATACTTGCGGGAACTGTTAATGAAGAGAAGGTCTTTTTCCTCATCATAGAAGGCGATAAAAAGGTCCCAGGTATCGATGACGATGTCACGGGAGTCTGTCCAGTCAACCTTGTCTTCCTGATTGACAATGAAGACCAGCATCTTGTCTTGCTGACTGAAGATCGGCTGATAAATGACCTGGTTTGGTCGAAATGCATTTGCATACCCGGTGTGGTCGAAGTCCGTGACGCGAAACACCTCCGTGCTCAGCTTCGGGTTCATCGTGAGCGTAGATATCTCCAGTTCCGTCGCAACTTCCTCCAGTGGTTGAAGGTTTTCCACAAGCTCCGACAGCCTCGCTTGCGGGTCGATTGCGTCATAACTCAAGTCCGACAGCAGGTTGTTCCAATCAGCATCTTCTTGATAGAGGCTTTCAAGTGCTTCAGGCACGCCGTCTTCAGCAGTATTTGCCACGAAACTTGCGTCCCCGACATTGTCGGCCGCACGAGCGAAGCGACCAATAAACTGCAGCGTGATGCCAAGGCTCTTGTGGACGGAGTGCAGCGCGGCCACTTTGAGTTGTGGCAAGTCAAATCCTTCGCCGAACATATCCACACAGATCACGATCCTGTGCTCACCGCTTCGGATATTCCGAAGAACCTGTTCGCGGCCTTTCGTGTAGCTGTGGACGAGGACCGGGTTCAGGTCCGGAAACTCTGCGCTGTAGATGTTGTCAAACAGATCCTTAGCTTGACCAATCGTGTTGGCTCTCGCCAGCAGCATGTGGTCTAAGCCGCTTGCCAGATCGGCCCTCAGTCTCTCTACGGCTTTCCCGGCGATCCGAAGATCGGCCACAGAGCTGTCCGGCTCAAAGACTTGAAGGAACTGGATCGGCTTGAAGAACTCGTTCTCCTGGGCAAGCTGAAGTGGGTAGTTGTAGATGATCTTCCCGTTCAACGCCTTGCCGTCTTCCCGGAATGGCGTAGCGGTGAACAACAGCATTCGAGCATGAGCGCAATAACTTGAGAACCTGTTCCAGGTTGTCGCTTGCGCATGGTGCGCCTCATCGAAGAAGACTTCACTGAAGAGCGCTGCAAACGCTTTTTGCTCATTCTCATCACCTCGGCTGATGGAGGCCATCGTGGTCACCACAATGTTGCAGCTTCGGAGCGCGTCGAACTGGGCCGCGGTGGGCTTTCCTGTCAGCACGCCCACGACCGGATTGAGCACGTCAGTGACGATGCCCAATTTCCTCAGGAGCCCGTACTCCCTGAACTTATCTGCCGTCTGCTGCCGCAGAGCGTCTGTGGGCACTATGACCAAGATGCGATCACCGCGCGATTCGACGGTGATGGCCAGCATGACCTCCGTCTTCCCCGTCCCTGTGGGCATCACAATGATGGCCGGGTCTTTGCTCAAACTCCAGTGCGCCGCTATCGCGTGGAGCGCGCCGATTTGAGGTGCGCGCAAGCCAGGCCTAGCGGCGTGCCCCTCAACTGCAACAAGCTCGGAGACGTAGTTGATCCCGCCTCGCCATGATGCATGGGCCTCAGCCCTCAGCCGGTTGCCTTCAGCCAAGCTGTCTTCGACTTCCCGGAAGCGCGCATCCGCGATTTCAAGTATTCCGTCTATAACCTCACCATCAGTCCCGCGTAGCACCCCGGCGGGAGCCAGATCGGTGAAGTCAAATCCATTGACCATCAAATCGATGGCGTAGACAGCGCCGTCTTCAGTGGTCGCCTTGAGGCGTTTGAAATTCGGGCCTCGGGATCGATGGGCAACGACGGTGGCCGGATAAACCGCGCTCGCACGCCCGATGCAAGAGGCGTCGATTACGCCGTCCCGGTTCTGGAAGGCATATCTTGTCGGCAGGCGCAAGCGTGTTGCCTCAGCGAAATCCGCTTCTGTGACCATTCCCCTGCCTCCGTTCTGTATTCGCGCATCGTACTCATAGCGAGCAAAACTCATCAATCTTACGTAAGTCCATGCGCTGCCTGGTGCTGGACGGGGTGTAGCGGTGCGGCGCCAATGGCGCACCCACTTTCATCGAGGCGGCTGCGTCCACCAACGAAGAGTTGCACACGCTGCTGCAGACCGTCATCGCCCGGTTCATAAATGTGCTCACGCGCCGGGGCGTATTGGTCTAGGAGATGGGGCAGACCCAGCGACGACCTCACCTTCTGCATGCTGTCGACCGATAGCGCGGTGTTCTGAACGTCCGCAACGTAGCGCATGCAGAACGAACGTTCGGCGCCCGCTCCCAGCAGACCGCACTCGCTGCAAAGATAACTGGGAGGACTTGCGCCGGCCGAACCTACTGCACTGCGGCAGTAAACTGGGTACTGCACAGACCTACCAAGCGAGCGTCTCAGACGGTCAATGTAGCGTTCGCGACGTGCTGGCCTCTTCGTAGCGGTTCAGGCGTGGGGCGTTCGAGAATGAATGTTCACTCAGTGAGAGCGCATGACGATTGTTGTAGCCGGATTCGACATCGACCCGCCGTCTTCATACCGTAGGTTCGTAGGTCTCCTAGACGACGAGCCGACCACCCAGCCTGCTCCGACCAAAGCGGAACTGGCGGAGGAGGAACGTCAGCTCTACGCCGAGGCGCTCAAGAAGCCAACGAAGGCATTTCTCTTCGCAGATTCTTTGTTGTCAAGAGCTGCAGATGGCCGTCGTCAGGCGGTAGCGGGCGAAGCCGAGAAGCTTTTCGAGCTAGAGATCAGTCTTTCGATTCCTGATTTTTCTCCACATGGCTATCCGTCTCGAAGATTCACGATCCTGCGCAAGACTTCGTGCGGAGTCGCTTATTCGGGAAGTCCACACATGTGGCAGTTCACCGTCGAGCGCTTCAGGGAGGAGATGCGCAATCTGCACTACACCTGGGCAGGAAGCGACTATGGAGTTCCCGGGCACTACGCCATCTGCAAGGCTAACGACCCGGAGGACATGGCTTTCGCGAAAGGCACGTTCGACGAGAGCATTAACTTTGACTCGAGAGAGCTCCCGCCTCTCGAGGGCGCATTCGTGGCGGACGTGTTCGCTTCTTGCTTCGACGCTGCGCTCATGGATCACTTCCCGAAGGAGTACGACAACGAGGGACAGCCTGTCAGCTTCGAAATACCGATCGAATTTCTCTTGCAGGTGTATTGCGAGAAAGATAAGGCACCAAAGATCTACAGGTTCGGTTGGGAAGACGACAGAGGGCAGTTTCCCACAGGGTACAAGTCTGTTCGCGCTGAAGTTCAGTGCGACGAGGTGGCAGTTCTTGGCCAGGTCAGTTGGTGGCCACCCTTGGTACAAGTCCGACAGCAGGCCATCGCCGAAGGAAAGTCAGTACAACGCGCGATGGAGCAGAAGCTCGTCTCTTTAATAGTCGCGAACGCTCAGGCTAACTATGTCGGGGGTCGACTTCGTGCCGGGACACTTTCATGCAGAGGCTTTGAAAAGCGCAAGTTGCAAACGGGGAACTGTGCGACATCCTCTGGAACCCAAGCATGACCACGCCACCACGGATCTGGCAGCCGATGCCGAACGGGATGTTTTCGCAGTGTTGGGAGGATGGCGCGCACCGTCTTGATGCGATCGGACGGCAATTCGAGGGACATAGTCGAAACGCAGGCGGCGGTCAATCCAGTTCCAGTACTGCCTTCTCGGAGGCAGCCATGCAGCGGTAGCGGACCTCCGGCCCCATGTCCTGAGTGACGGCTCCAGTTAAGGCTTGTGTGACACCTGCCCAGCCGCACAGGCGGTCGAGCACCCTCACTGCTGTCGGGCAGGTGTTGCATAAGCCTCGAGGGAGGAAACCGCGGCGACCGCTACGGTAGCTGTCGAACGCGGTGGCTATGGCGATTGCTCTACGCGCGGGTCGCGAGTTGGCAGCCTGCAACTGAGCATCGACACCGCATCGATGACCGCAGGCGCCCATCTGTGTGCCACTTCGATGCGGCAGGAGCTCTTGGCCGAGCCTGCGCAGACGCTGACCAGGCGACACACGCAGCAGCCCACCGGGCGCCATGTCCAGCGTCGAGTTGATCGGCGGTGTTCGAGTGTGGTCATGGTGCCGGCGGCGCCCGAATCGAGCAGTCGCGCAAGAAGACCTGCAGCACCACCATCGCGTTGCCGCAATGCGCACAGACGAAGGTCGGACGTGGTGAGTCCGACCCATCGTCGGCCACCGCTTCAGGCGGTAGCGGTATCACCTGCAACAACTGGCGCGCCAGCGCCAGGTTATCCCGCCGGTTGCTGTTGGCCAGCAGGCCGTAGTGCCGGATCCGGTGGAAGCCGCCCGGTAGCACATGCAGCAGGAAGCGGCGCATGAACTCCTGCGGGCTCAGCGTCATCGCCTTGTGACGCGTCTTGCCCTTGGCGCCGTCCTTGGCTCGATAGTCCTTCCAGTGGAAGGTGACGCCGCGCTCGTCCATCGCCAGCAGCCGGCTGTTGGAGATGGCCACACGGTGCGTGTAGCGCGACAGGTAGGCCAGGACCGCCTGCGGTCCGGCGAATGGCCGCTTGGCATAGACCACCCACTCGCACCTGCGCAGCGGCGCGAGCCAGGCCTTGAATGCAGCGGCTTGGGCCAGTGCTGCGTGCTCGCCGAAGAACCTGAGCTTGCTGCCGTCGTGCAGCCGCTGCAGCTCCTCCAGGAAGCGGCGCCTGAACAGCCGGGACAGCACGCGCACCGGCAGGAAGAACCCCGGGCGGCAGGCGACCCAAGTCCTGCCGTCGGGCGCCAACCCGCCGCCTGGCACGATGCCGTGCACGTGGGGGTGGTGGGTCAGTGCCGAGCCCCAGGTGTGCAGCACCAGCGTGGCGCCGATGTGGGCGCCCAGGTGCTTGGGATCGGCCGCGATACGCAGCAGCGTCTGGGCGGCGATGTCGAACAGCAAGCCGTACAGCGCCGCCTTGTTCTGGTACGCGATGTCGGCGATCGGCGCCGGCAGCGTGAAGACCACGTGGTAGTACTCCACCGGCAACAGATCGGCCGCTCGCGCATCTAGCCAGCGCTTAGCCGCGCGGCTCTGGCACTTCGGGCAGTGCCGGTTGCGGCAGGAGTTGTACGAGACCTCGTCCTGGCCGCAGCCATCGCAGCGCAGGACATGGCCGCCCAGTGCCGCCGTGCGGCACTGGGTGATGGCCGACATCACCTTGAGCTGCGCCAGGCTCAGGTGACCGCGCTGGGCGTCACGCCAGGCGGATCCATGGGCACGGAAGATGTCGGCGACCTCCAGGGCGGGTCGCGCCTGCACGATGGCGTACCACTACAGGGCTGGTGGCTGCGGTGCAGGTTCGGGCGCTGGTTCGCCAGCGGGCTTGGCGGACGTGTGATCCAGAGGGCTGATGACCCGGCGCAGCAGGTCGGTGGCCACAGCAGCGTACAGGGTGGTGGTGTCCAGCCGCTTGTGCCCGAGCAGCACCTGGATGACGCGGATATCGACCTTCTGCTCCAGCAGATGGGTGGCAAAGGCATGGCGCAGACCGTGTGGCGTGATGCGCTTGTCGATGCCGGCGGTGGCGGCGGCCAGGTGCACGGCGCGGTTGAGCTGGCGCGCGGTGACGTGATCGGTGGGGTCCAGGCCCGGGAACAGCCAACCACCGTGGCGGATCTTGCCCTGGGCATGGCCCAGCCTCCACCAGGCGCGCAGCCGCTCCAGCAGCACCGGGCTGAGCATGGCGTAGCGATCCTTGCGGCCCTTGCCCTGCTCCACGCGCAGGGTCATGCGCTCGCCATCGATGTCGCCGACCTTGAGCGAGACGACTTCGCTCACGCGCAGGCCCGCGCCGTAGGCCACCGACATGGCGGCCTGGTGCTTGAGGTTGGGCGCAGCGGCGATCAGGCGGCCGACTTCCTCGGGACTCAGGATCACGGGCAGCTTGCGAGGCACCGCCACATGCGTCATCTTGAGCATGAGCTCGGGCCGGCCCAGCGTGATGTCGAAGAAGAACTTCAGCCCGGTGATGGTGGCGTTGATGGTGACCGGTCCAGTTCCGGTATCCACCAGGTGCAACTGGAAACGGCGCAGATCCTCGGCGGTGGCGGTGTGCGGCGAACGGCCCAGGAAGCTGGCGAGCTTGCGCACGGCGCGGATGTAGCCCTCCTGCGTGTGCTCGGCGAACTGGCGCATGCGCATGTCGTCGAGCATGCGTTGGCGCAGCGGCGAGACGGCCGCGGATGGGGTCGGGGTGGAGATGTCCATGATCCTGCTCCTGTCGGTGACCGAGGCGGATTGCCTCGATCGCCAACATCGCAGAATCACGGGCGTAACGAAACGCCACCAACGTAGCCGGAGCGTCTACCGCGCGAGCGGTTTAGTCCATCGCTGCATTACCGACATCGACATCACCTGCATTGCTCGGATGGCGGCCGCGGATGACTGTCGTTCGAGCTACGCTCCCGCGTTCTTTCGTCCACAGCTTCGCTACTCGACACAACCAACTCAACTGGACCATACCCCGCGTAAACAGTCTCGCCATCGGTCAACCGAGTGACCATCCACCATCCATGGTGCTGCTGCACGAGATAGTCAATCGGCATCCCCTTCAACGGAATTTCTCGCAGGCGCACCGCGCCGCGCAGGTCAGGTACACGTAGCCGCGTGGCGTAAATCGTTTCCACGGTCATGCCCTTGCTACAGGCACATCCGCCAGACAGGTGGTGTAGGCCGGCGTGCGCCGCTCCTGCTTCATGGTCCATACCCGATTCACCCCGAGCTTGCCGGTCCCGCCCGAGTGAATGGTCCCTTTGCCGAAACGGGTGTTGATCACATCCATGGCGGTCATGAGTCTTGTGCGATCACGCGTGGCCGGTGCATCGTTGGGATCGTCAAGCTCCAGCTCCCTTTGATGGACATTCGCTGATTGCAGGTCCACCAGGATGACACCGGCCTTGATGAACTGGTAGCCGGCCAAGTACATGAAGCGCATGCCGTCGGTGGCAGCCTTGGTCAGCGCCAGGGTGTCGTCGGTGGGTCGGCGCAGCGGCACGACCACACTGCGCGAACACTGCGGCCCTGGCCGATAGGGTGAGGTGTGCATGAATACCAGCATCTCGGTCGCCAGGCTCTTCTGCTTTCTCAGCTTCTCCGCGGCACGGGCGGCAAACTCGCTCACCGCTTCGATCAGAGGCGCCAGCTGATGCACCGGCTTCCCGAATGAGCGCGTGCAGGCGATCTGCTGCTTGGGTCCCGGCGCGTCGTCCAGATCGACGCAGGGCTGGCCCTGCAGTTCACGCACGGTCTTCTCCAGGGTCACGCTCCAGCCCCGTCGAGCAGTGGCCGGATCCATGCGGGTCAGGTCCAGCACGGTCCGGATGCCGCCGTCTCGAAGCTGCGCGGAGATCCGGGGCCCCACACCCCAGACATCGCCCACTTCGGTGGCCTGCAACACATCGTCCAGGTCCTGGGCAGGCAGGGCAGCCAGGTTGAACACCTGGGCAAATTCCTTGGGATAGCTGCCCGGCTTGCGCTCGGTGGTCTTGGCAATGTGGTTCGCCAGCTTGGCCAGCGTCTTGGTTGGCGCCATGCCGATGCAGGTCGGGATGCCCGTCCACTGCAGGATGCGCTCCCGCACCTTGCGACCGCGGGCCACGAGATCACCGCGCACGCCATGCAGGCCGATGAAGCTCTCGTCGATCGAATAGATCTCCTGCGTCGGCCCAAGCCCGGCCGCCAGGGTCATCATGCGGTCGCTCATGTCGCCGTAGAGCACAAAGTTGGCCGACAGCGCCACCAGCCCAGCCGACTCTTCCAGATGACGGATCTTGAACCAGGGCGCGGCCATCTTGATGCCCAGGTCCTTGGCCTCGTTGCTGCGCGCGATGGCGCAACCATCGTTGTTAGACAGGACCACCACCGGACGCCCGTTCAGGCTGGGCCGGAACACCCTTTCGCAGGAGACATAAAAGTTGTTGCCGTCGACCAGCGCGTACATGGCGGCATTCCTCGCATCGGATGACCGCTCAAAGCACGAAGCGCTTGATGCTGGACGTGACCACACCCCAGACCTCGATGGTCTGTCCTTCCTTGGGCACGATGTCCGGGAACGTGGGGTTGGCCGCCTTCAGGCGCATGCGACCAAGGCGCTGGGAGAGCTCCTTGACCGTGAATTCCCCGTCGACGGTCGCCACCACGATGTGGCCGTGAACCGGGCGCACGGCGCGATCCACCACGAGCAGGTCACCGTCGTCGATGCCTTTCTCCCGCATGGAAATCCCGCGTGCGCGCCAGAAATAGGTCGACTGGGGGTGCTGGATCAGGATCTGGGTCAGATCCAGGCGGTTGACCTCGAAGTCTTCCGCAGGAGACGGAAACCCCGCACGGATGTACCCGGCAGCGATGGGCAGCATCAACGACGCGGCCGACAACGGCACGGGTTCGGAGAAATTGCCAATACTGTTCATATGTACAGCATACGGCTTTGATCATCTGCACACCAGAATGTCCGCATGTGCTCCAACTACGATGCCTGCACCAGCACCGAGCGCCTGAGGCTGCACTTCGGTGTCGAGCTGCCCGCCGGGGTAAACCTGCGGAAGGACGTCTGGCCGGCGTACCAGGCGCCGTTCGTTCGCAGGCACCCCAACGCCGATGTGGGTGACGATGCCGTGCCGCCACGCGAATCGCTGGTGGGACTATTCGGGATGGTGCCGCACTGGAGTGGTGACGTGGCCTTCGGCCGGCGCACCTACAACGCCAGGTCAGAGACTGTGGCAGAGAAGCCCAGCTTCAGGGACGCCTGGCGCAACGGGCAGCACTGCATCGTGCCGGTGGAGGCGATCTATGAGCCCGACTGGCGCAGTGGATCCGCGGTGCCAACGCGCATCCAGCGCAAGGATGGCCACCCCATCGGCATCGCCGGTTTGTGGACCAGCAACCGCAAGGCCACGGGGGAAGAACTCTTGAGCTTCACCATGCTCACGATCAACGCAGACGACCACGAGCTGTTCAAGCACTTCCACAAGCCCCAGGACGAAAAGCGCATGGTGGTAATCCTGCACGAGCACCAGTACGACGAGTGGCTGAAGGCGCCGGCGGCGAAGTCGATGGACTTCATGCGGCAGTATCCGGCACACCTGCTGATCTCGACGCCGGATCCAGACCGCGGGAAGAAGAAGCGGTAGTCAACAGGACAGCAATAGAGAGAGGAGAAACATCAAATCAAGCGGTCTAAACCGACCTTGGCGAAAACAGATGGCACAGAAAAAGAATAGCCCGCCAGAGCGGGCCGAACCTTGGATGCTGTCACGCACTCAAGGAGGATTGGACTGAAATGGTGCCAGTTGTTATCCAGGAATGCATCCTCAGAATGAGGTAGTGGCGCAAACGACAGAACGATATGCTGAGGGGGCCACCGCGGGTTTCGTTGAATCGTTTAGAGGATCGCCATCGTCGAGATTCACCCGGCCTCGCTGCCAGAGCCCACACAGCAACTCCCCAGGAAGCAAACCTCTTCGATGCTGCGAGCACAAGGCCTACGAGCGCGCAATAGACTCTTCTCCAGGGCGCTCCCCACTTCCTAAGTAGCGCTTCGCTTTTTCGCGGACCTTCTCTCTTGTTCCGCACGCCGGACGATAGTTCGAGTGAGCTCCACCACTTCGACCTCCAGAGCGTTAGCTAGTCGAAAAAACACCGCCAAAGAAGGCTGAGTCTCAGCAAGCTCCAGCCTCGCCACAAAGCTCCTGTGAACGTCAGCACGATGAGCAAGCTCCTCTTGGCTGATGTTGATCTCCGTGCGCCGAGCCTTGATCGCTGTCGCCGCAGCGAGAAGTACCGGCAGATCTTGCACTTTGCGCATGCCCGCGACTCTTAACGGGAAAGCGCATTTATGCACCCGCATATATGGTACAAATTGGATGCGTGGAAGACCCGCTACTTTTGTTTTCAGGAGCCGTATGTTGACCCTCGCCAGCCTTCGTCCGGACGCGCCAACCGATCTGACAAACCTGTCCAAGGTGCTTCAGAAGCAGAACGCCGGAACAGCAGCACTCCCGAATGCGCTTCCTGAACCACTTCTGATTTCAGTGGCGCGCGACCTGAGATCGCTGGAAGCCTTCGACGAAGATTCAGACAGCGGGCAAGCGACTTTGGCCGCACCGATGATGCTGGTGTTTTCCCTCCTCCTCGGATCGCCAGGGCAGAACGCATCGCAGCTTTCGATTGGAGGTCGAGCCATGTTTGAGTCTCTCAAGTCGTACCAATGGGCGGTCGAAAGAGAGATCGTCACGAGGCTCACGGGCATTTCGGGATGTGACGACATGGATGTACTCATAGATCGTCTGACCGAAATCAACTCTGACGACAGCCCTTCAGATTCGACGGCCCTTTAGACACCACCGACCTTTCCTCCAGAAGCTCAAGAGGAAGATCAGGAATAGTCTTTGCCCATCTGAGTATGAATATCACTGAAAGCAGCAGTTTCACGGAGGACTTCCTCGAACCTGGCACAACACGTCTGTCTGCTTCTGCCGTCGCGAAACTGTTTGACATGAGGCCGCAAGATCTGGCCGAGTTCGCTGGCGTCCAGATTGTCACGCCGCTCCCCCTCCCAGAGTCGGAAAAATTGCAAGGTGTTCTGCGTGAACTTATGCGCCTGGTGTCATTGGCCACCAGGGTGGAGCCGGATTTGCAACGCTCGGTCGGCCTCATCAAAGGTGCCTCGATTTCGGCGCTCGGTGGCAAGACGTTGATGCAACTGGCTGGCGCAGGCCGGATGGATGACGCAGTTGGCTATCTTGAATCAATCAGGTCCGGGTACCTTGGGTAACGAGTAACACGCCTTGCGTCGCCATGCTGAAATACATCCTCGCTTCGAGTGTTGATGCCGACCGGAAGCAGGCAGATGGATGAACCTGACGGGCAGTACCGATGCGGGAAACGGAGGACGTCATGACGATGCCAAATGAACGCGCGCGGGCTCTCCGCTTGGCCGGTGAAATTCTGCGGAAGATGCTTGCAAGGGACGACATGCCTGAGAACCTTCGTTGCCTGGCAAGGGTTGCGTTGCGCCACTATCCGGATCCACGCGAGCTCGAACAGATGATCGGTGATATCGATCGCCTGCCGCACGGGTTTCTCGATCAGCGATGGCTTGCCCCGGAAGAGACCGTCAAAGATTATGCGACCGGTACCGTGTCAGGAAATGGCGCGAGAAGCCGATCGACGATGACCAAGAACGTGAGAAAAGCTATGCAATCGGCTCCTGAGTCGTCTGAATGGGGTTGCGTCCGGCCAGTAGGTCGAGAGTTCGGCAGTCCGGACTCCGTCCCCTGAATGAACCGCCCCGGGTTTTGAAGAGGCTCTTTTCCCTGAGAGGATAGAGCCATGAGCAAGAATTCGAACCAATTTTCACCCGAGGTGCGAGAACAAGCCGTTCGCTTGGTGCGCGAGCACCGAGGCGAGTACCCCTTGATGTGGGCCGCCATCGAATCCATCGCCCCCATGATCTGCTGCGTTCCCCAGACCCTCAACGAATAGGTCAAGCGAGACCAGATCGATTCCAGCGAGCGCGACGGCATCACGACATCCGAGCGTAAACAGATGAAGGCGCTGGAGTGCGAGGTCAAAGAGGTGCACAAAGCCAATGAGAGATCCTCAAGCTGGCCAGCGCGCTTTTCGCCCAGGCGGAACTCGACCGCCGTCTGCAGTCCTGAACAAGTTTGTCGATCAGCGTCGACAGGCCTACGGGGTCGAGTCGATTTGCGAAGTGTTGAAGATCGCCCTGTCAGGCTATTGGCGCCATGCTGCTCATCAGCGCGGTCCTCAGCTGCGCTGCACGCGCGCCCAACGTGACGACAATCTGGTGCCGCACATGGAACGCGTGTGGCACGCCAACATGCAGGTCTACGGCGCCGACAAGGTCTGGAGACAGCTCAACCGCGAAGGCATCACCATTGCCCGCTGCACAGTCGAGCGGCTGATGCGGCGCCTTGGCTTGCAGGGCGTGCGCCGTGGCAAGGTGGAGCGCACCACCATCAGCGACGCTCGGGCACCGTGCCCGCTGGACCGGGTCAACCGGCAATTCAAAGCCGAGCGGCCCAACCAGCTGAGGGTCTCGGACTTCACCTACGTTTCAACCTGGCAAGGCTGGCTGTACGTGGCCTTTGTGATCGACGCGTGCGCCCGGCGCATGTGGGCTGGCGGGTGAGCAGTTCGATGCGTACGGACTTCGTGCTCAATACGCTGGAGCAGGCGCTGTACGCACGCAAGCCTGAGCGCGACGGCGGCTTGGTCTGTCACTCCGACAGGGGGCGCAATATGTCAGTATCCGCTACACAGAGTGACTGGCCGAGGCCGGTATCGAACCCTCTGTGGGCAGCAAGGGCAACAGCTATGACAACGCGCTGGCCGAGACGATCAACGGGCTGTACAAGGCCGAATTGATCCACCGACGAGCAACGTGGAAGACAAGGAATCGGTGGAGTTGGCCACCCTCGAATGGGTGTCATGGTTCAACCACCACCGGCTGCTCGAACCCATCGGCTACATCCCGTCCGCCGAGGCTGAGGCAAACTACTACCGGCAACTCGCCAGTCAGGTCTCCATGGTGGTGGCCTGACTTAAACCAACCGGCCTCCACGATTCCCGGGGTGGTTCACCATGCCCATGAAAATCAGAACGCCAAGTTTGCGCAAACAAACGGGGGCATCCATACCAACAATAAGGCTGAACTCCAGCACCAAGGATTCTCTTGAGGCTTTACTGCGAGAGGTCAGAGCCTGCAAGATATGTTCCGCAAGTCTCCCGATGGACCCACGGCCAGTACTTCAATGTCATGGATCTGCACGTATCCTCATCGTCGGACAAGCACCCGGCCGGAAAGTACATGAATCAGGCATTCCGTTTCAAGACGCCAGCGGCGAGCGGCTCCGTTCTTGGCTTGGGGTTACATCTGAAATCTTCTATGACGAACGTCGAGTCGCCATCTTGCCCATGGGGTTTTGCTTTCCCGGAACTGGTGTTTCGGGCGATCTACCCCCACGACCTGAGTGCGCTCCAGCATGGCGAAATGAACTTCTCAAGCACCTAAAGTCCATCCAACTCACCTTGGTCATTGGGCAGTTTGCTCAAGACTACCATCTCCCCAATGCAGGCTCATCGGTGACGGAGGTGGTTCAGTCTTGGCGCATGCACCTGCCAAGCGTCATTCCACTTCCTCATCCAAGCCCGAGGAACAATCGATGGCTTGCACAAAACCCCTGGTTCGAAGCTGAGCTATTGCCTGTACTAAGGAAACGTGTCGCCCTCTCACTCAGTGATGCCTAACAAGTCACTTGTAGGCTCCCTCTGAGTCACATCTTAAGGACACGTATCGTGTTTCCTAACAGCGCACCCGTCCTTGATGGACGGCTCCGAAGATACATCTCAGAGAGTCCACAAACCGTCTACTAAAGCCATTTGAGCCAGCGAAAAACCGCTAACAACCCAACACTCATTAGTAAGCAAAGACCTACCAACACCCAGAAACCGTTGGTGGCATCTGCGAACGGCAGTCCCAGAAGATTGGCGCCAAACAGGCCAGTGACAAAGTTCAAGGGCAAGAAGATTGTGGATACCACGGCAAAAACATAAGAGCTTTGGTTCAGCTGTCGCTCCTGAATGCGGTTTGCCTGGTCACTGAGGATATCGATACGGTCACGCAAATTCTCCAGCGTTTCGAGCAACCGCAACAGCTGGTTCAGGTGCTCCTCCAGTCGGCCTCGATGATTGGTATTCAGCGGCGGGACGACGAGGGTTGTCAACGTTTGAAGAACGGCCCGCTGGGGGCCAAGATGACGCAGAAAGCCAGAGATCGCGGTCTGGGTATTGGCCATGCTCGGGCATGCCGCTTCCGTCTGGTGTTGAACCAGAAGGCCGCCGATCAGATTCACCCCATCCTCTAGCATCTCGACCTGCTCGGAAACTTCCGAGAGGTGCTCTTCGATGAGATCGCAAAGGAAGTCACCTGGCGTTGCCGAGCCCCGCCCCTGAGAGATGTCTTCCGCAAGTTCGAGGATGGGATCCACATCCTCCTCGCGGGTCGTGATAACCCGACGCTCATCAATCCAGATTCGCATGGACACCATGTCCTCCGGATGCCCCACTCCATCAGCTCTCAAATGCATCGCTTTGAGCAAAACCATCACGCCCTGCCCGTGGACGCGCAACCGCGAGCGGGTATCTTCAGACACCATCGCTGCGGCGATCAGCTTGTCCAGGCCGGTCACGCTTGAGAGAAAACTCTCCGTCTCGCGGTGGTGGATGCACATGTGCAACCACGACGCACCGCCGGTCATCTGGAGAAGATGGAGAAACCCAGGCGTACGCTCTGCTTCGATCATGGCTATCAACCCACGGTGGATTCAACCTCGAAGTTAACGGTATCTCCAACCCGTAGCACGCCACCTACGACGATCCGTGCCGTGGCGCCCCCGTGACCGCGCAGCGCGGCGTAACCGCCTTCACCGAGTTCGTCCTCCATGCGTGAACAAGGAGGACATGGCCCCGTGATTTCAATGCGGACCGATCCGCCAATTCGCCAGACAAAGCGTTCTTCCCGGAAGGGTGAATGCATTGCGGCGACGTTGATGCCCGAGATCACAAGGTTGCGCCGCAAACGCTCCGGGGCAATTGGAGCTTGCCCCGTCCAGACCCCGAGCAAGCCAAGGTGCTCAGCTTGGATCAGACTCAGCTCGCGATGGCGTTGCGCATCCGACTGACGAAGCTTCAGGGAGCGGTGATCGCCAATCAGCCCGAGACCCGGTTCGGCCCTGGCCTCCTGCACGGACACTGCGTCCTTGAGGCGATCCGGGCGCAGAACGATGGCATCAAGCCGACCTGTGCCATGAAAGCGCCGGACCAGGTCGCGCAGCGTGCTGCCCATCGTTCAGACTCGAATGAGGTGCATCACAAGACTTCCTCTATGTGCAGTTCGCGTTGCCGGAAGCTGACAACATCACCGGCTCGGGCATCTGCGATCGCTGCGTAGATG
>Ga0067045_1029585_pt1 | contig 19564 bp, 16 predicted proteins | sample TerdegcTABiofilm_FD_59184 | JGI IMG/M metagenome (GOLD analysis project Ga0067045, IMG submission 59184) | Combined Assembly of (Gp0054472, Gp0054536) Wastewater bioreactor microbial communities from Singapore -Terephthalate degrading... | reverse complement strand
TGTACAGGACTTACGCCTTTTATTGCCAAAATCCAGATTTTATGCCGATTCCCAAAGATCCTGAAACAAGTTCAGGATGACGGGTTCATGTCGGTTTCCTCGAATTTGAGCGTAACTCCTGTGTGTAGCTCAGACCTTCAGGTCTGCAGGATATACGGGATTTCCAATCGGAAGTTTTTTATCAGACTTGCTATAAAGTTTTGGCTTTCCATCCCTGTCGGTTTTTTTCTCCTGTCCGGAGCGGGTTTTGTTTGCTCTTGTTATGAGATTGTGATATAATGGAATAAATTCAGGGGATTGGTGTATATATAAATGTGGTAAAAGTATGGGTCTGGAGTGTTTGTTATGGCAAAAATGAGTTACAAGGAGTTTATGGATAGAAAAGAGGGAAAGGGTTGGAAATATATCCTCCTGAACCTTCTTAAGATCATGGTTATGATCGGGGTTATAGGCGGAACAATTTATTTCATCAATACTAAATTTCCCAATTTACTCAAGAATATAAAAGTTCCCGATATAGTCGGTTTCTTTTCTCCCCTCAAGTCTTATTATGTATCGGGCAAGGTGGAGGTCTATCGCAGCGGCAAGAAGGAGTGGGAAACCCATAGCGGTTCTTTTTCACTCTACAAGGGAGATACCGTCAATACCAGTCAGGCGGACATAACGGTTCTGACGGCATCGGGAGCCAATAACCTCCGTCTTTCTCCCGAAGCGGAGATGGCTTTTCGCGATAACAAGGACAAGATGATAGACCTGCGCATGAATAGCGGAGCCATCTATGTGGAAGCATACGATCAAACCTTCAGAATCCAGACCCCTTACGGTTTTGCCAAGGTCAACAAGGGGAAGATTCTGGTGGATCTGACCACCGAGGGGATTACAAAATATTACTGCTTCTCCGGCAACGCCCTGATCTTTACCAATACTTCCGGCGAGGTGAGCCTGAAAGGATTACAGAAGACCTATGTGGGTTCCAACGGCGTGGTGGCCGAAGTGCGGGAGATCGACTATAACTATCTGGGCAAATGGGAAAGATGGAACCTGGCTTTCGTGTTGAACAACAAGAATATGGGAACCAAACCTCCCGCCTTTGAATACCTGGCTAAAAATGATAGTTCATCAAGCCAGGGAAAAAGCCAGGCTCGCACCTTCCGACTGGAAGATCCCGACGGAACCTACGGAGGAACCAACCCCTATCCCAAATATCAGGGAGGAACCGAAACAGCGGAAGATTCGGGAGGAAACCGGGGTGGAGATCAGGGGGGACCTCCGGGGCAGTTTAACCCCGGAGGAGGAGGAGATCCCGAAGCCGATGCCAACGGTCTGGTTCATTCTTTCGATAAGCAGCAAAAGGGAGAACAACAAAAAGGAGGAGGCAACGGTTTCTGGGGAACGGGAGGAAACAAACAGGAGGAAGGCGGAGGACAGGAACACTTCGGCGGCGGCGGAGCCGAAGGAGGAGGAGAACAGGGACAACCCGGCGGCGGCGGAGACAGACCCAAACCTCCCCAAGGACACGGCGAAGGACAGGATTCCATGAGCCGCGATGATGAATCTTCCAGCAATGACGCCATGTATTATCTGGATAACGAACAAAGGAAGAAGAGAAACCCCAACGCCAACATTCCCGGTCTGAACTCCAAAAAGAAGAAAAAGAAAAATCAGGTTCAGGAAGACAGCGGTCCCGGAACCTCCAGCGACTCCAAATCCGAGGGATCGGTGGTTTTAACTCCGGATAAATAGACGGATTTCTTTGGCTGAGGAAGCCGTTTTCCGATAAAAACTCCCGTGGGTTTTCTCCCTGAGGGGTTTTTGGTTTCGGTTCCTGTAAAAAACTTCCTGATTAAAAGCCCTTTCACAGGGAGGAAAAATTACAGAATATACTAATTCTTATAGCAGGAATAAACCTGTCTCCCGACGTCTGTAAAAGCGGAGAAGCGAAGAAATTTCTCAAAAAGGGGCAGCGGAATGGAATTCCAGATTACGGTAAGCAATCTTATCAAGAAATTTAACAACAAGAAGATCATTGATAACATTTCTTTTTTTGCATTTAAAGGTAAAACCCTGGGCATTGTAGGCCCGCGAAAATCGGGCAAGACGGTCTTGTCCCGGATGTTGGCGGGGATAGAGAATCCCACCCAGGGGGAGATAAAATTTTTCGATACCACCTACCGAGAGAACAGAATCGAAATCAACCGGAGAATGGGATTTGTGCCACAGGGAGACTGTTTCTATCCCAACTGGACGGTAGGGGAAAATATGGAGTTTTTCGGTTCTCTTTATGGCGTGGATATAAAAAAAATAATGGAGGGGGAACCTTCTCTGGTTGATACCCTGGAACTGGGAGAGAGATTAAACGACAACGCCGGCATTCTGTCTCCGGGGATGAAGAAGAGATTATCCATGATGTTATCCCTGATGCATGAACCCTGGGTGCTGATCCTGGATGATCCCCTGCAGGGTCTGGACGGCAGTAGCAAGAGATTTATTATCGATTTTCTGAAAAAGCTCAATAAGGAAAAAAAGACCTCTATCATTTATATAGGGGGATTTCATGAGGAACTGGAAGATTTTCTGGATCAGGTGATGATTATAAATCACGGCAAAATGCACGGACTGGATACGGTGGCCAAACTGGTGGAAGAGGTTCAGGGAGGCATAATCCGTCTGGTGATGGGAGGCAGCTCTCCCCAGCTGGTGGATCGGATGAGGGAGATTCCGGGAGTGGTGGGGATAACTTTCCAGCGGGAGAGTATGATCATAAAATCCCAGGATCCCTCCAATACTCTTTCCATTCTGTACGCCAACCTGAACGCCCTGAAAGTGGAGATTGAGGAATTGAAGGTGTATAAGCCCAGTTTTCACACCGCTTACCTGAATACTATCGAGGATCTGTCAGAAAGGATGTAGGAAGTGTTTTCCATAGCCTTTAACGAAATTAAGATGATTTTTCAAAAGAGGGAGAATTTTATATTTCTTTTTATTCTGCCCGTCCTGTTTATACTGCTCATGGGGTATCTTCTGAATCTGGGAGAATATCGGCATGATTCCATAGTTCTGCCCGTGGTGAACATGGATGAGGGGAAAGTGGGAGACTATGTGATAAGCCGCCTGATCATGATGAAGGGGATCCGGATACAAAAAAATAAACCCGACGGTTCCCCCTTTAAACGGGATGATGTTCTATCGGGGATAGCATCGGGCAAATATCAGGTGGCACTGATTCTCCACCGGGATTTCAGCCGGGAGATTATCGAAAGAGGCGAGAGCCGACTGCATCTGGCCATGCAACCGGGATTGGACCCTCTTATGAAGGGGTTGCTGAAAAACGGCATCGAGGAAACGGTGGAAAACGGCGTGGTGGGCTATCTTAACAGAGAACCGGGACAGGAGGAACAGGAACTCCTTAACCTTCCCATGAAGAGGATCGAGGTGATCTCCTTTGTTCCGGATCAATCGGGGAAAACCCCCGTGCCGGACTTTTCCCTGCAGTTTCTGACGGGAATGGGTATCCTGTGGGCGTCCCTCATATCCTTTAGTATATTAAGTTTTTATGATCGGGAGAAATTTCTGGGAACTATTATAAGATACCGGGTCGCTCCTATAAAAAAGAGTTTTTTCATGGGGGGAAAATTCATAGCTTATTATATAATCGTTCTTTTGCAGCAATTGGTGTTGTTGGGCTTGAGTCTTCTGTTTGTGGATATAAAACCGGTTTCTTTGATTCCTCTCTGCCTCAGTTGTCTCCTGGTTTCCGCCTGTGCCGTCGCCTGGGGATTCTTCGTAACCTTCATGCCGGGAACCTCTTCCGACAAACGCCGGTGGAATCTGGCTGCTCTGCTGGTTTCCTCGGTGTTGGGAGGGTGTGTGGTGCCTTATTACATGGTGAATCCGCTTTTCAATTCCATAACTAAAATATTTCCCCAGAAATGGGCTTTAACGGCTTACTCTTATGCTCTTCTGCAACCGGCGAGCCGGTCGGGGGAATTTGCCCTCTGCCTGGTGGTTTTGCTCGTTTTCACCCTGGGCTTTCTGTCCGTTGCCCTGAAGCGGTGTTCCATGGGGGAAGAGTGGAAGGAATAAAGGAGATTCAGAAATTCCATGTCTAAAAGTTCGATAAATTTCCAACACGGTATCTCTTCCGCATCCGGAAAATTGGGAAAATTTGTCCGGGATGCCAGTTTATATTCCAAAAATCGCAATGAAACGGGAAAAATCCTGCAGGTGGCGGTGGTTGCCGACGACGCGGGAGCCTTTAAAACCGGCGAATTCCCCAGCGAACTGGCGGTGGAAATAGTCAGGCATTTCTTCGAGTCCCCCGCTTTCCTCAAATTCAAGCCCGATAAGGAGGCTACCCTGGAACAGGTGCTGGTGGGACTTTTCAAACAGATCAACGCCCATGTCTATGGTTTGGGACTCCGGGAAGGGAGTAATCCGAAACTTTCCATGACGGCGGTCTTTTTCGTCGAAGATACCTTCCATATCTGTCATGTGGGGACAGGCAGGGTGCTGAAGATTTCCGGCGACGAAGTAACCCAGATAACTCAGGATGTTTCTCCTCTGGCTCAGGGGATGAAACGGGGTATGTCCCTGGAGGAAGCCGTGAAAAGCCGTTCCTCGGATTCCCTTTATCATTTTATGGGAGTGGAGGGCGACGTTCCCGTCCAGTATATCATGGGGAACATCCTGCCGGGAGAGACCCTGCTGGTCATGACCAACGGAATTTCCGAATTTATCTCCAATCAGGAGGTAAAGGTCATTCTCCGGTCGGTGGATAATATTGCGGGAGCCTGTGTCCGTCTCACCTCCATCACCAGGGAACGGGGCATCAAGGATAACGCCAGTATTATCGCAGTCCATGCCCTGGAAGCGGATACCGACGCCGGTAGATCTGTCTCGGACATAAAGGAAAGAGTCGAGGATAATAAAAAAGCCGGTTGCACTATACTTTATATTTTTATTGTTTTTGCCGTTCTTGCACTGATTATCGTATCGGTTTATCTTATTCAGAAAAGCCTTAAAAAAATGAACGAAAATCTGGAAAAGCCCCTGACTAAGGAAAAAACCCGGACTCATCAGATCGACTACGGCGACACTTTCAAATCCAAAGAAGGCAAAGCATACCTGGTTATCGCTGAGGACAGCATGGAACTGGAAATAGGAATTATCAACAAAAAAACCAAGATCGAACCGGGTAAGAACAAATATGAGATCACCATGGCTTATAACGAGGTGGAACTTCTCCCCGTTCTCAATAAGGAAACCTATAATATTGATGTGAAAACCAATTATAAAACCAATATCGAGGTATATGAAAGTACCCGCAACCATATCTTTGTGAAGGAAGATCACCTTGAAGTCTATATCACCAAGGGATCCCATACCGTCATAACTCCCAGCGAACGGGAAGGAATAACCCAGGTGGTCATGAAAGGCATGATGAGCCCCCTCTACCTCCATACGGGCAAGGAAAGCCTCATCATCAAACTATCCCCCGACGTCGGCGAATAGAAGACCAACAGGGGCAGAGGAAGTTTGATTTTGAACTTTGAACTTTGGACTTTGAACTTTGGACTGTAGCGAAGGACTTTAGTCCTTCCTATAAAGAAGTTGGAAGTTAGAGGTTAGAATCGGCGTCCCGGCGGCGGTGATCGATATTGAAAAGGAGTGTTTTAATAGTGAATTTAATTGAGATAAAAAGGGCGAAAACGATAAAATCGGAGCAAATCCCTGGAAAAGACAAAAATTCATATTCTTTATTTAGTGTATTTTTCGCTTTATTGATTTCTGTCCTGCTCTTGCTGATTCCTGCGGGGTGTAAGAAGAAGGAAAAGACTGTCAAAAAGACTTCCGACGGGAAAACAATTCTCACCTTCTGGCATACCATGAATCGGGAAGAAACCGAAACCCTCCTGCCCATGGTGGAGCAGTTCGAGAAGGAGAATCCAGATATAAAAATCGAGATGCAGGCGGTTCCCTTCGATCAGGCTCAGAACAAGTTCAAGATCGTGGCACAGGCGGGGGATGCACCGGATATTTTCCGTTCCGAGATCGCCTGGACTCCCGAAGAAGCCGCTCTGGGATACCTGACCTGCCTTGATCAATATATAACTGAAGAGGATAAACAGGACTACCTCCCCGCCTGTCTCAATTATAATATTTATCAGGGTCATATTTACGGAATCCCACAGGTTACCGACTGTCTGGCTCTTTTATATAATAAGGAGATGTTTGAGAAGGCGGGAGTATCGGTTCCGGAGACCATGAAAGAGTTTGTGGAAGCGGGACAGAAATTAACCATTGACGAGAACGGCAAAAACGCATCGGAAGCCGGTTTTAACCCCGATAAGGTCAAACAGTACGCTTTTTATTTTGTGGGCAAGGCATATTTCTTCCAGCCTTTCCTCTGGTCTTTCGGCGGGGGTCTCATGGATCCCGATAAGAAGGAGATCCTTATAAATAATGAAGGATCGGTGGCAGGGTTGAAATTTCTTATATCCCTCAAGGACAAATATCACATAACTCCTTCCAAGTTCGATCTGCAGAGTTCCTACGACAATATGATGGCGGGATTCAAGGGGGGGCAATACGCCATGATCACCAACGGACCCTGGGCGACTTCCGATATTCTCAAGGGAGAGGCTTTCAGGGATCCGGAAAATCTGGGAGTGGCGGTCATTCCCAGGGGCCCTGCGGGATACGGATCTCCCGTGGGGGGACATAATTATGTGATTTCCAGAAACTGTACCGATGTGGAAAAAGCCTGGAAATTCATAAACTTCATGAACCGTCCTGAAAATCAGGCAAAACTGGCATTGAACAACAACCTGCTTCCCACCCGTAAATCCACCTATGAGATTCCTGAAGTTCAGCAGAATTACTTTATCGCAAATTTCTATCAGCAATTGAAAGTATCTAACAACCGTCCTGTGGTTCCCCAGGGGGGATTGCTCTATACCAGTTTCGATCCCTACTTCCAGGCAGCCTATCTGAACGCCATGACTCCGGAAGAAGCCCTCAACGAGGTGGCTTTAAACTGGAAAAAACTCATGGCATGGTAGGTCTGGAGGTCGGAGGTCGGCAGTCGGAGGTCAGGAGAAGGGAATCCGGTATGAAAAGGAAAACGGGGACGAAGACCAGTTCCTTCGGTGTCAGGGGCAGGAGTAACCACGACTCCAGCTCTTTTTATAATTCCAGACTCTATGAGGGAATAATAAAAGAAAATCCCGGAAGAGAGGCTAAAGGACAGGACAAGGAAAACAAAACCGAAATCGGGGGCAAACCGGAGTCAGAGACTATAGCCGAAGTCGGGGATAAACTGGAAATAGAAATCAAAGTCGAAGTAGAAGGTCAATCGGAAATCGTTGTAGGGGTTGAAAGAGATATTGAAATTAAATCCAAGATTGAGGATATGGGAAATCCTCTTCCTTCTTTTTGTTTGGATAAGGTATTTTGTAAGAGTAGCGAGTTCATGGAGGAGTTGCCCGATAATTCGGTTCATCTGATGGTTACTTCGCCTCCTTACAATGTGGGCAAGGACTATGATGAAAATCTGTCTTTAAGTGAGTATCTGCAATTTCTTAAAAGAGTCTGGAAAGAGGTTTATCGGGTTCTGGTTCCCGGCGGAAGATCCTGTATAAATATCGCCAATCTGGGCAGAAAACCCTACATCCCCCTTCATTCATATATAATTCAGGATATGGCGGATCTGGGTTTTTTGATGAGAGGCGAAATTATATGGAATAAAACCGGCGGAGGCAGTGGATCTACCGCCTGGGGCAGTTGGTTATCCGCCAAAAATCCCACATTAAGAGATGTTCATGAATATATCCTGATCTTTTCAAAGGGATCTTTTTCAAGAAACGGCAAGGACAAGGAAAGTTCCATCACCAGAGACGAGTTTCTGGAATTTACCAAAAGCGTCTGGAACTTTTCTCCCGAATCCGCAAAGAGGATCGGACATCCCGCCCCGTTTCCGGTAGAACTGCCTTATCGTTTGATTCAATTATATACTTTCAAACAGGATGTGGTCTTAGATCCCTTCATGGGGAGTGGTCAGACCGCGATAGCCTCCTTAAAGTCGGACAGATCCTTTGTGGGATATGAAATCAATGCCGATTATATCCTTTTAGCGGAAAAAAGGATTTCCATATTGAAAGGGGAAAACTACCAGGAGAATCTTGAAGAAATCCCCGACTTTTACCCATAATGAGGTGTAAGGATGTTTGGAAAGAAATTCACTATTTATCCGTATCTGTATGTTCTGCCGGCATTTCTGGTGATGAGCGTGCTGGTGTTTTATCCGTTGGGATTGAGTTTTTTTTACAGCATCACCGACATGAACCAGTATAACATGGGGACACCCTACGTGGCTCCTTCTTATAAGATAGTCTGGTTAAAGAACTTCCTAGATGCGGTAAAAGATCCCCAGATGATAAGGGTTTTTTGGCAAACCCTGGTGTGGACTCTGTCCTGCGTCTTTTTTCATGTGGGATTGGGACTGTTTCTGGCGATAATTTTAAACCGTCCTTTAGCCGGTAGAGCGATATACAGGATGCTGCTTCTGATTCCCTGGGCGGTTCCGTCGTTTATATCGGCGTTTTCGTGGAAATGGCTGTTCAATTACGACTACGGATTTATCAATCTGGTGTTAAAGAGTATGAATATGCCCGCCATAGACTGGATCTCCAACCCCAATACGGCCATGCTGGCGGCGATAATCACCAATATATGGCTGGGAGTTCCCTTTATGATGGTGATCATGTTGGGAGGTCTGCAGTCGATTTCGTCGGATATTTATGAGGCGGCTCAGGTGGACGGAGTGAATAGGATACAGAAGTTTTTTAAGATTACCCTGCCAATGCTGAAACCCATCGCCCTTCCTTCGGTACTTTTGGGTTTAATATGGACTTTCAATATGTTTAACGTTATATATCTGGTAACCGGTGGTGGACCTTATCAAAGAACGGAAATTATGGTAACTTACGCCTATAAGCAAGCCTTTGAGTACTGGAACTTCGGCCTTGCCAGCACCTACGGGATAATGATTCTGGTTATTCTGCTGGTCTTCTCCACCATTTACCAGAAAATATCCGGAACCGAAGAAAAATAGCAGATGGAAGTTGGAAGTTGGAAGTTGGAAGTTGGAAGTTGGAGATTGGAAGTCAGAGACAGGAGTGTAACGAAGGACTTCAGTCCTTCCTGTTCAGAGATAGGATGGCGAAAACCGGTGCGAGTTAATGCAGACCTGAAGGTCTGGGCTACTTCAGTCCTGCAATAAAGAATTTCGAGGTTAGAATGTAAATCAGGAGTTCAGTTCGGTCGATAAAGAAATTGGAGATTGGAAATCAGATGGGGGGAACCGGAAATGGTTGAGATCCGATTTCCGACTTCTATATAGGAGGTTAAGATGATAAATGATATAGAGGAAGTTTTGTTTACCGAGGAAGATATAAAGAGGAAAGTTGAGGAGTTGGCAGATCTGGTATCCAGGGATTACAGGAAGAAAGAGTTGTGCATCATATCAATTCTGCGGGGGGCGTCGGTATTTCTGGCGGATTTTACCCGATGTCTGGATGATATAAATTTTACTCTGGACTTTCTGGTTTTATCCAGGGGAGCGGGAGGATCCTCGGGAGAGGTAAAGATTATAAAGGATCTGGATTATTCCATATATAAAAAGCATGTTCTCATTGTGGAGGATATGATTGACATGGGAGAATCGGTGGACTATGTGGTGAAGGTTCTGAAACTGCGGGAACCTGCGTCGATAAAGATATGTACCCTCTTTGATAAGCCCTGCAACCGGACTCTGGATATTCAGAGCGATTATATAGGTTTTATTATGCCGGATAAATTCGTTGTGGGCTACGGACTGGATTACCGGCAGAAATACCGGAATCTCCCCTTTGTGGGAGTGCTGAAATCGGGCATATTTTCCCGTAAGGGTTAAAAAACTTCGTCGGAGTAAAAGGATATTTTGAAATCATCACAAATAAAAAAAGCGGTAAAGGTGATAGGGTATCACTTTTTTTGATCGATATCCGGGTAAACTTGTTATTTTAAGGAGCTGGAGCGGTGATTAAAGAAGCCATTGAAGAAATAAAAAAGGTGGAAGACTCCGCCGAGGAGATCCTGTCCGGAGCCAAAGCCGAGAGTGCCGATATTTTGCGGAAAGCCCGGTTGAAAGCCGATGAAACCCTGTTGCAGATCCATTCCGAGAGGAAAGAGATCATCAAGAAGAAGGTTGATGAGAAGGGAAAAATAGCCCTGGATGAAGCGAAAATCATTGCGGTTCAGGCTGAGGAAGACGCAGCCAAGGTGGAGGAATCCGCAGTAAAAAATCTTGATTCCGCAGTAAAGATAGTGCTGGACGGGGTTTTTAACTTCAAGGTGTAACGATCTTATCGGAAAGGGGAGTCCCTCAGAAAGATGGCTATTGCTCAGCAAAAAAAGGTATATATATTTATACCCAGAGAGAAGAAGGAAGATGTTTTCCGGGAGATTCAGAAGCATTCCCTGGTTCATATAGAACCGGATCTGCGTAAGGAACTGGAAGAGAAGACGGGAGAGCAGGAACCCTATACCCAGGAAGTGGAGCAGTGTCTGGCCAAGGCGGGGTATGTGCTGGAGTTTCTGGAACCTTATGAAAAGCCTCTCCCTCTCATGGAAAAGATTGAAAAATCCACAACTCCGGTCCCTTATGAAAAGTTCAAAACAATAAGAGATAATTTCGATCTTCCCAAAATTTATGAGATATGCTACGAATATCAGCGAAGCGTCAAGGAGCTGGAATCGTCGGAGAATGAACTGAATAACCGGGTTGTCCGGTTGGATATTTATAAGGAATCGAATCTGGACTTAAAATCCCTGAAGGCTTCCGCCGGAGTTATAAAGGTTCTGGGGAGTCTGGGAGACGAGGTTTACGATTTCTTCGTTAAGGAGATGGAAGAGACCACCTCTCTGTTCCATATAGAGCAGATCGCCCGGAATGTGAACCGGTTCACCCATTTCCTGCTGATCTACCATCGGGAGGAACGGGACAGGATCGAGAAGGTACTGCACAGATACAACTTCCACCCGGAAGATCTGAAATGGCAGGGAACGGTGGAAGAGGAGCTGAAAAGGATCGAGAACAGGAAACTGGAGATCCAGGCGGAAAAGGAAAAACTGGCGACAAAAATTGACGAATACCTCCCCTGGCTGGATAACGCCCGTCTGTTGTATGACTATCTGCTGGCGGAAAAAGACCGCAGAAAAGCCGAGACCTGGGCTTATGAGACTCGCTATACCGTCCTGATAAAAGGCTGGGTTAAAACCAGGGAGATGGAAAAACTGGAGCGGGTGCTGAAAGAAACCGCAGGTTCCTTTCATATTCAGGAAATGGAACCCTGTGAAGAGGATGTAATCCCCATTGAACTGAGAAATCCCGGATTTGTCCGCCCTCTGGAAATAATTACCACCATGTATGGTTCTCCCAACTATAAGGAATTTGATCCCACACCCATATTTTTCGTATTCTTTATCATGTTTTTCGGCATCTGTCTGGGAGACGGAGGATACGGGACAATTCTGGCAATCTCCTCCCTGGCGGCGATCCATTTCATGAAACTGCGGGGAGATGCAAAAAAACTTTTGATGATCGTATTTTACGGCGGCTTGATGGCGGTGGTGTTCGGTCTGTTGACAGGGAGCTGGTTCAGTATAGATCGGACGATTTTGCCCCGGTTTATGCGGGATATGGCGGTTTTCGACATCAACGCCATGATGGTGCAGTTTCTTTCTTTAACGTTTTATCTGGGGGCAATTCAGATGGTGGTAGGACTTCTCAGCGGTATGGTGTTATGTGTGAGCAGGGGAGATTGGGCTCCGGCATCGGAGAAGCTGTTCTGGTCTCTGCTGTTCGGATGCGGAACTCCCATGGTGATCCAGTCGGTGTTGCTCACCAGTCCCATTCAACCGCCGGTATCCCATATTCTGACCCTGATAATCAACTTTGCCTTTTTGGGGCTGGTGCTGCTGAAGTTCTTCATGACCTTTGTTGATATGCCCAAAGAGGATAATCCGGTTAAAGCGGTTCTGAATTTCTTTCTTACTTTTTTGAAGGCGGTTCTGTTAGAGGTTTTTATCGGTATAGCCAAACCCACCATCGACTTCTTTGCCAATGTCATGTCCTATTCCCGGTTGATGGCTCTGTGCCTGGCGGGAGGAGGCATCGCCTTCTCAGTGAACACCTTTGCGGGATTGATCAGTTCATCCATACCCGTTGTGGGATTTATCGGGGCAGCGGTGATTATCGTGATAGGACATTTAATAAATATATTACTGAGCATTCTGGGAGGTATGGTTCATACATCCCGTCTGCAGTATGTGGAATTTTTCCCCTACTTTTTCGAGGGAGGGGGGAAACCCTGGTCTCCCCTGTCCATTGAAAGTAAATACAATGTCATATCTAATGAATAAAATTGGTTGTTTTGATTTATTTAAGTAAGTAATAAATTAGTTGCATGACTAAGGAGGAACTTCATGACCAGTGGAATTATGTGGGCTTTATTCGGAGCGGCGTTATCGGTGTTTCTGGCGGGTATAGGCTCCAGTGTGGGAACGGCTCTGGCGGGTATGTCCGCAGCGGGACTCACTTCCAAGGAACCGGAAAAGTTTATTGCCACCCTGGTTCTTCAGGCTCTGCCGGGGACCCAGGGTATTTACGGGCTAATCGGAGCCATCATGGTGATGAGCAAGCTGAAATGGTTCAGTGTCGCCACTGCCATCAGCAATATTGACGCCTACACCGGCTGGCTGATTTTTGCCGCTTGTCTTCCCGTGGGAATAGCGGGTATGCTGTCGGGAATTTATCAGGGAAAGGTCTGTGCAGCCGCTATCAACGTTATTGCCAAGCAGGGAACCAAGAAGCTGGTTATCGGTCTGGTGTACGGAGCTGTGGTGGAAACCTATGCTATTATCGGCTTGGTGGCGACTCTTCTCCTTCTGGGCGGTATAAAACTGTAATCCCCTGACGGCGGGAAGCAATAAAGAGGAGGAAGTTTTTATATGTCCCTGGATGATTTGAAAAATAAAATATTGTCCGATGCCAAAAAGAACGCGGAGGAGATCAAAAACGACGCCGAGGCGGAAGCGGAGAAGATCCGTCAGCAGGCTCTTGCCCGACTGGAGCAACTGAGGGAGGAAGCCCGTGTTGAAGCCGACCGCCTGGGAGAGGAAAAGTACCGCAATATCATAACCTCCGCCCGGATTAACGCCCGGAACCGGATTCTGGAAACCAAACAGCAGATTTTGAACCGGGTCTTTGAGACGGCTCAGGAACAACTGAAAAAAATGGATGAACAGAAGTTTAAAACCTTCGCGGAAAATCTGCTGAAACAGTTTCCCCCCAAAGAGGATGTGGAGGTTTACGTGGGTTCCGGACATAAAGGAATGATCGATGCTCTCTTTTTAAGGAAGATCTCCCGGCAGTTGAATTCCCCCGGCAAGTTTGTCCTGGCGGAGGGGAATTCTCCCGTAGAGGACGGTCTATTCCTCAAATCGGGCAGGATCGAGATCAATCTCTCCTTGGGCAACCTGCTCAAATCCCTGCGGGAAAAACTGGAACTGCAACTCATAACCGTTCTCTTTCAAAAAGAAGAAGAAAATTAGAAGTTAGACCCTGTGGAAAAGAAAGATAATCTGGTTCAGGCTTTAGCGCCGGGGTTCGGAAGCCGGAAATGGGAGGTCAGCTTCGGGCTTTCGCTCTCCAACTTCTAACCTCCAACTTCTATATAGTTAAAGGTGGTAAGGATATGTCCCTATTGGATTACCCCGTATTCAGTCAAACGGGAAAATATGCTTATGCCCACGCCTCTCTGGCGGGTCTGGAGAAGGGTTTGTTGAGTCAGTCCCTTTTCGAACAGTTGAAGATGTCGGAAAACCTGGAGAGTTTTTACCGTTTGATAGCCGAGACGGGTTACGGTAAGTATTTCTCCGAGGAGAAGCCCGTATCGGTGGACGACATGGTGGAAGGGGAGTTACGGTCTCTCAAGGAGGATCTCTTCGACCTGATGCCCGACGAGGACGAATACCTGCTCAACGCCTTCTTCATGAGGTATGACTACAACAATCTTAAAATATGTGTCAAGTCGTATCTGATGGGGAACAAGATTAATGTGGAGGAACTGAGTTCCGCAGGCGTGGTTTCTCCCGATGAACTGGCGGGATTTTTTGAAGAGGGGGCGGATTTTGGGGAGATGCCCTTCCCGGTGGATGTTCACGAAATAAAGGAAAATTTCGAAAAAAACCGGCAGTTGAGAAATATCGACTTCCTGCTGGATAAGATATATTATGAGGAACTGCTGAAGGTCTTTGTTAAAATAAAGGATTCGTCGCTGATGGATTTCATCCGGCAACAGATAGACTTGAAGAATATTCTCATTTTTGTCCGTCGTTGCAGAATGAAGGACGAGGAAGCGGCAGGTATGGAACTGAACCGGATAATCCTGGAGGGAGGATATATCGATGGGGACGTCTATGAAAAATATCTGGGCGATTCCGCCGATGTTATCCTCAGTGCCAACGACTTTAACTCCTATTCTCCCATGCTCCGGGAGGGGCTTCACCACCTGGAACAGACCGGTTCCTTCTCACTGCTGGAAAGTATAGTGAGAAGTTATATTATCGAACTGGCTACCGAACTGCAGGGAGGCATATTCAGTGCCAAACCCTTTATCGGCTACCTTATGGGTAAAGAACACGAAATCAATATGGTGAAGAAGGTATATATCCATATCAAGAACAGAATAGATTTTAAGAAAGAACGGGATATTCTGTATGTATAAACTGGCAGTCCTGGGTGATAGCGAATCGATTCTCATCTTCCGGGCGGTAGGTTGCGAGACCTTCCTGGCGGATGAAAAGAATGCCGGAGATCAATTGAAAAAATTGGTTAACTCCAACAAATACGCGGTAATCTTCCTGTCGGAGGGAATTGCGGAAATACTGAACTCGGAAATGGAAGAGCTGGATCGGCGTCCCATGCCCGCGATAACGGTAATCCCCATGGGACTGGAAAAGAAAAACACGGGACTGGAAAAGATGAGACAGGTCTGCATCCGGGCTACGGGAACGGACATGCTAGGAAAGATGTGAAAAAGAAGTTGGAAGTTGGACGTTAGAGGTTGGAAACGGCGTTGTAGATCAGGACTTTAGTCCTGGATGTAAGAGGTTGGAAACGGCGTTGTAGATCAGGACTTTAGTCCTGGAGGTAAGAGGTTGGAAACGGCGTTGTAGATCAGGACTTTAGTCCTGGAGGTAAGAGGTTGGAAACGGCGTTGTAGATCAGGACTTTAGTCCTGCCGATGCGGAAATCAGGCAGACCTGAAGGTCTGAGCTACAAAGGTTATCGTCGGCAGTCGCGGTTTTCACCCACTGAGGTCGGAAGAGGGACGGAATTAATAATTAAGAGGTAAGAAGATGGAAAACGGCAAAGGCACAATAGTAAAAGTGGCGGGTCCCCTGGTGATAGCCAAGAATATCCCTGGGGCTAAAATGTACGATGTGGTAAAGGTCAGCGATAAGAACCTTATCGGAGAGATTATTGAACTTCATAACGAGGATGCCTACATTCAGGTCTATGAGGATACATCGGGACTGGGACCCGGAGAACCGGTAGTTTCCACCTATCAGCCTCTGGCGGTGGAACTTGGCCCGGGTCTTATTGAGTCCATTTATGACGGAATCCAGCGTCCTTTGGAGCAGATCTCCCTGGTGGCGGGCAACTATATCACTAGGGGCATAGAGGTTCCCCACCTGGATCGGGAAAAGTTGTGGGATTTTGAGCCTTTGAAGAAAGTGGGCGACGTGGTGGAGGAGGGAACCGCCATCGGTGAGGTTCAGGAGACGGTGCTGGTTCGTCAGAAGATCATGGTTCCTCCGGGGATGAAGGGAAAGATCCTGGAAATCGGACAGGGAAAGAAGAAGATCACCGATACCGTCTGTGTTCTGGAAACCGATAAGGGGAAAGCGGAATTGACCATGATCCAGAAGTGGCCCGTCCGGAAGGCGAGACCCTACAAGAAGCGTCTGGCTCCCATAGAACCTCTCATCACAGGGCAAAGGGTTATAGATACTCTGTTCCCTATCGCCAAGGGAGGAACCGCCTGTGTGCCGGGACCTTTCGGCAGCGGTAAGACGGTGGTGCAACATCAGCTCTCCAAGTGGGCGGACGCCAAGATCGTTATCTTTATCGGCTGCGGCGAACGGGGCAACGAAATGACCGACGTGCTTATCGAATTCCCCGAACTTATCGACCCGACCAGCGGCGAGCCTCTGATGAAACGGACCGTTCTTATCGCCAACACATCCAACATGCCGGTAGCAGCCCGTGAAGCCTCGGTCTATACGGGAATAACCATTGCCGAGTATTTCCGGGATATGGGCTACTCGGTGGCGTTGATGGGCGATTCCACATCCCGTTGGGCGGAGGCCTTAAGAGAGATGTCGGGTCGTCTGGAGGAGATGCCCGGTGAGGAAGGGTATCCCGCATATCTGGGAACCCGGTTGTCCAGTTTCTATGAACGGGCGGGTCGGGTGATCTGCCTGGGAGAAGAAGGAAGAGAAGGAGCCTTGTCGGTTATCGGCGCGGTATCCCCTCCCGGGGGTGATCTTTCCGAACCGGTAACTCAGAATACTCTGCGGGTTGTCAAGGTCTTCTGGGGACTGGAATACAAACTGGCCCACGCAAGACATTTCCCTGCCATCTCCTGGCTCAACAGCTATTCTCTCTATACCGATATGGCGGATCAGTTCCTTTCCGATCAGGTATCCACCGAATGGACTCTCCTGAGAAAGACCGCCATGAGAATTCTGCAGGAAGAATCCGAGTTGGAAGAAATAGTGAGATTGGTGGGCATCGAGGCTCTCTCCCGCAGAGAAAGACTCATCATGGAAACCGCCAAATCCATCCGGGAAGATTATTTGCAACAGAACGCCTTCGATAAGGAAGATTCCTACACATCGGTAAAGAAACAGTTTAAACTCTTGAAACTGGTTCTCACCTACTACTTCGAGGGCGAAAAGATCCTGAAGAAAGACTTCGATCTTAATGCTCTGATCCGGTTGCCTATCCGGGAGAAAATCGCCAGAGCCAAATATACCCCCGAATCGGAACTGGATAAAATAGATCAATTAATGAAGGAATATCGGGAAGAGATCGAAAAAGTGGGAACCGAAGTGCCTGCTTAACGGGAGAATAAAATAATATCGGTAGCGAAGGACTTCAGTCCTTCCAGTCGGGTTTTGGCAGAGAATAAAATAATATCGGTAGCGAAGGACTTTAGTCCTTTAATGTCTGGGTTTTGGGCAGTGGTAGTGAATCCCTTGAATTAGTTAATTTCACAGGAGTAACAGTATGATAAAGGAATACAGAACCATAACCGAAGTGGCGGGTCCCCTGATGGTGGTCAGGAAGATCGAGAACGTGAAATTTGAAGAACTGGTGGAGATCGAAACTTCCGACGGAGAACGAAGAAAAGGGAAGGTGCTGGAAGTTACCACGGAGCAGGCTCTGGTGCAGTTGTTCGAAAGCGCCCAGGGGTTGGATCTGGAAGGATGCAAGGTGAAATTTCTGGGCAGGGTGCAGGAGTTTCCCGTCTCCAGGGACATTCTGGGCAGGGTCTTTTCCGGGTCGGGAGAGCCCATCGACGGCGGTCCTCCGGTGATCCCCGACAAACTGCTGGACATCAACGGTTCGCCTATCAATCCCTTCACCCGGAATTATCCCAACGACTTTATCCAGACGGGTATATCCAGTATTGACGGCATGAACACCCTGGTGCGGGGACAGAAATTGCCCATCTTTTCCGGATCGGGACTGCCCCACTCCAAGATCGCCGCCCAGATTGCACGGCAGGCGAAAGTGAAGGGACAGGGTGAAGCCTTTGCGGTGGTATTCGGCGCCATGGGTATCACCTTTGAGGAAGCGGATTTCTTTATCTCTGACTTCAAACGGACGGGCGCCATCGAGAGAGCGGTTCTGTTTTTGAATCTTGCCAACGACCCTGCGGTGGAAAGAGTGGCAACCCCCCGTATCGCTCTGACCGCCGCCGAATATATGGCTTATGAACTGGACATGCACGTGCTGGTGATTCTGACCGACATGACCAACTATTGCGAAGCCCTCCGGGAAGTTTCCGCAGCGCGTAAGGAGATCCCCGGCAGAAGAGGTTATCCCGGCTATCTCTACACCGACCTGGCAACCCTTTATGAGCGGGCGGGCAGAATCAAGGGGAAGAAGGGGTCTATCACCCAGATCCCCATCCTGACCATGCCTGAAGACGACGTTACCCACCCCATCCCCGACCTGACGGGTTACATCACCGAGGGACAGACCATCCTTTCCAGAGAATTGCATAAGAAGGGCATCTACCCACCCATCAACGTGCTGCCGTCTCTTTCCCGACTCAAGGACAAGGGTATCGGCGAGGGTAAAACCAGAGATGATCATCCCCAGGTGCTCAACCAACTCTTTGCCGCCTATTCCAGAGGCAAGGACGCCAAGGAACTGGAAGCCATTCTGGGTGAAGCGGCTCTTACCGAGGAAGACGTCAAATTCGCCGAATTCGCAGAACTGTATGAAAAAGAATTCGTCGCCCAGGGAGAGAACACAGACCGCTCCATCGAGGAAACCCTGAATATCGGCTGGCGGTTGATGTCCATGCTGCCCCACACCGAACTGAAACGACTCAAGGACTGGGCTATCGAGAAATACATGCCCAAAGAGAAGTTAGAGGTTAGAGGTTAGAGGTTAGAAGTTAGAGGTTAGAAGTTAGAGGTTAGAAGTTAGAGGTTAGAAGTTAGAGGTTAGAGGTTAGAAGGGCTGTTGGGAAGTCGAAAATTGGACAGCAGAGGTCGGAACAGATGAGATACTGTAGCGAAGGGCTTTAGCCCTTCATTAAAAAGATTAGTATCGTTGGTTTTTATTGACGACCTTGTTGTTGATAATGGAAGGACTAAAGTCCTTCGCTACACTCTGTTGGTGTTTGCTTCTGGCTTAACTCCGACTGCCGACCTCTGACTTCCGAACGGGGGTGTATGATGGACACATCGGGATTTGACAAATACCGCGAAAAGCCTGACAGCACTCAGACCAGCGACATGCTGACGGGGTCTTTTTTGTTACAGCATTTTTATTTGAATGAAATTTTGAGTGATATAAAGTCTGCCAGAAAAGATATAAATACTCTGTTCTTTAACTGGATCCGGATCACCCATTTTCTGGAAAATTCCGATGTGAAGAAGTTTGTGGAGGAGATGCCCCAGGGGGAGGAAATAGTTAACCTGGTTGAAAGTTTCCCTGTAAGGAAAGTCCGTCAGGATCTGGAGCGGATCTATGAGAGGATATCCAGGGTGGAGAGTCGGACGGGGAATCTTGCCAGGGAGATAAACAGTCGGGGTAAGAAATTGATCATGGTTCCTCTGGAGGATATTTTAAAGGGTTTTTCCGAGGGCATGATGTTATTATCCAAAGCCAACGGTAAGAAGGTGAAGCTGGTTATAAAGGGGGGGGAGAATTTCA
>Ga0067045_1029584_pt1 | contig 19566 bp, 12 predicted proteins | sample TerdegcTABiofilm_FD_59184 | JGI IMG/M metagenome (GOLD analysis project Ga0067045, IMG submission 59184) | Combined Assembly of (Gp0054472, Gp0054536) Wastewater bioreactor microbial communities from Singapore -Terephthalate degrading... | reverse complement strand
CCCACCACTTCGGGGTAGTATTTCTTGAACGTCAGGTAACCCTCCGGACATTGGAACACTACCCGCTTCACTCCGAGATTCCTCAGAAGCTGCACGTTCCTGCGGGCGAGCTTCTCGAAATGCTCGCGATCGCCGGACCAGAAGAGATCGTGCCCGCAACACCGCTCGTCGTCATGGATCACCGGCTCGATCCCGATCGCGTTGAGCAGCTTGAGGACTGCGCGCGGGGCGTCCATAACGTCCAGGTTCCAGTCGTCATGGAATTCCACGTCCATGAAAGGGCTGCATCCGACGAAATAGTAGGTGTCGCCTGACTCTGCGATTGTACCTGCTTCCCTGGCCCATTCGGTTTTGCTCTGCTTCAGGTCAAGGGTCTGCAGGCGCATTATGGTCTGAAACAAGCCCCGATGGGCTTGAACGCCCCCTTTGCCCTGACGAACAGCTTCTTCCCTAACCATCCTCACGAACGTGGGATAGTCGATCTTGGCGGGACATCGTGAGCTACACTGGCCGCACGAGAGGCAGGACCAGATACTTATATTCTCGAACGGGTTGTCTTCTGCCTCCATCAACACCTTTTCCACCATAAGACGGGGGGAGAAATCCGGAGTTGTTCGAGAAACAGGACAACTTCCCGTGCAGATTCCACAGTCCAGACAGTAGAAGGCCTGGGTGTGGTCAACGATTTCCGGTAGGTTCATGCAGCGGTCTCCCTGTTGCGGAGCGAATTGGGTCCCAGCTTGATTATCTGATCGGTGAAATCACGAACTACTTCGGCGAATCTTGTCCCTTCGGACGCGGATATCCACTCTCTTCTGAGGCGGCCTTCTTCGATGCCGAGCAGTTTCATCAGCTTTCTCGTTTTTTCCAACACTTTTACGGCTTTTTCATTACCTTCCAGGTAATGGCATTCACCGATGTGTCAACCGGTGACCAGCACGCCGTCAGCCCCCGCCTCAAAGGCCTTAAGGACATAGGACGGTGCGAGCATGCCCGAGCACATCAGCCGAATCAATCGTATGCTCGGGGGATATTGCAGGCGGCTCACTCCGGCGAGGTCGGCTCCCGCATACGAGCACCAGTTACACGCGAACGCTATTATTTTGGGTTGAAACTGTTCAGTCATGATCACTCCATCGGGTATCAGCGCGATCGCGGCCGCGAGACGCAGCACACGAGAGCATCGCGTGGGGTTTCCACCACCTCAGGCCATGGCAGCCTCAATCATTTCGCCGATCTGGTCGTCCTTGAAATGTCTAATTGCCGCGGCGCCCGTGGGGCAGACAACTCCGCACGCGCCGCACCCTTTGCACAGGGCGGGGTTCACTTCGGATTTCATGATCCCCGCCGCAACTTCCTTCAGCTCGGGCGCGTGGAACGGACAGACCTCCACACATCTGCCGCAGCCGCGACATAGGAACGGGTCTATGTACGAGACCATACCGGGAGCGTCGACGTACCCTCTGGCCAGTACCTGCGCGGCGTGTGCGCCCGCAGCTTCTGCCTGGGCAATGGTCTCGTCCAGAGGCTTCGGATAGTGGGCCAGACCTGCCAGGAAAACGCCGTCTGTCGCAAAGTCCACCGGCCTCAACTTCATGTGCGCTTCCAGGAAGTACCCATCCTCGTTGGTCGACACCTTGTAGAACTGGGCCAATTCCTTGTTCTGGCCGTTGGGCACGATTGCCGCGGCGAGCACGAGGTTGTCCGCCTCGATGGTCATGTTCCCGCCGAGGACGAGATCCTTGGCCTTAACCACGATCTTGGTGCCCACTTCGACCAGCGGCGGATTGTCGGGCTCGTAACGGGCAAAGACCACGCCCATCCGCCTGGCCTGCTCGTAGTATGGCTCGTTGAGACCGAAAGTGCGGATGTCTCGATACAGAACGAAAATCCGCGCGGCAGGGTTGGCTTCTTTGAGGGCTATAGCGTCCTTCACCGTGTGATTGCAGCACACCTTGCTGCACCAGGGACGCTCGGCACATCGAGAACCCACGCATTGAATGAATACCGTAGTGGCCGCATTCATGACCCCCGGATCCCCTGCCTTCATGGCAGCAGCCATATCGAGTTGGGTCCGGATGCGGGGGTCTGACCCGTACCCGTACAGATCCGGTTTCCATTCGGACGCGCCCGTTGCTATAACAGTGACGCCGTGCTCAACCTCGACAGGTTTGCCGTTGCTCCTGATGGTAGTCTTGAACTTGCCGATGAAGCCCTCAACATGCTCGATCGTTCCGTTAAAATGGAGGGTGATCTTGTCATTGGACTTTACCTTGTCCACGAGCTTTTCCACGAACGGTTGCACATCCTCTCCCTTGAGAGTGTGTGAAAGCTTGAGAGCATTGCCGCCGAGCGAATCGGTGGCTTCCAGAAGATGGACGGGAAAGCCCTGGTCAGCAAGACTCAGAGCGGAAGTCATCCCCGCAACGCCCCCTCCTATCACCAATCCGGCCTGTACCATGGGGAGCTGCTGGTCTTGGATGGGCTCCAGCCGAGAGGTACGAGCCACGGCCATGCGGATAAGATCCACTGCCTTCGCTGTTGCGTGCTCCTTGTCCTTCATGTGGACCCACGAACAGTGCTCGCGGATATTCGCCATTTCTACCAAGTACTTGTTCAGACCGGCTTCACGCGCGGTGTCTTGAAAGAGGGGCAAGTGGGTTCGAGGAGTGCACGATGCCACGATGATGCGATTGAGATTGTTCTCTTGGATGATTCTCTTTATCTCGACCTGCGTGTCCTGCGAGCAGGTGAACAGATTCTCCCCCGCGTACGCCACACCCGGGATCTCCTGCACCTGCTGCACTACCTCCGGAACATTCACGGTGGACGCGATATTGATACCACAGCGGCACACGAACACACCGATTCTCGGGTCCTGACCCGACACGTCCTTCTCCGGGGGGAGCTCCTTCTTCTTAGTCAGGGTGTCGCGAGCATCAGCGAGGAGCCTGATCGCTGCACCTGCCGCTGCCGACGCCTCCATGACCGTTTGAGGAATGTCCTTGGGCGCCTGAAAAGCTCCTGCCACGAAAATGCCCGGGCGAGAGCTATCCACCGGCTCGAAGGTTCCAGTGCTGCAGAAGTTGGTTTCGTCGAGCTTGACCCCAAGCAGGTCCGCTGCCCGAATGGTGCTTGCGGTAGGCTTTATCCCAACTGCAAGCACTACCATGTCGAAAGTTTCTGTCAGGAGCTTGTTGCTCTCGTCCACGTACGTGATTTCCAGATCGCGTGTGAGGGGGTCTTCGACCACTCGACTCACCATGGAACGGATGAATCGGACACCTCCGTCGCCCTTGGCTTTTTCGTAGTACTTGTCGAAGTCTTTCCCGTACGCGCGTATGTCCATGAAGAAGATGGTCGGTTCGATGGATGCGTCGTGCTCCCGGGCTATCACCGCTTCCTTGATGGAAGCCATGCAGCACACGGAGCTGCAATGGGGCATCCCCTTCCTGCGATCACGGGAAGCGACGCACTGTATCCACGCGACTTTCTTGGGGTGCCTGCCGTCGGAAGGACGCTTCACTTCGCCCTCGAACGGACCCGATGCGCTGAGAATGCGCTCCATTTCGAGGTTGGTGACCACGTTAGGCATGTATCCGTGGCCATATTCGGATATGCGTCCCGTGTCAAAGAGCTCATATCCGGGGGCAAGGATAAGCGCTCCCACATTGAGCTCCTCGAAGGTGTCTTCCTGCTCGTAATCGATGGCCTTGGCCGGACAGACCTTTGCGCAGACACCGCACTTCTTCCCCTGAAAAATCCGACAGTGCTGCGGGTCGATGGTGAAGACGGACGGAATTCCCTGCGGGTAGTCCTTGTAAATGGCCTTTCTCATGTCATGGCCGAAATTGTACTCGTTTGGAACCTTGGTGGGGCATTTCTCCGCGCATGTTCCACAGGACGTGCACTTGGCAGGATCCACGTACCGTGCCTTTCGCCGAATTTTAACCTTGAAGTCCCCCGCTTGGCCCTCTATTCCCTCGATCCGGCTATATGCAATTATCTCTATGTTGGGATTTTGTGCCAGGGTCTGCAATTTGGGCGAGAATATGCACGCCGAACAATCGTTCGTGGGAAACGTCTTGTCCAACTGAGCCATAACCCCACCGATGCAGGGTTTTTCCTCGAGGAGGTACACCTTGTATCCTGACTCGGCCAAGTCAAGGGAGGCTTGCACGCCGCCGATGCCTCCACCGACCGTCAATACTGCGCCTACGTTTGTCTTACTCACGTTGTCGCTCCAGATCTTTCTTCAACATGGTTCACCCGGTTTTGATTCCCGATGAGCCCTGTTTTCCCCACCAACTATGGAGGGATCTCCCTGGTCCGCGAAGGATCTTCGGTTCTGTCTGTCGTGCAATGTCTTTGGCAAGACTTCACACTACCCGCGAATGGGCGGCATGCCGATTATACCATTTTGGTCCCAAGCACGCATGTCGACCACTCGGGCGTCCGGCCGTCATTGAGCCACAGTCCTAGAGAAGCCCCTTTTGTGAAAGAGACTGTTCGGCAGACACGATGTGTTTCCCGAACCAGGTCCGAGCATCCGGAACGCCCAGAGCAATGCCGATGAGCTCCGTGACGTACAGGATTGGAGTGTGGTACACCCGTCCTGTTTTCTTCGATATGTCGGCCTGTCTGGTGTCCAGGTTCGCCTGACACATGGGACAGAGGGTAACCATCGCGTCCGCTCCCACATGCCGGGCCATGTCAAGGAGCTTCTGGCTCAGCCTCATCACCTGGTCTGTCCGTGTTAGAGACAGTGAGCCGCCGCAGCAATCGGTCTTATAAGGCCACTGAAGGACTTCCGCGCCAATGGCCTCGAGAATCCGGTCCATCTCCTTGGGATTCTCCGGATCGGCCGGCTCAACAATATCTACGGGGCGCACCGCGAGGCACCCGTAATAGGGTACGACTCGAAGACCTTCCAAGGGCTTTGTCACCATATCTCTAATGAGGTCCAGAACCGGCTGTGAATGGAGCATCTCCAGGCCTGAAAGCACCTTGATCTCACCTTTGAACGGGTACTTGCCCTGGAATGTGCTGTCCTCCATCAGACGCATGGCCGTGTGCTTCATCCGCACGTGGCATCCCGCGCACGGAGCTACTACGTCGTGACCCATCCGTTCCGCGGTCATCAGGTCGCGAGCTGGCAGAGCGGTCTCGAGATACGCATCGATCATGTGGGCCGAAGACGCGCCACAACACGTCCAGTCAGGGATCTCGCTGAGCTTCACGCCGATCTTCGCAGCGACTCCTCTGAACGAATCATCAAGCTCTTTGGCCGAGCCCGTAAGACTGCATCCCGGGTAATAGGTGAATTCCATCGTCTTCCTCTTTATTTCATCCATCGAGCAGACCCTTCTTGGGACTGTCTCGCTGGGTGATTACTTCATGGACGAGTTCTTGAACACGTCCTTCACTTCGCTCACATGGCTCGATCGATGGGGAAGCACATGAATCTTCCCTTTCTTGAACATCTGCATACCGAGCTCCATGTCATCGAACAGAGTCTTGGTTTTCCACTTGTACAATCCAATGAGAGAGAGCTCGTGCACTCGCCCGAACCACTTGATCGTTTTGAGAAAGATCTCGTGGAATGCCGGAATCTGGGGCTCTTGCGTGCTCACTTTATCCCGAACCACCTGGTGTCGGATCGGATCGAGCAGGGCAGGGACATCAATGCCGTTTGGGCATCGAGCGCCACAGGTATGGCAGGTCAGGCACAACCACAGGCTCTTGGAAGAAATAATAGGCTGAACGTCTCCCAGCACCGCAAGGCGTACCATCTGGTGCGGAAGAATGTCCATCTCACTGGCCATAGGGCAACCTGCCGAACACTTGGCACACTGGTAACATTGATTGACTACCGACTCCAGGTTCGCAGGAAGTCTGCTCGACTTGCCCGTCAGAGGGCTGTAACTAGCTTGTTGCATCTCACTCTCCCGATTACGGGAATGTTCAGGGCGAGCATTCGCCCCGTGGTTGAGAGAGGGAAGGGGTCGTGGCCCTTCCCTGGACCGTTGTTGCCGGGTCGCATTCGCACTGGGGTGCTACCGTCCCGATTCCTTGCCATCAAGCCCCGGTTTCCAGCAGAGCGTCAATCTCCTGGAATACCTGCTCGTCTTTGAAGTGGTGCAGATCTATGGCTCTGCCCGGACATACCGAGGAGCAAATACCGCATCCCTGACAGAGAGCCGGGACTATCTCGGCCGCGTGAATCTCCTCGTTTATGAATGGTGCTCCATACGGGCACATCCTGACGCAGGTGAGACATACCGCGCACTTGGTCGGATCCACCTTGGATATGACGCCTGGGAAGGTCATCTCCTTCTGGCTAAGCATGATGGAGGCCCTCTGCGCAGCCGCAGTCGCCTGTGCTATGGACTCATCCAGAGGTTTCGGATAGTGTGCCAGCCCCGCGAGGAAGACTCCTTCGGTCGTGAAGTCGACCGGCCGGAGCTTCATGTGCGCTTCCATGAAAAAGCCCTGGGAGTGCACGGTGACCTTGAAGAGGCGCCCCAAGTCGTGGTTCGTTTCAGCCGGCTCAATGGCCGCGGCCAACGTGAGGAGGTCCGCGGGAATAGTGAGATCCCGGTTGACCACCGGATCGCGCACGATCACGTTGACCTTGTCCCCGGCTGCTTCCACCCTGGGCTTTTGCTCAGGATCGTACTTGATGAAGATAGTTCCCGCCTTGCGGGCCTCGGCATAATAGCTTTCCAGGAGTCCGTATGTTCTGAGATCCCGATAGAGAATGTACGTCCTGCAATTCGGATTAATCTCCCGTAGCCTGCTCGCAAGACGCACGGATCCGGAACAGCAAATCTTCGAGCAATAGGGTCTCTCCTCGCAACGGGAGCCAACGCACTGAATGAAGACAGCGTTCTGGACATCCTTGAGCTTCGGATCTCCGGCCATAATCCGCTCTTCCAGGGAGTGCTGCGTTTCCACTGCAGCATGCTCGCCGTACAGGTACTCTTTCGGCTTGGACTCCACAGCGCCCGTGGCGATCACTGCCGCTCCAAACTCGACCTCCCTGCCAGGGCCGGCACCATTGCGCACCATGCCCTTGAAGTGTCCCACGTGACCGGAGAGGTCGGTGAACCTGGAACTCTTGAACACTTCAACCTTCGGATGGTTCTCCACCTGTCCGATAAGATCGTCCAGGAATGGCTTGATTGGTTCTCCCTGGATGGTTTTTTCCAGAGAAAGGGCATTTCCCCCAAGGCGATCGGACTTTTCAACCAGGTACACCTGAAAGCCCTGGTCGCCCAGATTCAGGGCTGCGGTCATCCCTGCCACACCACCCCCCAGGACGAGGGCGTTGGGGACCACTTCCATCTTGCTCTTCTGCAGCGGCGCAAGCTTTCTTGCCCGAGCGATTGCCATGCGCGCCAGGTCTTTGGCCTTCTCGGTAGCCTCTGCCTTGTGGGAAGCATGGACCCAGGAGCACTGGTCTCGAATGTTTGTCATAGTGAACAGATAGGGATTGAGCCCCGCCTTCTCCATCGTGAGCTGGAACATCGGTTCATGGGTTCGTGGGCTGCACGCGGCAACCACGATTCTGTTGAGGTTGTGCTCCTTGATGATGTCGAGGAACTGCTCCTGCGTATCCTGGGAGCAGGTGAACAGCTTCTCGTCAGCATACACCACGTTGGGCAGATTGCGGATGTGCTCCACCACTGCCGGAACATCCACGGTGTTCGCGATGTTGATCCCGCATCTACAGATGAATACCCCTATACGAGGCTCCTCCTCGGACACATCGCGTTGCGGAGGGAACTGCAGCTTGGTGGACAGGGTATGCCTTGCAGAGGCCAACAAGCGCGATGATGCGCCCGCGGCAGCAGAGGCTTCCATAACCGTCTGGGGGATATCCTTGGGTCCCTGGAACATTCCCGCCACATACACACCGGGCCGACTGGTCTGAACCGGCGCGAAGGAAGACGTGGCGCAGAATTCGGAATCATTGAGCTCGAGCCCCAACTTGCCCGCGAGCTTCCTTGATTCCTCGGATGACTTCAGCCCCACCGCCAAGACCACCATGTCGAACGTCTCTGTAGCGAGCTTCTGATCTTCGGTGAGATATGTCAGATCCAGGTTGTGGGTGACCGGATCTTCCACCACCCGGCTGACCATGGACCGTATGAAACGGACGGATCCGTTGCTCTTGGCTCTTTCGTAGTAGGCGTCAAAGTCCTTACCGTACGCCCTCATGTCCATATAGAAAATCGTGGGCTCGATGTTTGCGTCGTGCTCTTTCGCTATCACGGCTTCCTTGATGGATGCCATGCAGCAAATCGCGCTGCAGTGAGGCATGCCTTTCTGCGGGTCACGGGAGCCCACGCACTGAATCCACGCCACTTTCTTGGGATGGGACCCGTCCGACGGACGCTTCACCTCTCCGGCATTGGGGCCGGAAGCGCTGAGCATCCGCTCGAACTCCATATTCGTCAGGACGTTTGGAGCCGTGCCGTACGAGAATTCGCCGCGTATCTTAGACGGGTCGATCATTTCGTACCCGGTGGAGAGGATCACGGTGCCCACTTCCACGTCCAAGTACTGGTCTTGGAGACTGTGATCTATCGCTTCTGCGGGGCATGCCCGGACACACTCCATGCATTCCGAGCAGACGCCGCAATTGAGACACCGATCAGCCTCTTTCTTGGCGTCTTCCGCGTTGAATGCCAGCTCCACTTCCTTGAAATTCATACGATCCGACGCGGGAATCACCGGGTTGTGGGCCCTTGGTGCTGCCTTCAGATCCTCGGGAATAGGGGGATAGTGGGGTGAAGCTGGACCCGTGAAAAAGGGACGACCTTCCCGCAAGTCTTGTCCGTCAATGAAGCGTCCAATGGATTCTGCTGCTTCCCTTCCTGCGGCCACTGCTTCCACCACCGTCGCTGGTCCGGTGCCTGCGTCTCCCCCTGAGAAGACGCCCTCGATCGAAGTGGCGTACGTAACGGGATCTATCTGGATAGTGTTCCACCTGCTCCGCTCCAGTCCAGCGATGCTGTCCCAAATAAACGGATCGATGATTTGGCCTATGGCTGGAATGATCGCATCCGCGTCGATAACGAATTCAGATCCCTCGACCGGGACCGGCCGCCTTCTCCCTGACTGGTCCGGTGGCCCAAGCTCCATGCGAATGCACCGGAGACCGGTCACTTTGCCGCTGCCATTGAGCACTTCAACTGGCGCGGCGAGGAAGTGAATCTTGACTCCCTCCTCGATTGCTGCAGTCACTTCTTCGTCGAATGCAGGCATTTCGTTGCGGGAACGACGATACGCGATGGTGACCTCAGCACCCTGACGTCTGAGGGTGCGGGCTGCGTCAATAGCCACGTTGCCACCGCCGATGACCACTGCTTTCTTGATGCCGTTGCCGGCCTTTCCCAGTGCCGCATCGCGGAGGAAGTCAACTCCCTGCAGGACTCCCTGGGCCTCTTCGCCCGGTATAGCGAGCTTCGCGCCTTTCTGGCATCCGACTGCCAAATAAACTGCCTTGAATCCCTGATCCTTGAGGTCCTGAATGCTGAAATCCTTGCCGAGGGAGCTGTTGGTCTTCGCCTCCACACCAAGGCTGAGAATGTGGTCGATCTCCTTCTGGAGGACATCCCGGGGAAGCCTGTACTCGGGAATACCCACTCGCAGCCAGCCGCCGAGCACGGGCGCTGACTCGAAAATGGTGATTTTGAATCCCTTGAGCCCCAGGTAGTAAGCAGCCGACAGCCCTGCAGGCCCGGACCCGACAATGGCGACCTTTTCTTCCCGCGGAGTGATGTGCGGCAGGGTCAGCTCGGAGTAGTCAATCTGGTCCGCAGCGAACCTCTTGAGCTTGCAGATGGAGATGGGCTCATCCTTTTCAGCCCTTCGGCACACTTTCTCGCAGGGGTGAGGGCAGACGCGTCCCAATACGCCAGGAAGGGGGAGATTGTTGTATATGAGCTCGACGGCTTCCTTGTACTTGCCCTTGCCAATGAGCTGCACGTAGCCCTGGACGTTGATGTGAGCGGGACAAGCCACCACACAGGGGGCCCGATCCGCCTTTTCGATCACGAATGTTTGGGGGATAGTCTGGGGGAACAACCGGTACGTCGCTGCCCGCTTGCTCAGGCCTTGGTCGAACTCGTTGGATACCTTCACAGGGCAGGCTGTGGCGCAGTCGCCGCAGGCCTTGCATCTATCTTTCCGAATATACCGGGATTTCTGCCGAATCCTGACCTTGAAACGTCCCTCTTGGCCCTGGATATCGTCCACCTCGCTGTACGAGAGGAGCTCAATATTAGGATTTTGACCGACTGTCACCAATTTTGGGGAAAAGATACACGTAGAGCAGTCGTTTGTCGGGAACGTCTTGTCGAGCTGAGCCATCCGGCCGCCAATTCCCGTTTGGCTTTCCACGAGATAAACCTTGTACCCTGATTCGGCCAAGTCCAACGAGGCCTGAACGCCGGCAATGCCGCCTCCGACGACGAGCGCCGCGCCTACAACGTCCTTCGTTTGGGCCATTGTGATCTCACTTTCAACTATGGGTATTTTTGGGTAATGCAATGGAGCTTTCCTCTTTTAGCAGCATGAAGCTAGTCTGTCAACAGCGCCCGCGAGGTGCATCGATCGATTGGCCTGAGCTTGGTCTCAGGTTCCGATTACTTGACAGCCATTGAGAAGATTATAATCGATTGAACTTAGCGACGCTAGTAGTTTGCATTGAAATCCGCGCTCAAAAAGATGACAAAATCAAGCAGAAATAGCCTCCGAGGTCTTCGAGACAATACTAGGCAATGGATTCCACGAGCCTTCGGATGCATGCCCGCAGTCCCCCGAGAAATTGAGCATCTACGCCGGGCTCAGCCGCTGCCAACAGGGTGCAATTGTGAAAGAGGGGCTCTCGATCGATGGGATATTTTGCAGCTTCACGGGCCTTCGGCCACAGTGCGGTTCCTGGTATGGGGGAATATTCGGCCAATTTGGGGTAGGCTCCTGCCTCGAGGCAGCGTTCGACGTCTTGTTCGATCTGTTGCCGCGATTGGCCCGGTACGCCCACAAGAAGGTAAGCGCCAATCTGATCCGTCCTGAATCCCGCGTCTTTGAGATGCCGGACCGCGGCAGTCACGGCCTGAAAGCTCACTTTCTTTCCTGTTTGCTCGTGAAAGGTATCCGAGGAGCTCTCCACCCCGAGCCTGATTGTTTCAAATCCGGCCTTTTTCATGGCACGCGCGACCCGAGCGTCAATGGCTGCGGCGTGGAGTCCGTTCGGAGTGTGCCATCGCATTCCAGGTGCTTGCTCTGCCGCGGCTTCCAGGATCGGGATGGCATGGGCTGGGGCGTCCACCAGGAATGCATCATCGTAGAGGGCTATATCCCGGACTCCGAATTTCACGCGCGCGGAATGTATCTCCTCAATCACGTCGGGCACGGCGCGGCGCAGGAAGCTGGGAACGAGCCTGCCGGACGCACAATAGGTACACCGCATGGGACAGCCACGGGAGGTCAGGAGGGGAAGAAAGCGGATATGTTCCATGAGGTCAAGCTCAGGGGTCAGAGCGAGGTGTGGAACAGCGGACCGACCGTTCAACCTCTTACGAGTGTGCCGGAAAAGAGCCTTTGCAAGTGCCGTTTCTCCGGGACCCGTGATCACCTCGTCTGCCGCAATGTGCCGGCGAGCGTGCTCGGGAATGAGCGACGCATACACTCCTCCGAGGAGGACGGGCACGCCAGGGAAAATTTCGCGGACAAGGTCAACCGCCTCCCGGACTCCTGGATACCAGTAAGTCATCATACTGGTGACGAGAACGGCTTCAGGCCTGGCCAGGGATGACAAATCCGCGGCGATGAGGTGCGGATGAACCCCGTAGCGACTGTACGTTCGAGCAACATCTGCCAGGGCCGGAGGCTTTGGTATGGGGGTGCGCGCGAACCGGCCGTGGGTTTGGTCTCGCACTTTGACGGGCTCCATCAGGGGGTGACTGGTGCTCAGGCAGTCCACGAGGACGGGGTCCCAGCCCCCAACGCGCAACAGCTTCCCGAGCACGAGCAGCCCCATGGGCCGTGCCCACAGGTCATACGCAGCGAAATCATGGATCCAGGGATTGAGGAGAAGAATGCGTGGCCGTTTCATCCTGACATTGTCCGTCCGACAAATTTCTGATACGGTAGACCGGCCTCCTTCCGATAAGTCGCCGCAAGCACAACAGAGTATGAGGCTCTTTCGGTCGTCTTGCTTGGCAGCGATCGCGGGGTGCTCCTTGACTCGCTCCCTTTGTACCAGAACCTTTCGGTCCACGGAATAGGTGGCACACGCACAATGCCTACCGCTGTTTTACGTCGTACTGCACTTGACACCAGCCAGGAGGGGCGCAAAATGGTCGAGGGGATCGAGCGCCTTGTTCGGGTGTGAGTCTCGGCTTCACCCGTCTCACGGTCTACCGAGAAGGGGATGTACGCATGTTTAACATAAAGGATATATTGCAGCAGGCGCAGGGCGTCCAGCAACGGATCGCTGCCATGCAGGAGGAGCTTGCGGAGAAGGTCGTAACAGGCTACGCCGGCGGAGACATGGTGAAGGTGGAAGCCAACGGGGCCCAAGAGATCCTTTCCGTCCACATTGAGGATGAGCTCCTCGGATCGGACGACAAGGAGCTTCTGCAAGAGCTCATCGCTGCAGCGGTGAACGACGCGCTCACTAAGTCTCGTGAGCTGGTTACAGAGGAGCTCGGCAAGATTGCCGGGGGGCTTCCTATCCCGGGTCTCATGGGCAGATGATAGGACCGCTGGAATCGCTCATTCAGATTTTGCGCAAGCTCCCTGGCGTGGGGGAGAAGACCGCGACCCGGTATGCTTTTCACATCCTCAACGCGGATCCTGAAGAGATCCAGGCCCTCGTCAAAGCAATCACGGAGGTTAAGCAGAAGCTGCGCCTCTGTTCACAGTGCTACAATCTCACAGACACGGACCCCTGTCGGATCTGCTCCGATCCCAAGCGAGACGCATCCACGATCTGTGTAGTGGAGGCCCCCCTCGATCTCATTGCTGTAGAGAAGTCAGGTCTGTTCAGAGGACGCTATCATGTGCTACACGGGGCGCTGTCGCCTCTCGACGCGATACTCCCTGAAGACATTCGGTTGGGTGAGCTGGCTCTCCGAGTGGCCGAGCAGGACATCAGGGAGATCATCCTGGCACTCAACCCGACGGTCGAAGGAGAAGCTACTGCGGCCTACATTCATGAGCGGCTCCAAGATACAGGGGTTACTATCTCCCGCATTGCGTATGGGATTCCCGTGGGCAGCTCCCTGGAATACACGGACCCTCTGACCCTCAGCAAGGCACTGGAGAACAGAAAGAGGCTGTGACCGGACGAGGTTTCGCAGTATTCCGTTTGTCCCAAGGCATTCCTGCTATCTTGCTGAAAAACATTGCTCAGAGGGCCTTTTTTCATTCAATGCGCTGGACTCTGCTGCCCATGCGAGAATATTCGCTCTCGGTAAATCTGAACCTCTGGCAACAGCATTATCTTACTTTACAATTGTTTTTGCGTGTAGTACGGTCGCGATACGATTATCAGAGCCCTTTCGGGCGGGAGGATGGCGGTGGCCAGGCGGCTGTTGTTGCCTGTCGTCAAGAAGAGCATCGCCGATTTTGAGGGGTCCGTTCACCTTGGGACAGGGTCCCGCCTTCACATGAAAAAGCACTGGTTCTCGAGTGCAGAAGCCCAGAAACTGCGGACCCGATTCCCAATCTCTGCCGATCCGCTCCACAGGGCTCACTTCAACCAATAATTGTTTTGACATGGCCGGTAACACCTCTCATGTCTGTGAGGTTCTGTCCCGGATGCGACATTGCATGACGCTACTCATTAACGTTCTGTCTATCAGGAGGTAAGGCTGAATGGCAAACCAGGCAAGTGGTTGGTCGGTCTTATGGAAAAACGAAGAGTGGCTTGCGGTGTGGATAGGCTTTCTGATTATCATCGTCACTCTTCTAGGAGTCAAGGTTTCAATACCCAAGTACAAATGGACCACTGAGGGTGAGTTCAAATCGTTTGCGTCGAAAGCTGCTCCTCAATTGGGCCACGTGGCGGCAGCAGCAGGACAAAAGGGGGAGCAAGACCTTCAGAAGCAGGTCCTTGCACTCAAAGCAGCCCTGGATAAACTCGATCGAAAAGCGGCGGCCGCTGAGGCCAAAAAGCTCGATGGGGTCATAAAGGCCGCCAAGGATAAGGACCTGCAAAAGAGCACACAACGCCTGAACAAGGAGATCAGCTCAGCCGCCGGGAACACCGTGGGCAAAGTCTTTGCACCTGGCAACATCCTGGACGCAATCATCATTGGCGTGGCGGCGTTTTTTCTCAGCATCATCGCCATGGCGCTCTTAGGACACAATGTTGGATGGTTCATAACTGGCTTTCCCATCGTGTATGTCATCACCTGGCTTGCGCTCATTCTGGCGGGGAATCACACGATCAATCTGTACGGGCTCGAATATGTCCTATGGTGCCTGTTTCTCGGTCTGTTCATCAGTAACGTCATAGGGATTCCCGAGTGGCTCAAGCCGGCAGTGCAGACGGAATTCTACATAAAGGTGGGACTCGTGATTCTGGGGACGCGCATCCTGTTTTGGGAGATCCTCGAGGCGGGCGCGCTGGGAATGATTCAGGCGCTGCTGGTGGTGGGTGTAGTCTGGTATCTCTGCTTCTGGATCGCACGGAGACTTCAGGTTGACGAGGAATTCTCTGCCATTCTAGCCAGCGCTGTGTCCATCTGTGGTGTGTCCGCGGCCATTGCCACATCCGGTGCCATTAAGGGAGATCCGAAGAAGCTGAGTTACACGACGTCGCTGGTCCTTGTGTGCGCAGTGCCGATGATGGTACTGATGCCGATCATCTCCAAGGCAGTGGGGATTCCCGACCCGGTAGCAGGAGCATGGCTCGGAGGGACGCTTGACACCAGCGGATCGGTAGTTGCCGCTGGAGAGTTGATCAGCGAAACCGCGATGAAAGTGGGCGTCATAGTCAAAATGTCCCAAAACGTGCTGATCGGAGTGGCCGCGTTCATTCTCGCTGTTGTGTGGACCTTCAAAGAGGCGGAAAGGACGGGAGCGGAACGTCCCGGAGTCATCGAGATCTGGAATCGGTTCCCCAAGTTCGTGCTCGGATTCATTGCTGCGTCGATTCTCTTCTCATTCTTCTTGGATCCTAAGACTGTCTCAGCGGTGAAAGGGCAACTGACTGGAATCGGCACAACCTGGTTCGCTCTTGCCTTTACGTCGATCGGCCTGGAGACCAACTTCCGCGAGCTCACGACACTCGGCGGAGGGCGCCCTGCTGCGGCTTTCCTTTTGGCGCAAGGATTCAACATTCTCTGGACTCTTCTCCTGGCATTTCTCATCTTCGGCGGTATTCTTTTCGTTGCACCGACGTTCTAGCCCGAGCGGGCAAGAGCGCTCGGTCGGCAATCCGCACAACCAGGGGCCCGCACACGGCCCCTGGCTCTTAGATGGCTCATCTCTTGAGCATTATTGGCGTGATCCCCTAGTGCCTGGTCTTGCTTTGCCCCGGCAAGATGGATAAGGTGTTGTTACTGGTCTGGCATATGATTGAGTCCAGGCGTTCCAACACTCTGAGATCACGTTGATAATGACCCCGTATTCCTTTGCCGGAAAACATACGCTCATCACCGGCGCGAGCGGCGGGTTGGGATCGGCGCTGGCGAGGAGATTGGCGGGCACGGGCGCGCGTCTCATCGTTACGTCGAGATCCATGACGGCCTTGAACGAGCTTATCGCCTCTTTACCCGCATCAACCGACGTTATCCCGATCACGGCCGATCTTTCCATTCCCGGAGAAGCCGATGCCCTTGCTCGCAAGGCCCTGGAAGCTTTGGGCCATGTTGATGTGATATTCAACAACGCGGGAATCGGGTACTTCGCGTTAATGGAGGAAGCAACGGACGAAAACATACGATACCTGTTCGAAGTGAACACATTTGCTCCTCTAGCCCTGATCAAGGCACTTATCCCCTCGATGAAGAAACGGGGCCACGGGAGGATAGTAAACGTCGTTTCAGCAGCAGGTCGGGTCCCGATTCCGAGCGTCGGCGTGTACGGTGGAAGCAAATCCGCTCTCGCGGTAATGACGAATACAATGCGGCTCGAAGTGGCCCCCTGGGGGATCGACATCATAAATGTTTACCCGGGCACGATAGACTCCTCCTTCGAAGAAAATGCCCTTCGGGAAAACGACCGCCAGGGGTTGTGTCCGACTGACCGTTGCGGAGACCCCAAGATCCAGATCGCAGACCAGGTGGTGGCGGCAGCATGCGGTCCGCCGGGTGAAGTCTGGCTGGAACGTCCTGGAAAGTGGCTCTCCGCCGCAGCCCTCATCTGGCCGAAATTCGTTGACTCACGCCTGCAGAGAATTCGCGACAAAGTAGTGCGAAAAAAATCCCTGAAGGCGAAGCGTTGGCGCCTATTGCAGGTCGAATCTGCCCTGGCATGCAACCTCAGGTGCATCATGTGCCCCTGGATCGAATTCCGTGCCCAAGCTCCTCACCGTGGTCTCATGCCTCAGGAAGTGTGGGACGCGATACGACCACACCTTTCGCAGATCAGGACCGTCGATTTTACGGGCGGAGGTGAACCGCTCCTCCAGCCGAAGCTGGCTGAATGGATGGCCGAAGCCAAGTCTGAAGGATGTGAGACGGGAATCCTCACCAACGGCCTCCTCTTGAACAAAGAAATGGCAGAAAAGCTCCTTTCCGCGGGTATGGACTGGCTGTGCGTATCTATCGATGCCGCCACCCAGGACCTTTACGAAGAGATTCGGCGAGGGTCGAATTTCGACACTGTGTGCTCGAACCTCGCTCGCATAGGAGAAATGCGCTCCGGCAAGCTCCCGAAGACCATGATCAATTTCGTCATCATGCACATGAACGCACATCAGGTGGAAGACATGGTCAGACTCGCCGCCACGTTGGGCGTAGATCAGGTCAATTTCAAACAGTGCGATGTGATTCGAGGCGACCACGGCAAAGGTTTCGGGGTGATCAGGCTTGAGGAGAGCGACCAGGTGCGCGGCCTGAAAAGGGCACTTGCGCGAGCCAGGGGTCTCGCGAAGAAGTTGCGCATTGAGATCACGGAATTCCCGTTTGTCCCCACGGAACAGCCGGTCTGCGATCAGGATCCCAGGAATTCCATGTTTGTTCGTTTTGACGGGACTGTGGCGCCGTGCATAAACCTTGCGCTAGGGGGGCCTACCACGTTCCTAGGTACAGACGTCGTCATGCCCACAGTGCATTACGGGAGGATTCCGGAAAATGATCTTCTGGAGCTCTGGGAATGTGAAACGTGCACATTCTATCGCACGCGTTTCCAGGATCGGGTACGCGTGTACGAGGACGTATTCATGCGAAGGCTTACGGGAGGCTCGGGAGGAAACCAAGACAAGGTGCAACAGGAAGCGGTGCGAGCCATGCTCGAGGCCCCCGAGGGTTGCAAAGTGTGCCACTACCTGTACGACGTGTGAGAGTGGCCGTATCGCGTCAACTCGTAGCCTTTGGAGACCAGTAAACCGCTGATGCCGACAATGTGTGGTACTCCTACACAGACCACGGCGTTGCCGCGGTCGAGGTGTCCAAGCATCCGCTCGAAGAGAATCCGATCGCGACGGTCGATAACCGAGGGATTACGAGTGGGAAACCCGTACGGATTTGACGCAATCTTGTCCAGGTTCCCACTGAGATACCACCGTACGAAATCGCTCGTATATTTCTTCCAGTGAGTCACGCGTTTGAGAAATTCTATGATCTGTTGCCGATCGATTGTGTCGAGGACCTCAATCTGTTCTTCGATGGTCTCGAGAGGAACGATGCGTCTGTCCAGGGCCTTTGCGATCTCAAACGCTTCCATATCAACCGAATGCTTCCATCGCAGGGTTTCCAGAAAGGTCGAGTAGATGGTGAAAAAAGCCATCCACGGCTTCATTCCCTTGACCAATTCTGAAAGAGAGCTCTGAGTTGCGCGGAGGATGAGGTCGTGGAAAGGAGACTCTTTACTGAGGTTTGGTGAGACTGTACGTGCCAGGCTCGAGATCGTGGCGGCATCTAACTCCTGTAGCAGGCTCCAATTTCGGTCCCCCGTGTATCCCGCCTCTACCACCCTCCGCATGCTGGCCTCGTCGAGGGGGCCCTCGAAAATGCATGTTTCAGCTTTTTCAATTAACCGCGTGAGCGAAGCCTTGAAACTGTGAGGAAAAAAGTGGGCTGTGCCCACAAGATAAGAGACGAGACCCCCCTTCCTGGCCTGCCACACCATCTTGAGCTTTTTTTCTTGGAACAATCCGAAGAGCATGTCCACCCCTTATCTCTTCGTCGTGTACGCGAGGAGTGTCTCCACAAAAGAAGGTTTTCTCACGGCAATCACGCACATTTCATAGGGAAGGGTTGGGATTCCCCCCCACTTCTTCTTGAAACCGCGAATTCCCTCGTTCACTCCCAGGCCGAGATGGATGTACGGTTTGTTACATTCCTGGGTCACATCGATCATTTCCTTGAAGAGCAGGTCGGGCGCTCCGGGCACCTGGTGTTTCTTTGAGTGGGCGCCTATGACGTACGTGGAGAAATTCTTAGCAGATAGATCGACCACGGAGAAGGCTGCAAGCTTTCGGTCCGCTCGCCAGGCGTTCAGAACGATCGCACGGTCGGAGTGCCCCACATAATTGGGCATGCGGAAAAGAAGCTCTCGGACACGTGGATGAGGCTTGACTCGTTCCACGAATTCCTCGGTCAGTTCCCAGTGGTCCGAAGTGAAGAGCGCGGCCCGCTCTACAACACAATTCTCCCGCGCCTTTCTCACTGCTCTCTTCACGTTAGACCTGTACCGAACTTTTCCCAATTCCAGTACGAAGTAAAAATCACTTTCTCGCTCGATGCACGAGGACCCGTACGAAGGAGGTATTTCGGGCGCGATGAAGGAAATGCGCCGCGGAGAGAATTCCCTCGCTACCCGGTCCAGAATCGCTTCCATCAGGTGAACGGCAAACGGTCGCTCGAGAGGGTATCCGACCACGATCATGAAGTCGTCCTTCCGGCAGCAGAAGAAGTCCTCCACGAGATATGGCTCTCCTCCCGAAACCCGCGTCATGAGACCGACGAGGTGCTCGGGCACGTAGGCACGGGTCAGAATATGCTCTTGTTGGGCACTCGTGAGCATGCGACCGGCTTTCCGTTCACGAACGCGTCTATATTATGCTCACCCCGCAAAAGGCCCGGGAACGGCACGATTCGGCGGGACCGTCTCACGCTTGAGCCGAGGTGTCAAGCTTCCGATTTTTCAAGTTCTCATGGTAACCTTGGTAGACATAACGGTCAACCACTCCCCATGCGGACATAGGCGTTAACTTCGTGGATGACATCACGTGATTTCAGTCCGTTGACTTAACAAGGACCCCGTCACTCCGGCGAAAGCCGGGGTCCACAACATATTGGAAGGACTGGATTCCGGCTTTCGCCGGAATGACGAACAATTGGCCGTTCCACTTCTAACTTAACGCCTATGCCCCATGCG
>Ga0067045_1029582_pt1 | contig 19579 bp, 23 predicted proteins | sample TerdegcTABiofilm_FD_59184 | JGI IMG/M metagenome (GOLD analysis project Ga0067045, IMG submission 59184) | Combined Assembly of (Gp0054472, Gp0054536) Wastewater bioreactor microbial communities from Singapore -Terephthalate degrading... | reverse complement strand
GGGGTAGGAGTCGGCGCGGCGCGTTTGTGGAGCCTGCTACTCTGACCGGTGACGGCGCGGCGCGTCACCGGGTTGAGGGGAGGTGATCCAGAGTGAGAGGTGGCCGGGGCCGCACGGTTTACCAGCCGGTTGAGCACTGGCGACGGAGGCGCTTTGTCAGGCGAGCACAGAGAATTGAGCGACGGCGGCGCGGTCTGGGGACCGTGTCGGGTGCGATTAGGCGAACTGAAGCCCTGGCCGGGTAATCCGCGCCGCATGTCCAAACGCCAGGCCGAGCGGCTGTTAGAGTCCTGGCGCGAACTGGGGCAGTTCCAGACGATTGCTATTGGCCCGGATAACGAGGTTTACGACGGCCACCAGCGCCTGGCGGCACTCCTGCGGGTGTATGGCCGCGACTACGAGGTGCAGGCCTTGCGTTGCTCGCGGGCGTTGAGCGATGACGAGCGCCGGAAATTGACCCTGCACGCCAACAACCCCGCTGGCTCGTGGAACTGGGACCTCTTAGCCGGGTGGGGCGAACAGCTCCTGGCGGCGGGCGGGTTTGACCCGGAGCGGTTGGACGTCTGGCATGACGACGCAGCCAACCTGCGGGCGCTCCTGGAAGCCGAGGTCCTGATACACCAACCAGGACCGGTGACGGCAGGCGCAGACACTACCCGCAGCGGTGATGGCGGCGCTGATGATACTAATGAAGGCGAGACCGCCGCAAAAGCGAGCGGGACCGCTGAGGATTTGTTGGAGCGGCGCGAGAACACCATGCGCCACTACACTTTTGACGTGTCCTACGACGACGGTATTTTGATTGACCGGGCGCTGCAACAGCATGGCAATCCGGCGGTTTTTCTGGTAGCGGCGGCGGCTTGCTACTTACGGGGAGGTTTCGCATGACTGAAGCTTTGGAGGGTGGGGCGCTGCGGATCGCGCGCGACGAGGGATATTGCGCCTTCCCGGTTGGTGGGGACACCTATCGCGCCTGTGCGCACGGCTGCCTGTACTGTTTTGATCCGCAGATGGACAATCAGAACCTGCGCAGTGCGCGGCAGGTGACGCCGCGCGACTACCGCGAGTTGTTCAATAGTCTGTACACTGACAAAGATGTTAACCGGTTCGTATTGCAGTTAGGAGCGGCGGTCAGGTTGGGTATTTGCGCCGACCCCTTTCCGGCAGTGGAAAGCCGCCTCAAGGTCACGCTGAAGGCACTGGAACTGCTGAAGCAGGTGGGGGTGGGGGTGATTGTGACCACCAAAGCGCCAGAGCGCATTACTGCCGAATACCTGCCGTTGATTGACGTGGTGAAGGTCTCGTTTAGTACCTTCTCTGATGTGCAAGCGGCCCGCCTGGAGCCGGGTGCGCCGCGTCCATCGGCGCGGCTGGCAGCGATGCGGGCGCTCAAGGCGCAGGGAGTGAAGGTGGTGGCGCGACTCAATCCGTATTTGCACACCGAGACCTACGACCTGGATACCCTAACGGGGGCCGCTGATGGGGTGACGGTGGAGCCGCTGCGTTTCTCTGTGACCTGGCGGCAGACCTGGCCGATAGAGTTCTGGGCCTACGTCCTGGGTGAGGAACCGCCCGCGCGCGGGTGTTTCAAGCGCGGGACGCCGGAGTACAAATGGGCGGTGGCGGCTGAGAAGCGCTTCTTTGCGCCGCTACAAACCGAGGGCGAGCCTTACAACGACGAGAAATACCATTGGGTGCTTACCGACCCGTTCAAATGGCGGGCGATTTACAGTCGCCTGCGGGCTGAGGCCAAGGCGCGCGGGCTGGCTTTCGGCATCTGCACCTTTGGGTGCGGCATCCACAACGTGGACCTGAACGATGCGCCCTACGGTTGCGCCGTCAACCCGGCGCTGGGGTACGACCGGCTGGCGTTGGTCCCGCAGTGGCATGAAGACCAATGGGCCAAGTTCCGGCTTCCGGCGCTGGAGGAGTTGGGCAGTGATCTGGGCCTCCTGCGCCTGATCTACGCTAATTCGTGGGATTTGCGCCCGATTGCCTTAGACGGGCGGGCGCGCAGCAATTTTGAAACTGAGGAGTGAGAGGGGGTGAGGGAATGGCTAAACGTTTACGCACCGCAGTGCAGATCGCAATGGATCGGCGTCGTCGCACGACAGTGGCGGCTACTCAGCGCCGGCGCGCCAGTGGCGGCAATTAGCGCACCGTCGGCAAACCACCAGGATTTGGTGTCACTGAAGACGACGAACAGAGGCACGCCGTCTTCGGTGGCCCAAATCTTGGCGGCGCGGGCGTCCAGCGCCGAGGGTGGCACGTCGTTCCAGTGCGTATGCCATACACCGAGCACCGGGAGCGGCTCGGTGTATACCTCTAACTGGGGGTGATAGTGGTTGTAATGACTGAGGGGAGAATCGTTGGGCAACTCCACAAGTTTAATGGAGCCGCCGTCAACGACAATGATCCCGCCGGTCTCGTGGCCGTGCGGGATACGCGGCCAGTCCAGGCGGGGCGCAAGCGCGATTTCATACTCGCGCTCGGCGAATTCAATGACGGGTGACGGGATCATATAACCATGATACCCCGGATTCCCGTTCATGGCGAGTAACAATCGTCGTAGTTTGACGTGACAAATGGCAAAAAAGTTGGGCCGACCTACAAAACTGACGCTGGAGACTAAGCGGCGGCTCCTGGCACTCCTGGGGACCGGGTGCACGCGCCGCGATGCGTGTCTGGCGTCAGGCGTGCCAGTGCGTACGTTTATGTGCTGGTTGGAGCGCGGGGTTAAGGAGCGGGAGGCGGGGCGGAGCACGCTTTTCACCGAGTTCCTGGCCGAGACCGAGCAAGCCGAGGCCGAGGCACGTGCGAAACTGACTGCCGTGATTGTGAAAGCCGCCGCTGATGGCGATTGGCGGGCGGCATTGGAGTACCTCAAGCGGCGCGACCGCGAGCACTGGGGCGACGCCGTGGACATGACCAGCGGCGGCGAGAAACTGGCTGCGCGGGTAGAGGTCGTGGAGATTATCAAGGTGGTGCGCGATGAGCACTAATCTGTACAGCGTGGCGGGCAAGAACGCGCGGTTGGTGCTACATCCCGGCCAGGTGCGGGTGTGGGATAGCACAGCGCGCTTCGTGCTTATGCTGGCTGGCACACAGGGGGGCAAGACGAGTTTCGGCCCGTGGTGGCTGTGGCGCGAGATTGAGCAGCGCGGCCCCGGCGATTACCTTGCCGTCACGGCCACCTACGACCTGTTCAAGCTGAAGATGCTGCCGGAGATCAAGGCGGTATTCGCGTTGTTTGGCTACACCTACCGCGCCTCTGACCGGCTACTGGAAAGCGAAGACGGTCGGACGCGCCTTATCCTGCGGTCGGCGGAGGCGGAGGGAGGGTTGGAATCGGCGACGGCGCGCGCGGCCTGGTTTGACGAGGCCGGGCAAGTCTATAATGCGCAACCGTGGGACGCGCTTCAGCGGCGCTTGTCGTTAGCGCGCGGGCGCTGCCTGATCACCACCACGCCTTATAGCGTGAATACCTGGCTGAAAACCGACTTCTACGACCGTTGGCGGGCGGGTGATCCTGACTATGACGTGATCCAGTTTGAGAGCCGCGAAAATCCAGCGTTTTCGGTGGAAGAATTTGAGCGCGCGCGGGCGACCTTGCCCGACTGGAAGTTTCAAATGTTCTATCGCGGGGTTTTCCAAAAGCCGGAAGGCCTGGTCTACCAGCAGTTCGGTACCCAGCACATCCGCCGCCGTGTTGATGACCGCTTCACCGAGTGGCTAATAGCGGTGGATGAGGGCTTCACGAATCCGCTGGCGATTCTGCTTTGCGGGATAGACCATGATGGACGGTGGCACGCGGCACGCGAGTTCTATCGCTCCGGGGTGTTGCAGGCCGAGGTGGTGGCTCTGATAGCGGAATGGTGTCACGAATTGCCGATCGCGGCGGTCGTGGTGGACGAAGCGGCGGCGGGGTTAATCGCCGCCCTGCGCGAGGCGCGCCTGCCAGCCGTGGGGCACAAGGGCCGCGTCGTGGACGGGATCGTTACCGTTGCTGAACTGCTGGCGCTGGCGCGCGACGGTACGCCCCGCCTGACCGTGGACCCGGATTGCGAAAACCTGATCCGCGAGTTCGAAAGTTACGCCTGGCGGCCAGGACGTGAGGAGCCGGTCAAGGAGAACGACCATGCGCTGGACGCCCTGCGCTACGCGGTGAATTGGCGACTAAATAGTTACCAAACCGTGACAACTTGGATAGGACAGCCGAGGGTATATGCCGGATACTGAGATCAAGCACCTGCGCCAACGTATAGCCCGGCGCTTTGCCGAGAGCACCACCGTACCGGAGGAAGCCGGGTGGCAGCCGCTCACGCCCTTGACGGCCTGGCGACGCCCGGAAGATGACCCGGCAGTGCGGCAAGACGCCATTATAGCCTCGTACTATTACGCCCGCCGCGACCCGTTGTACCAGCGCGCGATACAGTTGACGCGCGCCTACACGTTCGGGCGCGGCCTGACCTGGAATGCACGCGACCCGCGCGTGGCGGCGGTGCTGGCCGAGTTCATGGACGACCGCGACAACGCTATTTTCTCGCGGGCGGTCGGGCAATGGGAACTCTGCGAGCGGCTCCTGATCACCGGCGAACTGTTCCCGGTCTTTTTCGTGAATTGCCGGACCGGGCGCGTCAAAAGCGCGCTGGTGGAGCCGTTGGAGATCACCGAGATCATCACCGACCCGGACAACCAGTACCGTCCGCTATACTACCGGCGCGAATACACTGCCCTGGCCTGGGACTGGCGCAGCGAGACCTACCAGCAACCTGGCCTGCAACGGGCCTACTACCCGGACTGGTACAACCGCCACCCGGAGCGCAGCACCTTTGACGAATACGCCGAGGACGGGACGCGCCTCACCCGCGTTGTGATGACTCAACTCAAGGTGAACTCGCACGGGCTGCGGGGACTGCCGCCGTTCTATGCTGGCATCCCCTGGATCAAAGCGTACAAGGGATTTCAGGAAGACCGGGCCACGCTCACGCTGGCGCTGGCAACCTTTGCCTTCAAGGCCAAGGTGCGCGGGAACCAGGCGCAGATCGGGCGCGTGGCCGGGCAGTTGGGACGCAGCGTAGCCGGACGCTACGGCTCGCATTCTGCCGACCGCGAACGGGCCGAGGGTGCGCAAACCTGGGTAGAGAACGACTCTATGAACCTGGACCAAATCAGGGTAGACTCCGGGGCCGCGAACGCTTACCAGGACGGACGCATGTTGCGGCAGCAGGTCAGCGCCGCCGTAGGGATCACCGAGCCTGACCTGACCGGCGACCCGTCCATTGGCAACCTGGCCTCGCTAACGGCCATGAACGGCCCGCAGGTCAAAGGGTTTGAGGCCTGGCAGCAGATTTTCCGCGACTTTTACCGGGACGTGTTTCAGTTCGTCTTGGAGCAGGCGCAGACTTACGGGACCCTACCGCGCGACGCCGACCTGAGTTTCGAGGTGGACTTCCCGCCTATCGTCACGGAAGACCTGCCGTCGCTGGTGAACGCCGTGGCGCAGTTATTGCAGGCACAAAGCCTGATGGCGCGCGAGTTCATCCCCTGGAAGCGGTTGGCGGCGCGGGTGCTCCAGGCTTTCGGTGAGCAGGACGTTGACGCGGCGCTGGATGAACTACAGACTACCACTACTGCAACGCCGGAGAGCGCGGCGACCGACGCGGCCCTGCCGGACGCGCAGGCCGAGGCTTTACGGCGGGCTGCCGAGGCCCTGCGGGAAGCGGCGGGGGTGTAGGTGTGTGCACCGGAGGCACTCGCGGAGGCGCTGGCGCTGGTGCGGCTGCTGGAAGCGCGCACTTACCGCCACCAGGCCAAGGCCCTGATCGCGCAGGCAGTAGCCGAGGTGGAAGCGGCGGCGGCGGCCCTGGAAGCCTCGCGGTTTTCGCAGTCGGCGCGGCTCACCTTCCGCTCGCGGGTGTCGGGGATGTTGCGCCGGAGCGCGCCGGCTATGGCACAACTGGGTTGGTATGCTGGCGGCGGGACCGGTAAGCCGCCGCCGGAGATCGCCCGAACCTTTATAGACGAACAGCAGCAGTTTCTCAGTCGGTGGTTCTTGCAGATCAAAGCCGCCGGCGCTCTGGTAGGCGGGGCGGTGCGGGCGCGGATGTATGCGCAGGCTTTGGAGCAGGTCTACCAGCGGGCTTACATGGCCGCTGCCGGGCAGAAGGTGGGGCTACCGCCCTTGCCGGCCTACCCGCGCGACGGCTCCACCCGCTGCAAGATGAACTGCAACTGCTACTGGGAGGGACCGCTTAAGCGCGAAGATGAAAATGGCGTTTACTACGAGTTGTACTGGCGCTTGCGACCTGGCGAGAGTTGCGAAGACTGTATCCGGCGGGCAACGGTGCAATGGAACCCGCTGCGGATCATTAACCTGAACGGTATCTGGATTTTTGCAGAAGGAGGTGAAAATGCCGTATAACAATGTACCGCGCGAGCTATGGGACAAGATGGACCGGTGCGTGGCCGACGTGCGCCGCCAACACGGCTACAGCAAGGAGCGCGCCATTGCGATTTGCCATGCCGGGCTGGTCAAGAAGGAGTCTGTCCGCCCGCTGACCGAGGTAGCGGTGGCGGCCCCCACCCTAAACGCCGACGGCAACCTGGACGGGATCATCGTGGTGGAGGGCTTGAGCAAGAACCGCAACCGCTACACGCGGGCAGCGCTGGAATCGGCCATCCCGGTATTCGCGCACGGCCTGATCTACGCCGACCACAACCTGCCCGGCGAACCGCCGGAGCGCAGTATCAGGAACGTGGTGGGGCGGTTGCCGGGGCCGGAGGGGATGTCGGTGGAGGTAGCGGAGAACGGGCAGGCCGTCTTGCGCTTTCGGGGGGCGCGGCTCTCGGAGAGCGCGGGCTGGCTGAAGACTATGCTGGCCGAGGGCATCCTGGGCGACATGAGCATCAACGCCGCCGGAGCCGGTAAGCAGGAAGGGGATGAGTTCATCGTGGAGGCTTTCAGTCCCGACTATCCGGCCTCGCTGGACTTTGTGACACGGGCCGCCGCTGGCGGCTATGGCGCGTTGCGCGAATCTGAGACACCAACAATTGGGAGGGATATGGAGAACACGGAGTTGCAGCGGTTGCGGGCCGCGCTGAAACAGGCGCGCCGGGAAGCCCGCGAGGCCGAGGCCGCGCGTTTGCTGGAAATCAAGACGCGCGGATTGAGCGAGAGCGCGCGCCTGCGCGTGGCACAGCGGGTGGCGGGCGCAATCCGGCGGTTTGTGGAGCAGGACGAAATGCCGGCGGTGGAGGTTACACTGCCGGAGGAGGTCCAGGCCCTGCCGGAAGAGGCACAAGCGCTTTGGCTGCGGGCCTACATGGAAGCCAAGCCCAAGGGCGAGTTCGCGGCCAACCATCTGGCCTGGGCTGAAGTCCTCAAGTCCTACGAGCAGAACGAGAATGGCGAGTGGGTGAAGTCCGGCAATGCTCCCAATCCGTCCGAGGAACTGGCGGGCGAGATTGAGCAGGCCGCGCAGGCCGAGACCGGAACGGAGAAGCCGGAGAAGATGGAGAGCGCCGTGCCGGGCGCGATCCGGGGCATGGGGCGCAGCGGCGCGCGGGTAGTCACCGAAGCCGAGGTTGAGGAAATCTTCAGGCAATTGGGAGGGCGACATGGCTAAAAATGCGGGAGCGATTGAGCAGTATGCACCGATCCAGCTCAAGTTGGGCGTGACGCGCTCGGCGAAGGCCGGGACGGTGCTGGCGCTTAACAGCATGGTGGTCTACCTGCAAACCGACGCCGACGCCAACGATGAGGCGGTCTGCACGATCCCCTGCGCACACGCGCAGGTGGTCAGCGTGACCGCCGCCGATCACGGCGGCGCGAGCGCGGTAGGGGTGGGCGATAAACTGTACCTGGATGGCGGCGTCATCAACAAGGACAGCACCGACGGCGTGCTGTTCGGCTATGCGTTGGAGGCGCTGCCGTCCGGTGATACCGGTAATATTCTGGTAGGCTTTGGCCTGTAAGGAGGAGAGAAAATGGCACAAATCCTTGAATCTGTGAGCGACGCGGATTACCGGGGAATGCTCCCGGTGCCGGCGCTGCAAACTCAACTGAGCAATACCCCCGGCTACCTGGCGAAACTTAAGACGTTCGCTGAGGTGTACCGGGACTACATCGGCGGCCAGGGCCGCACTTACCTGCGCGCGCGGGAAGCCTTGCGCGCCTGGGCTGGGCTCCAATCTCCGCCGGTCTGGTTGAGCGAAGCCCTGGGACCCAGCGATTTTTCGTATCTGTTCGCCGACACGCTCCAGCGGCTGTTGCTGGATCAGTTCCAGGTCGCCAACCACGACTGGGAACTGTATGCCGGGGTGCGCACTGCGCCGGACTTCCGCGATGTCAAGCGGTTCCGGGTGAGCGCGGGCGCGGGCCTGCTGTCCGAACTGGGGCCGGGCGAATCGTACCCGCAGGATGTCATCGGTAGCACCTACAAGGCCTACGGCCTGAAGAAATGGGGGCGCGTCCGCTCGTTCTTCTGGGAAGCGTTCGTCAATGACGACCTGGACGCCCTGCGGCGCGCGCCGGCTGACCTGGCACAGGCCGCGCGCAACACCGAGGCTTACGTAGTCACTGCCGCTTACGCCGCTAACGCAACGCTGTACAGCGCGACGCACACTGTAAACGGGGTGAATTACAGTAACGTTACCAGTGACACGCTCAGCCTTAACGCTCTGGTGGACGCCATCAGCGAGATGGGTTCCTATCCCGGCGATGATGCCACTGGCGTCATTATCAACAACACGCCCAAGTACATCGTGGTCGGCAGCTTGGGCCTCAAACTCCTGGCCGAGCAAATCTTGCAATCGCCGCAGGTCATGTACATCGGCCAGACCGACTTGAGCAACCTGCCCACGGCTAACCCGCTGGGGACGCTGCGGGGCAACCTGCAAGTCGTCTGGAATCCGTTCTTGCAGTTACTGGACACCAACTGGGAGAATGCCTGGTATCTGTTCTCCGATCCGGCATTGGGCTACGCGGTGGAAGGCCTGCGCCTGGCCGGATTTGAGACGCCGTCGCTGTTCATGCGTGCCTCGGCCCAGTTGGCTGTGGGTGGCGGGTTGGCTCCGGCGACGATGGGCGCGTTTGACAACGACACCGTGGACTACAAAATTCGGCACTGCTTCAATGCGGCCCACATGAACGATGTGGGTGGTTGGCGGTTCACTTACTACAGCACTGGCACGGGGGGAGGTGTCTAATGAAAACCTGGCGTTTAGCGCTTCCGGTTAGTCTGGCTTTGCTGGCGTTGGCGCTGGCGGGGGTACTGCTGCACGGCGAAAGCCCGGCGCGGGCCGCCGCCGTCACCAACTACCAGACCTACAGCGTGGAAGGTGGTACTACGCCCTACTACGGTAGCCATACCACCGCCGCCATCAACGTAGATGGCTACGGGACGGCTTTGATCGGGGTGGGGATTGATGCCCACAGTCTCACAACCACGTTTGCCATCACGGCGCAATACGCCATCCCTACCTCCGGGCCGTGCTCGGCCAATGGCCTGATCTGGTACGACGGCGAGGATACGCTGGATTATGCTGCCGTCAGCGGCACTATGATCGGCGCATTCTCTGAAACCATGACCACAACCATCGCCACCGTGCCCTATCGCACGGCGTTCACCCAACTGCTCAACCTGACCGGTGACGCCAACGAGGGCCGCGAGTTCCGCATCAAGGGGCGCTGTATGCGGCTGGTGATTACGCCGTCGTCCGGGTATACCCAGACGTTCACTCCGACCATCGCCATCCTGGCGCAAGACGCGCAGTGAGGTGAGACATGCACGAACGAATGCGCTTGCAAGGTACAGTGACGCACGAACTGCGCGACAGCGCGGGTCGGTTGCTGCTGCGCGAGACCGATCACAACCTGGTGGTAGATGACGGCCTGAATCTGGTTGCCGTCCTGCTCTCCGGTAGCGGTGCGGCTCCCTCACGCATGGCGATCGGTTCCGACAACACGCCGCCCGACCCCACTGATGAAGCTTTGGGCAGCGAACTGGTGCGCGTGGCTTTCACCAGCGCCACCGTCACCGACAATGTTATTACCTGGGTAGGGACGTTCGGCCCTGGCGTCGGCACGGGCACGGTCCAGGAGGCCGGGATTTTCAATGCCGCTTCCGGCGGGACCTTGCTGGCCAGGATGATTCATGGCGCTTTCGCCAAGGGTGCCAGTGACACGCTCACCATCACCTGGACGCTGGAACTGACCAACGCATAAGGGGGCGCGCCATGAACATCACCGGGCGCGTACAAGTGAAACACTACGGCCCGGACGGCGAGTTACTCGCCGTCCGGGAATACCATAACCTGATCGTGGATGAAGGGCTGAACCTTGCCGCACGCTCGTTGAACGGCGAGACCCTGCCGCTCAACGCGGTCTTTCTCAGCGAAAAGCAGACCGCCCCGGCCCCCGGCGATACCTGGGCTAATTCCGCTCCCGCTATCGGCGAGGGAGGGACGGCTACCAGTGTTGATAACGAGATCACCGTGGAAGCCGACTTTGGGCGGTATGGTTATGGTACGCCACAGTCAACTTACTACAGCCTGCTACTGGCCTGCTACGAACCGAGCGTTCAAACTCTGTTCGCGCGGGTCTATATCGGCCCGACCAACCTGGGTGGGGACGACAGCCTGCATGTGACCTGGATTGTCACCATTACGTGAGGCGAACTATGCCTGACGAATCTTGGACCTTTACCGACACCATCGCGGGTAGCGAATCCCAGGTACTCCATGAAACCAAGGTAATCCGCGACGGCCTGGCACACAGCGAGTCCTATCCCTGGACGGTAGGTCTGCCGTTCAGTGATATAGGAGTGCTACACGACGGCCTGGTAGTCGGGATACCGCTACATGACACCATCGCGGGTAGCGAATTCCCGGTACTCCATGAAACCAAGGTAATCCGCGACGGCCTGGCAGTTGATGACAGCGCGCAAGCCTGGCAAAATGGCTGGGAGGTCAACGAACGGGTATCCTGTGCGGACGCCCTCACCGAGTTTGAGCGCGTCATATGGAAGTTGACTTTGGGGAGGTGGTAAATGCCGCAGCGACCACGGGAAGTCATAGAAGGGCCGCAGGTGCAGGGCAAAGACGAGCGCATCCGTTACTTCCTGGACATCGGCCAATGGGCCTCCTGGCCCACCAATATCAGCGCACGCATCTACACTACCGCTGGAACGGACGTGACCGAGACCAAAATGACCGGGAAGGCGCACCTGATTGACGCCACCACTATCGCGCTGCCGTATATCAGCAACCTGGTGGCCGGTGAGCAGTACCGCGTGGAGGTCAGGTTTAGCGAAGGCGGGCAGGTCTACGAGCCATTTTTCATCATCCAGGGCGAGGAGTGAGATGGCCTACTGTGAGATTGCCGATGTGGAAACGCTGATGCAGTTGAAGTTTTCGCTTAACTCGCGGCCCAACCGCCACCAGGCCGCCGACATCATAGAGGATGTGGCGGCGGAGTTGGATGGCGTAGCGCAAGCGGCGGGGTATACCGTGCCAATCACGAGCACGGCAGCCATCGGAGTTATGCGCCGTGAGAACATGTACGGCGCGGCTTGCGCTCTGTGGCACGCCGGTTATATCTCCGACGCTGCCCCGGCCAGGGCTGAGTACTGGTGCACGCAATACAACGACTTTCTGAATCGCTTGCGCAAAGGCGAGCAACAACTGCCCGGCCTGCTGCCGGTCAGCGACCTGGACCCGGCCTGCCGGATAGTCCCGCTTATACCGCGCGATCCCCACTGGGGGCACGGCACGGACAACCTGGAGGAATGACATGCCGCTGGAACTGACCCGCCAGGTCGGGCGGATGCTCGTAACGCGCGGTGATGTGGACCACTTCAAGCGGCTGCTGGATTTGCGCTATACCAGTATGCGTGACTTCCAGGAGCCGTTGCGCCTGTGGGGTATCTACCTCACGGAGATTTATGCACCCGGTCAGATCAACGCGCAGGGCGCGCCGGTCAAGTTCGCCCCGCTCTCGCCGCGTTACAAGCGCTGGAAGGATCAGCACTATCCAGGCCGCTCGATCCTGGTGCGCACGGGCGCAATGCAACGCGGCTATACGTTCCGCAATACGGCGACGCGGTTGACGGTGGATAACCGGCAGCCGTACTGGATTTACCATCAAACCGGCACGCGCAAGATGCCTGCCCGCAAGGTGTTTCAACTGACGGACGAGGATTACAGTTTGCTGCGTTTGATGATCAAGGACCACATCTTAAAATTCCACGGAGGGACGCCATGACCATGCCGACCGCGCACTTCAAGCGCCAGATAGAAGATTACCTGCTCGCGGCGCTGGCTGCCGTGCCGGAACTCTATCGCGTCAAAATGTTCACCAGGGGAGTCCTTCCCGACATCGCCATCCCACAGGAGCTCTATCCCATGTGCGAGTGCTACATCCTGCGCGAGACCTCAGTGCTGGAGTTGACCGGGAACTACTACCACCAGACCTATGAGGGCGCGTTGGTGTTCTCGGTTCTGCTTACCAGCGGGGCCGATGCCGACCTGTTCCAGCGGCGCGGCGGGCGCATCGCCCACGTGACATCCTATGATATGATTGACGAGTTGGTGTGGGCAACGCTCCTGGAGTTGCAACGCTGCGCCAACCACGACCTGGCCGGATTGAGCACGACGGATGAGACCGTCTTGCGGTTCTCCGCCGGGGAAGAGATTAGTTACGGCCTGCTGGAGGCCGACCGGGCCAACAACTGGGCCATGACCGCTACCATGCGCTTCATGGTAGAAACTGAAAGAGAGGTTTAAACATGGGATGTAACCATTTTTTGTATTCACCAGAGACCGTCTTCGGGACCTGGGTAACGCCAACCAAGGCGCTGCCGATTGAGGAGTCCACCCTCCAGGCCGAGCGCGAAGCGATAGATCTGCGGCTATCGGGCAGTTGTCGCAGTCTGTACTACCGGGTGCTGGGGGCCAAGCCGGTTGGCGGGACGGTCAAACTACCGTTCCCGACAGCCAACATCGGATCCTGGTTCAAGACGTTCCTACGGGACGTGACTACTTCCGGTAGCGGTCCCTATACGCACACGTTTTTGTTTGACGACACCACTAACCCGCTGGGCATCTCTGTGCAGCAGCAGTACTCGGCAACGTTGGGGCAAAATTTCCTCTCCTGTGTCACGACCAGTGTGACGTTCACCGGCACGGTCAAAGAGTCGGTGGGGCTGGAGTTCTCCCTGCTGGGCAAGGACGAGGCCTTAGCGGGCGGGACGTGGGATTACAACAGTGGTGCCTCGCCGGCCTTGGTCGCCAATCCCGGCGCACTCTATGCTACCCGCGCGCGTCCGTTCATGTTCTACGACGCCGGAATCACCATCGGCGGGACACCGGCCATCGCTGACAAGATCATCAGCGTGACCGGCGGGACGGCCTACGCCAAGGCGCTCAATGTCAAGGTCAGCATTGAGTTGAACGCCGACGCGGACGGCTACGGCCTGGCCGCCGATCCGACCCGGCAGGAAATTCCGGCGCAGGACCGCGACATCACGGTGGACCTGGAGCTATCGTGGACCGATTACAGCACGGTCTTGTACTCGGCGGCGCGTGCCGGGACGCCGCTGGCGTTCACGTGGAACCTGGTGGCGGGCAACAACGAGGCGCACATCATCATCCCGGCCCTATTCCTGGACCCGGCCAAACTGCCCAACCTGACCGGCAGCAGCGCCAAGCAGACTATTTCCCTGACCGGCAAAGCGGTTCTGGATACCGTCACCGGCCACAGTTTCAACTTGTGGCTGAAAAATGGCGAGGCGACACTATGAACGAGGTGCAAATAGACGACGTGGTCTACGTCCTGCGCGACCGGTTAGACTGGTTGGAGCAGCAGCGCATCAATGACGCCGGGTATCAGTTTGTACTCAATGGGCGCGCGTTGGTCAACCTGTCCGAGATCGGCGACTTGAGCGAGGTTGACGAACTGACGGTTATCCCGCGCACCGCCGAGCAGAACTTCCAGCGGTTATGCGCGCGGTTGGCCCCGCATCTGAAGCCGGTGGACATCAAGCGGTTACCGGCCCGCCATGTCGCCGTCCTACTGGCGCGGATCGCCGAGTTAGAAGCCAGGGAAGCCGCCGAATTAAACGAACTGGAGCCGGGAAACCCTACCACGCCGCGCTCCGCAGCGTAATCCGGGGCGCGGTACTCTATGGGCGCACGCCAGAACGTGGCTTGCATAGCACCGCCGAGTGGCTGCTGCTGCAACGGGCGGTGCTGGCGGTCTCTGAGTGGCACTTGGTGCATGACGGCGCGGCTGATTACGTTGCTCTGGGCTATGACTCCGGCAACGGGCGACCGACCAGGTACAAACTGCTGGAGTTCCTGACTATTGCAGGGCTATACAACGAGGCCGAGGCGGAAAAATGGCGACAATCCGAGACATCTATCAGTTAGACACCTACGCTAACACGGCGGGACTCAATAAAGCAGAAGGCGAGGTCACGCAGTTAGACCATGCCATTGAAAAGACCGGGCGCGATGCCTCCCAGGCCAGCGGCAAAGTCGCCGGCCTGGGCGGTAGCCTGTCCGGCCTGGGCGGGATTGCGCGCGGGTTAGGGAGCGCGCTCAAGGGGCTGGCGCTGGGGTTGGGGGCATTAGCGGCGGGCGCGGTCGTGGGCCTGCCGCGCCTGTTTAAAAGCATCCGGGGCGCTATGGAGGAGACCGGCAAATCCGCCGCCGGAGTCGGACAATCGGCCCGCGCGGCGGCTGCCGGGGCCGCCGAGGCCACCAAGCAAGTAGGCGGTTTGATGGGGGCCTGGGGCGAGGTAGGGGCGGGCTACGTCATGGCTGCCGGGCAGAAAGCTACCGAGGTTGCATCTACTGCTACCGAGACCGCCGACGAGGTAGAGGACGCTATGGACCGCAGCGGCGCGGCTACCAGTCGCTTCGGGCAGGTGTTGGACCGGATCGGCAAGCGGTGGGAGGAACTCAAGAACATCGTCCTGCGCGCGCTGGGCAAGGCTTTGCTGCCACTGCTGGAAAAGTTTTTAGCCTTCTTGGAGGACCCAGCAACACAGAAATTTGTAGAGCTACTGGCTCAAGACCTGGCTAACGCCGTGGCGAAAGTTGCCGACTGGGTGAGCCGGCAGGCTATCCCGGCTATTCAGGGCTGGATCGTCAAGATCAACGAAATGGGCGGCCCGATTGCAGCGCTCAAGTCCTGGTGGGACAGCCTGAAGACCACGGTTTTACAGATCGTGGCGATTATCCTGGCCGAAATCCTGCGCATGACCAACTACATCACCACCTCGCTGAATACCTGGAAGGCCAATTTCAACAGTCTAAAGACCATCGTTGATACCGTGGTGGCCGGGATCAAGACGGCCTTCGTCGGCTTGCGCAACACTATCGCCACCGTGTTTGCCGGGATTGTGGAAGGGCTGAAGGAGCGCATCAATGACATTCTGGGCTACGTGAATTACGTGATCGGCATCTACAACGAGATCGCCGCCAAGATCGGGCTGCCTACGCTGGCCCCCATCGGCTTGCTGCCGACCAACGATGAGGGGCACGCCGGGGCGACCAGTATCGGCACGGTCATCATCAATGCCAATTCTGCCGCCGAGGGACGCTTGGCGGGTAACGCTTTCATGGAGTATCTACGCGGCGCAGCCGCCGCCGGAATCAGGGCAGGTTAACATGATTGCATCAGCTTATGGTTTTTCGGCTTCCTATCGTTACGTTTTTCCGACCTTACAGGCCAGCGATGAGGTAGTGGCGAGCCGGCCGGCTGTGGTCCAACAATTGGGGGGCGCAGACGGCGCGTTTGACTACTACGGCCTCAACCGCTACCCGCTGGCCCCCGTGATCTACGTGAAGAAATTCACCTTGAGCGGCGCGAGTTACGCGGCGGTAGAGACGGAATTGCTGAACGCGCAGGCATATACCATCAGCGATTACCGCACCATCTATGATCCGCTCACGCCGTTATACCTCTATGGCACGCGCCGGGGCGGGACGGCGCACGCTTTCTACACTCCGGCCAAGTGCATTAGTTTCAAAGCGCCGGAGAACTACGGGCGCAACTACACCATCCTGCCGGTAGAAATGCAATTTCAACTGCCACAACCCTGGTGGTATGGTGCCGCCGGAGCCGAGGAAATCACCGGAGACGTAGATCACCCGACCGTCAGCGCCTACATCACCTACAACGGCAACCTGATTGCGCCGGTGGTCATTACCGTGATGCCTATCACGGGTAGCAGCCGCATCACCTATGCCAGCATCAGCAATGGCCGCACGACGCAATCTGTCGCCTACGCCGACGCGACGGGCACGATCAACGGCCTGGAACTGAACACCGAGACCTACAGCGCGCTGGAAGGCACGTTTAACCCCGTCTACGACAAACTAACGTTGGGGGCCAACCAGACCACCTGGCTTGACCTCGTGCCGGGTGTAAACAACATCACGGTAAGTGTGCATAAAGCTGACGGGACCTGGAAGGTCACGCTGGCCTGGGTGGAAAGGTGGACGCTATGAGTCGCCTGGTCGTTGATGTAGTAGACAATAGCCTGGCTTTGACCGGGCCGGGACCGTTGTACAACGTGATCAGTGCCGAGATCGTGGAGGAGATTGACCGCGCGGGTACAATCTCGTTGGTAGTTCCGGCTTCGGACGAGCGCGCGTTGGCGCTGGTAGGGACCGAGTCCATAGTGCGGTTTCGCAGCCACGACGGCCTGACGGCCTACGGGCGCTTGCAACAAAGCGCGCTCTCCGGCGGTAGCGACAACAAGGTGAATCGCACACTGAGCGGGCAAGACCTGCTGGGCGAGTTGCTTTTTCCGACCACCGGCCCCGCCGCCGAATACAACAACGCCAGCACGGCCAGCATCATCAATGCCCTGCTGGCCTCCTCCACGTTCACCGCCGGCAGTGTCTCGCCTTCCGTCACGCCGACCACCATCAAATTTGAGGGCCAGACGGTCTTGCAGGCACTTACTACCCTGGCCGAGCAGGTGGGGGATCACTTCCGGCAGGGCAGTACCCCACGCACGTTAGAATGGGGCGTTTTTGGCGGCGCGGCAGTGTGGCGCTTCACTAACGTGCAACGCGCGCCGCTGCTGAGTGCCGCCCCGTTGGATGTCTCGTATTTTGATCGCCTGGAGATTACCGAGGTTTCCGGGCAGGTGGAAAACCGCTTGTTTCCCGCCGGGGCCAGTGGGTTTGACCTGCGCGACGCCAGCAGCAGTTGCACCGGGATCAAAGTCATCGCGGCCAGGGGTAACAACGGCGCGCAGACTACGACCACCGCTCCGGCTTCCGCCGGCGGACAGACTTTGACGGTCGCCAGCACCACCGGCTTTGTGGCTGGCAAGGCCGTCTGGATCGGGACGGCCAACAACTGGGCCGCCAGTCACGAGTACGCCATCATCTCCTCGGCGGTCGGGACTACGATCACCATCAATGTACCGCTGACGAACAGCTACGCGGCGGGGGTGGCCGTGATCCAGGATCCGCTTTTTTACATTGAGGACACGGCCTCGCAGGCGACTTATGGCGTCCGCGAGAATACCCCTCAATTCCAGTGGATCGGTCCCCTGAGTACCGCCGCCACCGACCTACAGCGCGCCGCCGACGTGCTGTACTACGCGGCGCAGGCGCGCTTGCTGCGCTACAAGACAGCCTACCAGAGCTTCTCTCTCTCTGGCGCGATCAATGTCCCGGTCAGTTTGCGCGTCGGGCAGGTGGTCCGCGTCGTCTACAAAGCCGCTCCAGCGCCGTTTGCCGCCACGCCGTTTGCCAACGTGGACGCCGATTTCTACATTACCCGGATCGCGCGCCATTATACCGCCGACGGACGTTACACCGCCGACCTTACGGTAATGGACGTCTCGCGTCCTACTCCTAACAATGAGCGGTTCGTGATCTTTAATCTGGACACGCTGCGCTGGGTAGGGGCGCGGGCCGGGCGCGGGGCTAACAACGTGACCGGCGGCGGTTTGCTCACCTTGAGCAATAACACTACTATCAACGGCGGCGGAGTAATTGCGCTGGGTGGTGTTTCCATTACTGTACCTACCAGTGGGACGACGGCTTTGGGGGCGGACACACTGACCGCCTCCACTACCAACAACTCCGGGATCGCTAACCATACTCACGCCCTGACCTGCACCGATGACGGCGACACTAACCCCAGCACCCTGCTCAAGTCCGGCTCCAGCGGTCAATTGCGCCTGCGCAAAATTGGCATCGGGACCGCGTCGGGCAGTAACACCGGGGATGTGACCCAAGCGGCGGGCGGGGATATATTCCCCAACGCTGACGCGCGCGGGCTGGCGGCGCGGTTCGTCAATCCGACCGGGTTGACCTCCTGGACCGCGCATTTTCGCCCCGGCGAAACCACCGGCCCAGGCGAAGGCAGTCTGGCTGCGTTCGCCTGGCAGGGCGCACCGTTCACGAAGCCGGTTCTCGCGAGTTACGCATACGCCAATGACTACTTGCGGTGGGTGCACTCCAGCGCGGCGCGTTTCTTCTTGAGCTGCCCGATCACCAACAGCGCAGCGGCCTGGCAGAACAAATCTATCTGGGGACGGCTGGCGGCCACTTGTTACGGGAGTTTCGGCCTACGGATAGATGATGGCACGGATAACAACTACGTCGAAATCTACCTGGACGCCACCGCCGCAGACGGTGATCAGCGCCTGCGGTTCTCCTACCGTTCCGGCGGTGGGGCGGTAGTCACGAATACAGCCAAACCGGTGCTGTTGCAGGGGAGTTTTGTTGTGCTGCGTTTGCGTTGCTATTACTCGGCAGAGACTTATGCGGTTTACGGTTACTCTGTTAATGAAACCGGGGGCAGTGACAATATAGCAAATTTTGGCACCCCTGCAATATCTTGGTGCCCAACCGCTGGGCGCGTGGGTCTGGTTGGTACAACCACCGCCGCATCAAACCCTCAGGTATGCGACTGGTTTTACACCAATTTCGGTTGATGCGGCGCTTTCTGACGGCAAACAGCCCCCGGTCGCCAAGCCGAGGGCTGTTGTTTAGACTCCGCTATGCGATTTTCAGCCAGATTGCTATTGCTACCACCCCAGCCACCGGGGTTCTGATACGTCCGGGCCGTGGCCGCCTCCACTTGTAGCCGTGGCGCATCACTACTCAGGCTTGCGCGCCTCTTTCACCTCCCCAGCGGGCTGTAGTCACCCGCTGCAATCCGTTCCAACTGCTCCCGCCCGTAAGCGGTCAGTTCATACCGCTGCCGGGTCGGGTTCTCCAGCCACCCCACCCGTGCCAGCGCCTGCCGCAGTTTGCGCCAGTTGTGGAGCGCGATCCCAGGCAGGCGCTCAGCATCCGTCCAACCCAGCCCACCCAACGCACGCCGGGCGATCTCCGTCCACTGCGCGTCCGTCAGGCCGAGGGCAATCACCTCGCGCCGCCAGGAGAGACCGCTGCCGTTGCTGCGCATGGTCGTGTGCGTATGCGTGAGCGGCTCGGTGTGCGGCTCTAAGTCGGGGCCGATGACCGTCTGTGTCTCCACTGGCTCGGCCTTGTCTTCCGGGGCGAACCAGGAGAACGGCGGGAACGGCAGCCGCCACAC
>Ga0067045_1029580_pt1 | contig 19581 bp, 16 predicted proteins | sample TerdegcTABiofilm_FD_59184 | JGI IMG/M metagenome (GOLD analysis project Ga0067045, IMG submission 59184) | Combined Assembly of (Gp0054472, Gp0054536) Wastewater bioreactor microbial communities from Singapore -Terephthalate degrading... | reverse complement strand
CCCGTTCTCGTCGGCGATGTGGGAGCGGGCTGGTCCGCCACGATCGCCCCGCCAAAAATAGCAGCGAAGACTGGGAGGGATAGAAGAAGTCCGCATACCGCTAAGAACGAGGCTCTCATCGCTTCGGCTCCGCACCCCGAATGGGGCTTACGCTTTGCACTCACAAATTAGGGAACAAGGCAAGAGGCACTCATCGGCCGCATCGTATCCGTGGAATCGTGAGCCGCGAGCCCGCATCGGCCGAGTCGCGGTCAGTGAATGAGATCGCCATCGAGCAAGAGGATTTTAAGACTTCGCGAGCCTCCCTGCAACAACAAACAAGGTCTCGAGACGACCATATCGCGAGTCTCGCGAAGGCATCGGCGCGTCGCCCCCGTTGGTAGGTTTGCCGCCCGTTTACAGACCCGCAAGCGGGGCGTATTCTGAAAGTTCGGTCCGTCGGGCCTTATAGTACGTCAAAGCGGCGATCCGTCACCGTGCATCAATTAAGCCATTATTTCGGAATCATTCCGGAGAAGGAGTTCGGTGATTTCTTCCGCTAATCACAATACTTTGGTTCATCGTTATCCAAACGGATTGATCCTGCTGGGTGAGCCGATGCCATGGGTGGAGTCGGCAGCGTTTACGATCGCCGTACCCGCCGGCAGCGGTTGGGATCCCGACGATCGATCCGGCTTGGCCTCGGTCACATGCGAAATGTGTCTGCGGGGAGCAGGAGACCGGGACAATCGCCGCTTCATCAGCGACCTGGAATCGCTGGGGGTGGAGTGGAGTGAATCCATTAGCGCGTTCCATATGCGTTTCAGCGGTTCTTGCGCGGCCGACGTTCTTCCTCAGGCTTTGCAGATCTTCGCGGACGTTCTTTGCCGCGCGCGACTACCCCAAGACGAGTTGGAGAACGCCCGCCAGGGCCTGCTGCAGGACATTCTTTCCGTCGAGGACGACCCGGCGGATTTGGCACGGCGGGAGCTGCGCAGACGTTTTTTCCCCATTCCGTTCAACCGCCCGAACGAGGGTGAAGCGGACCATGTTCGCGCCATAACTTGGGCGGAAGTGCGCGACCATTACGAGCGGCACTTTCGGCCCAACGGTACGATCCTGGGAGTCGCTGGGAAATTCGATTGGGACCGGCTTCGCTCTCAGGTGGGCGATTTACTCGCCGATTGGCCGAGCCGAGGGGCTCCCCCCGTGGCCGAGAAGCCGCAAACGGCCGTGGTCGCGCACATCCATTATCCCTCTCAGCAGACCCACATCGCGTTGGCTTACCCCAGCGTCGACTACGACCACCCGCAGTATTTCGAGGCCGTCGGCGCGGTCGGAATACTGAGCGGTGGAATGAGCGCGCGATTGTTCACGGAAATCCGCGACAAGAGAGGCCTTTGCTACAGCATCCATGCGTCACACCGCGTACGTCCCCGAATGGGAGCCGTTCTGTGTTACTCCGGAACGACGGCGGAACGGGCTCAGGAAACGCTGAACGTCCTGATCCGTGAGTTGATTCGGCTGAAGGACGGCGTGCTGGAGGAGGAGCTGGATCGCCTCAAGTCGCAGTATCGAACCGGCTTGGTAATGCATCAGGAATCGACCGCAGCGCGGAGCGCCGCCGTGGTAACGGATTGGCATCTGCTGGGTCGAACGCGCTCCTTGACGGAGATCGACCAGCGCATTCGCGGTTTGACGACGGACGCCCTCAATCGGTTCCTGCAAGAGAATCCCCCTCGGTCCTTTACGATCGTAACGGTCGGACCGCAGCCTTTGGAGGTGCCGCGTGACGTGCTTGAAGCACACGCTGCCTAACGGTTTGCAATTGATCGCCGAGTGCTATCCGGACGCCTACACGCTTGGGATGGGCTTTTTCGTCCGCGCGGGTTCGCGGGACGAACCGCCCGAGCTTGCGGGCGTCAGCCATTTTTTGGAGCACATGGCGTTCAAGGGCACCCCGACGATGACGGCGGAAGAGGTCAACCTGGCGTTTGATCGCATCGGGGCGGCTTACAACGCCTTCACCGGCGAAGACGCCACGGTGTATTTCGCCGCGGTCTTGCCGGAGTTCCAGGAGGCTGCCTGCCGGCTGCTCGCGGAACTGATGCGCCCCGTGCTTCCGCCCGGTGAATTCGACCGCGAAAAGCAGGTCATTTTGGAAGAGATCCACATGTATCTCGATGAGCCGCCTTTCGGTGCCGACGACTTGTGCCGCGCGAAGTTCTTCGCCGACCATCCGCTGGGCCGCAGCGTGCTCGGTTCCCCGGCGAGCGTGGGGGCGATCAATGTTGAGCGAATGCGGGCGTACCACCAAGGGCGCTACGCGCCTAATAACATGGTGCTGGCGGCCGCCGGACGCGTCGATTTCGACGCCTTGGTGCGGCAAGCTGAGGCCTTTTGCGGCGCATGGGAGCCTTGGGATGTGGATCGCATGTTGCATCCGCTGGAACCGGCCTACGGTTTTCATCTTGCTCCCAAGCCGTCGGCGACGCATGAGTACTTGATCCAATTGTCGGAAGGACCGTCCGGATACAGCGAGGACCGGTTCGCGGCTCACCTATCGGCGGCGGTCGTCGGAGATGACTCGGGGAGCCGGTTGTTCTGGGAGTTCGTAGATTCCGGGCTGGCTGAATCGGCTTCGCTGGGTTTTTCCGAGCACGAGGATGCCGGCGTGTTCACGCTGGTGCTGAGCTGCGCCGAGGAATTGTTTTCCGACAATCTGAAGCGATTGCGGAATTTGATCTGCCGGTTAGAGAGCGACGGCATTACCGAGGAAGAACTGCAACGCGCCAAACGGAAGATCTTCACGCGAACGGTGTTGGCCGGCGAGCGCCCGCGGAATCGTTTGTTCAGCTTGGGGTTGAGGTGGCTGCTCTTTCAGTCCTACCAAAGCGTGCAGGAAAAGCTTAGATTACTGGAGGCGGTAACGCTGGAAGACGTAAATCGTCTGATTCAACGCTACCCGCTGTCATGTCACGCGTCCGTGGCCGCCGGACCGCTGGAGGCGATTTCGACCGCCGGCGCATGAAAACGGCTGGGAATGGTCCGTGTTCGAGAGCTTCGCCGCGAGAGCCGTCGGTTTTTCACTGAATAAATCGGCGCTTTCCCGGCCGGTCTTGAAAAGGAGGTTCTCTTCATGAAGACCGAGCAACGGCTTCCAAAGTCTCAACGTCGCCTTTGCCTGTCGCCCGGCATCGTCGTCGGGTTGGGGCTAGCGATGATGGTTGTCCTAGCGATCGGGCCGAGGTTTGCGGCGGCGAGCAGTCGACCGCCCAACGTGGTCGTCATTCTCGCCGATGACATGGGCTACTCGGATCTCGGCTGCTATGGCGGGGAAATCCAAACGCCCAACTTGGACCGCTTGGCCGAGCACGGCCTGAGATTCACGCAGTGTTATAACTCGGGACGATGTTGGCCGTCCCGAGCGGCAATCATGACGGGGTATTATGCTCAGCAGGTTCGGCGGGATACGGTTCCCGGGGTGCCCAAATCGGGCGGCCAAGGCGTTCGCCCGGCGTGGGCGGCGTTGTTGCCGGAGCTGCTGCGAAGCAAGGACTACCGGAACTATCATTCCGGGAAATGGCATATCGACAGGCAGCCTCTGCTTTGCGGTTTCGATCATAGCTACAAACTGGACGATCACGATCGTTTTTTTACGCCCAAGCGGCATGACCTGGACGAAAAACCGCTGCCGCAGCCGGGTGAGACCGACGGTTTTTACGTGACCGACGCGATTGCCCGGCATGCGGTGGAAATGCTGCAAGAGCACCGTCGGGACCACGCCGAACGGCCGTTTTTCCTCTATTTGTGTTTCACCTCGCCCCATTTCCCGCTCCAGGCGCCGGAAGAGGTCATCGCCCGGTACCGTGATGCCTATAAACAGGGTTGGAATCGCATTCAAGACGCGCGGGGGCAGCGGCTATTGGCGTTGGGGTTGGTCGCGAACCCTCCGCCCGCCATGGAATTGCAAGTGGGACCGCCGTATTTCTTCCCCGACGCTTTCGAGAAGCTAGGACCGGGAGAGATCGCCAAACCCCTTCCCTGGGATGAGTTGACGTTGGAGCAGCAGGCCTTCCAGGCGGCCAAAATGGCCGTTCACGCGGCCATGGTCGACCGCATGGATCAGAATATCGGCCGAGTCTTGGCACAATTGCAGGACATGGGGGCTTGGGAGGATACGCTGATCCTCTTTGCGTCCGACAACGGGGCCAGCGCCGAGATCATGGTACGTGGCGACGGCCACGATCCCAACGCACCGCCGGGTAGCGGCAAGACCTTTCTCTGTTTGGGGCCGGGATGGTCCAGCGCCTCGAACACGCCGTTTCGACGACACAAGACCTGGGTCCACGAGGGTGGTATTGCGACGCCGTTGATCGCGCATTGGCCGCGCGGAATCTCGGCCGCGGGTGAGTTGCGGCGCGCCCCCGTCCACTTCATCGACGTCGTCCCCACGGTTCTGGAATTGGCCGGCATCGAACCGCCGAACGAATGGGGAGGGGCGGCTCGCCCGCCCATGCCCGGCAAGAGCCTGGTCCCCTTGTTTGAAAGGGACGGGACGGTTAGCCACGAGTACCTCTGGTGGTTGCACGAGGGCAACCGCGCAATCCGCGTGGGAGACTGGAAGCTGGTCGCAGCGCGGGATGAACCGTGGGAACTGTACGACCTGCGCGAGGATCGCGGTGAATCGCACAACCTGATCGAAAAGCTCCCCGATCAGGCGGGCCGGCTACAGTCTCTATGGGAAGAAGTCTGGGACCGCATTCAAGCCGACGCCAAGCGCGACTTGCAACAGTGACGCCGTTGCCGAGTTTTCCGCCGAAAAACGCGCGCACAAGCGGTCAGGCCCTTTCGAAAACGAACGCCGGCGTAACCGATGCATTCACCCGTACGCATCGGTTACGCGAGGAGCATCATCCCATGGAGTGGAGAAGAACCACGGTTCTAACCGTTCGCCTTGAGGACGCCGTGGCGCTGGGCGCCGACGGACAGGTCACCTTCGGCAATACGATTCTGAAGCCCGATGCCGCGAAGGTCCGTCGTTTGGCCGATGGCAAGGTCATCACCGGCTTTGCCGGGGCGACCGCCGACGCCTTTTCACTTTTGGAGCGTTTCGAGGCGAAGCTGAAGGACCATCCCAACAACTTGCCGCGAGCGGCCGTGGAGTTGGCCAAGGAATGGCGAACCGATCGCGTGCTGCGGCGATTGGAGGCGATGTTGATCGCCGTAGATGCCAAACACACGCTGTTGATTTCGGGAACGGGCGACGTGTTGCAGCCCTCGGACGGAGTGCTGGGGATCGGTTCCGGCGGCCCCTACGCATTGGCGGCGGCCAAGGCGCTGCTTCGCCATACGTCCTTGTCCGCCAAGGAAATCGTGCGGCAATCGTTGACGATCGCCGCCGAAATCGACGTCTACACCAATACACAGATTCAGGTGGAGGAGCTTCCGTGCCGCCCTTGACGCCGCATCAGATCGTTGCGGAGCTGGATAAATACATCGTGGGCCAGTCCGCGGCCAAACGAGCGGTGGCGGTTGCCATCCGCAATCGGTACCGCCGACAGCAACTTCCGCCCGACATGAGGAGCGAAGTGGCACCCAAGAACATTCTGATGGTCGGGCCAACCGGCGTGGGCAAGACTGAAATCGCTCGTCGCCTGGCCCGACTGACCGGAGCGCCCTTCGTCAAGGTCGAGGCGACGAAGTTCACCGAGGTGGGCTACGTCGGGCGCGACGTGGAATCCATGATTCGCGAGTTGGTGGAAAACGCCGTTTTCTTGGTCCGTTCGCAGGAGCTGGAGAAGGTCCGCGAGGAGGCCGAACGCAGGGCGGAAAAGCGGTTGGTGCAGATTCTGTTGCAGCAAACGGACGATTCGGACGAGTCTGACGCGGAAAACGGCGATGTCGCGTCGCCCCGCCAACGTCGGGAGAAGGCTCGCGCCGGAATGCTGAAGCTGCTTCGCGACGGAGTTCTCGATGACCGCGTGGTCGAAATCGAAGTGGAAAAGAAGCATTCACCGTTCTTCTTCGGCGGACCGGGGGGAGAGCAATTCGATTTGGACTTGCAGTCCATGTTCGGAAAACTGCTTTCATCGCGCAGCACCCAACGGCGCGAAGTTACCGTGGCGCAGGCCAAGGAAATCCTCGCCTCCCAAGAGGCCGAGGCGCTGATCGATCAGGACAAAGTGCATTCCTTGGCCGTGGAATTGGCCGAGAATGCCGGGATCGTGTTCCTCGATGAGATCGATAAGATTACGGCGGCGCACGGCGCGGAAGGCCCGGATGTTTCGCGCGAGGGCGTGCAGCGCGACCTGCTGCCCGTCGTGGAGGGTACCACCGTCCAAACCCGCTACGGCCAAGTCCGCACCGATCACATCCTCTTCATCGCGGCGGGCGCGTTTCATCGCTCCAAACCCAGCGACTTGATGCCGGAGTTGCAAGGACGGTTCCCGATTCGCGTGGAATTGGACGACTTGACCAAGGAGGACTTCCTCCGCATCTTGACGGAGCCGAAAAACTCCCTCATCAAGCAGTACCAGGCCTTGCTTGCGACGGAGGGAGTTGAGCTGACTTTCGCGGAGGGCGCGATCGAGGCCGTGGCGGAGTCGGCGTTCTACGTCAACCAGACCACGCAAAACATCGGGGCCAGGCGGCTGTACACGGTCATGGAACGCCTGCTCGAGGAAATCAGCTACGACGTTCCCGATAAACTGACGGGCAAGGTGACCATCGACCGTGCCTTCGTGCAAGCAAGGCTCGGGGAAATCATCAAGGACGAGGACTTGAGTCGCTTCATCTTGTGAAGCCGCCTCAGGATCACGGAGGACGTGCGGGCGGACCGGTCTCCGGAACGCGGATGTTCGGTTTCCACAGCCACCAGCATGGACTGCAATTGTCTGAGGCCGTGAACCATGGCTGCGCGGAAAAAATGGTATTCCGAAGGCTTGCGATTCTCCTGCACCGGATGCGGCTACTGCTGTTCGGGGCAGCCGGGGTACGTCTACGTAAACGACGATGAAATCGCTCAAATCTCGCAATACCTCGGTATGGACGCATCGGAGTTCCTATCTCGGTTCACCCGGGAAACGCACCGTGAGAGGAGTCTCGTTGAACGCCCCAACGGCGATTGCGTCTTCCTTGACCCCGTGCTCCGGTCATGCCGCATCTACCCGATTCGCCCTCGACAGTGCAAGTCGTTTCCCTTTTGGAACTCCAATCTTCGCCGACCGAAGGACTGGGACGATGTCTGCCGGACTTGCCCAGGCTGCGGCAAGGGACCGGTCTTCTCTTACGAAACCATCGAAGAGCTGCGCGGCCGAATCGACATCTGAGCAGCTCCGGTTTTCCTGGCCGGCTTTTCCCATATCGGGGGGGGCGTCCACGGCGCGTTGCACCTCATTGATAACCGGGGGCAAATGGGTGGAAACGGGTTGAATTTTTCCGGTTATTCGGCCGATACAGGTTCTAAGCGAAATGCCTGTTAACGCGATTCGTCCGAATCCCAGCGTAAATTCGGGCGGATCGACTTTGACAAGGCACGCTCTTTGGCAACTGGGAGCTGTATGTGACGGTCCGCCTCGGCAAGTGCCGGCTGTCCGGCGGCGAATGTTAAAGTCTAGGCGTCCTTGACACTAAGTGTTGTGGCGCATAAACTTGCAACGTTCGCTCAGGATCAAGTCAACAGCAAACCTTCTCTTGCCGGCGGAGTACGGACTCGTGACCAAGAAAGACATCGTGCGGGAAATTTCCAAGAGATTGGATTTGAAGCAGACCACCACAAAGAGGGTGGTGCAGATGACGCTGGACGCGATCATCGACATCTTGGTCGAGGACCGTGAAGTTCAATTACGGAATTTCGGCGTGTTTCGGGTACATTTCCGAAAACCCCGAAAAGCCAGGAATCCCGTGACCGGGGTCCCGGTTCAGGTTCCCGAGAAAGTCGCGGTGCGATTCAAGCCGGGAAAAGAAATGGCTCGGCGATTGCGACAGGCTTACCGCGCGGCCGCAAGCCAACGGAGTGAACCCGGGTCGACTCCCCGACGCAAAGCCGCGGAGTGAACCCGAGGCGTCTGTAAATGACGCGTCGTGTCGGCGCTAGAACAGCCCTGTTCCGCGTCCATTTATTTGGGGCGCGCGAGCGGCGCAACGTCCATCCGAACGCCCTGGCACGGCAAAGGCGGCGCAGCAAGCTACGGTCGAACATGCGAATCTCCCCAGGCTTCTTTCCCCCGCGATGAAAACGGTGCCGACGCAATCGTTTTTCTTTTCGCATCGGTGGATCGTCACATACAGTTCCCAAGTGCCGCGCCCGGAGGGAGTGTGCTCACCCGGGTCGCCGGGTACCGGTCGCGTCCTCGAAAGACGCGCCATGAAAGAAGACAGCAAGGCCGTTCCGGGGCGTCGCGGAGAAGCGGCGGTCCCAAGTCAGGGTCATGGAGGATGTCATGCGAAAGCTGCTGCTCGGCGTCGTTCTCGCGCTCTTGGTGAGCAGTGCCGTGGGATGCGTCATTCCCATCTACTCCGCCGATCCGAATCGGCGAGTCCAGCAAATGATTTTCACGTCGGAGGGATTGCGTCTGTTTCTCGATGAATGGGAACGGACCTGGATGCTCGATGCCCCGGATCACATGACGCCCTATCGCACCCACGGCGGAATCATTTGACGGGCCGGGTTCCGAAATCATTCCCTCGCCCCCTTCGCGGTCCGTCGCATTCATCCACACGGGTCGCGGGATGGGGCACGGTCAAGCGGCCTGCCGGCCGTCTTCGCCGTGCGACAATCGGTGCGCCGTCGGTAAGGGTTGGAGCCGAAACCGATCAGTTCAGCAAGACTATGAGGGGGGAACGACCGCGTCCGACGCGGTCGTTTTTTTGTTGCCTCGTCCCTGCGGTCGGTCCCGACGCCAAGCGTCGCACCGCCCGCAACTCAGGCGTCTTCGGGCAGCGATGCGACCCAATCCAACAAGGCGCCGTGCTGCCGAAAGAAATCGTTATCGGAGACTCCGTAGGGGCTTTTGAAGAAGGGGGCCAAAAAAGGCATGGTCCCGCATATTCCGGCACGACCCGCCCGCTCCGTCAGGCGAAAAAGGTCCAGCACCAAAGGCGCGGCGAGCAAAGAGTCACACCCCTGCCAGATGAATTGCAGCACCATGGGCGTTCCGAGAAAGCCGGAAAAATGGATGTGGTCCCAGGCCGTTTTCCAATCGCCCATGTCTTCCACATACTCAATGGAAACCAGCGTCTTCGGGGCATAGCCGAGGATGTCCCCGACGAGGTGGTCTTTGCTACGCACCTTGGTCGCCTTGTGGTGGGGATCGTCCAAGACTCGCCCGTCGAGGTTGCCGAAAATGTTGTGCCCGACCCAACTTAAGACCTGAAGATTGCGGGCGCGATACATCGGGGCCAGCACGCTTTTCATGAGTGTCTCGCCCGTCTTGCCGTCGCAGCCCATGTGTCGCGTACCTCGGATTACAGCAAGCTCGGTAAGGGCGGGCAACGAAGCCCCGAGCGACGGTGTGAAATTGATGTACGAACAACCCTCCGCCAATGCCGCGACGGCATACAACGTGCTGGGCGGAGGCGAGAGTTCACCGCCGGCCAAGGCCTTTTCCAGTTCCTCCCAGCTTGCCGGATAGGCTGTGGAATCGACGGGCGGTTCCGTGGAAGCCACGTTTATCACGATGACGTGCCGCAGTCCGTGTTCTTGCCGGAAAGCGGCCAAGTCTAGTCGCAATCGCTGCACGGCCTGCCAAGGCGAGGCGTCGCGCGGTACGTCGGGGGCCGCCAAATCAGCGATTGTCGTGGAAGCCCCACTCAGCGTTCCCCAACGAATTCGTGCATCGCATTCGTCCAGTTCGTTTTCCAATAAGTCGATCCATTCCGGTAGGAAGACGCGATTGGTGCGATGAAAGGCGCGAATCTCATCCACCAGCCGGGCGGTGCGGATTTCGTGGCCGGCGATGAGCACGCGATCGAAGGGGATCAGTCCCGCCCTTTCGAATTCGGTTTGCGCGGTCACCAAACCGGTGGGCGGAACGACGTTGCGCCGCAACAGGTGCATTCCGAAAATGGAACAGGCAGCAACACCGCCTCGCGCGCCGACCAACCACAATCCGACCGGCGCCGACGGTCGATCCGGACTCTTGGAAAGTGTCATCCCGTCCTCATCAAACCTAAGACATCGATGAAATCAGATGATAGCGCGGCGGGTGCTACCATCAAACGAAGCGGCAGTTTAATCTAACAATTATCCGTCGCGCGGAGCGGCGGTTCAACGACGGGGAGGACTGATCGCATACCGCACCACTGTATTCCGGGCATTCCCCACGGATATGCCCGTACGGGAGCTAAAAGGATTTCCGCATGACAGTCACCGTTTCGCAACTCATCCAGGCGCTCGAACCCTCGGCAACCCTGGCGATGGCGGCGAAGGCCAGGGAATTGAAGGCCGCCGGCCGGACGATCTACGACCTCAGTCTGGGAGAACCCGATTTCGCGACTCCGGAGCACATCTGCGAGGCGGCCGTCGATGCCATGCGAAAAGGGTACACGCATTACACGGTGGCAAGCGGCATTCCGGAGCTGAAAAGGGCTGTAGTCAAGCAGTATCACGAGCGGTACGGCCTGGAGTACCCTCCGGAAAACGTCGTGATCTCCAACGGTGCCAAACACTCCATTCACAACGTCTTTGCCTGCCTGCTGGATCCGGGCGACGAGATGATCATTCCGGCGCCCTATTGGGTGAGTTACGCCGAATTGGTCAAGCTTACCGGGGCAGTGCCCGTCATCGTCAATACGCCCCAATCCAACGGGTTCAAGCTGACGGCCGACGCCTTGCGTGCCGCCATCACGCCCAAGTCCAAGGCCTTGCTCCTTTGCAGCCCGTCCAATCCGACAGGGACGCTCTATTCGCGGGAAGAGCTTCAGGCCCTCGCCGACGTCGTTCTGGACACGGACTTGGTCGTAGTCGCAGACGAAATCTACGATCGCCTGGTGTACACGGATCAGCCGTACGCCGGCTTTCCCACGGTCCGGCCGGGCTTGCAGGAGCGTACGGTGGTCGTCAACGGAGTTAGCAAGACGTATGCGATGACCGGATGGCGGATCGGCTGGGCGATCGCTCCCAATAAGGCCTTTGCGAAGGCCATGGGAGACTTGCAGAGCCAAGAAACGTCGAATCCGTGCAGCATCAGCCAGTACGCCGCCCTGGCCGCCATCCAAGGCCCGCAGGATTGCGTGGAAAAGATGCGGCAGGAGTTCGACCGGCGAAGGCGCTACGTCGCGTCGCGTCTTGGGGCAATACCCGGCCTGTCCTGTACGCAAATGGAAGGTGCGTTTTATGCCTTCGTCGATATTTCGCAAAACTTGGGCAAAACGTACGGCGGCATTCGCGTGGACGACGACACGCGGTGGTGCCTGGAACTCCTGGGGCAAAAAGGCGTGGCCGCCGTCATGGGGTCGGCATTCGGCGCCCCCGGCTATGTGAGATTCTCATTCGCAACCTCCATGGAGAATCTGGCCGCGGCCATGGACGCCATCGAAGAGTTCGTGAACACAGCACGATGATGCCGCCGGGTATTGTCGACCCGGCTTCGGCTTTCGGAATCGTCCGAGGCGAATAGTAACGCCTGCCGTTGATTGCATCCGGCCATAAGCCCCGGCCGCTTGGTCCCCCGCGCCGGTCCGCGCTCAGCGTTCGGGTTGAGCGTCTTCCGGCCCACACGATCGCACCTCCGCGGTTTGCGACCCTTACCGTCGGTTAAGCATCTGGGGTCGCAGACTCCGTGGGGGGCGTTTCCTGTCCGGTCCGGCAGCGGAACGTGAGATGTTTTCGCCAATCGTCTCGCGGTTCGGGATAATCCTTGCGGAAATGGCAGCCGCGTGATTCCTCGCGGGCCAGCGCTGCCAAGAGCATGATCCGGGAAACAATCAGCATATTTTGCAGTTCCCAGCCCTGGGGATGATTGAACTGGCGCGGCAAGACATACCCGCACCAACGAGAAATGTCTTCCAAAGCCTCGCGCATCTGCTCCGGATCCCGCCGCACGCCCATCGAACGCCACATCAGGCTTTTCAGCGAATTGCGGATGTCCACAAGGTCCAACGGCTCGTGAGCGGGGGGAACCGGCGGGCTTTCCACGGGAGGAACGTCGAACCGATCTTTGCGGGCCATGGCCTCCGCGGAAGCCCCGGCCCCGGCGCGGGCGCCGAAAACCAACGCCTCCAGCAGGCTGTTGGAAGCCAGCCGGTTGGCTCCGTGAAGCCCGGACGCCGTCACTTCGCCCGCGGCCCACAAACCCGGAACTCCGGTGCGGCCGTCGGCGTCCACGGTCAATCCGCCCATCATATAGTGTGCTCCGGGGCGAACCGGAATGCGGTCCCGGCTGATATCCAGGCGGAACTCTTCGCAGATGGCGGCGATGCCGGGAAATCGCTTTCGAATGTGCCGTGCGTCGAGATGGCTCAAGTCAAGGTACACGCAGGGATGCCGAGTCTTCGCCATTTGTTCCACAATGGCGGCCGCCACCACATCCCGCGGAGCCAATTCCCCTCGCGGATCGTAGTCCGTCATGAATCGGTAGCCGTGCCGATCGATCAGCCGCGCGCCCTCGCCGCGCATGGCCTCGGTAATCAAGTGTCGGGCACCGCCGGCAATGTAGAGCACCGTGGGGTGGAATTGCATGAATTCCATATCGCGCAGTTCGGCTCCCGCTCGGCAGGCGATGGCCATGCCGTCACCGGTGGCGACTTCGGGATTGGTGGTCTCGCGATAGATCTGCCCGCACCCGCCGGAAGCCAGAATCGTCTGCTTCGCCCAGACCAGGGTTCGACCGTGACGATGGTTCCACAGAATGGCCCCCCGACATTCGCCGTCGTGGGTCAACAGATCGATCGTGAACGTGTCTTCCCAAATATCGATATTGCTGCGGCAGCGGATACGTTCGTGCAAGGTCCTTACCAACTCGCGGCCGGTGGCGTCGCCGTTGGCATGCAGAATGCGATTTCTTCCGTGACCGCCCTCTCGCCCGAGGGAGATGCGTCCCTCCACGCGGTCGAATTGCGCGCCCCAGTCGATCAACTCGCGAATCCGTCGCGGTCCCTCCTCCACGACCATCCGGACGACGGATTCGTCGCACAATCCCCCGCCCGCCTCCAGCGTGTCGCGAATATGGTCCTCGACTCTGTCTTGCGGATCATAGACGGCGGCGACCCCGCCTTGCGCATACCAACTGTTGGACGCCTGCAATTCACCTTTGCAGACGATGAGCACCGCCAGTCGCGGATCCGCCGCCAATGCGGCTCGCATTCCCGCCACCCCGGCGCCGATCACCAAGACGTCGGTAAAATAGTGCGGGATCCGCTTGGGATGAAAAGGTGTGAGATAACGATAACCGCAATCGATCATCATGTTTTTTCTCGAGGAAACTTGCCTGAGCATTCGCCACGGGGACGGCATTGGAACCAACGCGCCGACGGGCTAGGGAGGGGCGAGAACTTTGGAATGCCGGCAGAGAACAACTCATCCCCGGCCGATTCTTTATTATAGCGGCAAATGCTGCGGTGATTTGAGGACAAGAGGCGGGCGTTTCAATAGGCAATTTTCACCGGCGGTCAACCGGCCTTCGTCGCTGGCGGCAACGCGTCCATCGCATCACGCCGAAGGAAGACCGCAGCCCCGGTCCACGGTGGGGAAACAGCAAAACCGGCGGCCCGCAACCCCTCATCGAACTCCTAGGTCCGATTCGATCGATCTGGCCCGATTGCTAAACGTGAACGGTTCCAGATTGGGATCCTTCGGTCTGGCTCGCTGGGCAAGCTCGGAAAGCTCCGACGGCGGATCGGGTTGCCCCCGCAGGTCCAGCGAACTGCAACCGGTGCAAAGGGCGAGCGCCAAACCGATCGCCGCAAACGGCCGTGCCAAGGATACGATGCAATTTCCGCAAACGCACCCGAGGAACCTTTCGGTTCTATTCGCGGATCCGCCTCGATGTCCCTCGACGGAATAGAGGGAAGTTTCATCCGTCCGCGGACGACCGTCTTCGTGAATGCTTGCCATCCTGTCATCCCACTCTGAACGATGGTGATTGGAGAACCCGATCGTTGAGCGCGGTCGGATGCGGACCGAGGGTTGCGAGAGAATGCCTGCGACGGCATTTCTGAAGGGAGTTCGCCCCGGAATCGCCTCCGGCGGAGCGGAGTGTGCCAAAAAGCCATCACAGAATCAAGGGCGATACGGCGAATTTCGGGCTGCCGAAATCCTGAACCGCTCCGACGCGTGAAGGAAAAGCCGCCGCCGTGCGTTGCTGCTCGATGGTCAGAGATTCGAACTCGGACGCCCCGATGCGACCGCGAAAAAAGGTGTGCGCAGCAACCGAACGCCGACCTATTCCACCGCGGTTTGCAACCCTAAATCATGGCCGAGTTTCGTGAACGACTCGTTATTCTCACGCGGCAGCCATCCTCGCACCCCGACATACATGCCCGCAAGGAGCGGAGTACGAGTCACGAGTTTTCGACGAAAGCTCGGCCATGAACGTCGATTTGAGACATGCGGGTGACGATGACGCCACCCGGATCGCGATCACACCATGGCCTTCAAGGGCTTGAGCACGCGGACCCGCACCGTATTGTGGGCGGGCTTCGCGGGGATGGTGATGATCTCGTCGGGCTTGCCGGGCCGAGGACGCTTTTGAGCCGGCCGGGCCTTCACTCGTTTCTTCACGATCTTCAAGAGACCGGGCAGGACGAAGGCGCCGGGACCGCGAGGACCGAGCGATTTCTGGACTTCCGCCGCCAGGGCGTCCATTACGGCCGCCACGTCAGCCTTCTTAAGACCGGTGGCTGCCGCGATCGCGTCGCGAAGCTGCGTCTTCGTCAACGGCTTTTTGGGAGCTGCTTCTTTGGCCATAAACCTGATTCCTCCATGCCACGTCGAGAAAGGGTTGCTAACGAACGTCCGTCCGAGTCGGGGTTGCCATTTCCCGCGAGAACGGCTGCCTGAATGCAATGATTAGACCGTGATTCTTGCGAATTTCAAGGGGGTTAAGCAGTTTATCGGCCTAGGAATCGGCCGAAATACGGCGTTTTCTTGAGATTTCGACCTCAATTGAGCCGCCGCGGCCGAAAAAAAGGCCTGTTTTTGAGCCTACCCCGACCGACGGAGCATCGAAGCCCCGGAGTGCCTTTTGTCCGCGGCATCCGGCCGGCGGTCAATACGAAATCCAGCCTTGGTACTCCAACCAGCGGAATAACCAGGGATGTACCCACGGCGACCACGTGGGATAGGCCGCCGACATGGCCGAAACCGCTAGGCAGAGCAGCGCCATCCCCCGGCCCCATCGCGACGGGGCCAGACGATCCAGCGCCGGCGCCATGAATAGCAGCCAAAACGGGGCCCACCAAAACATCCAGCGAAAGCCGCAGGAAAGGCCACCGTAGTTGCGGGCGCGGAGATCGCGCGTCCAATAGAAGATCAAGCAGACGAGGGAGGCGGCGGCAACGCCGGCGGCGAGGGTGCGCCAGCGCCGATCTTCGCTGCGGCAGGCGAACCAGATTCCCCCGAGCGTCAACAGCCAAATCGGCGTCAGGGAAAAGACTCCGTGATGTCCGACGAGTGAATGGAAGACATACGCCGCGAGCGACGGTTCGCCTTTGTCGATCCCCACGGGGTTGCGCCAATAGCTCTCGATCACGCGGCCTCTTCGTTCATACGTGTAGTCATACCAATTGTCGCCTCCCTCGCCGCGGTGAGAGTAGGGAATGGTCAACGTTCCGTGGGCCAACCAATTGGTATAAAAGTAGGCGGCACCGACCATAAGCGCGGCGGGCAGGAAGCACAAAACGGTTTTCCGAAGGGAAGTCAAAGCCAAGAAACCAAGCAAAGCAACGAAGAGTATGAGCGACGGCAATTCGAAAGTCACGGCGAACGCCGACAGGATTCCCGCGGCGACAAACCGCCAGGCTTCACGGCGGCCGTCCCAAAAAATCGGTACGGCGACGACCAAGGCGCCGAAGGCACAGACCGCCCCCGGCAAGTGGTTATTGAGCGACACCACCATTGTGGTCAGAAAGGTTCCAAAGCACCCCGCCGCCACGACGAAAATGCGCGTCCAATCATTCCGCGCGAACCGTTCCACGAGCGAAGCAAGCCCGGCGAGGCAAGCTAACAAGGGCAGCCAGTGCACCAGGATCAGCACGACCCGCGCGATCTCGTAGGGCTGATCCCGCAAAGTCCAGCCGGTGGTGTGTAGGATCACCCAATAAAGCCCGGCCAGAAGCGTGGGAAAGAGCGGCGGCTTGCTGGAGTATAACCGGCCGTCATGCTTGACCATGTCAATCGTGTCCCACCGCGGCTCCTGGATGACGCGATCGATGGCATACGGCGCACCCGGCACGCGCATGTCCGGTTCCACCAGCGCCCGGACGGTACACCAGCGACTTCGATCATTGGCACTGAGAAAGGGACGGCTGAGAACGGCCCGATCCCGCAAAGCCTTCTCGATTCGCGCCATTTCGGCCGTCAGGCGTTCGCCGGCCAGGCCGCGGGCGACCAACTCGGAGCGGCGCGTTTCCAACTCCTTGGAAATATCCTGCAACCTCTGGCGTTCCAGCAACTCGACGTCGACCGACGTCACTGCCAGAATGCGGCCGAGCATGACACCCGCAGCAGCCGTGATCAAAATTGCGTAGCAAGTACGACGGACGAGCGAGGGATCCAATGCCTGTGATGTCCCGGAATGTGCTGGGGCGGTCATGCGTCGTGGTCTCCCGATGCTTGGGCCGTCGGATAGTCGCTCCCTCAATGCTCGAAAGATTTCGAGAGGGCAGAAGCTTTTGCTGTTCCAATTCGTCACGCCGGCGGCTGCGCGTCGATCCGCTCGGCGACGGAATACGTGCGATCGGGCCGGACATGATAAGCCAAGAATAACTCCGCGAGAAATCCCATGCTCATCAATTGTCCGCCCAGCAACAGCAGGCCGGTGGCGTAAACCACCAAGGGTCGGTCGTGGAGGGTGACGGGAGTCCAGCCGGGGAGGGTACGGGAGCAAACCCAAAGCGCCGCCAAGAAAATCAGGATCACGGCTCCCAAGCCGAAGGATGCCAGGCCGATGGTACCCAAGACATGTTGCGGCCGCTGGCCGAAGCCGGTCAAAAACCGCACCGTCAGCAGATCGAGAAAGCCTTTCACGAAACGCGAGAATCCGTACTTAGATTTGCCGAATCGGCGGGGCCGATGGTGGATCACCAGCTCGCCGACGCTGAATCCGCGAGCGGCCGCCAAGACCGGTACGAAGCGGTGCAGTTCGCCGTACAAGACCACCTCTTCCAAAACCTCGCGGCGGTAGCACTTCATGCCGCAATTGTGGTCGTGCAGAAGCACCCCCGTCACCCCGCTGACCATCCAGTTGAACACCCGCGAGGGAAGAACCTTATGCCACGGATCGTGCCGGATCCTCTTCCAGCCGCTCACCACGTCGAAGCCTTCCTCCACTTTGGCCAGAAAGTTCGGTATTTCGCGCGGATCGTCCTGCAGATCCGCGTCCATGGTCAGAACGCGCGCGTGTCTCGCCAGCGAGAAGCCGGCGCTGAGGGCCGCGGCCTTGCCGAAATTGCGGCGGAATCGCACCGCCCGGACGCGCCGATCTTGCGCAGCCAACTCGCGGATCACCGTCCAGCTTTCGTCGCGGGATCCATCGTCCACGAAAATGATTTCAGCCGTGTAATCGCCCTGAGCGAGGACCTCCGCCACCTCGGCATGAAGCTGCCGCAGACTAAGAGCTTCGTTGAATACCGGCACCACGATCGATAGGGTCTGGGTCATGGGTATTCCCTTCCCGGCCGCTTCCGCCTGACGGCCGATGGTCCTGCGGCCGGCGAGCGTTCAAGGCAGGTCGGCCTGCACGGCTTGGTGCACGGCGTCCTCGTCGAACACCGCCGCAGAAGGCGATCGATGTACGGACCGCGACTTGTTCGAAGACCGACTTGCCGACCGGACCAAAAACCAAGAAACCACTGCCGCCGCCACTTCCGCAAGCAGCCAAATCACGCGCAGCAAGCCGGCCGCGAGGACCGCCGTCAACTCACCTCGACCGGCCAAATCGGTCGCGGCGAGGGAATCCGCCAGGTACGGCGCCAGCAATGCTACCAAAACGAACTCTCGAACGCCCAAGCCTCCCGGCAGGAGAATGATCACAAACCCGGAGACGGTCGCCATGGCCGCCGTGGCGACCATGCGAGGCAAAGGCCCCCAGAACGGCACGCCGTCCAGCCCCAGGGCCCGAAGCGTCATCCACAGGCTGATTCCGAAACAAGTCCAAAGGAGGAACATACCGATCCAGCCTTGCCACAAGGTTCGGAATCCCAAACGTTCGACGGCAAGCAGCACGTCCTGTCGGGCGGTTTTTCGGGCGACGATTCGTAGGATCGGCTTGAAAACCGGCGGCAAGGTAAAAAACACCGCCACGGCTGCGATACAAACGGCCGCGGTTAGCAGCTCTCCGTGCCCCTGCCAAGCGAAAACGAGATAGACGGCGGCCAAAAATGAACCCACCGCCATCATCGTCAAGGTTTCGATGAACACGGCCGCGGCGGCCATCGAAGGCTGCACCTCGGGACCGGCGACCAACCCTACCCGCAAGAACACCACCCAAAGTTTCCCTGGGACATACTTACCCAAGTGGCCGATGATATAGGCGCGCAGGGCTCGGCCCAACGTCGTTTGCTGTCCAAGGTCTCGCAACACTCGATGCCAGAACCAACCGGCGGGAAGAACGCCCAGGACATACATCGCGGCCGCTCCCAGGCACCAACCCCAACGAAAATCGAGCCGAACGCCGGCATCACTTTCAACTCTGTGAAACTGCTCCCAGGCCCCCAGCAGGGTGTTGCGGAGGAAATAGATCAGCACCAAGACGACGAGCAGGCTCAAAGCGTGCCGCCCCCAAGCCGGCCATCGTCGCCGGGTTTTCGGCACCTCGTTGCTATCAGAAATGGATGGCAGGTTGCCGTTCACGGCGTCGTCTCAAAGGCAAAATCAAAGGGGGAAGCTATCGCGGAAGGTAATCGGCTCAGCGTGGGGTAGCGAATTCGACCTACCCTCTGGTGACTTGCTGAAAGCCGTCGCCTCCCAACACCCGGCCGCAATCGGGCATCCACATCGGCCGGGTTCAAAACCATCGGGAAGCGAAGCGGCATGGTTTCACACGTGTTGTATGATACCGCGCCGGTCAGCGGCTCAAAAGTCTGACTTTCGGCGGGACGAGCAACACGGCCTCGGCCGCCGTGGGTGGGTCCTCACGAGAACGGCCTCGACGAACGGCGGACGGAGTATTCCCATCGAACCCGTCCGCCGCCAGGATTAGGCCGACACGAAATCCGGATACTGCGGCAGAGCGAGTGGGTCGGCGACCGTAAGCGATACTCGTACGTCCGGCGAGCACGCCGGCCGCCGTCGGCAGTGGTTCGCATTGTCCGCTAGAATTAAGGAACCGCTGAACAACCTCCGCGACTTCGGCGGTTCGAGTATCTCAGCCTTGTATTCGGCTCTAAAGGCCGGATGAGCGGGGTTTATAAGGTCTATATGTTGTCTATGTCGCCCGGTTT
>Ga0067045_1029579_pt1 | contig 19583 bp, 18 predicted proteins | sample TerdegcTABiofilm_FD_59184 | JGI IMG/M metagenome (GOLD analysis project Ga0067045, IMG submission 59184) | Combined Assembly of (Gp0054472, Gp0054536) Wastewater bioreactor microbial communities from Singapore -Terephthalate degrading... | reverse complement strand
GTTTCCCAAGTCAGGTCCAAAATTGTGGGAATACAAACGGGTTGTGTATTTGAATCCCTCCAAGGAGACGCGAAATTATATGTGGAGAAAGGCATCTTGAAGGGACAAATAGCTTGACAATAACCGTACTGGTGCTTTTCATACCCCCTATCCCACCCCGATAGGCAGGGACTCATGAACAACTCTCGGTAGAAAGAATCGGGAATCAGATTGTTCAATGTTCGCATCCGGATCGGTGTGGTGGGAGCGAAGTATAGGAACACTTTCTGCCCATTCTCTTCCAATCCGAAGGCCCGGTTCGCGTACATCACGGCAAGCTGAGACAAGAGGTACCGTTGAAGAGTTTCTCGGGTCAGAGTTTTGCCTACACCGTAAAGACTATTTGCGCCTTTGTTTGAGCCGCTCTGGCAAGGAAAGAAGGAATAAGTCTCTGGGGAAGAGTTGTCGTTCAGAAAGTGTTCCTGTAAAGATTCATAGACCTTTTTAAAGAGAGGTTCCGATGGATAGGAAGCGAGAGCGTCGATCAGGGACAGTTTGAGGAGGTAACTTACAGGGATACGTACCCACCGCTCTCCGTTTTTTTCGAAAAAGAATCGTTCATGGTCAGGCCGTAACGGGCCCTCTGGTTTTTTTTTATCTGCCGCTAAATCTCGAAAAAATATATCCCGGGTGACCGCCTTCATACGCGCAAGAGGAAATCGAACCCAGCTATTTTCCCAGATTCCCTCCTCGTTGGCGCGCAAAAACTCCTCGAGGCGATGCACGGTTTTCTTATGCAACTCACCCGCCTGTACCTGACGGGCAATGTTGGCGTAGTATTTAGATGTTCGTATATATTCGGGAAGATCCACATCCTTAATGCTACCCTGCACCGCGGTCTGATACTCGCTCTCGCTTCCCGCCGTCACGTCACTTAAGGAAAATGGCAGGGCTTCTAAGTAGGCATCCCCTCTTTTCCCCTCCAATCCAAGGAGTAGCGGGATTTCCTGAATATTCGCCCGATCGTTAGAAGAGATATAAGATTCTTCGGACACAGATCTACTCATTTCGGTACTCCCATGCGAAGAGGCCTCCTCCCCTTGCATCGCGTATGGGTTGGATTACCTCAAGAATTAGATTTCTGTACAGTTATCTCATTAGGAAATAGTTAAGATTCGATGAGAAAATGGCTAGTCTGAGCAGTAACGCACTAAAAGAGATTGCGCGCCTATGAGAACTCGGAGGAGTTGTCAAACTCCGTGGTTTGGTTAATCTGCTCTAATATTTGTTTGATTTCAGAACGCCCGGCCTCTGAAAGAGGTTCAAGCGGGGGTACGGGTCTACCAAAATCAAAACCTAATATGTTCAGACCTTCTTTAATACATACTGCCAAATTATATTTAGAAAAGACATAATTAATTCCCCACATTTTTTTCTGTAACTCTATAGCTTCATCATATTTTTTCTGTGTTGCCAACTCGTAAAGCAAAACACTCTGCCGCGGCACTAAACATGCAGGACCCGCCATCCAGCCAACCCCTCCCATCATTATCACAGACAATGGTATATGAGCCGAGGCACTGAAGACTTTCAATCTAGATCCGAGCTTGTTCATAATCGTAAGTAATCTACCTGTATTCCCTGAAGCGTCCTTATAGTATCGAATATTTGATTTCTCAGATAATTTCTCCAGAATCGTTAGAGAAATTTCCTGTTTTAAAAAATTCGGATTGGAATATAGAACAATATCTATGTTCACTGCTTCCGATATCTCAGAAAAATAATTAAAGATTTGACTATCCGAAAGGGGAAAATACGTTTCTAGAACCGCCAGTATCCCATCTACTCCCATATGCTCATATTTTTTCGCTTGACGAACCACTTCTCTAATAGAGGGATGTGCAACGCCGGCGATAATAGGAACTCTATGTTCTGTAGCTTCAAGTACTAATGCAACTGTTTTTTCCCTTTGATAGTCATTGAGGTAGGCGAACTCTCCGGTACTTCCCAAAACAGTAAGACCATGTACACCTTCATCGATCACGAAATTGACGAGTTTCTTTAAAGGCTTATATAAAATATCTCCCGTGTCTGAAACTGGGGTAGCTAGATAAGGGAATACCCCATAAAACGCCTTTTTATTCTCACGGGCTTTCATATACAGTTTTACTCTTCACTAAGCCTAGAATAGTATGAGTTGAGAGTGTATAATGCGCCTAACGGATTGTGACCTAATACCCGATCTTTGACCGCAAGCACAGTCACGGGAGATTGTACATGTTTGATGAAAAGCGAATCGTGCCCAACGCAAAGGCCAAGAACCAAAGCAAAATCAACTCTCGCGGCATTGAGAATTTCCGCTTGAGCTATAGGATTACACATGGTCTCTTCCGCTCCTATTCTTATTTTCTGATCCTCTAGAATGCCTAAATATTCTTTAGGGATGCCCCCTACTTTGCATACCACAGACACCATTTCAAATCCTTTGCTTTCGAAAAGCCTATGAATCAATGTGGCTTCGCGAAAGAGTCCCGCGCAAAAAGCTAATCCTATTTTTTGGTAACCCATTTTTTTTGTAAACTCATAGGTTTCTTGAATTCTAGGTTTGACTGGAAATCGTACAAATGGTTTTACTCCCCTATTAATAAAACACTCCGCTTCCTGTATAGTCGCATTCCTTGCGAATTCCCGTGTATCCTCATCGTCATAGGGTTTCATGAAGTGATAAATTCTTTCCCTTTGGTTTATAGTAGGACAAAAGACAGGACCCTTTCCATGCACTGTTCGACAAATCCTGTTGCGTTCATCTACTCCACATAGAGCGCAGAATGAATCTTCTTTTTTATTAATATCCATCTATAAAAACTCCTTCATTTCCGATTTATTGCTTTTAAAAATAGACTCACCGCTTTCTCCGAATCGACTTCTTCGGCTACTAATACTGGAGCATTCTTTTCCGCTCCCTGATCAATGCAAACCGTCATCCCTGTGGTGAACTCACCTTTAGTTTCGATCAGTACTTTACATGGTCGGGTTTTCACTAGTTCTGGATATACAACGACAAGGAGAGCAAGGGGATCGTGGAGTGGCATTTTGGTTCCTCTACCACGCTGAACTTGCATGGCTTGGCATGAAGTGATGATTCCTTTCACAAGTTCGTGGATGATCGGATTTTGTTTAGCGAGATCCAAAAAAAGATCATCGGAATATTCAATTAAAGTCTTCATTGTAACATCAAGCCCAACCATGCTAATACAGTTACATCTACTAAATACGATAGCCGCTGCTTCAGGATCAGAAAATATATTCGATTCCGCTACTGGAGACACATTTCCCTGTCGCCGCCTTGTACCGCCCATAATCACAATATTTTTAATACTTTCAGTTATTCTAGGAAACTCCAAGATGGCTGAGGCAATAGTCGTCAACGGGCCCGTGCATAGAAGGGTTATTTCTCCTGGGTATTGCTCACAAGTCTCAAAAATAAACTGAGCGGCCGTCCTAGAATTTAGATAAGATAAATGAATGCTACTCCAATTTTCTTTTTCTCGCATGAAGTCCCGAAACTTGAATATGGGAATGTCACATCCAGTACACCCAATGCGAGGTTCCCGCAAGATCGGTTTTTCAGCACCCGAAAATACTTTTGTGTGCGTGTTTCCAAGTTCATAAAGAACCATGGCAGCGATTTCCGCGCGTTCCGCGGGAGGCACCCTCCGTCCATAGCAAGTAACACCGAGCAATTCTACATCTTCTATTCCTGCCGTGCAAATCAAAGATAGGATATCGTCCCCAATCATGTCTGTATCAAAAATTAGTTTCATAGTAATAAAATCGTTCCTTTTCTTATTCGAAACTCCTGTAATTCTCAGTGATTAAATCCACTGTTTTTTTTAGAAAAGAATCATGGTCCACATTAACTGCCATCCTATGAATAGGAGTCTCTCCCGCCCAGACCCCTCTTCCGACTATTGTCATGCCTCTAGTAAGACTCCCCGAGCACTCCACCTCAACATTACAATCTTCGAAAATGAACGATAACGCTTGGGCTATATACATAACTGGCATTACATCATGGAAAAACATCTGCGCTTCCCTAATTCCATACCTTTCGGATCTGAAATGCATGTATTCCACTGATTCCTTATGTAAATATTTAAGGAACTCAGAACCTTGATTGTTCCATTTCCTAATAGAGTCGGGCGTGATAGGAACGCTAGTGGTAATATCTAATGGGAAAAAGACGACTGACAAACCAGATCGAAACACAATTCTAGCCGCTTCGGGATCTGCCCAAATATTGAATTCGGCAACTGGTGTGACTTTGCCTCCTATTGTTGATCCACCCATAAGAATAATCTGTTTAATCTTTTCTCGAAGATCAGGCCTCTGAGTAAGGCAAAGAGCGATATTAGTAAGAGGACCAATCGCCACAATATATACCGGCTCTTTTGCTTCTAATAACCGTTCGATAATAAACGATACCGAATCTTCACGCGTAATTTGTATTTCCCGCAACAAATCCCTCTCAGCGTTGGTTAAACTATGGGACCATCTTTTTATCAAAATCGAATTAGTTCCCCCAATTGGTTCAGCGCATCCATACCCTATTAGGATATCCTTTCTTTTTATTCTTTCCAATAACATGAACAGGTTGCAGGTAGCAACATCGGATCTCACGTTACCCGATACCGTGGTTATTCCGAGGATGTTCAAGCGAGGTGAAGCAAGCGCAACAAGAAGTGCGATAGCGTCGTCCACATCGGCTTTCCCATGCCCCAATCCTATATCTGTGTCAATAATAGTGGGGATCTGCCGTTCTCTCATGAAATGTTTTATCCTTTTATGCCAGAACTCGTTATACCTTGGATATAGAACCTTTGTAGGGGAAGCACAATTGCAATGGGGATTAGCATTGCAACTGCACTAGCTGCAAAGATCTCGCTCCAAAGCACCTGCCCCTCTTGACTGAAATCAGCAATAGCGACCTGTATTACTTTCATTGCAGAGGATCGAGCTACTATTAGAGGCCACATGAATGATTCCCATTGAAAGAGAAAAATTATCAATCCAGCACTGATGATAATAGGTATAGACATTCTCATGTACAATAAAAGATAAATAGAAAACCAAGGTGCACCATCAACCCTAGCTGCGTCTATGTAATCCCTAGGTATATCCAAAAAAAACTGTCTGAAAAGAAAGATAGTCAATCCATTTGAGAGACCCGGAATAATTAAAGCCCAATATGTGTTGATCCATCCGAAATTATTAACGACAAGATACAAAGGCAAAGCTATGGATCCAAAAGGTATCATGAAAGTTATTAACGTCCCTAAAAACAATATATTCCTACCTTTAAACTTGAAAGCTGCGAATCCGAAAGCACACATGGAGTTTAGAAACAATCCAGCAATTAACGTAGTGATAGTGACAATTAAAGAATTATAAAGTGCCCTTCCAAAGTTTTTTTCCAGGAAAATTTTCTGGTACGCATTGAGCACCGGGTTTTCTGGAATGAAAGCCCTGAAGCTAAAAGGCATCAGATGACTAAATATCTGATCGTCGGTTTGGAAGGAAGAAACCACTACCCATACCATAGGACCTATCGCAAAAAGGAAATAGATTAAGAGAGGAAGGTAAATCCACCAAAAGTAACTGTTCTTTTTCATAGAATACCTTCTTTACTGTGATGATTTAAACAACTTGAATTGCAATGCAATTGTGACGATGCAAACCATTAAAATGATCATCACGATAGCGTTTCCTCCTCCTCTGTCTCCATAAATAAAAATTGTTCTGTACGCTTCAAACATCAGTACATTAGTGGAATTTTCGGGTCCTCCGCTCGTGAGAATATACATAGGTACAAACATGAGAAATTTGCTGCTAGTATCCGCAACAAATACAAAAAGAATTGTCCTACGCATTAAAGGAATGGTTATATCGGAAAAAATACGAAATGCACCCGCCCCATCCATTCGAGCGGATTCATACAATTCCTGCGATACATTGTGAAGCCCAGCGATTAGAAAAATCATCCAGTAGCCGGCTTCTCGCCAAGTTACAATACTTATTATGGAAAAAAGTGCCTGGTTTTTACTTGTTAAAAACGGTTGCGGTTTAATTCCGAAAATGGCAATAAAGGAATTGACAAAACCATTATTGGGATTCAACATAAGACCCCAAATGGCACTTGCAACCGCAAGAGAAACGGTAACCGGCATAAAAAAACTAGTTCTAAAAAAATCTACTCCTGGGAACCTTCTTGAAACCATGAGGGCGAGTATAAAAGACAGAGTTATTTCGAAAGGTGTTATGATGAACACAAATAGCATTGTTGTCTTGAAGGATTGCCAGAAAACAGGATCTGACACTATAAAATTGTAATTCCCTAATCCTACCCAGCGTATTTTTCCGGCGTTGGCTCCGAAACCTACAGCCTGGAAACTAGAGATGAAAGAATTTAGGATTGGGTAAAGCCTGAACAGCACTAAGCCAATCAAAGCTGGCGCTATAAATAGATACGGAGTTATCTTTTCCCTATATCTTGTGCCTTCAGAAATCAAGGTTTGCATTCTCCTGTACATAGAATCAACGGAGGGCAATAGCCCTCCGTTGAATTAAAATTGGCTAAGGTAAGATTATCTGTATTTCCTCAGCATCTGATCGATACGTGTAGCAGTTACAGTGAGGGTTTGTTTTACATCGGCCCCATTCCTGATGTTTTCAAAAGCATCTGTGAGAAGTTGTTCATACTCGAGGTATCCTGGTGTGACGGGTCTTGGAATTGCCGTGTTTAGAGACTCATAGATAGACAAATGAAACCGGTCGTACGGAAAAGTCTGAAACTTCGGATCTTTTTTTATGTAATCAAGAACCACCTTGTTGGGGCTTAGGTGTCCGTCAACAAGAAACCACTCAATACAACCGGGCGGCGTTGTGAGGAACTTCATAAACTTAGCCGCTTCATCCTTCTTATTGGAGTAGGCATTTAATCCCAAATGCCAGCTTCCGGTGGATGTAACGGGTTTGCCTCCTTTAAAGTAAGGGAACGGAGCGTAATCCCACTCGAAGTCTTTTGTCTCCATATACATGCCCGCGCTGTAATCTCCTCCAATGAGTATGGATACTTTTCCAGTACGGAAGAAATTCTCAATTTCACCAGGCGCTACTCATTTGGGGGACACCTTCCAGGTGTTATGTAGATCCCTGTAGAAAGTAAGTGCTCGGATCCATTCGGGAGTATCGATAATTCCCTTTGTAGTTAAACCATCGCTACCAATTGATTTCGCACCCAAAGACAAAGGGAAATTAAGGACAATATAGGGTCTATTCATTTGAATCAGGCCTAATCCAAATCTTTCCGGTATACCATCCTTATCCGCGTCTATAGTAAGTTTTTTCGCGATTTCCAATACCTCTTCCCATGTCAACCGTTGGGAAGGGTCTTTAGGTGGGAAAGGAATACCGGCTTCTTTAAAATGTCTTTTATTATAATACATTAGCGTAGCTGAACTGATGAAGGGTGCTGCCATCAATTTCCCATTTACTGTGGATGCAGAGACCGCCGCTTCTACCCAATTACTTTTCTCCTCTTTAGTAAAGTAGTTATCCAACGGTGCCAAATATCCTTTTAGGGAATAACCCGCTATTAAGGGAATATCAGCGAAGAATAAATCAGGTGTTGATTCTTTGGCGCTCATTCTCAATTCGATAATTTCCCAAAGTTTTCGGGTCGGATTAAACTCCGTTTTGATTATGATATTAGGATTTTGCTTTTGAAACAGTTCCACCATATGAGGAACCGCTTTGTCATACGGATAGGAAGCATTACTCATGAAAGAAATTTCAACTTTTCCCGCTGGTTCTTTGGGAAAGGATGGCCCTTTTTCCTTCTGCTCTTGTTTACCCGCACCAAGAAGCAGCATTGTAATAATGCAGAATAAAAGCATTAAGAAAAAACTTTTCTTTTTCATATTTACTGATCCTCCTTTTTATTAGTCACTATTTATCCTCCATGTGATCTACTATTACAAAAACATTTTAAGATATTAAAATAAACTTGTCAAATTTTTTCTGAAAACTATTGTAAATTTTTCAGCAAATAGTATAATTAATTCAAATGGAAAAGAGAGCTACTCTTCAAGAAATTGCTCGTAATGCAGGGGTATCTATAGCGACGGTTTCCCGATATATCAATGGTTCTTCTGGTATTAGTCCAGAAATCCGTGTGCGGCTGGAAGAAGTAATTAGGGGTATGCAATATAGGAAAAATATGCGACTTAAAAAAAAATCCTATGTCTGTGGGTTGGTAATTCCAAATGTGCTCAACCCTTTTTTCCCCTTACTGATTAAGGGAGTTGAAAGCGTATCGAAAATAGAGAACTGCAGCTTAGTTCTATATGATTCTGAAGACAATGTGGAAATCGAAGAAAAAAATCTAGAAAGGCTTAAAAAAATCGGGGCTGATGGTCTTATCTTCATTGCATCAGGAGAGAGTAACTTAAAAGTAAATGAACTTATTGAAGGTAATTTCCCGATTGTTTTTTTAGATAGAATAATAAAATCGGAAATACGATGGAGCGTAACTTCAGATAATATCGAAGGAGCTTACCAAGCTGTAAAATACTTAATCAATATGGGGCATAAAAGAATTCTTCATTTGGCTGGATCGGCAAATTTAAATACCGAACTGGAACGGTTTGAGGGATATAAAAAAGCGTTATTGGAAGCGTCGATTCCTTTGGATTCCTCTTTAATCATATCAGGAGGGTATCATTTTGAAAGTGCCCTCGAAGAGATGAGAAAATTCTTAAGAGGAAAAACTCAATTCACTTCCATATTTGCGGCAAATGATGTGATGGCTCTCGGTGCGATGCTGGCATTAAAAGAAAAAAACCTTCGTGTGCCTCAGGATGTTTCCATTATTGGATACGACGATATACCCTTTGCGTCTCTGGTGGGTCTAACCACAGTAGCTCAACCAGCCTTTGAGATGGGAAGAAACGCTATTTACATGTTAATTAACATCCTCGAAGGCAAATTGACCAATTCTCAGCATATTGTTCTGCGTCCAAGCCTCGTGATCCGAGAAACATGCAAGAATATTTCCTATGGAGTATCGCACACCCGATGAGGTGTATGGATCACACTTACTGTAAGAGCAGTCTCTGTAAGAGGCTAAAAAAATATGGCAGGGGGAAGGCATCTCATAGAGTATCCCCTTAAATTTGTCTTGACATTTAGGCTCACATCCCTGAAAGGGTACTGTTTCTGTAAAATTTTCTAAAAAATATAGACGCTGTATGCTTACACTCCAACTTCACTATTTTTCAACCAGTGGCGTTTCAGGCGCACCTAAATGTGATAGAATCGCATTAGGACATGCTCGTGGTTAATCCTAAAAATTGTGGCCGATTGACGCGTTCCTATGTGTTTTTCATATTATGCGCCGCGGCGTTCGTTTCAGGAGCCAATCTAAGACTGTTCGACAGTTTGCTACCCAGTGTCGCTGAATCCTTTCAAATACCCGTTACCAAAGCCGCGATTGCCGTTACCGCCTTTACGTTCGCCTACAGCTTGTTTCAAATGGTACACGGGCCCCTGGGCGATCGTTTAGGGAAACTACGGGTTATTAAGACGGCGACCCTCATGACATCGTTGTTATCCATCGGGTCCTCCTTCGCGTCGTCTCTAGAGATGCTGATCCTCACTCGGTTCCTTATGGGGGTAAGCGCCGCGGGCATCGTGCCCCTTACCCTGGCTTGGATCGGTGATCATTCTACCTATGAAAACCGTCAAGCCATCCTGGGGCGTTACGTGGGCTTCCTATTGCTGGGGCAAGTAATGGGACCCGTGCTTGGCGGAGTGCTGTCTGACGTTCTCAGCTGGAGGGAAGTATTTTATTTACTCGCAGGCATCTTTGCTGTGGTCGGAGTATCCTTGCTTTGGGGAAGTCGAACGACGGACTTGGGCTCCCTGCCTCCAAAGCAGTTAAGAGGAAACATGTTGGCCGACTACGGAGCGATTTTTAAAGACCGCTGGTCGAGAACGGTATTGGCCGCCGTGTTTCTGGAAGGGGTCCTCATTTTCGGTGCCCTGACGTTTATTGGCACCTTCCTAAAAAACAGATTCGGTCTATCCTTTACCCTCACGGGTTTTCTCATGGCTTTCTATGGACTCGGAGGCGTTCTTTACAGTCTTCTGGTAAAAGTACTATTGGTGAAATTGAATCAAAGGGGGTTCGTAAAAGCATCGGGTTTGATGTTGATCCTTTGTTTTTCCGTCCTTCCCCACCTGCCTTTATGGCAAATCGTCATACCGGTCCTCATGGGAATTGGATTTGGTTTTTATCTTTTTCACAACACCCTGCAGACTAAGGCTACCGAAATGTACCCCAACGCGAGGGGTACAGCGATCGCGGTGTTCGCGTTGAGTCTATTTTTAGGCCAGGCCGTGGGCGTAGCCCTCTGCACCCTAGCGGTAAGCCTCATAGGGTATGCTTCAGTATTCACATTTGTCGGATTATCGCTATTCTTAGTTACCTTCTGGTTCGCTGCCAAGATCAGAACCTAAGGAATAAGTTCTGCGCTTTTTGTGGGTACATACTCTTTGTATCTCAGGATAGGGAGAATAGATTATTGACACCCCGAGATCAAGTATTGGGAGCTTATGCTTCTTTGCGGTCCTGCCTTGGCTTGGATCTAGTACCACCAAAAAGGCTAAGTTTTACCGCCGGATCCATTATTCCCGCTAATGACGTTTGGGAATATTTTAGCATCCATACCTGACCGTGAATCGGGAAAGAGAACAGAAGACATAGTTGCCAGGTACGAAGCGATGGATGAGTCAGGGTTTTAATTTGACAAAAAATCTAGGTAATCATAGAATTATGGTTGAAAACGCATTAAAGGAGGTAAAAATAATGAAAAAAAGATTTTTCATTGCCCTTTCATTATACGCATTTTGTGTGCTAATCCTTTCAGCGGAAGGGAAAAAAGAAACCGTCGCGTCTAAGTTTCCCGAACGGCCCGTAACCGCTCACGTTCCCTGGGGGGTGGGTGGGGGGTCAGATATCGTGTTCAGGACCGTGGGAGAGTTTTTCGCGAAACACTCGGGCGGTCAACCACAGCTAGTTAAAAACGTACCGGGAGCGGCGGGCGCCGTGGGGATCGTGGAGTACATGAAAATTGCAAAACCGGATGGCTACGACGTGCTAACTTGGGCAGGAGCTCAAACGATAAAAACCCATGTTTCGGTAGTCCCCTATTCCGTAAAAGATTTCAAGCCTGTGATACGACTCATCTCAAATTATTCGTACATCCTTGTGCAAAATTCTTCTCCTTTCAAAACGCTAAAGGACTTCATTGATTACGCGAAAGCGAACCCCGGGAAGGTTACGATGGGGCACGCGGGTACCGGTGGGGGCGGACACTTAGCCTGCATCCTGTTTACCAACGCAGCGGGAATTCAGGTATCCTACGTACCGTTTGAGGGGGGTGGACCCGCGGCTGCCGGACTGCTAGCCGGACAAACCATGGTGAGCATGAATATTCCCCCTGAAGGATTGTCTAACATCGAAGCCGGACAGCTCCGCGCTCTGGCTACTCTATCCCCCAAACGACTTCCGCAGCTTCCCAATCTACCCACGGCCCGCGAGCAAGGCATTGACGTGGTGTACTTTCAGTCCCGAGGGATCGTGGTGCACAAGGATACCCCCGACGCAATCGTGCAAAGACTGCACGATATCTATAAAAAATGCCTTGAGGAAGAGGTGGTAAAGAAAAAATTCTACGAAATGGTGATCGATATCACTTACGGAAGCCCCGCTGAATACGGGAAAGAGCTTTTGGAAGAAGACAAACTCTTCGAAAAAATCATCAAAGAAAACAAGATAGGAGACAAATACAAATAAGCGAGGCGGACCCATGTATCCCAAAGCGGATCTGTGCACAGGCGTATTTCTCATGGTTCTATCGGTCGCTGGATACATCTACGCGGGGAGTTTCCCAAAGGCTCAAAAAGGACTCGGACCCGGGGATTTTCCTCGGGTCATTCTTTCGATTCTTTTTCTTCTAAGTAGCATTCTTTCCGTGGCATCTCTCTTCCAACTAAGAAAAGCTCCGGAAAAGAAAAGCAATTTCGAAAAGGGAGAACTCAAGCAGGTATTTCTCTTCGCTGCCGTCATCGCTGTATACATCAAAGCTCTTGAATTTTTCGGGTATCTGTACCTCACGCCCTTTGTCATGTTCGTGATGATGTATCTGTTCGGACTAAGGAAATGGCTCAAAATGATCGTCATCAGCATCGCCACTTCCGCCTTCACCTACGTGTTGTTCAACAATTATCTGTACGTGCTCCTGCCCCGCTTCAATCTGTTCTAAAAATAAAAAAAATAAGGGAGAGATACCGATGGAACTATTACAAGGTCTTGCCCGCGGCCTCCTGCACACGTTGGAGCCCGGCACGATGTTCGTCATGATGGTCGGTCTCGTGGGCGGCATCATCCTCGGCGCGATTCCCGGAATGACAGGATCGATGGGAATCATTCTCCTCCTTCCCCTCCTCTACCACCTCCAATTGGGACCCGCTCTGGTAACCCTAGCCGCCATGTTCTGCGGGGCCATGTACGGTGGTTCCATCTCCGCGATCCTTATCCGCACCCCCGGTCATCCATCCGCCGCTGCCACAGTACTGGACGGTTATCCCATGGCCCAAAAGGGAGAAGCCGGCAAAGCCCTGGGAATCGCTGTCATCGCTTCCGTCGCGGGTGGACTGTTTAGCGGTATCTGTCTGATTTTTCTTTCGCCCCAACTAGCCAAGGTCGCGTTACAGTTCCGGGCCCCAGAGTTCTTCACCTTGGCCGTGTTCGGCCTGACGATCATCGCGGGCGCCACGAGCAAGAACATCCTGAAGGGACTCATCGTGGGGGTGCTGGGGATCTTCCTTTCCAGAATCGGGGTGGATGAGATTTGGGGCACCTCCCGGTATACGTTTGGAACCTACTTTTTGATGAGCGGGTTGTCTCTCCTGCCCGTTCTGGTGGGATTGTTCGCCTTTTCGCAAATCTTTTTCGATCTGGCAAAATCCATGAAAGGAGGAGTGGTACCTAAACAGAACATCGGGAAGATCCTTCCCTCGAAAGAAGACGTGAAAAGAATCACCGGTCCGATCATCGCGGGTTCCATCATCGGTACCATCATCGGGATCATCCCGGGTACGGGTGGAGCGATTGCCTGTTTTCTCGCCTACGATCTCATCAGGCGTTTCCATAAAAATAAGGACGAATGGGGCACAGGAGTACCAGAAGGAATCGCGGCACCGGAATCGGCCAACAACGGTACCACCGGAGGGGCCATGGTACCCTTGCTTTCCCTGGGCATCCCGGGGGATTCCGTAACCGCCGTGATGCTGGGGGCTCTCATGCTGATCGGAGTCCGGCCGGGTCCCATGCTTTTCGTGGAAAATATTGAATCGGTGTATACCCTGTTTTCCGCTTTCATCCTGATGCAGTTTATCATTCTTTTGCTGGGGCTGGGGGGAATTAAAATTTGGCCGAGGATTCTGAACATTCCCCAAAACATTTTGACGCCTTTGATAGTGATCGCTTGCTTTCTGGGTTCTTACACTTTGGCGAACAGCCTGAACGACGCTTTGACCGCGCTTATCTTCGGTATCCTCGGTTATTTCATGCGCAAGTACGACTACCCCGCCCCTCCCATGATTTTGGGAATCATCCTGGGCCCCATGACCGAGGCCAACTTAAACCGGGCATTGATCGTGTCGGAAGGAAGCTGGCTCTTCCTTTTCGACAGCCCCATCTCCACCGCTTTCATGATATTTTCCATTGTATCCTTATTCACACCCATAGCCATGAAACTAAGGAATAAGGTCAAAGCTAAGACAAACTAAAATTCATTGGCATAGAGATGATAAATAAATGAACGTGATAGATTGCCTTCTCGACGAAATCCCCCTTCCTAAAATGGCCCGCGTGCGCCAATACTTCGATCGGCCTCGAGTGCCTGACGTGGAGAGGGAACTGCGCGTCCAACTGGATCGGGAAAATCCACTCGGGTCTATCCGGGAAGGTTCATCGATCGCGGTAGCGGTGGGAAGCCGGGGCATTAATAACCTTCCTAAGATCGTTCAAACAATCATCGCGGAACTACAAAAGAAAAAGGCCGAACCTTTCATCGTTCCTTCCATGGGCAGTCATGGAGGCGCTACGGCGGAAGGGCAGAAGGCACTTTTGGCCACTTTGGGGATCACCGAATCTTCCACGGGCGCTCCCATCCGTTCCAGCATGGAAGTGACTCAAGTGGCGGTTTCTCCCCGCTTCGGAGTGCCTATCTATATCGATCGATTAGCCTTGGAAAGCGACGGCGTTATCATCATCAACCGCATCAAAGCACACCCCGCCTACGTGGGGCCTTACGAGAGCGGGCTGTTGAAAATGGTAGTAATCGGTTTGGGCAAGCAAAAGCAAGCGGAAATCGTGCATAACATTGGCGCGGAAAGAATGGGTGATTTCATCGTGGATATTGGTCTCGAAGCCCTGAAACACGTAAAGCTGATCGCAGCCGTGGGAATCGTGGAAAACGCGTTTCATGAAACCGCGCGGATTGCCGTCATGCGTCCGGAAGAAATCGCGTCGTTGGAACCCGGTTTGCTAACGGAAGCCAAAGTCCTTTCCGCTCGGTTCCTGATCGATGAGTTCGAAGTCCTGATCATCGACGAAATCGGCAAAGACATCAGCGGAGCGGGATTTGATACCACCATCGTGGGTAGATACAGTTCCCCCTATATAACCGGCGGCCCCAAGATCCGCCGTGTCGCGGTGCTGGATATCACCGAAAAATCGAACGGCTACGGGGGCGGCCTTGGCATGGCGGACTTCACCACCCGGAGGGCTTTCCAAAAGTTCGATCCCGAACAGACCTACCCGAACACCCTGACTTCCACCTTCACCGAAGGCGTGAAAATACCGATGGTCCTTAAGAACGACCGGCAGGCGATTCAAGCCTGCGTCCGGACGTGCAACACGTGGGATTACCGGGACGCCCGGGTGGTTAGGATAAAAAACACCTTACGAATGGATGAAATACAAGTTTCGGAGAATATGCTGGGGGCGGTACAAAAACGGACTGACATGCGGGTCCTTAGCGCTCCGGAAGAGCTCGCGTTTGACGAGAACGGGAATCTGTTCTGAACCACTGCGCGTTTAGGAGGATACAAATGAAAACGTTCATGGACGAGGATTTTCTCTTACAAAACGAACCGGCCCGAGTGCTGTACCATGATTTCGCCAAGGGGATGCCCCTGTTCGATTATCACAATCATCTGTCCCCGAAACAGATAGCGGAGGACGCCAGGTTCGAGAACCTGGCCAAAATGTGGTTGGAACGAGACCACTACAAATGGCGGCTCATGCGGGCGTTCGGAATCGATGAACGGTACATCACGGGCGACGCTTCGGACTACGAGAAGTACATGGCCTGGGCCAAAACCGTGCCTTACACCATGGGGAACTGCCTCTATTCCTGGACCCATATGGAACTAAAGAATCCCTTCGGCGTGACGGGTAGGTTGTTCGGACCGGACACGGCGGAAGAAATTTGGAAACTCACGGGGGAACAATTGAAAAAGGATGACTTCTCCACCTGCGGAATCATCCGGAGGATGAACGTGAAGGTCCTGTGCACGACCGATGATCCCCTAGACACCCTCGAGTATCATAGAATCATTCGCGAAAAACAGAAAGACTTTCTCGTTCTCCCCACCTATCGCCCCGACAAAGCCTTGGACGCGGAGAACCCCATAGCTTGGAAGGCGTACGTCTCAAAACTGGGAGAGGCAGCGGGAATTAAAATCAATTCTTTCGGAGAGTTTGTCGCCGCCCTCGAAAACCGGCACGCCTATTTCCATTCCCTGGGAGGAAGGTCTTCCGACCACGCCATGGTCACTCCCTTCGCGGAGGAAAGCAGGACGGAGGAGATCGAGAAGATCTTCTCTACCCTGCTCCGCGGGGAAACACTCCCCGAGCGGGACCTTCTCAAGTTTAAAACCGCGGGGTTGCTCGAGATCGGACGCATGAACCATAAGAGGGGATGGGTGATGCTTCTCCACATGGGCGCCCTCCGGAACACGAATACCCGGCAGTTCAAGCTGCACGGACCGGATTCCGGCTATAACTCGATGACCGACGCGTCCCTCGCCGCTCCTCTGGCTAAGTTCCTTGACCTTTTGGACCGAACCGACCAGCTACCCAAAACAGTCCTGTTCACCTTGAACCAGAGCCAGAACGACGTGCTCGCCGCCATGACGGGAAATTTCATGGACGGGAACATCCGGGGTAAAATACAATTCGGAGCCGCGTGGTGGTTCAACGACCAGAAATACGGGATAGAGAGTCAATTCATCTCGTTGGCGAACATGGGGATGATGTCCACCTTCATCGGTATGCTGACCGACGCGGCGAGCGTGCTGGCGTTCGTGCGTCACGAATACTTCCGCCGCATCATCTGCAACTTAATAGGAACGTGGATAGAGAACGGCGAACTCCCTCGGGAGATGGACCACATCGGAGGCATCGTCCAGGATATCTGCTACCGCAACGCAGCGAACTATTTCGGGATCAGGGGAACGATCTAAGGACTCACGAACACCGTCAGCGGTGGACTTAACCGGTTTTATCTTTTAGTTGGATCCGCCCCCACGTGACCCCCATCGGTGGGGCCTACTGGTCAACCCATTCCAGAGCGCTTTCCGTGTCCTTTGGCTTGCGTGTTCCCATTTCTTTCATTCGCAGCGGCTTATGAAACACAAAGTATCTTTTTCTCTTAAAACTGCGGCTTTTGTAGAGCATTTCTTCCAACGTCCGCGATGCTTGTACTTCCTCCACCAGGATATCGAGTAGGCTTTCATGCTCCACGCTTGTGGCGTTGAAACCAACCCATGAAGTCATAAAATCGAAATAGAACCCATGCCGGTATAGCCGCCCCGGCAGAGGATAATGCTTGCGATTTCCGATGAGGATGCCATACCGCAAATACGGGTGCACTCGTTTGTGGGCGATCGCTTTCTCGCTGTACGCAATGGCGTCGTGAGTGGTCACCGTGTCGATTTTACACTCGATCACTACCCGTGGCACCCAGTCTCCTGACGGTTTATTTTCAATGACCAATAGATCGGTTTCGTAAGCGATCATATTCCTCGTTTTGGCTGCCGTATCGTGGTATTCCAAAATCTCGTGCGCGTACGGTAGCTTAGCTCCCTGGCGTGCTTGTAATGAAGGATAATTTTCCTTAAAGAAACGCTCCATCATTTCCCTCACCGTACCAGCCCATTGTGTTTCATTCATAACAACTCCCATTTAATCGTCTGCAACTCTTTATATTACTTTAGCCAATTTTTCGGACGAAAAGCTAATTCATGTTTTGGTAAAAAATGAATGTTTCCCACGCTAACATATCCTCACAATTAAATCTTCATATCGGTACCGAAGAGGAAATCCGGAAGAAAAGGTAAAATGATCAGGCCTTTTTAAAGCCGTTTTTTCGAGAGAAGAAATCACCATCACCAAGGAATCAATCGAATCAATAAAGTCTTTAAATATGTAATGGATAACGCGCATATAGGGAGGCTTTTTATCAAACCACACCTGCTATTATATCCGATTTGCTAAGGGCCACAGGTTCCTCCTACATAAAGAATCTCAAAATCGAAAACTCGACTAGACGCTATTGATTTGTTAAAAATCTAGCGCAAGAACAAGTGTAGTAAGATTTCATTTGGCTTTCAAATCTAACATCAATTTTTCTAAGTTATATAGCTTTACGCAAGTGTTATACTGATTCTTTGCTAAAGGGGCCTGTACTCCAACTATCAGTAACAAGGCAGTAGCACCGATTGTGTACTACATTGAAAGGGATTATTAAAGCTCACGATTGGTCTATTAAGATTCAGCCATGAAGATGGAAGAATCGTACTTGTTCTTTTGAAAGCGAAGGAAGAACCAAATAGTTTTTGATTGGATAGTTTAAAAGGCGATTGACATTAAATCGATTAGAAAGCTTCCCTTGTTATCGAACCCTTTTCGGGCTGGGCGGACTTGAACCGCCGACCCCCAGACCCCCAGTCTGGTACGCTAACCAACTGCGCTACAGCCCGAACCCTAGAAGGTGCTTTTGAAAATATCACAAAGAGCGGAGTTCGTCAATCAAACCCCCAATATCACATTATAGGCCATTCAAAGAGTTTTAATCCTATGTTTTATTTTAAAGCATTACCGTTCTAGAAGCTTCCAATACACCAGACCGCATCAGAGGGTATCGTTGTAACCGTTGAGACGATCTCGCTTTTCTTCATAGACTCTGTCAGTGTATGATCTATTGTTTGAATCACCTTTATTATATTCCAACCAGCCTTAATAGAAAAGTTTTCGAATGTTGTTGTTATTTCTTCTAGTTCATTTCCTTCTTCGTCGATCATTGTAAAAGTTCCGTTAATCGTACAGTCTCCGTTCGAATACAATAAAGAATAATACGTAACAGTATACTTTTTATCACTCTCGACATTGTTTGGGATTACAAGAACAACCTCGTTAGGGAAATCATGCCCCGTATCATTTGTACTCAGGATGATATCGGTAAGCACTTTAACTGTAGGGTTCGTTAGGGTGACCTCAGCTCCCTCTGGGAAACTCAAGGTCTTCAACTTTTCGGTTGGTGGACTAGAAAGAGTGATCGTAAAAGTGTTATTTAAATGATTGACGCTACCTGTGACCCAAAGATGTTCAAGGGTTTGGTCTTCGGCTTCGACCCACTCGTCCCAATATGCGTAAATGGCTGAGAGGGAATACCGTGAAAAACTTTTCGACTGAAAAGAATAGGTATATACGGCTCCGGAAAGCGTGACCTGCGAATCCTGTATAACGACTGGTCCAGTGATAATCTGTGTACTGGATTCTCCATCTTGCTCCGTTTCGGCTTTTGCCTTTAAGAGTTCATTCACTTGATCACAAGCTCCAAGAAGAAATACCATGCAAAATATAAGCAGAATCAAAACATTTTTAGATACGCTTTTCATACCTATTTTCCTCCTAAGACTAAAATAAAGTAGAAAAGATTCTAAAAATATTCTGGAATATTAGTTTAATTCGGGAATGTAAAATTTTCAAGAGAATTCAAAGCCACATCGAAATACCAACTCAAGATAGGCACTGTTTATTTATATGAGAGAATATCGCAAATCCTACCCCTCCGACACCTTCCAATCCACCTGTACTCGTCTCTCGAAGAGCATTTCCACGAACATCCCGATATGAAGCAGTACGATGATAGGCATATACACGAAATAGTAGAAGAGGTATTCCCAGAAGTTGAATCGAAACCGGAGGATCCGTGAGAAAGAGAAATAGAGTATCGAAGAAAGAAGGAAACTTGCCATCGTGCCCAAGAATCCTTTGGCGAGCATGGTGTAATGGGCGTACCAGAAAAAAAGGCCCCACACGAACTGGTGGTACTGGGTTACCATCAGGAGAGCTGAAAACAAGTACGTCAGCCGAGCCTGGTCGAACAGGAAGAAGACAAGCCAAGACA
>Ga0067045_1003533_pt1 | contig 19593 bp, 21 predicted proteins | sample TerdegcTABiofilm_FD_59184 | JGI IMG/M metagenome (GOLD analysis project Ga0067045, IMG submission 59184) | Combined Assembly of (Gp0054472, Gp0054536) Wastewater bioreactor microbial communities from Singapore -Terephthalate degrading... | reverse complement strand
TTGTGGTAACCCACACTATTATCTCATAACGGAAAATTGTTGTCCAGTAGGGTTTTGCGATAAAATTTTTCTCTTGAACACCGTAACATGATGTCTATCAATGACTCTGAAAATTATGCGTCAGTACTGTGAAGATTAAAAATTTTTGTAAAATTTAATTTCCCACAAGGCAGAGTGACATGACAGTGTCGCTCTGCCTTCATTTTTTGACTTGATGCACCTTACCCTGAATTTAGGTTCGAGGAATGCCTCTTGGATTCAGTACAGTGGCGCTGCCCTTTGACCCGTAAAAAATGGGATATTAAATGCGACAATCCTTGCCCGAATTTAAAGTATGGCGGGTGTTTTATACCCGTGAACACATTACCTTCCCTTAAAGTTTGGCCTGCGCTTCTCCTGGAAGGCACTGAATCCTTCTTTTTGATCCTTGGTAGAGAACAAAATACTATAGCACTTGTGCTCATACTGCAAACCGGCAGCCAAATCCATTTCAAGCCCCTCATTGATGCTGGATTTGGCCAGGCGTAAGGCCACAGCGCCCTGCCCGGCCAAACGTTTTGCCAGTTTCCTGGTTTCTGCAAAGAGTTGTTCTGCGGGAACCACCTTGTTCACCAGGCCAATACGCCAGGCCTCCTCTGCGTTGATCGGATCCCCGGTGAAAATCAATTCTTTAGCCCGGCCTGCTCCAATAAGTCTTGGCAGCCGCTGCGTTCCCCCGATGCCGGGCAAAATACCCAATTTGATTTCAGGCAGGCCAAATTTGGCATTATCGGCCGCAATCCGCACATCTGCGACCAGTGCCAATTCACACCCGCCTCCCAGTGCAAAACCGGCAACGGCGGCAATTACTGGTTTAGGCATATTGGCAATTAAATTGAAGGCCCGGTTGGCTGTTTGGTCTGTAGACAAAAAAAACCGTATCCTCTTCGGCATATTGATCGATATCTGCTCCGGCTGCAAATACTTTGTCGCCCCCGGTGATAATCACTACCCGCACTGCTTCATTCATTTCCAGTGCTAAAGCTGCTTGGGCCAACTCTTCAAAAACCTGTTTGTTTAAGGCATTCAACACCTTGGGACGGTTAAGGGTAATTGTTCCAATTCCGTCCTCAATTTGTACTAATAGCGTTTCATATGACATTGGTAAGACCCTCTCCTTTACAAGTAGATTTGATATTATCAATCAAGATACTGTTTCTATAATCACAGCTGCACCCGGACCGCCACCGGCGCACATGGTTGCGCATCCCAAACGGGCGCCGCGACGTTGCATCTCGTTGAGCAGCGACACCACTAACCGGACCCCGGTGCAGCTGACTGGATGGCCTAATGAGATGCCTGAACCGTTGACGTTTACATTATCCATACTCAGGTTCAGCTCCCGGTTGCATGCGATCACTTGGGAGGCAAAAGCTTCATTCATTTCCCACAAGTCAATATCATTTATTTTCAGACCGGCAAAATGCAGGGCGCGTTTTACCGCCGGGACGACACCAATTCCCATGATTTTGGGATCGACCGCCCCTGACGCGGTAGCCACTATACGGGCAAGCGGCTTACAGCCAAGTTCTCTGGCTTTTTCGGATGACATCAGGACCATGGCAGCCGCCCCGTCATTCAAGCTGGACGCATTACCGGCGGTAACCGTTCCCTCTCGGTCAAAAACAGGAGGTAGCTTGGCCAGGTCATCCAGGTTTGCATCCTGTCTGGGATGCTCATCGGTGTCAATAATTACCGTACCTTTTCTAGTTTTCTTTTCAACTGGAATGATCTCGTCTTTAAACGTCCCTTCTCTGATAGCCCGGCAAGCCCGCTGGTGGCTGAGCAGAGCTAATTCATCCTGTTCCCGGCGGGTGATTCCATACATTTTCGTCTAGGTTTTCCGCGGTGACCCCCATATCCGGTAATTGTAAAAAGCGTCAATCAAGCCGTCGCAAAACATTCCATCAATAACCGTATGATTGTCCATACGAAATCCTTTGCGTGCACTGGGCAAATAGTAGGGAATATTGGTCATGCTCTCGGGGCCGACTGCCGCCCCGGCATCTACTTTGCCTAACATAATTTCTTGCGCTAAAATCTCCGTTGCCCGCATGGAGGACGCGCACTGCTGGTTAACTGTAACCGCAACGGTCTCCACGGCGCAACCGGCGCCCAAAGCCACCTGCCNTGCCGGGTTGGGTCTGCACCCGCTCATATTGCCCATGCCGGCCACAACCTCTTCAATATGCTCCGGTTCAATCCCGGCTTTGTTTAACGCGGCTTTCAGGGCAATAATCCCTAATTCGACAGCCGTAAAGTCTTTCAAAGAACCTAAAAAATCTCCAATAGGGGTGCGCATACCACCCACAATAACAACTTCACGCATATAAGGCCCTCCTTTGCCAATTCTCTTCACTGTGTTAAACCAGGACTTTCTACTGCTATGCGCCGTCATACTCATGCAAGGTGTCTTTACACCTAAGTGATTGTTTTAAACGCAGGCTTTATAGCAGCCACTTGCTTGCAAAATAACTTTCCCCCTGCTTATTAAGCGCTCCAGATGTTTTTCCAGCATAACCTGTTCAAAAAAGCGAAAAATAACCTCGGGTTCGGAAAATCGCTTGTAAATTAGTTTCATATCCACAAGCTCTTCCATGCTTTTCTCAACCGCCAAGGCATTTAATATCCGGTTATCCCGTTCTTCGAATATCGCTTCGTATGCCGCGAGCCTCTCGGGAATCCGCCCGGAAATAATACCGGCATGACTGGTAACCAGAACTCTGGGATTTAAATCCATTACTCTACGTATGGAACCGGTAAACAGGTCCAGGTTCGAACAGGTGTTTCCGTACCATGGCCCAAACGGAGAAAGATCAATATCACTGCTAAACAAGATTCCTTCTTCAGGCTGGTAAAAACCGATATGTCCCGGCGTATGGCCGGGAATATGGATAACCTGAAGCGAGACTCCACCGAAATCCAATATTTCCCCATCGACTAACTCCCGCCCTACTTGCCTTGCCTCAATATCGCCTAAGAAGTGATCCTCCAGTGAAATCCAGTCTTTTATTTTCTCAAATCCGGTATAAGTTAAAAAAACTTTTTCAGAAAGTAAGGCCGGAGCATCGAGGCGGTGAGCCCAAATTTCCGCCTGGGGAAAAAACCGGTTGCCGTGAGTATGGTCTATATGGTAATGTGTATTAATAATCACGTCCACGTTTTTTACACGCGCCAGGACAGCATTCCACCCTTTCCGGCCAAACCCGCTGTCAATCAAGACCTTCAAACCGGCGTCAACCAGTAGTCCGTGACAAAAGGGAAACATACCGTCCTGTTCTCCGGTTATAAAATAGAGTTTTTCCGCCAGTCTGATCATTATTTAATTAACTAAAAAGCTTCTTCCGGGATGTCTATCGCGGAGCTGTCTCCCTCTCTAATGACCCGGGCTACAGTCAGCACATCGGGGACGATGTTCCTGACATAAAACCGGGCGCTGCAGATTTTACCTGAATAGAAAGCCTGGTCAGGGTTGTCGGGCTCGGACAGTTTATTTTTAGCCACCAAAGCTTGCTGCATTAAGAGGCAACCGGCATATAGTTCGGCGGTAGCCCTTAGTACCCGGGTGGAATACAAAGGCACAAACTTGGGCTCATTCGCAAAGTAATCATTCATCACTTCCATTAGTTCCAGATAAGCCCGGGCAGCCTGTTCAAGTATTTCAAATTCCCGGGTGAAATCGCTATTATTTTTGTTTTCATTGATAAATTGTTCTAATTCTGCGAACCACTCCCTGAACATATTGCCTTTATCGATTTTCCATTTACGTCCCACCAAATCCAGCGACTGGAGAAAGTTGGTACCCTCCCAAATGGAGTAAATCTTGCACTCCCTGGCCTGTTGCGCCACCGGATACTCTTCGGTATAACCGTACCCACCGTATACCTGGATGGCCTCAGCGATGAGATCCCACGCCACATCTGAACAATAAGCCTTAATCAGCGGGGTAATTATTTCAATTCTCCGGCTGGCTTCCTTGACTTCAGAATCATCCTGACCGAAAGTAGTTTGGTCCATGTAATAGAAACATTTAAAAACCATCGCCCGCATGCCTTCCAGCACAGCCTTTTGGAGCAGCAGCATGCGCCTGACATCCTCATGCTGGATAATCGGAACCCTTCCGCTTTTGGGATTGCTGAACAGCCTCCCCTGAACACGCTGCCTGGCATACTCGACCGCATTATTGTAGGCGACTGTAGCCACTGCCACGGCACAGTGCCCGGTATGGAGCCGGGATTCGTTAATCATTTTGAACATCTGGGCCATCCCTTGCCCCGCGCCGTTCGCACCGGGCGGGTCGCCCAACAGAATTCCCCTGCACATGCCTTCCTCACCGAAACTCAAGACAGCGGTGGCAGAACCCTTGTATCCCAATTTGTGCTCAATCCCAACGGTCGATACGTCATTCGGCTCACCTAAGCTCCCGTCGGCGTTAACCCAAATCTTTGGCACAATAAACAGGGACAAGCCTTTAGTCCCCCCTGGCGCCCCATCAATTCTGGCCAGTACCAGGTGAATTATATTTTCTGTCAGGTCATGGTCACCGGCTGAAATAAAGTTTTTTGTCCCTCTAATTTTATAGACCCCCGGCTCATCGGTCGGGTAGGCTTTCGTGAGAAAATCACCGGCGTCGGAGCCGCCGCCCGGTTCTGTTAAGCACATGGTGCCGGCCCAGTTGCCCTGAAACATGTTGGGCGTGAACAGCTCAACCTGTTCCTTGGTGCCATAGTCTTTAATCAGTGCGGCGCTGTAGCTGGTCAGCCCGATGTACGATTCCAAACTTGGATTGGCCGCAATGATATATTCGTGCACCGCGCCAAATAAAATACCCGGGAGGGCGCCCTCGCCTTCCACATCCTTGTTGCTTGAACCCCAGCCGTTTTCCTGAATAAATTGATAAGCGTGGTGAAAAGAGCTGGGGACGGCAACTTTGCCTTCGTTAAATACCACCCCGATACGTTCACCGTCGTCATTGGTCGGGGCAACTACATCTTTGCAGACCTTGAGGGCCTGATCAAGAATCTGGTCCACGTCGTCCAGGCTTAAATAATCCTTGAACCGGTCCAGGTTTAGGATCTTCTCACCTTCCAGCCACTCTTTGACAATGAATTTGTGATCACGGTTATGATAAATAAAGTTGCTGGCCAAATTCTACTCCCCTTCCTATTTCATAATTTCCCAAAGTACTATTGAAGTTCATGTTGATGCAAAACTTTTCCCCAGTATTTGTATAGCCTTTAAGGTTTGAAACATTCTGGCACTGGATGAGCCAACTTACCTCCCTCCCCAAAAAATAAGTCTGGCTAAAAAAATTTTTTCTCTGATAAATTTTTCTCTGATTAAGATAGTTTGCAAAATTTATGCCATGTCTTGGCATGACAAGCGGACGTAAACCTCAGCCGCAAATAATATTGGCGTGTCCCAGCACGTTTTGCAGCCAATCAGGGCATTGCAGGAGGCGCACCGTTTGCCTGCTTGCCTGCTAGCGTCCATAGATTATGTATATAGGCTGGCATAGTGATCCTCTTGGCACATTGTATGGTTGTTTTATTGTAAAAAATTGTAACAGTGTTAAATATTATAACAAGATAAGAATAGGGGGTTATTTCTTGCAAGTATTTTTAGAATATTTAAAATACACTGTAACATAAGTTTACTTTTCTAATAATGAGTCGAAATTAAGACTCTTTTTTTGGGGGTTTTTTTGGGGTTTTTTAACTGGCATAACTTTTGCTCAACAAAAAAGTTAGCTGTTGAGGGGGTGATTTTTTCAAGGCAGACAGCAATGGTAGCCGATAACAGGCGGCATTAATGTAATTATTGCGGGATTTATATGGGGGAATGCGATGAAAGTAGGTAAATGCCTGTGAATATTGATTGTGTTGAATGTATTATTTAAACCTAAGAAAAGAGGTGTATATCATGGAAAAACAAGCGGTTAATGAGCCTCGTTTCTTACGGGACTTAATTGTACAACAAGCTCGTGAACATGGAGATAAGACATTTCTTTATTTTGAAGATCAGCAATTCACTTACCGCGATATAGACAAACGCAGTAACCGACTGGCGAACGGCCTGTCTGAACTTGGAGTGGTTAAAGGTGAAAAGGTAAGCCTGATGCTTCCGAACCATCCTGACTATATATTCAGCTGGTTTGCCCTGGCCAAAACAGGGTCCGTATTAGTACCGGTTAATACCGCTCTCAAGGGTGATGGTTTGGCTTATATATTAGACCATTCCGATTCGGAAACAGTAATAATCGGTCACCAGTACTGGGAACAGTTTGAGAAGGTAATGCCGCAACTAACCAAGGTAAAACGAATCATCATCAGTACGGCGGACGCACCGTCCGGTTACCAGTTGCCGGCAAATACCATACCTCTCGATAATGTCTATAGCTCTAATGATACTTTGCCGGAGGTAACGCTCACTGACAGTGATATGGCCAGAATAATGTATACTTCCGGTACCACCGGAATTCCTAAAGGAGTGGTGCAATTTCAGCCGCTCATGATCGTGCCAACGGGCTATAAACCTGAAGACATATCCTACACTTGTTTACCACTGTTCCACCAAAACGCCATGGTCCTTACGACCCAGTCTGCCCTGGCGGCGGGAGCGGCAATGGCGCTGGGCAGACGGTTTAGCGCCAGCAAGTTCTGGGATGAGATACGGCGCTTTGGCGCTACCTGGACTTCGTTCATTGGTGCCATGATTTCGATTCTGTATAAACAGCCCCCCAAAGAGAATGATGCCGATAATCCGGTGCAGTTTGCGTTCAGCGCGGCAGCACCCAGGGATATCTGGCAGGCCTTCGAAAAACGTTTTGGTCTGCGACTGTTTGAGGGATACGGCGCCGTTGACGGGGTGGGACTAATACGTAACACTGACGGTGTTCCTGGTTCGATTGGAAAGCCGGAAGGCTTATGTGAGGCGAGGGTGGTTGACGACGACGGTAATGAAGTGGGTCCGAATACGGCCGGGGAATTGCTGACCAGGATTAAAGGCGCAACCGGTGATATGGTTGTCTATTATAAAAACGAGGAGGAAACCAGGAAGAAAAATCGCGACGGTTGGGTCTGGACCGGTGATTACGTTTATTACGACGAAAATGGTAATTTCTTTTTTGTCGACCGGAAGAAGGATGCACTCCGCCGCCGGGGGGAAAACGTTTCTACCTGGGAAGTGGAAAAGATTATCAACCAATATCCAGGTGTCCTGGAGTCAGCAGTTTTTGGCGTGCCATCGGAACTTGGTGAGGATGATATTATGGCCATAATCGTGCCGCAACCGGGGAAAAAGCTGGATCCATTGTCCATTATCAAATGGTGTGAAGAAAGAATGGCCTTCTTCATGATTCCACGGTATATCGAGTTTTTTGAGAGTTTAGAAAAAACCGAGACCAACCGGGTACGAAAAGTTGATTTAAAAAAGCGGGGGGTTACCGCAAGTACCTGGGATTTGGAAAAATCAGGCTATAAAATTGCCCGTTAAGGAGACTTTATCGAACATCAAAGCTATCAACTGAAACTTATCCAAAGCCAACTTCAAAGTCTATTGACGAGGGTAAATGGAACCAGCACGTAATGGTATTATGATCATTTTTAAAAGTTTGGCAAGAAATTATTTTAAAACAAAGGGGGATATTTAATGGCTGAAAATTTGGACAAGGTGGTTGCCAAACCGGTTCAGCAAGCTGATCAGGATTGGAATGAAACAGAAAAGGTAATCCTTACCAGGCGGAGTGTACGCGTATATCAAGACAAACAAGTTCCGGAAGAATTGATTAAAAGAATATTGGAAGCGGGGCGTTTTGCACCATCGGCAGGGAATGTACAACCCTGGAAATTTATTGTGGTGCGAGATCCCAAGGTATTAAACCTTCTTGAAGAAAGCACCATTGGAGCATGCCAGAAAATAATTGAAATGTCTGGTAACGCTAAACCACCCCAACCGTTCCATCCGGTTCCAACGTCCGGAATGCTCAATATTGCCGCGCGCAGATTCGGGGTTCTCCACGGCGCGCCTACGGTAATCCTTATTTTCAAAGATGTCCGCGGTTTGCACAGTCCGGATCTCGATTGCGGTATTGCGGGCCAAAACATGATCCTTGCCGCTACAAGCCTGGGTCTGGGAACTTGCTGGGTAAACTTTCTCAATGTAGCCTTTGAATTTGTGCCTCAAGTGAAGGAATTTTTTGGCGTTGAATATCCGTTTGAGTTTCTCACCAGTTTCACTGTAGGTTATCCCAAGGGTAACCCGTTTGGGATGGTGGAGAGAGATACTCATGCTGTGGAATGGTACGAAAACGGCAGCAAGCAAGTAATTTATTAGGAGGTAAGATTATATGGGGAAGACTGTTTTACTTGATTGGGACAGTACCGATCTGCGCGAAACCAAATATGGGGTTATAAGTATAGACCACGATAAATGTAGCGGCTGTTCTTGGTGTGCTCAGGTGTGCATGACCAAATCACTGGAGATAGAAGACAAGAAAGCAAAGATGACAGTCCCTTCCGAATGTATAGGCTGCTGTGATTGTCAGGCCATCTGTGCTAAAGATGCGATAACGCTGATTGAAGTACCGGATTATCCAGGATATTTCAAATTAGTTGAGAGAGGAAAACTATCTAAACCAAGGCTCAATTGGTAGGAATTGTCTCTACACATATGACTATGCCGTCAACTTAAAAGGAAGCAGCGCACTCATCTCCACGTGATTTGTAGTTACCTGTAAAAATAAGCTCAGACAACGGTTTCATCCCGTTNTGTGCCTTGAGCGAAGCGAAAGGTATGGTTATCAATATGAAAGCTGTTATTTACCGGGGAGTGGGCGATATTCGGGTGGAAGATGTGCCCAAGCCCAAAATTCAAAGCCCGGAAGATGCCATTGTGCGCGTTACCACGGCTAGTATTTGCGGCAGCGACTTACACGTTCTGCACGGCTTTATGGGAGTGGAACCGGGAACGGTTATCGGCCATGAATTCGTTGGTGTAGTGGAAGAAGTAGGTTCGGCTGTTACCAAAGTTAAGCCCGGCGACAGGGTGTTAAGTATGGCCGGGGTCAATTGCGGGCGGTGCCGTGCCTGCAGAAGCAGGCTGATATTTGCCTGTGAAAGTGGAGGCATTTTTGGCTGCGGGCCAATGTTTGGTAATCTTCAGGGGGTACAAGCAGAATATGCCCGTGTATTATATGCCGATGAAACGCTGGAAAAGATACCGGAAGGTCTGACGGATGAACAGGTGATCTTTGTCGGGGACATTCTTGCTACGGCCTACATGGGTGTGGCGGGAGTAAATCCGGATGGCAAGGGAATCCAGCCGGGGAGTGTGGTAGCTATCTTCGGCGCTGGACCTGTGGGGTTGTGCACAGTAGCAGTAGCGCGCCTTTTTGGTGCGTCCCTAGTTATTGTCATGGATATGGAGGACTACCGTTTAGCTATGGCAACCCGTTTGGGAGCAGATAAGGTGATTAATGTTTCTCAAGCTGATCCGGTGGGTGCCATCATGGATATTACCGATGGCTGGGGGGCGGAATTGGTTGTCGAAGCTGCCGGCAGCCCGGTATCCTTAGTCAACTGTCTGGCTGCAGTTGCGATCGGTGGGACCATATCCGTCATCGGAGTAATTAATCAACCAGTAGAAGTGTCGTTTGCGCAAATAATCCCTAAAAATATCACTATCCAAACTGGACTGGCCAATGTCATCCATACGCAAAGACTAATCAGCCTGATCAAGACGGAAAAACTGGACCTAACCCCCATAATTACTCACCGGCTGCCCATCGAGGAGGCCGTACGGGCGTATGGGATTGTTGATAAGAAGTTGGATGGAGCTATAAAAGTGATCCTTAAGCCTTAAAAGTTTAGTTAATTAGAGCTGCTTAATCTAACATGGAAAGAGGATGGAATCGTGAAAAAATTACTAGGCATTTTACTTCTGAGCATTCTAGTAAGTTTTACGGCTCTAGTCGGCTGTACGGATATAAATAATAGCGTAACAAAGGAAGAAACAGTACAAATCAAAGTACCGCGATTACAACCCCTTGCGGAGTCGGAGTTGAACGATAAACAACTAAAAATTTTAACCCCTTTAAAAGTCAACGGGAAGAATATTAATATTTTTGCAACGGCTGCGCGAAATCCGGAAATGTTAGACGCTTGGAATTCGTTTGGCATGTATATTTTAAAAGGCTCTACTCTTCCAGCCCGGGATCGTGAACTTCTAATATTACGAACCGGCTGGCTTACTAGATGCGAATATGAGTTCGGACAACACACCCTAATCGCCAAACAGATTGGGCTGACCTCTGAAGAAATAAATCGGATTACTAAAGGGCCAGACGAGCCTGGTTGGGATTCTTTTGATGCGGCGCTGCTCCGGGCTGCAGATGAACTTCATGCAGAGTCTGTTATCACCGATCCGACTTGGAAGGACCTTGCCCAACGCTATAATGAAAAGCAACTTATAGACGTGGTTATGACGGTGGGCCAATACAATATGGTTTCTATGTTCCTAAACACCAATAAAGTTCCTTTAGATGAAGGGACCCCTGGTTTTCCTGAATAACAGTTATTAATGATGTATACGTAATCTGAAATATTAATAAAAGTGAGGAAAGAAACATGCGTGACGTCTATATTATCGGTGTGGGAATGACGCGCTTTGGGAAATATCTAGATCGCTCCATCAAAGATCTTGCCAGGGAGGCTGTCGAAGAAGCTCTGGCCGATGCAGGCCTGCAAAAGGAGGATTTACAGGCGGTCTGGTTTGCAAATTCGACCTGGGGCTATTTCGAGGAACAACACCAGCTACGGGGACAGGTGGCCCTGGCCGCCATGGGTATTCATGCCATCCCTGTCTTTAATCTGGAGAGTGCCTGCGGGGGTGGGTCACATGGATTTCATTCGGCATGGCTGGGTGTTGCCTCAGGAGCCTACGATTGTACCATGGCAGTCGGTGCTGAAAAGCTCTATAACGAGAATAAAGTAAAATCATTCCGGGCAATAGGGACCGGGACGGATGTGGAAAATGAACAGAAAATGATGGATGCCTGGAGGAAGAGGCTGAAAGAGGTTGGCGTTGAGATCCCGGCTGAGGAAGCAGAGGGTAGCGGTATCAACCGTAGTGGTATGATGGACGTCTATTCATATATGGTTCGCTGGCATATGAATAAGTACGGGACTACTCAGCGTCAATTGGCAATTATAACCGCCAAGAATCACTGGCATGGTTCAATGAACCCCAAGGCACAGTATCAGGAAGCAATGAGCGTCGAAGAGGTGCTGGCTAGCAGGCCGGTTGCCTTTCCTTTAACAGTGCCCATGTGTGCTCCTCTAGGAGACGGGAGTGCGGCAGCCATCCTGTGTTCTGATGATTTTCTCAAGCGGCTGAAATCCCCGAGGCCGGTTAAAGTACTCGCATCCATCTGTGGATCGAGCACGCCGAGGTATTTTGACGAGGCGGATAAGGCCATTGAAGTGAGTCTGTCTAAGAAGGCCTATGATATGGCCGGAGTAGGACCTGAAGATATCGACGTGCTTGAGATCCATGATGCCGCAGCCTTTGCTGAGATAAAAATGACCGAACAACTGGGTTTCTGTAAGCATGGAGAGGGAGGCGAACTGGCGGAGTCCGGGGCGACGACGTTAGGTGGCCGGCTCCCCGTGAACACCTCCGGAGGTCTGATCTCTCGCGGCCATCCACTTGGTGCTACTGGTGTGGCTCAAATATATGAATTGGTAACGCAACTCCGGGGAGAAGCAGGAAAAAGGCAGGTTGAAGGGGCAAAGCTTGGCATGGCCGAAAAACGGAGGGGGCCAGATATACTTTGAGGAGGCCTCTATGGGAATCCATATACTCGAAAAGGTGTCGAAGTAATCAAGTAGTGGGGGACTATACCATTATGCACTGCAACAGGCTCAAATCCTTTTCGATCATCTGGATGGCTTGTTGGGCTGCTATATTGTAACAGGATTTAACAATCATAAATGATAATTATTTTATTAGTAAATTAGTGTTAATTAAGCTGATAAAATAATATTTTCTTTAAATAATTCTAAAGATTGCTTCTTTTCTGTGTAATGTGTACTTTCGTTATTGATGCTGGTAGTTGAATGCTTAAGTTTATTAAAATATTGAAATATTTCGTAATCTCTAAGCGAAACAGCCGGGAGAAAGTTGGAGAGCAGTTGGTATTGTCCGACCGTCTGGGATTTAATTTGGAAAGCGGGGTGACGCGGCTTCTAGTGAAATCTTCCAGATTAATTAAGGTTGTGCTGCTAAAAGTTACATGTATGTTACTACCGTGATTACCTAACTAAAAAAGTAAAACAAATAAGGAGGAAACTATGGACTATTTCGATTTAAATATGGGATTATCTGAGGAAGACATTGCTCTCAAGACAAATGCCAATAAATTTGCCAGAGAGGTTATGCGCCCTATCTCAATAGAACTCGACAAAATGAGTCCGGAAGAGGTCATTGCACCGGAATCACCGTTTTGGAATTACATGAGTCAAGCATACCAGCTTGGATACCATAAACTTGCGTACCCAGAAGTACTTGGCGGTCCTGGCCTTTCGCTATTCCAGGTAGCGCTTGTCATGGAAGAGTTGGCCTGGGGTAGTGTCGGCATGACCTTGGCACTTAATACAAGCTTTGAAGCCGCGATGGCGGCGGAAATGTCAGAAGAGGAAATTAATAATTTCACCATTCCATACACTTCATGTACGGATGGAAGCTACATCGGCGCCTGGGCTTGTGCAGAGCCTGATCACGGAACAGATACAGGAGCGCTCTTTCTCCCCAGTTTCCATGATCCGAAAATCGGTGCCAACTGTCGGGCCCGCCTGGATGGAGATGAGTGGGTAATTCACGGCCAGAAGGCCGCCTGGGTTTCCAACGGGACCCTCTGCAAGACCGTTTTCTTGATTTGCCAAGTCGAACCATCGATGGGACATGCGGGCAGCGGCATGTTTATATTCTCGTTGGACCGTCCTGGGGTCTCCAAAGGGAAACCCTGGAATAAGCTTGGTATGCGAGAATTAAACCAGGGCGAGATCTTTTTTGACCAAGTCCGTGTGCCCAAGAAAGCCATGGTCGTAGGGCCGGAACACTATGAGGCCGCATTTGCAGCGCATTTAAGCATGACTATGGCTATGGTGGGTGTATGGTTTACCGGGTTGGCACGGGCAGGTTTCGAAGAGGCCTTGGCTTACGCAAGAGAAAAAGTACAGGGCGGGAAAAAGCTTGTTGAACATGGCAGCATCCAGCAGAAGCTTTTCGACATGTTTCGCAAGGTGGAAGCCAGTAGGCAGCTAAGTCGTGCAGCTTTCTTATATAATTGGAGTAATCCACCTGAAAAGCGTGTCCTTGAGTATTCAATGGCAGCCAAGACCTTTGCGACTCAGGCCGCCTTGGAAGTTACATCTGATGCGGTCAAGATCTTTGGTGCAAATGGGTTGTCAAAGGAGTACATCATAGAAAAGCTCTACAGGGACGCCCAGATGGGTCCTACTGCCGACGGGGCCAACGACAGTATAAGCATGACAGGAGGTAATCTGGTCGCTATTACGTATCCACGGAATTTTAAATGATTTAAATAAATAGAAGTATGAAAATATTTTAAAATATTCTTTGTATGATTATCCTGGTTATAGCAGAATAATCGAGCCGGAAAGGCCGTAGGTTTGGCCGAGAGCGGGAGTCTGTCCAGGTAAGTAGAAACGTGGACGTGATTATTATAACCATTACCATTTAGACCATACCTACGGCAACCGGTTTTTTTACAGGAATCTGGGCCTACCACCTCGATGATAAGTGAGGTATTAGGCTCCCAAACTACTACTGAAGTTGTACAAAATCTATATGCTAAGAGCCACATATTGCGTATTCCGATGAAAACCAACACCTGTTCCGATTTTTTCCGGACAGTAGTCTTTTCATTTACTGCAGACTTACCTGCAATATCGCTAAAACCCTTTGTATAGCTAAAAAGAACATCATCTTGATTTACTACAATATATTGAAGCCCGGGCGTTTTACCCGCTCTTATCATGCTATCAAGATAATCTCTTACTTTTTCGTTTCGCTGCATACAAACACTCTCCCACTACTGTAATAAAATAATATAGTATTATAATATAGTGTCTTCAATGCTTTTTTACATTTGAGTTTTAAAAAAGCTCTCAATGCTAATATCAATAGGTTTAAGATGTGGACTATGGGAATAATGGGAAGAAAAGCCGCACAACAGTAATTTTAAAACAACCAGATACCCTTCCGTTCCGTTTACCCGCATCCTCTGTCCGTCTTTGATCAATTTGGTGGCGTTTTCCACGCCTACGACCGCTGGAAGACCATATTCGCGTGCAATTACGGCGCCATGGGTCATCAGCCCACCCACTTCCGTCACCAAACCTTTGAGGGATACAAACAGCGGTGTCCAACTGGGATCAGTAAATGCGGTGACCAAAATATCGCCACCTTCTATCTTGGCTTCCTCCATTTTTAAAATGATCCGGGCCCGACCCTCGATTATACCCGATGAAACCGGCAAGCCCGGCAGTGCACCCTGGGGAATATTGCCGTTATTGTATTCTCCGGATATAACCTCGCCCTCGGATGTCATCACCCGGGACGGGGTCAGTTTTTCAAAAATGGCGTATTCCTCTTTTCTTTTCGTTATGATACTGTAATCCAGCCGGTTTGTTATAATAGCCTCCCTGAGTTCCTCAAAGGATAGATAATAGATGATTTGTTTGGTGTCGTCATTATGTCTTTAGGGTTATTTCCTAAAGATGAGAACATTAAAATTCTAAGTTGCAAGGATGATTCTTGTTACCGTCTTGGAAAAGGTATGCCGTTTATTGCTGGCCAAAATATTACCCATAGAGACGAATTAATTAAGAATAGAAAACTAGCAAAGGCCGGGTTAATATTAATCGGTCTTGGTTTCCTGTTTCAACTTACAGCTGTAATAATTCAATTGCGTATAGTAACTTAGCAGGATATGTTTACCTCCCCGCCGAACTACTCCCCGGGGTGTTATCATAACTCGCCAGCAACTAATGGAAGACATAGCCGCAACCGCGGAGGAAATAGGACGACTCAAGCAACGGATCCAGAATGCCGCAGACGCAAAGGAGCGGCGCAGGCTAACGCGCAAGAAGAGAGAGTTGCAGTATTTGCAGTTGTGGCGGATTGATTTGCTGGAGAGATCTGCTGGAGATGAATCCTGAATAACCCCCAAAAATATTTTGCCACTACGTACACTCTGACAGGGATATTCCTAGATTGTGGGATATACTTAAAATAAACTGCTGGCGGACTCACTGCTACAAAAATATAAAAAGGCCCCACTCCCGTTGGGAGCAGTGCCTAATACCCTCCAGTTGCTTTCCCAGAGGGTTTTATTATATCTTTTTTTCGTTGGCCGATGGCCTGGTTTTTTCCGGTGGAAGTTTATGCTCTCTCACATAAGTATCTATAATTCTCACCGGTTGTTTTTTCTTGTTTTTATCTTTTTTTGTATTCACAGGATAAACACCACTTATTATAGTTTATCCTGCAATAGGTTTTTTATACCTAATCCTCACTATCCTCGCTGTTTTCGGGAATCTCGGTGATTTCCACAAGACTGTGTTTATCCAAATCTAGAACTACTCCCGTATTTTCAGGCAATTCTCTTATAGTCCTGTTCTCGCTATCCAGATATATAACATCCTTTAGGTACACCTCGCGTGGACTGGTGTCAGTAGAATCCCATTTGACCTTACCTTCAATGTAATTCTCGCCATCCCGGGCTCTTACCCAGTAGAGAACACCATCTTCCGAGAACAATCTTGAATAAACGTTTGGAGGTTCTATAGATGATCCAAAATGCTCTAAGAAATTTTTAAGTACCTTGCTTCTGTAGAATTTTGAATATACAATTCCCCAAGCAATACTCGATGTTACTATAATTATTACTGTGATTAAAGGAGCCCACCTGTTTTTTGTAACTAAGCTTTTGATTGTTTGGGTGTTGACGACTTCAGTACCTAAAAATAAAACGACCAAGGGGTATACTATTATGTAGATTGCCACAGTGTGAAGTAAGCTTTGGTATAAATCCCACTGGTGGTTTTCTACTTTTCCCCTTGATACTAAGGAATTGAAGACTATTTGTGATAATAAACCCGGCACAATTAGTAGCAGCAAAAGATAAATTAAATCAGGTTTTAATATTTCCATAACTACCCTGCAACGTTAACAGCTATCTCTGTTTTAGGTTCCTTACGGAGTTTTCTTTCTACCGCACTGGGGCGGGTATTGGAGCGAGCGAGTTTATGTTCCCTAACGTAAGTCTCGATAATGCGGACTTTCTTCTTAGTTCTCATATAAACGACCTCCTTTTAACTAATATACCTTGAATTAATGTTAAAATCAACTAATTATTAAGCTCACTCGTTATACCCTTGTGCCCGGGTTTCAAATTGCTTGTGAAGAACCATGTTCATTCTACGTTTTTCTTTAATTAATTGGTTTCTGATATAGTTGCACGGCACTGATCAAAAAAGCCCAGTATTTTGCCGGTATTACTCCAAACAGTACGCCGGTGGTGGTTTGCAACATTCCACAACTTCGTTGCTGCATATTCCAGCAGTCCCAACAACAGCGCATCCTGATCGGAGATGTTAACAACCTTGGCCCTGGCCGTTAGGGTCTGCATAGGTACATCTTTTGTGCACTTCTTTTGTCTTGCCATAAGTTCATCCCCTTTTTTTCTGCATTTCGATGTACCTTTGAATTGTATCGGAAGATACGTTGCCGGCAGTGGATACAAAATAACTCCTGGTCCACATGGACGGCATTTTTGCTATGTGGGAAAATTCCCGGCGCAGGTGGTGTGAAGATAAACCTTTAAAACGTGCAACAATGTCATGTGGTGACAATGTTGGCGGCGCATTGACGAACAGGTGAAGGTGGTCGGGCATGATCTCCAAAGCCAGTATTTCCAACTCAAGTTTTTCGGCTACTTCTTGGAGCAGTTCTCTTAGCCTGGCTTCGACGGGACCGACCAATACCTTTCGCCGGTAGCGCGGGCACCATATGAAGTGGTAGTTTATCAATGATACGGACGTGTGTTTGTGTCTATATTGCTGTTCCATAACTACAGCGTACCATATTTAGGACGAAATAGCAACCATATGTTCGATGATAATAATAAGCCTCGCTTTCATCCCACCCCTAAAGCTGGTGGGCTTTCTCGCGAGGACCTGTAAAGCTGCTTATTAAGGCAGCTCTATTCTTAGGTTTGAGGTCCTTGATTTTTCACCAAAGCCCAGATATTTATTAATAATTCGTTAGCCCAACGTTCTTGAGGCACTACATCATCATAATCACTTGAAACCGTATGGAACCAGATACCGATTCTATCACTGTTTTCTTCCAGCCAACCGGCGCCGGCCAGGGTAATCCAATAAGGAAAGGGGTCGAAGAAAGTAGTTTCTTTTTCCCATTCCTCAATTGTATATATGGAATCTTTTGTATATATGGAATCTTTAAATTCCTTTTCAATTGACTTAGCCTGGTCGGTACTCAACTGTTCAAGTCCCGGTATCCTGATTTCAAGCCGGTGATGATAGAAATATTCCACAAACTCTGTGATGTTTCTTATTTGTTCTTCGGTCTCATCGTCGATCTCACCTTCACCTCGCTGGAGAATTTTTGCTTGCTCTACGGTATATTCAGGTGTGAAAGGCTGATAGCTGACGTTTTCTGAGCCAAAGAGTATCTGGGCAACTTGTTCAAAATTACTCATTTCAATGTCCAGCTTTTGAGCCTCCGCACAAAATCCGCAGTCATATAGCTTTTTTGCGATTAAAAGGTTCTCAAGAACAAAGATCTGCCAATGTGCTTCCCAGTCAAATAAATCCATTAGTTACAACACTCCCTTTTAACCTTTCGAGGGTTTGTGTGAATGAGTAAAACCTGTGCAGGTTTCTCTCAAAAAAGCTCTCGTCACCGTTATAATACTCTTGCAGGATATCTTCTAAAGTTTTCTCTTTAAAACCTGATAAATCAAGTTCATTGTTTAATAAATCGAGTAGAGTAACGCTGTAGTTGTTTGCTACAGCGTTAGCTCTCTCACAGAACCGGACGTACGGGCCTCGTATCCGGCTCCTGATAAACCTCAGTCACTTCTCCCAGAAGTGATGCAAAATGCCAACATTATACGAAACCAGATTAATTAACCCAATCTCATTAAACCAGCTACTTGGCAGTGCCATGTTGACTAACGGACTGGCAGAGTTACGCCATCTCGTAACAGAGATTTTCTCAAATTCTCCTTTGTATCCCCGCCTTCGCAGTGCCTTGTGCAGCGGTTTCCAGCTTTTCCACTCTTTCATCTGCTTCATTCGCAACTGCCTCCGAATCCATTCCATTAACTGCGCAAATAACTTCTTGCAGTTGGCAACCCTGAAGTAGTTGGCCCATCCTCTTAAAACTGGATTTAGACGCTTCACCATTTCCTCAACATTTATTCCATGGTTTCTGGGAGTCAGCTGCCTTATTTTATCCTTAAAGCACTTTATTTTCTTGGGATGGATAGAAACATACCTCGACCATATAGTGAATCCAAGGTAGGCAACTCCCTTTTTCACACTTGTGAGGTGCGTCTTTTCCTTGTTGACTATTAGCTTCAGTTCATTTTCGAGGATTTCGGCAGCAAACTTCTGATATTGCCGGGCTTCTCTATGAGTTCTGGCGAATATTAGTAGGTGAGTAGCCCTGGGGAATTTCACCCCAAGGCCCTCTCAGAACCGGACTTGAACCTCTCAGCTCATCCGGCTCCCATTATCCAGCCGCAGGATATATCCCCATCTGCCAGTGCACGAACAACTTCGGTTCACGTCTGGCAATTTTACCGAGCCAATAAGCCGCACGCCGTTGATGTCTGGCAAATTTCTTGTATTTTCTTCGCACCCAGCGGACCAAGGCCCGGTTCATATGCCGGAGTACAGAATACAGTTCCGATTTGTAAAAGCGCCCATAGTAGTTGACCCACCCTCTGATTACAGGATTGAACATGTGGGATAGATCTTCAAGGGTTTTGTCCGGCTTCAAATGCATGCGCCAGTCGTGAATCGCCTGTCGCATAGTCTTTTTCGCCTTGTTGCTGACTGCCGGTGTGAAGTTGATGAACAACTTTCCATGCTTGTTCTTGGATCTCCGCGGCCGGAAGGTGTAACCCAGAAAATCAAACTTGTTATCCGGATAATTGCCTCGCCGGTCGTCGTCCTTGCAGTAAACTATGCGGGTCTTATCCGGATGGAGTTCCAATTTACACTCTGCAAACCGATCCTTCAAGCTGAGCAGAAGTTTCTCTGCGTCCTCCATGCTGCGGCAGTGCGCCACAGCATCGTCGGCATAGCGAGCGAACGGCTTGTCGGGATGGTTCCGGACCATCCACATGTCAAATGCATAGTGGAGAAACAGATTGGCAAGCACAGGACTGACGACGCCGCCCTGCGGGGTACCCTTCGTACGCTCTTTTACCGTACCGTC
>Ga0067045_1029577_pt1 | contig 19594 bp, 24 predicted proteins | sample TerdegcTABiofilm_FD_59184 | JGI IMG/M metagenome (GOLD analysis project Ga0067045, IMG submission 59184) | Combined Assembly of (Gp0054472, Gp0054536) Wastewater bioreactor microbial communities from Singapore -Terephthalate degrading... | reverse complement strand
TCTTTATTGTCATTCCCGTTCTCTTTATTGTCATTCCCGCGAAGGCGGGAATCCACTCCTTTCAACTATTTTTAGATCCCCGCCTACGCGGGGATGACATTATTTGAACTATTTCTGGATACCCCCTCCGCGGGGATGACATTATTGGAGGTTTATTTAACCGTCAGGACACTTATCAAGGACAGTGGTCCACTCCTTATAAGTCATCCCTGTTTCTTTTGTCAGTCCTGTTTTTTTGTCATCCCTGTTTCTTTATTTTCATCCCCGTTTGTTTATTATCATTTCCACTTCTTATATCTTCATCCCCGTTTGTTTATTATCATTCTCACTTCTTTTTTTTGCCATTCCCCTTTTTTATTGTCATTCCCATTTCTTTATTGTCATTCCCGTTCTCTTTATTGTCATTCCCGCGAAGGCGGGAATCCACTCCTTTCAACTATTTTTAGATCCCCGCCTACGCGGGGATGACATTATTTGAACTATTTCTGGATACCCCCCTCCGCGGGGATGACATATTTGAGGGAAATTTATCGTTTTCAACAAAGTGCCAATGCCTGTTTCTATTCGTATCTGCCGCACTTGTCCCTGACCAGGGCGATGAAGTCATCCGGGTTTATCGGACCCAGGTTCTTCCCGTCACGCTGTCTGGGGGAGACTTTCGATGATTCAACCTCCTTGTCGCCTATCACAAGCATATATGGAACTTTCTGCATCTGAGCTTCCCGGATCTTGTACCCCAGTTTCTCGTTTCTGAAGTCTCTTTCCACCCTGATGCCCGCGTCGAGAAGCCTGCGGTAAACCGTCTCTCCATATGGAATCTGGCTGTCCGTGACCGTCATCAGAACCGCCTGGACCGGCGAGAGCCAGAGGGGAAATGCCCCCGCATAGTGTTCGATAAGAACGCCCATGAATCGTTCGATCGCGCCTAGAATTACGCGGTGAAGCATTACCGGACGGTGCTTCTCCCCGTCGGGACCTATGTAACTCAGGTCAAACCTCTCGGGCAGGGTGAAATCGCACTGGATCGTGGCGCACTGCCACTTGCGCTTCAGCGCGTCCTTGAGCTTGAAGTCGATCTTGGGACCGTAAAAGGCCCCGTCGCCGACGTTCACCTCATAGGCCATCCGGTTGTCCTTCAGCGAAGCCTCCAGGGCGGCGGTGGCCATGTTCCAGTCCTCGTCGGATCCGATGGATTTTTCCGGCCTCGTGCTCAACTCGACCTCGTATTCGAAACCGAATATTTTCATGGCGAACGCGACGAAATCCGCGATGGCCTTGATTTCTGTATTGAGCTGCTCGGGCGTGCAGAGTATATGGGCATCATCCTGGGTGAACTGGCGCACGCGCAGCAGACCGTGCAGCACCCCCGTTTTCTCGTGGCGGTGAACCGTGCCCAGCTCGAAGTAACGCAGGGGAAGATCACGGTAGCTCCGGATCTTCGACTTGTAAATCATCATATGGGCGATGCAGTTCATGGGCTTAATCCCGTAGAGCTGCCCCTCCACCTCGGTGAAATACATGAACTCGCGATAGTGATCGAAATGACCCGATTTCTTCCATAGGTCACCCCGCAGGATCTGGGGCCCCTGAACGATGTCGTATCCGCGCTTGAGATGTTCCTTTCTTTCCCAGTCCTCGATTATTGTCCTGAGCAGAGCCCCCTTAGGGTGAAAGATCACGAGGCCCGGTCCCACCTCATCGTTGACCTGAAATAGGTCCAGCTCTTTCCCGAGTCTCCGGTGGTCCCGCCGTTTCGCCTCCTCAAGAAAATTGAGATACTCCTTGAGTTCCTTCTCCGTGGCGAATCCCGTCCCGTAGATCCTCTGGAGCATCTTGTTCTTCTCATCCCCGCGCCAGTATGCCCCCGCCACGTTCATCAGCTTGAATGCCTTGATCATTTTCGTGGAGGGGATGTGTGGCCCGCGGCAAAGATCCACGTAATCGCCGTCGCTGTAAAGACTGACTACCTTCACGTCATCGGGCAGATCATTCAGGAGTTCGACTTTATATGTCTCCCCCTTGCTGCTGAAGAGCTCAACCGCTTCCTCTCTGGAGACCTCACTGCGGACGAAAGGCAGTTCGGCGTTCACGATCTCCCACATCTTTTTTTCGATCTTCTCGAGGTCTTCAGGGGTAAAGGTTTCGCTGTAGTCGAAATCATAATAAAAACCGTCTTCTATGGAAGGACCGATGCTTACCTTCACGCCCGGGAAAGACGCCTGGACGGCCTGCGCCATCACGTGGGATATGCTGTGTCTAAGGATACCGAGGCCCTCTTTCGTTCTTACATCAATCGGCTCAAGCTCAGCGTCTTTTTCAATGCGGAAGCTCAGGTCAACGTCAACGCCGTTAACCTTCGCCGCCACGGCGGAATCGAGCGACGATTTCTTCCAGCTCCCCAGGATTTCCCCGGCCGTCATCCCGGCCTCGGCGCTTATCAAAGAACCATCGGGAAATTGTACCCTTATTTTACTCATCTCTTTTTCCTGTTTGAGCTCATCGCCGCGATTAAAGAAAGGGCATCATCCGGTCATGAAATACTGATGCCCTTGCCCAAACGCCCGATCATGTTTTTTGAATGGTAGGCACGCAGGGATTTGAACCCTGGACATCCACCGCGTCAGGATGGCGCTCTCCCCCTGAGCTACGTGCCTACAAGTTTCCGCCTCTCAAAAACGGGGTTATTAGCTAACAATAAAAAGACTTTATGTCAAGCGAAATATCAATGCCTGCCCGTGCTGGACGTGCTGTTCATCATCTTTAGCCCGATGATTATATAATTGAAACCCGAGGCCATGGTCAGAAGGGCGGTCAGCCAGTAAATTATGTCGTCAATGGCATGAGCCCGGAAGTCGATGCCAAAACCCAGGAACACCATTACCATTAATATGGTAAGGAGCTGAAAAGTGGTCGTGACCTTGCTAATGAAGGCAGGCCTCACTTCAAAGTTAATATCCATGATTACCAGGACTGAAATACCAACGAGAATTATCAGATCCCGGCTTATTACTATTACACTTAGCCAGCTCGGTATAACGCCCAGAATAGACAGGGTAACAAAGGAGGTGAGGATCAGCGCCTTGTCCGCCAGGGGATCGAGATAGGCGCCCAGCACGGTCCTCTGGTTCAGAACCCGGGCCAGCAGCCCGTCCAGGCCGTCAGTGATCCCGGCAATGACGAATACGATCATGGCCTTGAAAAAAGACGACTGGATCAGCAGAATCACGATGACCGGCACCAGGACGATGCGGGTCAGGGTCAGCAGATTAGGAATGTTCATTTCTTATCGAAACCAGTTGAAAAAACCGCCTCCCCCCTTTGCCTCAGGCGTTTCTTCAGTTGATGCCTCGGGAGCTCCGGGACTCTCATCCCGCGCCCTGTTCCATTCCACCCAGTCGTCTCTGTCCTCGGCCTCGGTGAAAGGCCGGGGCTTGCCGGGAACACCGGTGGCGCTGATCGAGATCTGCTGCATTGCCCTTACAATCTCGACCCACTCCTCCATTGAAACGCTTCTGGGTCCCGGGACGGAGACGGGCCCCGAGACAGACGTCGGAGGTCCCTGCACCGCCGATGTCTCCAGGGGTTTCATTGCCCCCCAGACTCTCACTTCTCCGTCATAGACCCTCACAAGGGCGGACTTGTCTTCGTTCACGTTCATCCTGTATATCGTCCCCCTGACGCCGGTGACTGCGTTCTCGCAGGCCACCTCGATATTGGGCTTGACCCCGAAGGACCGGCTCACGTTCGCCCATGTCTTCCCGAGGGCCATGTTCACTCTGGCATTGCGGGTGCCGGCGCTCTCGCTCATATCGATTTGAGCTATCTTGAAACTCGTTCGGTCCGCGAATCTCAGGAAAGAACCGTCCGGCAGAGTAAGTTCAAGCCTCGAATCGGCTCCGGTCTGCACCTGATCTCCGCCCTTAAGAATGCTTCCGACCTTAAGAGAATGCCATCGTCCGCCCTTCGGGGCAGCCTTCGCCGTCCCTTCAAGGGCTGTTACCCTGGCTTCGCCCTTCCCTATCTTCACGGTCATAGGCCTTCTTGCCGCAGTCCCCTCCTGAGAAAAGAAAATCAGACAGATCATCACCGTCAGGAAAATTACGGCTATCCTTTCTGCATTAATTCTAACCGTCCCTTTTTTCAGAACCAGTTCCATAAAAAACAACCTCCTTTGGAAGGGGGTCTCCCTATGAAATCGGGACCCTCGGGAAATGTCCGGAACGCCCTGTCCACTATCTCATGCATTGCCGCTTCATAGGCCTGTAACGTCTCCATCTGCAGTCTTTCCCTCGTAATGTCATAATTTCTCCTGACCGCCTCGTGAGCCCCTTTCCAGAGCGTCTCTCCCGTCTTCGCATTTCTCAGCTCGAAATGGGCCGATACGCTTGTCCGGGCATAGAGATAAACGAAAGAGGTCTTCCAGCTTACAAGGGAAGAGTATAGGACTGCGTCAACCCCGAGGAGACTCCCTGCAATCTGGGGCGCCATTCGGGACGCCTCCTTCAAGTTCTTCACCAGTTTTTCATCCACGTAGGCGATTGGAATCTTTGGATAACCCCTGCGATTTACCTCCTGCAGCACCATTTCGCGAAGAACGCTCGCTGCCAGAGGATCGGCGGACCGGTTGTCGATGGGCATGACGGCGATCAACCTCAAGACCGGTTTCTTTGCCGTCTCCTCCGGTGGTGCCGCCGGCACCTTTTTACCACAGCCGGAGACAAGGCAAAGAATCAGAACGAAGAAAATGACATTCACTGTCCTGATTATGCGCACAGACAAGGTCTCCTGTCCCCGGAAAGAAGGGTCAGCAATCTCATCAGCCCCCGACCTTCTTCAATTTTTCTATTTCTTCTCGGATCACACGTTCGGCAATCGCGGGCACAAGTTCCCTTGCGATTCGTTCCGCGACATCCCGTATCTCTCTGACGAACATCTCGCGCTGTTGATCCGGAAGGTCTTTCACGGCGGTTTTCTCGCTAAATCCTTTCTCGACGACATCCACAAGATCGTGAATCTTCTCTCCCGGCTGTGGCATGTCTTTCAGATTTTTATCGTAATCCATAGGGTCCCGCGCCTTTCAACCGTTACGGATCAATATCTCTGTCAATGCGGTGACTATCATACTCACATTGACAGTTCAAGGCTTTTTGCCCTGTGTGTTTAGAGGCCGTTTTCCAAGAAGTTTCAGGACTTCCCCGTAAACCTTCTGCCTCGGAAGGCCGGTGTCCGCGGCTATCTTCTTTACCATGTCCTTCATGGACAGTCCCTCTTCTTTTTGAAGCTCTATAAACCGGGATTCTATATCATCCCCCGCAGAAACCTTCGCATCCTTCCCCCTTCCGGACACAATGAGGGTCACTTCGCCTTTCACATCGGCTCCCTTAAGAGCTTCGACGATGTCACTCACTCTTCCCCTCCGGATCTCCTCATACATCTTCGTCAGTTCCCTCGCAACGGCTATTTCGCGATTTCCGAGAATGTCCTCCACGTCCCGCAACATTTCCTTGAGCCGCCGGGGAGACTCGTAAAAGACCATGGTTCTCGTTTCACCCTTCAGTGATTCGAGAAAAGTTCTTCTTCCCGATGAGCGGGCAGGAGGAAAGCCTATGAAAACAAAGCGGTCCATCGGGAGCCCGGCTACACTGAGGGCGGCGATGACGGCAGAGGGACCGGGAACGGGGACCACCTGGATGCCCGCTGCCAGGGCATTTCTGACAAGAATATAGCCCGGATCCGAAATCCCGGGGGTTCCGGCTTCCGACACATAAGCCACATCCCGGCCTTCCTTCATGCGAGATATGAGAAGAGGGCTCTTGCTCCGCTCCGTATGATCGTAAAGGCTGGTGACCGGTGTGCTGATTCCATGGGCATTAAGGAGCTTTTTCGTTCTCCTGGTGTCCTCCGCTGCTATGAGCGACACTTCCCCCAGAACACGGATCGCCCGGAGGGTGATGTCATCCAGGTTGCCGATGGGTGTCGCTACCACGTAAAGCATCCCCATCTTTTCCGTTTTTTCTTTCACTCTTTTAACTCGAAACTAGAAACTAGAAACCAGAAATTCGGAACCAGATACTTTACCACCCATACGCCAGCTCGAAGGCGTTCCTTATCCACTTGATCCGGTTTTCGCCGGGCAAGATGCTCACGGCCACCACGTCGAACCGGGCACGGACATCTTTCAGGTGCTTTTCCTTAAGATAGAACTGGGCGACCTTCGACACCTTTACCTGCTTCCCGGGTCCGACCGCCTCGCTGGGATCCCCGGAATCCGCACCTCGGCGGCTCTTCACTTCAACGAACACGAGACTCTTGCCTTCTTTAGCTATGATGTCGATCTCACCGAGAGAGCATCGATAATTCCTCTCGACGATGCACAGCCCCGCTTCTTCCAGGCAGCGGACGGCGATTTCTTCGCCCTGTTTTCCGACCACGGTCTTTGTCCCGCTCGATTGCTTCATCTCCTCTCACCCTTCTTCCGTAAACGGGAGAAGGGCCTGGGGTCCGGCCTGATCCTTCACCCACCTGAAGGAACGGCGGTGTATCTTGCAGAATCCGTGTCTTCGGATCGCATCGCGGTGCTCTTTTGTTCCGTAGCCCTTATTGCTGATGAAATTGTACTGTGGAAACTGGCGGTGATAGATTTCCATTATACGATCGCGGGAAACCTTCGCGACGATGGATGCCGCGGCAATGGAGATGCTGCGATTATCTCCTTTCACGATCGTTTCCTGGGGAATATCAGTACCGATTGGATGGTTGCCGTCAATGAGAAGATAATCGACCGGGAAGAGGAGGTTCGCGACTGCCTCTTCCATGGCCGCTATGGATGCCTTCAGGATGTTGGTTGCGTCGATGACGGACGGCTCCACCACCCCGATGCCGATGGCAAGAGCGTCCTGCCGAATCCGCTGATAAATTTGCTCTCTCTTTCCGGCCGCAAGTTTTTTCGAATCGCGGATTTCCCCGTTTATGTAGCCGTCGGGAAAAACAACGGCGGCGGCCACCACCGGCCCTGCCAACGGGCCTCTGCCGGCTTCGTCCACGCCGGCTATCACGCGGTACCCCATCTGGCGGGCACGCAATTCATAACGGGTCATCAGAAGAGAAATCCTGATCCTGCTTTTTCCTGTCCGGATGTTGTATCAGAGACCCGATGTAACGCTGATTAACGCCTGCCGATTTCCTTTATTCTCGCTTCCTTGCCTCTCAGCTGGCGCAGGTAGTACAATCGGGAGCGTCTCACCCGGCCTCTCGTCACGACCTCGATCCGGTCGATAACCGGCGAATGAAGGGGAAATGTCCTTTCCACGCCCACCCCGTAGGATATTTTCCTCACAGTGAACATGGCGCGGCTGTTCCCGCGTTTCTTCCGGATCACCACGCCCTCGAAAACCTGGATCCTCTCCTTCTGGCCTTCCACGATCTTCACGTAGACCTTGACGGTATCGCCGGACTTGAATGCGGGAATATCACCCCTCATCTGCTCTTTTTCAATCATGTCAACCCAGTTCATTTTTCCTTCCTCCAAAAATACAATATCTCAATTTCAAAAATTATCAGCGGCTTCATCGTACCCCTGCAATCCTGTCCAGTACCACGGCCACGGCGGCACGGACGGGGAGATGATTGTATGCGTCCGGTCCCCTGACGGCTTCCAGGAGAAAATCCGCCCTTTCGGCGATCTCCTCCGCAAGTCCCCAGCCTGTTCCGAACACGATCAGATATGCGTCATCGCCTGCTTTCACCCTCTCCCGGAGCTCGTCGAAACCCAGTCGGGCGCTGTCGCCTGATCCCGCACTGGTGGCGACAATCCGCGTCCTTCCCTTCTCCAGTGCAGAGATGTCATCGATAACCGCCTCCAGGCTCTCCTTAACATCCGCTATCTCAAAGGCCTCCCTTCGCAGAGGATTAAAGGAAGCGCCGTATCCCTTCCGCCAGTGGTCCATGATTTCCTCAACCAGGTCTCTCTGCTTCGCGACAGGGGTGACGATATAAAAACGCTTCACGCCGTATGTACGCGCAGTCCGGGATATGTCGTGCACATCCATGTTGGTCACGGAAGTGGTGACGACCCGCCCTTCCCTGTTGCGTACCGGGTAATGCAAAAGAGCGATATATAGATGCGCCATCGCGATCAGCCGTCAGCCGTCCGTTTCTAACTCCTCCAGCATTTTCCTATCCTCCTCAGTTAGCCGGACCCGGCTCAGGAGGTCGGGCCGCTGGACTGCCGTCTTCTTCAAGGATTCCCGGCGCCGCCAGGCCTCGATGACCCTGTGATTCCCGGAAAGAAGAATCTCGGGAACCTTCCACCCGCGAAACTCGGCCGGACGCGTGTACTGGGGGTACTCAAGAAGACCGGCCGAAAAGGATTCTGTCCAGGCGGACTCCATATTCCCAAGCACACCCGGAACCAGGCGGGAAACGGCATCCACGATGACCATAGCTGGAAGTTCACCCCCCGTCAGAATGTAATCTCCTATGGAAATCTCATAATCCACCAGATACTCACGGACCCGCTCATCAACACCCTCATAACGGCCGCATATGAGAACGATCCGCGACGCGGCCGAAAGCTCTCCGGCCATTACCTGGTCGAAGACTTTTCCCCGGGGAGTGAGGAGGATTACCTTCGCCGCCTGCCTGTCCCGGACCACGTCGTCAAGGGCCCTGGCGATTGGCTCAACCTTCATCACCATCCCGCTTCCCCCTCCATAGGGATAGTCGTCGGTCATGCGGTGCCTGGCCTCAGCGTAATTGCGAATATCGTGAACCGCTATTTCAATGAGCCCCTTATCCCGGGCCTTCTTCAGGAGGCTGGAATCAAAGGGAGATTCGAACATCTCCGGAAAGATGGTCAGGATATCGAACCGGATCATCCGCCTCACAAGCCCTTCAGCAACCTGACTATCATTATGCCTTTTTCCATATCGACCTTCCGGATCACATCATCGATGGCCGGAAGGAGGATTTCCCTTTCTCCTCCGGAGCAGACATAGACATCATTGCTTCCCGTCGGGAACACAGCCGATATTTCCCCGAGAAATTCTCCTTCCTCTCCATAAACCTCGAGGCCTATTAGATCCCGCCAGTAATATTCCCCTTCGGGAAGAGCCTCAAGCAGAGAAGCGTCCGCAAAAATATCGATGCCAGCCCATCGCCCGGCGGCATCTGCATCATCAATCCCCTTCAATTTAAGAAGTAAATCTCTCTTTCTTATCTCCAGGCTCTCAACCCTGTAGGCATATCCCGCCCCCTTCTCACCGCCCAGAAAGACCTCTTCGATGCGACTTAAGCGGTCATCCGTTTCAAGATATGATACCGCCTTGAGCACGCCTTTAAGGCCGTGGGGCTTGAGAACTCTTCCTATGGCAAAACGATCCGCCAATTATTCGATGATCTCCAGCACGGCTCTCTTGCGGACCTTCGCGGATGCAGCACTGAGGATGGTACGCATGGCCTTGGCCGTCTTTCCTCCCTTGCCTATGACCTTGCCGAGATCCTCTTTTGATACCCTCAATTCGATGACCGACGTCTGTTCTCCCTGAACTTCCGTAACTTCCACTGTTTCCGGATTATCCACCAAGGCCTGTGCAATGTACTTGATTAAATCTTTCATCGTAAGAACCTCCGCTGATATCATTCCGGTTACGATGTTCGTCGTGGGGGAGTTTCAGCTCAAGCCCATCCCGATCATGCGCCTCAGACCACCCGGTTCTACTTTGTCTGTGTCTGGATGCCCTTCTTGACAAGAAGATTGGAAACCGTCAGGGTGGGGATGACGCCTCTGGATAACCATTCTTTCACGCGATCTTCCCGGATATTAACTTCCGCCGGATCTTTCTTCGGATCATAGTTACCAACGATCTCGATGAATTTACCGTTCCGGGGAGATTCGGAAGAAGCCACGACTATCCTGTAAAAGGGCTTCTTTTTTGCGCCCATCCGCACCAGTCTCATTTTCAACGCCATCCTGTTTTTCTCCGCCTCCTGAAATATTTTTCGAAGTGTAATTATTTAATCTAACATATCTTTAATTTTATTAAAAGGGAAAATTCCCTCTTTTAATGGATTTCATACCCCCCTTCGTCATCTTTTTCATGATCTTGCGCATCTCCGCGTAATTTTTCAGCAAACGGTTTACGTCCTGTACCGTCGTGCCGCTCCCGCGTGCGATTCTCTTCCTCCTCTGCCCGTCTATTATCAGGTAATTCCTGCGCTCCTGACGGGTCATGGAGTCAATGATGGCCACAGTCTTCACCAGCTCCTTTTCGTCGGGCTCCACATCTTTGAGGGCCTTCATCCTGCCCAGCCCGGGAATCATACTCAGCATATCCTTGAGAGACCCCATTTTCCGCAGCTGTGTCAGCTGGTTTCGGAAATCCTCCAGGGTAAAGGAATCCTTTCGGATTTTCTTTTCAAGTTCCCGCGCCTCCTTCTCATCAACGGCAACACGGGCCTTCTCTACGAGCGTGAGTATGTCGCCCATCCCCAGAATTCTGGAAGCCATTCGCTCGGGGTGGAAAACTTCGAGGGCATCCACTTTTTCGCCCACGCCGACGAACTTGATGGGCTTCCCCGTCACAGCCTTAACCGAAAGAGCGGCGCCACCCCTGGCGTCACCGTCCATCTTTGTAAGAATGACGCCATCAATGCCAAGAAGGTCATTAAATTTTTCTGCTACGGAGACGGCATCCTGCCCCGCCATGGCATCGGCTACAAGGAGAATCTCCGAAGGCTGAACGGCCGTCTGTATTTTTTTGAGCTCGTCCATCATCTCGCTGTCGATATGAAGCCGGCCGGCCGTATCTATTATCAGCGTGTCATACCCCTTAGCATGGGCCTCTCCTACGGCCTCGACGCAGATCCTTACGGCATCTCCCGTGTCCCGGGGCTCGAAGAACCCCACCCCCAGCTGCCCGGCCAGTATCCTAAGCTGTTCTATTGCTGCCGGACGGTAAATATCGGCGGAAACGAGAGATACCCTTCTGCCCTTTACCTGGAGGAAATGGGCCAGCTTCGCCGCCGTAGTGGTCTTGCCGCACCCCTGAAGACCCACAAGCATGACAGGTGCCGGAAAGCGGTTTCCGAGCTTCAGCTGACTGCTCCCGCCTCCCATGAGTTCCACAAGGCGGTCATGGACAATCTTCACAACCTGCTGCCCGGGGGTGATGCTCTCAAGAACTTCCTGCCCTACGGCCCTGGACCTCACATCCTCTGTAAAGTCCTTGACCACCCGGAAATTGACGTCCGCCTCCAGGAGAGCCATCCGTATATCCTTCATGGCCTGCTGGACATTCTCTTCGTCGAGCCGCCCTCTTCCCCTGAGTTTCCTGAAGATCTGATCAAGTTTTTCCGTCAAACTTTCAAACATTATTCAGCTACCAGCGGTCGGCATCCCGCTTCTTTCCTTTCAAAAAAATCTTAATTACGGTGACAAATCAAGACAAACTATCTTGTCTTAACGACGAGGCATTTCAGTTTCGCCTTTTCATGCACTATTTCCGCTGCCTTTTCTGCCTCATCCCTTGTTTCGAATCCGCTGAGACTGACCCGATAAAAGGTTCCTTTCCTTCCCATGTCCCTGGCTTCCATCACGGACTGATAACCCATGGCGGAAAGTCTTTTATGCAGGTCCTGCGCCTTTTTCTCGTCCCGGAGTGAAGCCACCCTTACCGCGTAATTCCCCCCTGCGGGCTGCTTATCCCTGACAACCGGCTTTTCGCTGACGGGAGATTTTTCCTCCTGAGAAGGCGGCTGAGGCACGGTTATTTTCGCCTCGCCTTTTTTACCTCCGGTCAGCGTGTCATAAAAAGTCAGATTCACATCATCCTTCCGGGCTTCACGGACATCCCCCTGAATCTGCCCGACACCCGGCTCCACAGGTGTCCGGGCTATCTTTTCCCTGATAAGGCCCGGGATGGCATCGGTGATTTTGGCAGGATAGGTCTCAATGTTCTTGCCGACCATCACACCCAGAGCGAACGCAACAAGCAGAAGGCAGGACACCCCTAAAGTAAACAGGGTCACCCCCACTCTGCTCAGCCTGAGCTCAAATCCTCTTGATTTGCGGATCTGCATTTCGCTGAATCACATTTTTTCAGGGGCCGAAACACCCAGGATACGCAAAGCGTTCCTCAAGACCGTGCCGATGCACTTCACAAGGAAAAGCCTCGCTCCGCTGAGCTTCTCATCATCGGAAATAACGCGGTGCTTATTATAATAGCCATGGAAAACGGCGGCAAGTTCATTCAGATAAAAGGTGATTCGGTGCGGTTCGAGGGACGCAGCGCTGCCCTCGAGGACCTCGGGATATCTTGTTATATGCTTGATGAGGAGTATCTCTTCCGGAAGGTTCAGGAGACCCATATCCGCCTCGCCGAAGGCGGGAACGTCGAACCCCCTCTCGGCCGCTGTTCTCAGGATGCTGCATATACGTGCATGGGCATACTGCACATAGTATACGGGGTTTTCATTGGACTGCTTCTTCGCAACCTCCAGGTCGAAGTCGAGCTGGCTGTCCGACCGTCTCATGAGAAAATTGTATCTTGCCGCATCCTTTCCCACCTCATCAACAACCTCCCGGAGTGTCACAAATTCGCCGGAACGTGTCGACATGGCCACTGGCTTTCCACCGCGCAGAAGACTTACGAGCTGGACCAGCACTATCTTCAGGGTTTCCTTCTCCCGGCCCAGGGCCTGAATGGCCGCATAAACGCGGGGAAGATAGCCGTGGTGATCCGCACCCCATATATCGATTATGGTGTCAAATCCTCGGAGATACTTGTTGCGGTGGTAAGCGATGTCCGCCGCGAAATATGTGGGCTCACCGTTCTCGCGGACAACTACCCTGTCCTTTTCATCGCCGAAATCCGTCGTCCTGAACCAGAGCGTCTCCCCTTCTTTGTAGATGAATCCCTTTTCCTGAAGCTCCTGGAGCAGTTTCGCGACGCCGTCATCCCGGTATAGATCCCTCTCGCTGAAATAACAGTCGAAAACGACACCAAAGGCCGCGAGATCATCCCGGATACCCTTCATTATGGCGTCGGCCGCATACGGCGTGAAGAAAGCGAGGACATCTTTCTCGTCCATGGCGAGAAACCTGCCGCCCTCCCGCTCCAGGATTTCCGCCGCGAGATCCCTGATATACTGTCCCTGATAATACTCTGGCGGAAATTCGATGTTCTCACCCAGAAGCTCCCTGTAGCGAAGATAAACCGATCGTCCCAGGGTGTTCATCTGGTTGCCCACGTCGTTTATGTAATATTCCCGGGACACCGAATACCCGACGGCCCCCAGCATGCTCGCTATGACATCTCCCGTAACAGCGCCCCTTGCGTGACCGATGTGAAGGGGTCCGGTGGGATTGGCGCTGACGAACTCGACCTGCACGCGCCGACCGTGTCCTGCATCCGCCTCGCCATAGCGTTCCCCGAGACGCTCGATGTCCTCCAGAAAAGATCTCCAGACGCCTTCGCGGATGAAAAAGTTAATAAACCCCGGCCCGGCGATATCTACCTTTTCTATCAGACCATCCCGATCGTTCAGACTGTCAACAATGACCTTCGCTATTTTTCGGGGGTTGTCCCTGACCGTCGAGGCAAGAACCATTGCCGCGTTGGATGCATAATCCCCGAAGGCCTCTTCGCGTGTCGTCTCAACCTCAAAGGAAGGAATTTTCTCGAGCTTTAGGAAACCACCGGCCACCGCGGTCGAGACGGCCTCCTCTATAAGCATTTTAAGTTTAACTTTCACGGCTCATTCCTGTCGCATAAACATAAAAAAGTTGGCCCTGGAGCCAACTCTCGATGACTGGATTTTCTCCCAATTGTTGACAAATCAAATGAATTCGCATGAAACCGGACGATACAAACCTGTTGCCGACATTACATGCATCCGGTCACGGAAGTCAAGAAAATATATGCGCGAAATGGAATGGAACAATTAAACCTCGGCAGAGAGATCACATATTCTGCCTCCAGGTATACTTATCCACACCCCTGACCCTCGGCGTACCGGGCGGCAGATTCGCTGGATCCATCCCATAGGACCAGTTTCTGGTCGGTGCGGTATAGTAAGGAGAGCCGTAGTTCCATCTGCCGACGGCCTGATTGCTCTGCCAGAGGCAAACCAGAGATCCGCTGTAGGTCAGCGTTTTGCCGGACCAGTTCTCGAGCAGTCTCATATAATTCTCGGCTCCGCCGCTGTAATAGGAGCTTCCAGCCGCCTGCTCCACATTGCCTCCCATGAAACCGGCCCGGACCGTCGTATTGGAAGCTGTCCTGTCGTTCACGTTGCTCGTGCCGCTGTTCGCGTCGTTCCAGCTGTTAGAGAGTACCGTTATTGCATCGCCTAGAATGGCCGCAGGGTATCCCGCCGTATTGTAATCCCCCTTGATATATACGGGGTTGTTGGATGCCACCGTAAGACCGGTAGAGGGGATTGAAGCGCCGTTCGTCAGCCTGACGGATTTGGAATTGTCCGTCTGATTCACGTATAAAATCCCCGGGTCGGACCCGCTCGGAGGGTTGTTCAAAGCGCTCATGGCCGCCGAGCTTTTCTGAAGCTTGTCGATATCAACCTCCGTGACCGTCACAACCTTGCCTTCCCTCTTGTCTGTAAAGGATTTAGTGGACACTGGATTGACGTATGTCATGGTTCCGGCATCGTAATAGGTCAGGTCCAGGATATTTCCGTTCTTGTCCATCGCGACCCCGTCGATAATTCTCAGCCCCGCCTTTTCGTACATGCTGCCTTCACCCATTCCGATCAGGTCCCGGGGTTCACCGGTGGTCGTTGGAACATTAAGGACCTTGACGCCCATGTCTTGACTCTGTACCCTTCCGTCCCATCGGTCCAGTGCATTGGTGGCCCAACCGCTACTGTTGCTGTCTATGTTCATGGACTGGTAAACACCGCTCCCGTCCTTGATCTGAACGGTATTGCCGGTACTGTATGAACGGCCGTCTTTGTGGCCGTGAATGATGTCACCGGCAGAGGATATTTTTGAATCGATGGACAAGGTTCCACTATCGGCATTGAGATAAATATTCTTGTTGGAATGGATCCTTCCGCCCGTGAAAACCATATTTGCGCCTGGCAATATTTCTAGGTCGTTCTGATAAAATATGCCGAACTGGAATATGGGGATCAGATTATCCTTTACGACTAGATCGATCTTTGCTGAGGCGTTAGTTCCAGTCACGCGAGCCTCCGACGTGATCTGGTAATCGGTAATGTATGCGGTCAATCCCTCATATGTCCCCCCGATGATGCCAAGTTGCTGTGAACTGACTGCTTGAACGCTGAAGGTATCGAAGGTACATCCGCTGATGGTAGGAGCAGTTATATTTATCGTCGGGTTAAGGAGCTGTAATGCATCCACGAGTTTTATGTATCCATATTCGATCCCTGCCTCGGCTGCGTAAAAAGCCTGTGTGCCCAACTTGTAATTGCTGCTGATTTTCAAATCCGTCAGGGACGTCATAACGTTGAAGCTTCCGATCAGGATCAGAATGGAAATGATAATGAGCACGACAACAAGAACCATGCCACGTTCATTCTTTCGACCGTAACTTGCTTTACTGAGTTTTTTCATTGGTCTGTCCCCCCTCAATAATAAAGATTCCTCGGGGTCACATAGGTTGTCAGCGTGTATGTCCTATACCCTCCGTTGGCCGGGTAATTTGGATCTGGCTTATTAGTTCTCCCGGTGATGCTGATCCGTATCTGACGGATAAACGAAGTTGTGGCCGTGACATTTCCGGCTGAATCAAGATATTCAAATGCGAAGTCCTGCACATTTTCCATGAAAGGCTGATCCCCTCCTCCGATATTTCTGGTGATCCGCTTGTTAACGGAATCGTATTTGTAAATAATATCCTCCGCTCCGGCAATGGCTCCGTCTCCATCGAGATCGGCTTTCAATTCAAGCTGGGTCGAGCTCACTGTTATGCCGCTGAAGGTGCCGACACCAGCCGGATTATAACCCGCCATCCGGATATCCATAGTGATCGTTTCCAGTCCCGCGCGAACATTCTGCTGCATCTCTGCGATCTGCTCTTCAATGTTGAATCTCTTGTTCTGAACGAAAAAAACTCCGTAGAAAGCGGCGAGGGCGATCATTCCTACCCCCAAAGCTACCAGCAGCTCCACGAGCGAATACCCTCTTTCGCAGCGACTTATTCTCAAGAATTTTTTCAGCATACCGCGCTCATCTGTTGGCGATGTAAGTGACCAGCTGAACATTGCGCACCGCGCCATGCCAGTTCCAGGTCACGGTGACGGTCACCGTTTTCATGTTCGCATCAGGAGGACTATTGTCCACGACCATCCAGGTTCTCGTGTAAAGGGAGGCAATGGGGTTCGACGTATCATTGTGGCTGCCCGCGGTCAGATCTGCGTGGTCGTATCCTTGCCTTTTCAAGACCTCCATTTTTTCCTGCGCTAGAGTGGTGGCCGTTGTCATCTGCTGACTGAAAGCATTCCCCTTGATCACCCCGGTTGTAACCGATATCAAACCCATCAGTGAAACGAGGAATATCATAATAGCGACCAGAATCTCTAGGATGGTAAAGCCGTTGTCCCGCAACCATCCCTTCTGCCGATGTTCCTCCGCGGCGCAATCCTGCATAACTCGTCCCGCCAACTGGTCCTCTTCTCTGCAATCTTTACCCATCAATTAAAGCCCTTCGTCACTGGATCATGGCACGTCCGCTTGTGGCAAGGCTTACAGTTCTCGTCCCGGCCGGGTTAGTCAGTGTTACCGTCGTTCCGTTAGCTGTCCCGTTCAAACTAAAAACTGGATTCGCCGTGAACGTTAAGGTGACACCAGGATAATCGTTTTGAATATCCCGAGTCCGAACCGTGCCCTCCCCGTCGTTGACGATCCCGTTACCGTCTGCATCATCGCATATTTTGTACTGATGGTTGTTGAAAAAAAACATTTTTACTTTTCTGTTTTGGCTCACCGCCGCCATACGCGCCGACATAAAATCTGACATGATCTGCCGTGCTGCACCGTTCAACCGTCTCTGCTGAATATATTGATTGAAATTCGGCAGAACCATGGCCGCCATAATCGCCAGAATCGCGAGGACAACCATCAGTTCCGCAAGCGTGAATCCCCGATTTCGCCCAATCCTCAGCATTCCGTTTCCCTCAACCCCGTTAAAACGTCAACATATGACTGAATTGAAGACCCCAGAAAAGATAGGCTACAGCGGCGACAGAAAGAAAGGGACCAAAGGGAACTGCGTATTTCATTCCTTCCTTCCTGATTACCATAATCCCAATGCCTACTATAGATCCGAGGAGAGAACTAACAAGCAGGATGAAGACCAGGGACTGCCATCCGAAAAAAGCCCCCAGTAAGGCAAGCAATTTGATGTCCCCCCCTCCCATGCCTTCTCTCTTCGCAACAAGCTCGTATCCAACCGCGATGAGATAAAAAATTCCGCCCCCGAGAAGCATCCCTAAAATGGAATCAAGGAACGACACGCCCATGATGGTCACGGAAACAATAACGGCCAGAGGAATTCCCGGTAGCGTGATGCTATCCGGAATTATGCCGTGTTCCAGATCAATGAACGTGATCGTGATGAGGACCGCCGTTAAGAGAAAAGAAAAGAGGAAATGTAGAGACAGGCCGAATTGCCTGAAAAGAAACAAGGCCATTACCGCCGTGATCAGCTCTACCGCAATGTAGCGGGGAGATATCTTCTGCCCGCAATCCCTGCACCGCCCTCTCAGGATAAAATAACTCAGAATGGGAATATTATCATATGGACGAACGGCGTGGCCGCAGGCTAGACAGGACGATGGGGGATGAACCAGCGATTTCCCCTCCGGGATTCTGTGGATACAGACATTCAAAAAACTGCCGACCACAGCTCCGAAAATGGCTACGAAAACATTCGCCAGAATATTCATGGTCCCTCTTAAAGGTTTCCTTTTCCCCGGTTCAATTACTCCTTGTGGCCTTTGAAATTCCATTTTCGGTTAGTACGGTGAAGAAAGTCGAGTTTGCCAGGCCACTTTATCGTATGCAAATGGAATTTAGGCAAGTATTTTCCGCCCTATCTTTTCAGGCGACTTGCTTTTCGCAGGCTTTCGCCCATGCGTGATGTTCTATTAGGTCATGTCAATTAATTTGTGGAAATTACCTTCAGGGTTTTGTCCTTCCAGTTCTGGTTTAGCATATCCGAGATGCCATACATGATGCGGTTGGCACTCGCTTCGTTGGTAAAAAAGTTATTCATGGGCCTCGTTCGCCGCCTCACTTCGCGGAAGGCCCGCTCCAGGATATTGGTCGTCCGAATTGACTTCCACAGCTCTTTGTCAAAATCAAAATAGTGCAGGCAGCCGAAGAGGTCCTTCTTCAGACAGCGCACGGCGCGTTCTTCCTCGATCCTCCACTTGCTCTCCCAGTCCCGGAACCGCCGAATAGCCTCCTTGCGACTGTCGGATGCGAAGATCAGTTTGGCTTCCTTAAGGCACTGGGGACGGTTCATCTTCCGGATCTTTACGGCCACGTTTCGCATCTTATGGGCGATGCAGCGCTCAAGCCTTCGTGAAGGGATAAAGGCTTTTGACGGCTTTCAACAGCGCCGGATTCCCGTCGGTGACGATCAGTTTCAAGTGCTTCCCCAGGAGACCCCGGCCCTTGAGATCCGCGAGGAATCCCTTCCAGGAAGCCTCATCCTCCGTGTCCGCCAGCTGAAAAGAGAGAATATCCTTCTCCCGTTCGTTCTGGTTGTCCTTCTTCCGATGGATGGCAAAGGCACAGAGCATCACCTTCTTCTCAATGCCGATCTCCCGAACCTTCTGGCTCAAGCCGTCCAGGAAGAGAAACTCGACCGTGTCCTCAATCGGTTTATCCTTGAATCGGGAAAGCGCCTCATCCAACGACGACAGGGTGGAGCTGACCGTCTGGGGACTGACCTCTTTGCCGGAAATCTCCCGGGCGATCCCTTTGAGCTTGCGGGTGCTTACTCCATTGAGAAAGAGCCGGCCCAGGGCGGCGTCCACATCCCGGCGGCGATGCTCATAGCGATCAAAGACGCTGAAGGCCATCCCTCCTTTTTCCGCACGGGGCACGCGGATCTCGTCAACGACGCCGTATCGGGTCAGTAGGTTACTGATGTAATGACCATTGCGATAGGCTTTGCGCCCGGAAGAGCGCTCATAGCGGGAAGCCCCGAGTTTCGCTGTCAGTTCCTCTTCCAGCAGGTTTTCAATGAACGATTTAATGAAACCCTTAACCCCGGAGGCGATTTTGCCCCGTATGATTTCTTGCAGATTCTCTAAAACTTCGAGTACAATGCCGTCTTGTGGAAGCCTTCTGGCTTTCGAAGGGTGTTACCTCCTTTCCTTTGTCTTCACAGACTGAAAGGATTAACACCCTTTTTTAATTTTCCACAATTTGTTTTACATCACCGCCTTTTACAATAATTTAATATAATATAAGGTAATTCCCCAGTTAGATTGCACTTAGTTCTTTGACAAATAGCTGAGATGATGTAGAAATCAGCTATGAAAAATTGTCCTCGCTGCGACGGTCGAAAATTTTGGTTACTATCAACCGGTCAGAAGCGCT
>Ga0067045_1029576_pt1 | contig 19595 bp, 16 predicted proteins | sample TerdegcTABiofilm_FD_59184 | JGI IMG/M metagenome (GOLD analysis project Ga0067045, IMG submission 59184) | Combined Assembly of (Gp0054472, Gp0054536) Wastewater bioreactor microbial communities from Singapore -Terephthalate degrading... | reverse complement strand
CCCCCGCGGCGTCGACCGCGCCCAGGGAGCTTAGGAAAATGACGGATAGGGCGGCCAGGATGGCCGCCGCGTCCACAAGGGTGATCCGGAGCTTCCGGGGTTTGACCAGAAAGGGTCTTTCAGGATCCGATCGGCCCTGGTCCCGTCCGTCGTCCTTCTCAGCCGCAGCACCCACAGCCGCAGCCGCCTTCTTCACCGCAGTCACAGTCGTCGTCGCATTCATCGTGGGAGTGCACGTGGCCGTGAGCCAGCTCCTCGGCGGTGGCTTCCCGGATTCCCACGACCTTGACGTCGAAGTGGAGGTCCTCTCCGGCCAGGGGGTGGTTGGCGTCCACGGTGACGTCGTCGCCCTTGACGGCCACTACCGTAACGACCCGGGCCCCGTCCTCGCCGTGGGCCTCGAACTGCATGCCCTCCTCGATCTTGGAGGGGTCCGCGAAGCTCGACTTCTTCACCGTGAATACCAGGTTCTCGTCGTACTCCCCGTAGGCCTCCCCGGGGTGCACGACGCAGGAGAGCTTGTCGCCCTCCTTCTTGCCTTCCAGCTGTTTCTCCAGGCCGGGTATCAAGTTGTCGTTGCCGTGGAGATACACCAGAGGCTCGGATTCCTCGGAGCTGTCGATCGTCTGACCGTCCGAGTCCTTCAGGGTATAGTCGATCGTGATGACCTTGTCTTTTTCTACGACCATGGTAACCGCCTTTCGGGGGGATTTCGCAGACAGGTTCGCTTCGGTCCGGGCGTGAATGCATAGGCTCAATAGGCGGGTCCGATGCCGGGTAGGAGCGTCCGGAATGCCCGGCTACTCTACCCTACCCGGCACAGGTCCGGCAAGGGGAGCGGAACACCGAGTTACGGGCCCGGAGGGAGCAGGGCCCGGGCGGCCACCTCGGACAGGAACCGGACTTCCATCCCAAGCTTGTAGTGCTCGTTTAGGTCGCTCAGCTGGCTGTGGCAGTTTTCACAGGCCGTCACCACGATCCGCGCGTGGGAGGATTTCAGCTGTTCCGCCTTGACCCGGGAGGATCTCATCCGGAATTCAAGTTCTCCCAAGGAGATGAGTCCGCCGCCCCCGCCGCAGCACCAGTTTTCCTGGCGATTCGGCGTAAGCTCCACGAAATTCGGGGCTACGGCCTTGAGAACCCGGCGGGGTTCCTCGTATACCCCCGCGTTTCGGGCGATCTGGCACGGGTCATGATAGGTGGTCAGGTCCTTGATCCTGTCCGGATCCAGTCGGATCCGTCCCTCGGAGAGGTACCGGTCTATGAGCTCGACGAAGGTGACCACGTTGAACGGCTGGGGGCCGATGAACTGCTTCATGACCCGGAAGGCCGTGCCGCATTCCACGATGGCGACTTCTTTTACCCCCAAACGGACCGCTTCCGTGACGATGCGTTCGGCGATCCGGCTCATTCTGGAGGAATCTCCGACGAAGGCTCCAAAGTTGACGGCCTCGAAGTTCGACACGGTCCAGTCTTCCCCGGCGGCGTTGAACAAGGCCGCGGCATTCACGATGGAATGGGAGCCGGACAGGGCGACGTACAGGACACGGGCTCCCGCTTTCTCGTAGGGCACCGCGGGGGAACCCGTCGGCGAATACGGCCAGAGAGCGCGGATCTCGGGTTCCAAGTTGCGGAGGGCGTTCTCGTAATCCCCCCGGCTGTCCACCCAGGTCTCCCCCTTGGCCACGGACATGTCGGCCAGCATGGAGAGTATCTTGGGTTCCCGGTCGGCTCCGATCAATAGAGCCTTGGCTATACCCATGATCTGCTGGGTGTCGATGCCGAAGGGGCAGTGAACCACACAGCGGCGGCATCCCGTGCAGGAATAGGCTGCGTCATTGAGTTTTTCCAGGGTGTCGTCATCGAAGCGCAGGGTCTCCCCGAGCCAGGGAGCGAATCTACCCTCAAGCTTGAAATATCGGCGGAAGATCTTCCGGACGACCTCGGCCCGGCCTACGGCCGAGTACCTCAGCTCCGGCATGGAATTGAAGACGTGGCAGGATTCGACGCAGAGTCCGCAGCGCGCACAGGTGTCCAGATAGAGGCGCATGGCCCGGTTGAGCTTCGTCTCGAAAAGCGCTTTCAGGCGGGAAGTCATTTCCGCGTCCATGGGAGCCTCCGGATCGCGTTCAAAGGAAGGGCGAAGAAGGTGTGCACGATCTTCGTGAAGGGAAGGACTGCGAGGAAAAGTTCGGCCAGGAGCACGTGGATCACGATGAAATGGTAGTGGGATCCCGGCAGGACGGTTCGGGGATCGGCGAAGCTGAAGCTTCCGAGGATGCGGAAGTACTCCGCGAAATCCTGCTTGGTCATGACGAACCCCTTGGCGGTCCAGGAATTGCCCCAGCTGATGAGGTCGCCGAACAGGAATACGAACAGAAGGAGCAGAAGCAATAGGTAATCCCCGGGCGTCGAGAGTTCCCGCACGGGGCTTCGGAACCTCCGGCCCAGGAAGAAGAAGGTGGGCAGGGTCACGAGGACGCCCACCAGTCCGGCTCCTACCATGTGCCGGGACTGCTCGCTAACGACGCTGATGTTCGGGAATAGGTCCAAATGTCCGACGATCAGGAGCAGGAACCCGAGGTGGTACATCATCAGGAACGCCCAGAACTTCCTGTCCCTTCGGTATACCTGGGACATCCCGAAGGTGTCCCTCAATGCTTGGCGGATCGGGTGCCGGGGTTCCGGATAGATCGCGAGGGGGTAGGGCAGGGGAGCAGCCCGGGCGATGCGGACGATCCGGGCGGCGGAGAATGCGATGAAGGCGACGATCGAGAGGTAGACCCCGGGCACCAGGATGAACCAATAAAGGCCTTGGAGCAGCCCGGATATTGGCGCGGAGCCTACCAAGGGCGTCGCGGCGCTCATCGCTTCCGCGGCCGGGTGAATCGCCGCGGAAGCTGCGGAAACGGCTTCGGTTCCCACGGGAGTCCCCTATTTCTTCCTTCGGACGAAGATGCGGATCAGGGTTCCTTCCTGACGGGTTTCCACGATCTCGTTCCCCGTGGTCTTGGCCCAGGCGGGGAAATCGTTCAACGCGCCGGGATCCGTGGATAGAACCTCCACGACCTGGCCCACCTGGATCTTCGGAACCTCCATGCTGGTCTTCACGATCGGCATCGGGCACTTGAGTCCTTGGTAATCCAGGGTCTTGATAGCGTCATGATCGGCCATGTTCTTCTCCTTAGAGGAATAATTGGATTGAGGATTCGCCGGCGTGGGACAGGAAGGTGGCCACTCCGACGCTTTCGAGTCCGGGATAGTCTACGAGTTCCTCGCGCCGTATGCCCATGAGGTCCATGGACATCTCGCAGACGAAGATCTTGACGCCCATCGCGCCCGCCGCGGCGTAGAGCTCGTCCAGGCTGGCGACGTTCTTCTTCTTCATGAGGCCCTTGATCATCGCGGAACCCGCCCCGGCCATCTCCATCTGGGACAGCTTGAGACGGTTCCAGCCCTTAGGGAGCATGAATCCGAACATCCTTGAGACGAGGTCCTTGCCTCGGACCCTCTTCTTGGGATCCCGAAGGGCGGAGGTTCCCCAGAAGGTGTAGAATAGGATCACTTCCATGCCCATTGCGGCGGCCCCGGTCGCGATGACCAGGGCTGCGATCTGCTTGTCCAGATCTCCCGAGAAAACGATCATGGAGAGTTTCTTTTTCGCTCCCGGACGTTCCTCTAGCTGGGCCTTGATCGCCGAAATTTCTCTTTCAACGTCCATTCTCGATGCTCCTCCGTGTTGCGCAGCGGACCGGGTCGTGGAGCTTCTGGAGCGCGGACGAGGAGGGTGAAACCGCTCGTTCGTGTGCGGAAGACGCGGCGTACGGCCGGGCGGGACCCGGCGTTCGGACGATGCGCTGATATTGAATATGGATAGGACTCTATAGATAAATTAAAATATATTCAAGTTCCCCCTTCCCCTTCCCACATTCGAACGCCCCGGCTATAGTGGTTTCCATGACGGCAATCCAAGCCCTGATCCTGGGCCTCTTACAGGGGATCTCCGAGTTCCTTCCCGTCTCCTCCAGCGGTCACCTCGTCATTCTTCGGGAGCTGTTCGGCCTGTCCGGAGTGCCCCGGCTCTTCGACGTGATCCTCCACGCGGCAACCCTCCTATCCGTGCTGGTCGTCTTTCGACGCCGGGTGGGCGGGATCCTGGCGGCCCTGGGTCGCTGGATCATTCGACGCAAGGACGTCCCCGCCGAGGACGCGGAGAACCTGGCCCTGGTTATTCCCGCCCTGGCGGCCACGGCGGTCACGGCGGTGGTCGGACTGGGGATCGAGAAGTACCTGCCCGTGGAGTCCCCCCGCGTTGCCTCGGCGCTCCTTATGGTCACCGCGGTCATCCTCGTCCTCTCTTCCCGGTTCCGTGGAAACCTACGATACAGCCGGATCGGCCCGGCCCGGGGCGCCCTGATCGGCCTTGCCCAGGGCATCGGGGTCCTTCCCGGGATCAGCCGGTCCGGGATCACCATCTCCGCGGGTCTGGCTGCGGGCTTGGACCGGGATACGGCGGGAGAGTTCGCCTTCCTGCTGGCTATACCGGCCATAGCGGGCGCCCTGCTGCTGGAACTTAAGGACCTGTCAGAACTGGGCGCGTCGGTCGCGCCCGCGCCCCTGGCGATCGGGTTCCTGGCCGCGTTCGGCGCAGGATTAGCCGCGCTATCCGTGCTCATGCCCCTGGTGAGGAAAGGCCGTCTGGCCTGGTTCGCCGCCTATCTGATCCCCGCGGGGTTGGCCGGGCTCTTCCTGTTCCGCTGACCTTCCGATAATCAAATAATGCCGTCTCAAGGAGCCTGCCGGGCCCCGGGGCGCGTACACCTGCAGGTGGAGTCGAGGGTTTGAATAACGACGGATCTAGGAAGCCGGGTCTGCCCGGACGAATCGGAATCGCTCTGGCCGTTCTCGGAGCGGCCTCCGCCGTCTTTGTGATCGCGGCCCTGGCCGGAGGACCCGGTTCGGGATTTCCAGCCTCCGCGGGCAGGCTCCTGACCCGGCCCCTGGGCTGGGCTGCCCTCTGTCTCCCGGCATTCCTGTTCTTCGCGGCCGGGGTGCTCTTTCTTCCCGGTTACCGGAAGGACCTTTTAGTCTTGCTTTCCGGGGCGCCCCTTCCCTTCCTGATCCTGGTCTTCCTGGCTCGGTTCCTGGCCGAACCCGGCCCCTGGTACGACGCTTACCCCCTCCTGGAAGCCCTGGGCTTGCCGGGGACCGCGGCCCTGGGAGCCCTGGTCCTCCTGCTGTCGATCGCCCTCCTGTTGCGGCTCAAGGGACTCGCGGGCCGGGGGGACGAGGGGCTTGCTGAGCCGGATGGTAGTGCAACCGCACGTACTGTTACGAAGATTGTTGCGGCGCCTGGAGACTCTGTAACCACAACCCGGCGCGAGCCGGAGGGGTCCGCAAGCGGGTTCTCCAAGTTCATCCCCCTGGTTCCCGCCGAGGGGGATGAGCTCTTCCCGGTTTCGGGGCTGACTCCGCCGGCCGCCCTGGGGGGAAGGGACGCTGAAAGCCGCGGGTCGCTCCGTTCGCCCGACCTGCCCGACCCCGACGGGGAGTCTGTTGCCGAGGGTCCCTTCGACCCGACGCCGGAGGCTCAGGCGGTTCCGGAATGGAACACGAACGCGGAGGGCTCGGAGGAGGCTCCCATTCCGGTGCTCCTGCGGAGCGCCGGTACCGGAAAGAGCCGGGATTCGGAAGCCGGGTTCGATTCGGATGCGGAATTCGAGGTCGGCCCGGTTTTGAGACCCGAATCCGGCCTCCGCCCGCCCCTCCTTTCCGGAGTGGCCGCGGACCCCACGGCGGAGGCGGAGATGCGCCCCAGCCGGGGCTCGCCTTTCGGATCGAGGGCCCCGGGGGCCGGCGCGGCCGCGGACGGAGCGGCAGCCGGCGGATCCTCCGGGGGCCGTCATTCCCAGCCGGTCTTCGAGTCCGTGCCCCCCGCCCCCCGGCGCTCCGCAAAGACCCTCCACGTCGCGGCCTACTCGATGCCCACGGACATTCTCACGGTCTATCCCGACGGCCAGTACTGGGTCATCGACGACAAGACCCGCCGCTCCGCGGACGTCCTCCGGGACACCTTGGCGGAGTTCAACATCGAGGCGGAGGTCACGGGGATCCGGCGGGGCCCGGTGGTCACCATGTTCGAGATCCTTCCGGCCCCGGGGGTCAAGCTCTCCAAGATCGTGAACCTCTCGGACAACATCGCCCTGCGCCTGGCCGCCTCCAGCGTCCGCATCGTGGCCCCCATCCCGGGCAAGCATGCGGTGGGCATCGAGGTGCCCAACGACAAACGCTCGGTGGTGAGCTTCCGGGAGATCGTGGAGACCGACGTCTTCCGGGCCGCCAAGTTCGAGATCCCCCTGGCCCTGGGCAAGGACATCGCCGGGGAGGTCCAGATCATCGACCTGACCCAGATGCCCCACCTCCTCATCGCGGGTGCCACGGGGTCCGGCAAGTCCGTCCTGGTAAACTCCATCATCCTTTCCATCCTCTACCGGAAGAGCTGGAACGAGGTGAAGCTCCTCCTCATCGACCCCAAGATCGTCGAGCTCAAGCTCTACAACGGAATCCCCCACCTCCTCACCCCGGTGGTCACGGAGCCCAAGCGGGCCTTCCAGGCCCTCCAGTACTGCATCTGCGAGATGGAGCGGCGCTACAGCCTTCTGGACGGGGTGGGGGTCCGGGACATCAAGAGCTACAACCGCCGGATCAAGGAGCGCGAGTTCGCCGCGGAGACGATGCCCTACATCGTGGTGGTCATCGACGAGTTCGCGGACCTCATGGCCACCACGGGCAAGGAGCTGGAGAGCACCCTGGCCCGCCTGGCCGCCATGAGCCGGGCCGTGGGGATCCACCTGGTCCTGGCCACCCAGCGCCCCTCCATCGACGTGATCACGGGCCTCATCAAGGCCAACATCCCCAGCCGGGTGGCCTTCATGGTGGCCAGCAAGTTCGACTCCCGGATCATCATCGACGCCGTGGGGGCGGAGAAGCTCCTGGGCAAGGGCGACATGCTCGTGTCCACCGCCCAGGACGCCTTCCCGGTGCGCATGCAGGGCGCCTTCGTCTCCGAGGAGGAGGTGGAGCGGGTCGTGGGGCACGTGAAGACCCTGGGCCAGCCGGACTACATCGACGACGAGATCTTCTTCGACGAGGACGAGGAGGACGGAAGTCTCTCCCTCTTCGACGACGAGGGGGACGACCCACTGTTCGACAAGGCCCTGGAGATCGTCCTCCAACAGGGCAAGGCCAGCGCCTCCTACCTCCAGCGCAGGCTCAAGATCGGGTATAACCGGGCCGCCCGCCTGGTGGAGATGATGGAGGAAAAGGGGATCGTGGGCCCCTCCCAGGGCTCCAAGCCTCGGGACGTCATGCGCAACCCCGAGGTGGCCGGCCGTCCGGAAGCGGGCCGCCTCCCCCGGGCGGGCTCGGGCTCGGAGCTCGGATTCGGGGAGGGCGGGCCGGACGGGCTCGGCGGGACATCGGGCGGGGACCCGGACGGGGAGGACTGAGGTGGGACTGCGGCGGATCGGCATCCTCGGGGGAGGCCAGCTGGGCCGGATGACCATCGAGGAGGCCCGCAAGTACCCGGCGCACTTCGCGGTCCTGACCCCCGACTATCCCTCGCCGGCGGCGGACCTGGCGGACGAGGTCTTGATCGGCGATCTCTCGGACCCCGAGGCGGTCCTGGACCTGGGCGGCCGAGTGGATGTCGTGTCCTACGAGATCGAGCACGTCCGCGTGGACGCCCTCAAGGAACTGGAGGCCCGGGGCGTGCCCGTCATCCCGGGAGCCGCGGTCCTCGAGAGCATCCAGGACAAGGGACAGCAGAAGCGGCTCTGGGACGAGGCCGGCCTGGCCCAGGCCCCCTGGGTCGACCTGCCCGACGATCTGGCCTCCCTGCCCGCGGCGGACCGCGCGGAGGCCCTCCGCTCCCGGGCCGCGAAAGTCGGGGGTTTCCCGGTGGTGCAGAAGCTCCGCCGGGGGGGGTACGACGGCCGGGGCGTCCGGGTCCTCTACGGCCCCTCGGACGAACCCCTGACCGGCCCAAGTTTCCTGGAGGCCAAGGTCGATTTCTCCAAGGAGCTGGCGGTGGTGGTCGTCCGCGCTCCCGGCTCGGAACCGGCAGCCTACCCCTGCGTCGAAATGGTCTTCGATCCCGCGGCCAACCTCTGCGACTCCGTCCGGGCCCCCGCGGACGAGCCCCCGGAGATCCTCCAGTCCGCCCTCCGAACGGCCTTGCGCTGCGTGGAGGCCCTGGACCGGGCGGCCCGGGACGTCTCTCCCGGAGGCGCCGGGGCCGTCGGGGTCTTCGGGGTGGAGCTCTTCCGGACCCGGGACGGGCGGGTCCTAGTCAACGAGGCAGCTCCCCGACCCCACAACTCCGGCCACTTCACCCAGGACGCCTGTTCGGCCAGCCAATTCGAGCAATTTTTCCGGATCCTGGCGGGCCTGCCCCCCGCGTCGACGGAACAGTTCCGGCCCGCCCGGATGTTGAACCTCCTGGGTGCCCCCGGCGCCTCCGGTACGCCCGAGTACGAGGGCCTGGCGGAAGCCCTTGCGGTGCCGGGGGTCACGATCCACCTGTACGGCAAGCGGGAAGTCCGGCCCTACCGCAAGATGGGACACCTGACCGCGGTCGCGGATACGGCCGAGGAAGCCGCCCTGAAGGCCGAAACCGCGCGGTCCCGGCTTCGGATCCTGGGGGGCCGGGGAATCCCTCAACCGGGTCTGCGGTAGGATCCGATCGCACCCGATTCCGGCCGTTTGCCCCTTGATCGAATAACAAGGTTCGTAACACCAAGAAGGACATGCTATACTGTTCCGCATCGAAACAAGGAGTCCCCTTGCGCCCCGACGCTGTTTCAGTTCGACCCGGACATCCGCGCCCGTTCGGGGCCCAAGCCCTGGACGGGGGCGTGAACTTCGCCGTCTTTTCCCGCAACGCCCTGGCGATGACGCTCTGTCTCTACGATTCCCCGGAGGACGGGGAGGCGATGATGGAGATCCGCCTGGACCCCCATCAGAACCGGACGGGGGATATCTGGCATGTGCTCGTGGAGGGGCTGAAGCCCGGCGCCCTCTACCTGTACCGCGCGGAGGGTCCCTTCCTTCCGGAGCGGGGATTCCGCTTCAATCCCAACAAGGTCCTCCTGGATCCCTACGCCAAGGCTCTTACCGGGGAGTTCACCTGGGATCTCTCACGAGCCCGGGCCTACATCCCCGACAGGCCGGAGGCGGACCTGAGCTTTTCCGAAGAGGACGACGCGGCCTATGTGCCCAAGTGCGTGGTGGTGGACGACGAATTCGACTGGGAAGGGGATCGCCCCCTCAACTATCCTCTTCGGCACTGCGTGATCTACGAGGCCCACGTCCGGGGACTCACGGCGCATCCTAGTTCCGGGGTGGAGAATCCCGGAACCTACCGGGGCGTGATCGAGTCGATCCCTCGGCTCAAATCTCTTGGAATCACCAGCCTGGAGCTGCTGCCTGTACAGGAGTTCGACTCCCTGGACAATCCCCGGAAGAACCCCCGAACGGGGGAACGGCTTCGGCAGTACTGGGGCTACAATACCTTGGCCTTCTTCGCGCCCAAAAGCACCTACGCCAGTTCCCGGATTCGCGGCGCCCAGGTCGCGGAGTTCAAGGAAATGGTGAAGGCCCTGCATCGGTCCGGGATCGAGGTGATCCTGGACGTGGTCTTCAATCACACCGGGGAGGGGAACGAGCTCGGCCCTACGGTATCCTTCCGGGGGTTGGACAACTCGATCTGGTACATCCTGGACGAGGACCCTCGGTACTACAAGAATTTTTCCGGGTGCGGGAACACCCTGAACTGCAACCATCCGGTGGTTAGAAATTTCATCCTGGACTGCCTGCACTATTGGGTCGTCGAGATGCACGTGGACGGGTTCCGCTTCGACCTGGGCTCCATCCTCGGGAGGGACTCCAAGGGACGGCTCCTGGAGAATCCCCCGGTGATCGAGCAGATCGCGGAGGATCCCATCCTGCGGCAGACCAAGATCATCGCGGAGGCCTGGGACGCCGGAGGCGCCTACCAGGTCGGAAGCTTCCCGGGCGGCCGTTGGGCGGAGTGGAACGACCGATTTCGAGACGACGTGCGAAAGTTTTGGCGCGGCGACCATCACGAGGTCCGCAACTTCTGCACCCGGATCACAGGCTCATCGGACCTGTATCTTCGGGACGGCCGAAAACCGTTCCACTCGATCAACTACATCACGAGCCACGACGGGTTCACACTGCATGACCTGGTCACCTACGAGCGCAAGCGGAACCTGGATAACGGCGAAGGCGAGGCGGACGGCCACGACGCGAACTTCTCCTGCGGGTACGGGGTGGATGGACCCACCGAGGACCCCGGCATCCGATCCGTACGGGCCCGGCAGGCGCGGAACTTCCTGGCCACCCTCCTTCTATCCATCGGAACCCCCATGCTCCTTGCGGGCGACGAATTCCTCCGCACCCAGGGCGGGAACAACAACGCCTACTGCCAGGACAACCCCGTGTCCTGGATCGACTGGTCCCTGGCGGACGAGAACCGGGACCTGGCCCGCTTCGTCCGGGAGTTGATCGCGTTCCGGATGCGGCATCCGGCGTTCCGGCGCCCGGAGTTCTTCACCGGTAAGGACGCCAACTACAACGCCATCCCGGATATTTCCTGGTATGACCCCTCCGGAAAGGCCCCGGACTGGGCCCGGATCGACCGGGTGATCGCGGCCCGGATCGACGGTTCCCGGGCGGATATCGTGGCGGATCGGGACGACAACGACTTTTTCTTGATGTTCAACGCTTCCGAATCCGCGGTTAGGTTCCGGATCTGTCCGCCGCCGCCGGACACGCGCTGGCACGCGGCTGTGGATACCTCTCGGCCCTCCCCGGAGGACATTCGGGAGCCCGGGACCGAGCCCGTCCTCTCGCCTCAGGACGAGTGCCTCCTTGCTCCGCGCAGTCTGGTCCTCCTTCTTGCCCGGGATCCCGCGGCGCTGTCCTAGCAGGGTGGTGGATTATTCCCGGCACATCAACATCTTGCCGGGCAGACTCCCTGCGCCGGCTTGATTCGCGGGTCCGGTATTCGTACCTTATCCTCATGCGCGGGAAGAACAAGGATACATTGGAGCGTTCCTACAGGGCGGGGATGAGATCCCTCGCCCGACACGACTCGCAGTCCGCTCTAAGGCTTTTCCGCGCCGCCGTCGACGGATGCCCCCCCGACAGCCATGCGGCCCTTGCCCGGTACTTGTACTGGCTGGCGATACCTCTGTTCCGGCTCGGGAGGTCCGAGCTTGCGGTGAAAAGCCTCGTATCCGCGCAAAAGCTGAAGCCCCGAGGAGCTGCCCGAAGGCTCTATCGGCACATGGTCAACGGGTACGGGATGGTATCCACGGGCTGCATGGACAAGGACGACTTTCGGGCCTTCTTCAGCATCCAGCTGAGGCGCTATCTGAGCTCTCGCCCCGGAGGTCGGTTCCGAACCGAGGCGGAACGGGACGCCGTTGCTCGAATCATCGCCGACGCCTGGCTGAGACTCGTCGGCGCGGAGTCCCTGTCCGGGAGGTCCTGCTCCGACAAACTCGAGCTGTTCCAGGCCTTCGAGATACCCTTCCCCTTTAGATTCCTGGACAGGGCCAAGGTCCTGCCGGGGAATTTCCGCCGGAGATCTCTCCAGAGGCCCGACGATCGGTGTTCCTGCGGGTCCGGCCTTCCCTACCGACAGTGCTGCGGGCGCACGCAGCCTTCTTTCGGCATGGAAAGTGGATCGTTTTGATACGGTTTTTGCCCTGTTCGTACCGACCGTGTGGAAAAGAAACATACGGGCATCCCTTCCCCTTCGAAGGGTTGGATGGGATCACCAAACCGCCCCGGAAAGGCCGATCGATCAATCGTATTAAATCTTGTTGGTAAAATAAATAAACACCTTGCTGTCGAAGGTTGCCATTTCGGTTTCTCATTTTCGACGGGTGTCTCCTGATTTGGCACGAACCTTGCTATAAGAGGGTCGGGAGGAATCATGAAGACTGCTGCCGCCCGCAAGAACATCCGTTCCACCGAACTAACCAGCGACGAGAATATACTTTCCCTGTACCTCAAGGAAATCAACCGCATTCCCCTTCTAACCCGGGAGCAGGAGGACGCTTACGCGAGGGCGGCTGCCCGGGGCGAGCAGGCGGCGAAGGACATGCTCGTAAAGTCGAATCTCCGGTTCGTGGTGAACATCGCGAAGAAGTACCAGAACCAGGGTCTGCCCCTCTCGGACCTGATCAGCGAGGGGAACATCGGCCTGATCAACGCGATCGAGCGCTACGACGTGGACAAGGGATATCATTTCATTTCCTACGCGGTCTGGTGGATTCGGCAGGCCATCCTTAAGGCGGTCTGCGAGAAGAGCCGGATGATCCGCCTGCCCCTCAACCGGGCGAACGAGTTGGTCCAGATCGAAAAGGCCCGTAAGTTCGTAAGCGGAGGCCTGTCCGAAGATGGCGAGATCCGGGAGATCGCCAAGATGCTGGATATGGACGCGGATCACGTAGCGGACTTGGTCAACGTCTCGCGGGATCTGATATCGCTGGAAACCCCGGTGTTCGACGAGAGGGACTCCTCCGTGGTAGGGGACTTTGTGGAAAACGAAGCCTATGTTTCCCCGGAGAATGTTGCCATCGAGAACAGTCTGAAAGAGGACATCAACGCCGTGCTTCGGACCTTGACGGAGAAGGAGCGGGAGGTCATTCAATACCGCTTCGGGCTGAACGGTCGTCGGGCGATGTCCCTCAAGGAGATCGGAGAGCGGTTCTCCCTGACCAAGGAGAGGATCCGTCAGATCGAGAAAAATGCCTTGAAGCGCCTGTCCCAGTCGAACCGCTCGGAGATCCTGGAGAGCTACGTAGCCTGACGGGTCGTTCTAGAAGGCCTCTCGGCCCGTTCTTGGGTCGCGTAGGGACTCCGGAATTATATATAGGACGGCCGCCGTACGGCGGCCGTTTGGTTGTACGCTATCGGGGCGGAAAGGTTGACAACAGCCTCGGTTTTTCGTATCATACTACTGCGCGCACCGCGCGTACCGAGGCGCGCCCGGAAGGGCCCCTCTTCAGGGAGCGCGGCTTGAGCGGTCGTTCGATAGGGACGACTCAGCGCCGGGCGAGCGACCGTCGTATACCGGTATTACCCGAGCTTCCCAAGCTCGTGAAGTGGGTTCGACTCCCATCGGTCGCTCGAACGGCGCTGCATCGCTCAATCCGCGTTCCCTCCACAACCCGAGCTTTTAGGCTCGGTTTTTTTGCGACGAGCCCCATGCGGCTGGATCCGGAATACCTACGCGAAATTCTCGGCCAGCGTCCGCTCGTTGCCGCTATGCCGGCATCGCGCCGATGTCTTCTCGGAACCAGACCCCCTCGAAGCGGATTCTCCGCACCGCGGTCAGGCCGTGCTCCCGGGCCTCGGCCAGGTTCCGCCCCAATCCCACCGCGGTGAAGCAACGGCCTCCTCCGGTGACCAGGCGCCCGCCCGGATCCCGAAGGGTCGATGCATGGAAGAGAAGGTTCCGGCCGGGGACGTCTTCGGGAAGGAATTCCACGGGGATTCCCTTGGGATACGGCCCCGGGTAGCCCGGGGCGGCGGCCACGAATCCGCAGGCCCAGGCTTCGGGAGGGGACGCCGCGGCGTCCGCGGTTCCCGGGTCGAGCCGTCCGGATGCCGCGGAGCCCAGGAGGGTTCCGAAGTCGCCCCTAAGGACGGCCAGGAGGGATTGGGTTTCGGGATCCCCGAACCGGACGTTGTACTCCAGGAGCTTCGGACCGTTGGAAGCGGCCATGATGCCGAAAAAGAGGACCCCCCGATAGAGCAAGCCTTCCTCCTCGAGCCCCCGGAATGTGGGGAGGATCACCTCGTTCTCGATCCGTCGGAGGAGGCCGGAATCCGCGAAGGGGACGGGGCACAGGGCTCCCATGCCTCCCGTGTTCGGGCCGAGGTTCCCGGGCAGGGGTTTCTTGTGGTCCCCGCAGGGCGGGAGCACCGTGTACCGGGTTCCGTCGCAGACCGCGAAGACCGACAGTTCCCGGCCGGTCAGGAATTCCTCCGCCAAAAGGACGTCGCCGCCGAGAACCGCGGTCCCGAAGGCCAAGAGTTCCGCGGGATCCGAGGATTCCAGGACCCCCTTGCCCGCGGCCAGTCCGCTCTTCTTGAGGACCCGCTTGCCTTCGGTCCGGTCTATGTAGTCCCGAAGGTCCCTTTCGGTCCGGAGGACCTCCGTCCGGGCCCGGGGTATTCTGTGCCGCTCCGCGAAGGCTCGGGCGAAGTCCTTGCTGGATTCCAGACGGGCCGGAACGGCTCCGGGTCCGAAGACGGGATATCCTTCCCGGCGGAGAAGATCCGCGAGCCCCGCGGCCAGGGGATCCTCCGGGCCGATGACGACCAGATCGGCCCCGCGTTCTCGGCAGGACCGGACGACCGCGCCCCCGTCGTCCGGGTTGAGCGATAGGTTCTCCGCGATCTCGGCGGTGCCCGCGTTTCCGGGGGCGCAGAGCACGCGGTTGCCCTCGGCGCCGAGGCGCAGGGCCAGGGCGTGTTCCCGGGCGCCGGAGCCGATCACCAGGACGGTCATGGACGATCTCCCCGGGCGCTGTTCCGGGACAGGTCGTCCAGCATGCCCAGGACGACCTCCCGGTAGAGCCTGTGCTCAAGGGCGTGAACCCGGGATTCCAAATTCTCGAAGCTTTCTCCGATCCGGCGCCTGAGGCCCTCCTGGCGGAGTATCCGGCCGGTGTCCATGCCCTCGTCCACAAGGTGGATCGTGGCTCCGAAGGTTTCCTCGCCGGCGTCCCAGGAACGGCGGAGAGCGTCCAAGCCCGGGTAGGCGGGCAGGAGGGCGGGGTGGACGTTCAGGATTCGCCCGGCCCTGGGACGGACAAAATCCGGGGACAGGATACGCAGGAATCCGGCCAGGGCGATCAGGTCCGCGCCGGCTTCCGAGAGCAGGGCCGCGATCTCCGCTTCCGCCTGGGCGCGGGAGCGGCCCGCGTAGGATACGTGCCGGGAGGGCACGCCCAGGCGTCGGGCTCGTTCGAAGGCGCCCGCCCCGGCCCGGTCACAGATCAAGAGGACGCACTCGTGCTCCGTGGGCTCCAGGCCCCGGACCAGGGCCTCGAAGTTGGAACCCGAGCCGGAGGCAAGGACCGCCAGCCTAGGCACGGACCAGCTCTCCCATCGGGAAACAGGGAATCCCGCGGTCCCGGCAGAAGTCCAGGACCGCCGAAGCGTCCTCGGCCTTGACCACGAAGGCGATGCCGACGCCCAGGTTGAAGACCCTCCGCATCTCCTCCTCGGGGATTCCGCCGCCCCGCTGGATCCTGTCGAAGATCCCGGGCCGGGGCCAGTCCCAGGTGAATCGGGCCTTCAGCCCCGTCGGGATGACCCGCTCGAAGTTGGCTTCCAGGCCCGAGCCGGTGACGTGGGCCGCGGCCAGGAGCTTTCCGGTCTCCCGGAGCAGTCGGAGCTCCCGGACGTAAATCCGGGTGGGGGTAAGGAGTTCTTCCCAGGCGGTCCGGTCGTCCTCGGGCACGCACTTGCGGGCCAGGGAGTATCCGTTGGAGTGCACCCCCGAGGAGGGAAGACCCAAAACGGCGTCCCCAGGCCCTATGCGCGGAAGGTCGGGCAGCAGTTCGGACTTCTCCACGACCCCTACGCAGAACCCCGCGAGGTCCAGGTCTTCCGGGCCGTAGACGTCGGGCATCTCCGCGGTTTCCCCGCCGGCCAGGACGCAGTCCGCCTCCTCGCAGCCCGCCACCACCCCCCGGATAACGTCCTGGAGTACCTCGTTCCGGATACGGCCGCAGGCGATGTAATCCAGGAATGAGATCGGGTCCGCCCCGCAGACCGCGAGGTCGTTCACGCTCATGGCCACCAGGTCGATCCCGATGGTGTCCCAGCGCCCCAGCTTCTTGGCCACCAGGAGCTTGGTGCCTACGCCGTCCGTAGTGGAGAGAAGGATCGGTTCCCGCCTTCCTTTTAGGTCCAGGGGTACGCCCCCGGCGAAGCCCCCGATGCCCTTGGACACGGCCCTGGAAGGCAGGCCGCGGATGAAGTCGGCGAAGGCGTCTCCGGCGTCGATGTCCACGCCGGCTTTCTTGTAGCTGTCTACGGGCATGTAGCGTCCTTTCCCTCCCCGTTTCGGATGGGGCAGGGGTAGTTTCCGTCAAAACAGGCGTAGCAGTATTCCGAGGGCTCCGCCAGACGGCTCTTCAGAAGGTCCGTGGTGAGGAAGCGCACCGTATCCGCCCCGACGTGGCGCGCGATTTGTCCGGGATTCATCCGGTTTGAGATGAGCTCGGATTGATCCGGGATGTCGATTCCGTAGCCGCAGGGGCCGGTCAGTTCCGGGGCGGAGAGGCGGAGATGGACTTCCCGGGCCCCGGCCTCCTTGAGGAGTCCTACGATCAGTCGGCTCGTGGTTCCCCGAACCAGGGAGTCGTCCACCAGAACCACCCGGCGTCCGCCAACAATCTCCGGCACCGGGTGAAGCTTCATGCGGACCGCGAATTCCCGCTCCGCCCGGGTGGGCAGAATGAAGGATCGGCCCGCGTAGTGGTTACGGGTGATCCCGAACTCGAAGGGGATACCCGCCCGCCGGGCGTAGCCCAGGGCAGCCAGGTTCCCCGAGTCGGGAACCGGCACCACCAGGTCCGCCTCCACGTCGTCCCCCTCCGCCAGGGCCTCCCCGAATCGCTCCCGTGCCGCGTGCACGGATTCCCCGAACACCCGGGAATCCGGCCGGGCGAAGTAGATCAGCTCGAAGACGCAACGCGCTCGGCGCGGGGCGGGAGGAAGGAAAAAGGACCGTTCTCCATCCTCGTCCACAAGGACCACCTCCCCGGGCAGAATCTCCCGCTGGGAGATCGAGGGACCCAGGGCGTGGAGGGCGCAGGTCTCGCTGGCGACGTACCGAACCCCGTCCTTTTCCGCGATGTGGAGGGGCCGGAAGCCCCAGGGATCCCGGACCGCCGCCAGCGTGTCTCCCCAGAGCATGCAGAGACTGTAGGCCCCCTCCAGGGGGCCCAGGGCGTCCCGAAGGATGGCCTCGATCCCCCGGGCCCGGCTCCGGCTGATGAGGTGAAGGATGAGCTCCGAATCCGAGGAGGACTGAAAGATAGCGCCCTCCCGGGTCAGGGCCGCACGGAGGGCGGCGGAGTTCGAGATGTTCCCGTTGTGGGCTAACGCGACACTTCCCTTGGAGCATTCGACGGCCAACGGCTGGGCGTTCCGGATACCGCCCCCGCCCGCGGTGGAGTACCGGACGTGCCCGATCCCGCCTGTGGATGCGGCCGTGCCCGACAGCCATGCGTCCGCGGCTCCGGATACCATGCCCAGGCGCCGATCCACCTTGTGAGCTCCGCCCTCGGTCCAGACGATGCCGGCGCTCTCTTGCCCCCTGTGCTGGAGGGCGAAGAGCATGTAAAAGAGTGCCGAGGGGACGTCCAGGGGGGCGGAAGAGCGGATACCGGCTACTCCGCAGTGGTGAAGAAGGGAAGAGGGGTTACGGGGTTCCACGGGCGTTTCTAGCACGACCCGTCCATGCCCGTCAAGGCGAGACAGGGTAACCCGTCGAGTTCCTAGGGAGCCGATTCCGCTTCCGGCGATCCCGGCGGTTCGACAGGAAGGCCGGGCGTCCCCGGAAGAGTGCCCGGCCCACGAATGTAGGTGAAGTTCCTCATAATACGAAGGAGGATATCCAACTGGCGCTTGCCCTCGGCCACTTGGCCCAGGATCTCCTTGTTACGGGCTCCTCCCAGGGTTCGGATGTTGGTTACCAGATCCGGGCTAGGACGGCGGTAATCCGTAAGCAAGTCCCCCATGGCTTCCCCGAGCATCTGGAAAAGGCGGGTCTCGTCCTCGCAAATTTCCCGGGCCCTCTGGTTGATCGCGTCCACCAGGCGATTCAGGAACTGGGATACGTCCTTGCCTCGGCGCATCTCCTCCACATACCGCTTCATCGCGACGATGCTGATCCGGCCGTTGCCCCGAAGAGAGGCCTCGAACTCGTCGATACGGCCCGCCGAGCGTTCACACTGGTAGATGATGTTGGCGAGGTTGTTTTGGAACCCCTTGTTGTCGAAGTAGCCTTCTACCAGCAGGCGCTTTACAGGCTCCTTGATCTCTTTCTCAAAGTTGTTGTGGACGAAGGTCTTGAGGATTCGCAGAGGCTTAATGTGAGTGAACCCGTTGGGACTTTCCCGTCTGAGATACGCGTCCTCCTCCTCGTCGTAGCCGTCCACCGGAGCTACTTCCGTGCCCTTGAAAAGGGCGTCGATATCCGTGGATATCGCGTTTTCGTGCTGTTCCCTCTGGAGTCGTTCCCGGTCCTTCTCGTATTGAGTGACCATGCGGCGCCGGTACCGCTCCACGTAGTCGTTCGTCTCCCGCACCAAAGGAGGATCGTATGCGGGATCCGACTTCAGGGCGCGGATGAGGGAAAGCAAGACATCCCGGTGGAGGCGAAGGGCCAAACCCTTGTTCAGGGCGGAGAAGATTTTGTCAAGCTTCTGCCGCAGTGTGGAGACCGGGGTCTGGGGAGTCTGGCGTTCCAGGATGAGGAGGAGATTCTGGGCGAGGCTCTCCCCGAAGCTGAAATCTCCTAGGATGTAGTAGAGATCCACGAGTTCAGGCAGAACCTTCTCTCCCTCCGCAGGGCGGAAATCCGGACGATACCCCGGATTGTCCATATTCGCTCCCGGATCGAACAGCCCTATGATCCGATCCCAGTCGAAGCGGCAGATGTCGGAGAATTGTTCAACTTCCGCAAGCTCACGGTCCAGATCACTTATCGATAAAGAATCCACTTGGTGAATGAATTCCTTGAATTCCCGGCCGATGGCCTCGAACTCCTCATCCTCCTTAACGGCGTTCGCGATGCGGGCTTTCATCCCTTCGTAGACGAAGGACGCCTTATTCTGCCGGATTTCCTCGGGTAGACGGGCATCCACCAGAAGGTCGAAAAAACGTTGGTAGATCCGAATGTCGGAGTGAGATATGGTTTTCCGCGCCATATCCACGAGGGGCCGAAGAATAGACCGGAAGTTGTACACCCCCTGCGCAAAACCCGGCAGGACCAGGTTCCCCTTGGGTTTATAGTAGGGAGGCCGGATCTGTGACAGGTAGGCGTAGATCTTTCTTAATTCCGCCTTTTTTACCGCATCGGGCCCTCCTCGGCTAAAGACGCTCCGGAGGAACTCCACGAGGGAGGAGAGGATGTTCATAATAGTTATTCTAGGTTCCTCCTGGGTGATCGGCAACCCCTGAGTAGTGTTACGAACCTTGTGATGACGCAAGCAGAGGTGGAGGAATAGAGCGGATTAGATCCTGGAATCTTAGAATCTCCAGGAGGTACCTATGCTCCGATTCCCATTCTGCCCTAACCCTAAGTGCAGTTTGCATATAGTCTCCCCTCCCCCGGCCTGGTTCGTACCCTTCGGATTTTACCCCACCGGAGCCTTCGGACTCGTCCGAAGGTTCCGGTGCCGGGAATGCGGCAGAACCTTCTCGTCCCAGACCTTCTCGGTCGACTACTTCGCCAAACGACGGGTGGATTACTC